>MDSY01111172.1_pt1 | contig 26662 bp, 21 predicted proteins | sample 811131 | NCBI WGS metagenome assembly MDSY01 (sample SAMN05326643, study PRJNA326480) | marine metagenome | isolation source: seawater | place: Atlantic Ocean: South West | collected 2010
CGAAGCCAAGGAAGCGTTGGAGCCCAAGAAACCCACCAACCTCGCGGCAAAGTTCCAAAACAGACACATGGCGTATTACCGTTAAACGGAGAAGTTATCCGGTCCTCAAAAAGGGAGAAGGGGAACAGAAGCAGCAGTAGATGTATAGATATATACACCTTTAGACATAGAGATGCGTCGGCCGGAGCCCTGGACGGGAGACGGACGACGAAATTTTTCATAAAATAATTATTTCAATAGTTTTATTTCCAAGTTCTCTCGCTATCACAAACGCTCTTTCTTTGGTATTTACGGTAGCAACACAAAAGCTTCCAACACTGATACTCAACAACGATTCGACAAATTTAGTTGTTGAACCTGGCGGCGTTGCAGATGGTGACGAAGTCGTTCCCGACGAGGGAGGCGCCGCCGACCAAAAACCCGTCGATGTCCTCTTGCTTCGCCAACTCCTCGCAGTTCCCGGCGTTGACCGACCCGCCGTACTGGATTCGGACAGCGGAGGCCACTGATTGGCTCACAGCTTGCGCCACGAACGCCCTGATACCCGCGTGCACTTCCTGCGCCTGTTCGGGCGACGCAACCTTCCCGGTCCCGATCGCCCACACCGGTTCGTACGCGATGACAACCTTGGCCCAGTCCTGTTCCGAGATCTCATTCGCCACGGCTTGCAGCTGGCGCTTGCACACATCTAAGGTAGCGCCGGCTTCCCTTTCTTGCAACGTCTCGCCGATGCACGCCATCACGGACAGCCCATTGTCGATCGCGTACTTGCACTTCTTCCCCACGAACTCGTCGGTCTCGCCGCATAGGGCTCTGCGTTCGCTGTGACCGAGAATCACCCACGGGATCCCGGCGTCGACCAACATCTCAGCGGCGACCTCCCCGGTAAACGCGCCGCCCGCGCCGACCCAGCAGTTCTGCGCCGCAAGCTGGTACTTCCTATCGAGCGTGGATTGCACTTTCGGGAGGTACACCATGGGGGGGGCGCAGATCACCTCCACGTCCGCGGTGATCTCACCAGAGTTCAAATCCTTGACCAAGGTGGCAATGGACGACGTGTTGCCGTTGCACTTCCAGTTGCCGCCTACGACGAACCGGCCGGTGCCCGCCATCGCGACGACGGAGCGGGAACCGCAGCCGGACTTGGCAGAGCCGCGCGTGGCCTATACGGAGAGATAGGAGGGAAGAGGGGGAAGGTCAGAAATATGCTCGTTTCAAATGCGTCACACAGGTGCGTCGAGTTTCACTGTATTCATCGCGCTCCGCACATATCGCGGCGATCGAATCATCGAAAAGCCTCCCAGTGCACAGTTCGCGAAGCTGTGTTTTTGTGGATAGGTTTCGATGTTCTTGGTCTTATCGCGCGATCGGGTGAAAGGAGGTTGGATTTCCCTATGGATTTCGGTGGGTGTTTTGTACGCACCGACAACGCAACAGAGGCGCACACATTGGCGTCCCTGGTCAACGCAGCGGGGCCGGAGACGCGGCGGAGCACGGCGAAGTTGGGCCTGGCCGCGGCGCGCGCCGCGGTGGCTTGGTGAGCGACAACCGACATGGCGATCGGGTGAAAGACCGGTGTCTGTAGGGCTTTCTAGGCTCGCGTTTGGCGTGCCGGCTCGCGTCGGGGTGGACGCGACAACGTTGTCGACGGTCACAAATCCGTGTCAGGCCTTGTGACGAACGTGGCGAGGGAACGCGAGCAAGGGGTCGAGGCCAATCGGCCACGAAACCGGAAAACCGGGGCACAACTGGATTTTGAGGACGAGGCTCTCCGATGCTGTTTGCCCATATGGAAAAAACGCAAATGGCCCTTGCAGTGAGCAAATAGTCCGAAATATCTCGGGCAAAACGACGGTTCGGGGTGAGCCCAGGACAGTTTGTGACTTCACGTCAAACCCGAGACAACGACGCCTCATTGTTGGGTGAACATGCAGGCTGTGACCTCCATGAATGCAGTTGTCCCTCGGGGACACACGGCGAGGGTTGCTCGCCGTGGGCCAGGACTCTCTTCCCGGACCTCTGTAAAAGCGTTCCGCGCCTCCAGGTACAACGCGTCTGAGAAGCGGCGCCGTTCTCGTTTTTCATCCACCCATCATCTCGTTAATATCTTCGGGTCTGACCTCGTCACTGACCTTGACTTACCGTGTTCTCCACGCTCGCAGCGCGCGCTCCACGGTCCCTTCTACGTCTCGCGATCTGTGTGTGCGCGCGGGCACACCGATGGTGGGCAACCCCGCCCCCGATTTCAGCGCCGAGGCGGTTTTCGATCAGGAGTTCATCGACTGCGCGCTTTCCGGATTAAAGGGAAAGTACGTCATTTTGTTTTTCTACCCCCTGGACTTTACGTTCGTGTGCCCCACGGAGATCACGGCGTTTTCCGATCGGTACGACGAATTCAGCGCGATTAACACGGAAGTCTTAGGTGTCTCGGTTGATTCGAAATTCTCCCACCTCGCGTGGATCCAAACCGACCGAAACGCGGGCGGCTTGGGGGATATTAATTACCCGCTCGTGAGTGATTTAAAGAAAGAGATTGCGGAATCGTACAATGTCCTGACGGACGAAGGCGTCGCCCTACGAGGCTTGTTCATAATCGACCGAGAAGGGGTTATTCAGCACTCCACGATCAACAATGAAGCGTTCGGTCGTTCTGTTGATGAAACCCTACGCACACTGCAAGCCATTCAGTATGTCCAGGAGAACCCCGACGAAGTGTGCCCGGCGGGGTGGAAGCCGGGGGACGAAACCATGAAACCCGACCCAGACGGAAGCAAGGAGTACTTCGCGAGCATTTGAGGGGTGTTAGGGTTTAGGGTTTATGAAGGCTTGAGGGCTTAGGGCATAAGAAGAGAGATGCTATGATTGTTTGATGAAGAAAGACTTACTTCTATGGTATTCGCCAGCTTTCTATTTCCCCGGTTTCGTCGTCTCTCACAAAAGGTTTGTCGATCATGGAGATCTGCATGTCTCCGCAGAAAGGACACTCCTCGGATAACAGGTCCTCCAACTGCTCTGATGGAGGTTTTTTACTTTGAGATTTACTTTGAGATTTGGACGATTCCTTAGAGGTTGTGGCCTCCTCAGGGTGAATACTCATACCCGCATCTCCCTCCTCTTCCTTCTTCTCCTTTTCCGCGCGCGCGTGCTCCTTGCACTTCACCCGTAGTTGTTTCGGCAGCGGCGCTCGTGTGATGGCGAGCAAATCGAGACACGCACGCCTTTTATCTCTACTCATCATCGGCAGCACTTCCTGCAAAAGACAAGCAGAGTGAAACGCCATCCCGCAGGGAAACACAAACATGTTTTGCAGCGGCGACTTTTGTAGAACAGTTTCTACATTCTTCCCAGAACTCGCAAAGGCTTTGTACGTCGCTGGCGCGGCAGTGACCAACAAACCACACACGCAGCAAGGCTCGTTCCACGGGATTTTTACATCCAAGTCGTTTATATCGTCGATCTGGTTTCGTAAAGAGGTTTCGATGGATGTAGAGTGTTTCATCTCATCCAAACAACTCTTGGTCCTTTGCGCGTACAACGCCAGCTCCGCGAGCGTCGCGTCCCGCACTTCGTCCACGGTGACCGAGTCGGGAAGACACTTTAATATGAACTCCACCGAGAGGTCACCGTTCGACTCTTTGACTAGATCAAGAGCGGTTTGCACGACTTGCGATCGTTTCTGTTTATCCAGCGATAAATTACACGCGCTCACCGCACGGCTCGTCGCCGCGGCGAGCGCCGAGGAAGAAACGCGCTCGGCGCTCAACTCTCTGTTTTCTATTGCTAGTTTTTCAAAAGTATTCGATGCATCATCTTCGCTGTTATCGTAGTCGTCGCCGTCAAACTCGCGGTCCTCACGCATCTCGCGGAGCATCTTCTGATCAAGCGCTGCGTCCTCTTGAATTTTCAGTAATTCACTTTGTCGGACATTGTCAAATTCCTTTTCCAGTTCCTTCGACGCCACCTCCACCCCGAACCCGGCGCACACCGCTTTCGACGCCGCCGAGCGCCACACGCCGCGCCGCGTCGCCGGCGTGACGTACTCCGTTTGTCGTAAAAGCGCAATCGCGTTGGGTCGTATTGATGTGTCAACCGATGACTCGTTACTTCTCAAATATTTTTCATCGGTCAAAACATTCAGAGCCAGTTTCGCGACCAAAGAGGAGGCTTCGTTCTCGTCGCCCCCCAGCGTCACAATCGCGGTTCGTTTCGATAAAAATAAAGTCGTCTCGGTTGGATTGATTTGAAACGCTTGACTCGCGACGTCCATGACCTCTTCCGGTGACAGATTACCATTTCGCAACGTACGAAGCACCCCCGTTATGTCTTTGTTTCGAAAGCGTACATCAATTGACTCCCGGATAGCCCCGCGGCTTTGTAAAAAGTGCGCGCAGTCGTCCCACAATTTGTACTCCTCCAGCAAAGACTTTGTTGATTGCACATCCAGTCTCGACCCGTGCGCGGCGAAGAACAAACGGAGGTCCTTCGTGGCAGATACAAAACCCGAAGTGCCCTTCTTCGCGCCGCACACGCGTGACACGTGCAAGTCCGCGAGCCAAGCTGCGAGCTTCGTCACTGTTTCTGGCTCGCGCTCCGCGTCAGCGGCGTCCAGACGCGAACGGAGATACAACGCGAGTGCATCGTCCTCGCCGCGGTCTAGAAATCCAAGCGCGGTTGCTTCGAACGGAGTCGCATCACCAGCGGCGGCGTATGCAGCAGCCGCGCGCATCAGGTCGCCAGCGCGAAGCGCATCCTCCGCGCGGCGGAGGTGCGACGCGCCGTCCGATACCTCCCCCTCCATCGCGCCACCGAGACTGATCAGGACACCAACGAAATTGGAGTTCAGTCGATTCTTGAAACGCCGGTTCCAGTTTGCGCCTCAACTCGAAGGTTTACCTGCAATTGCGTCCTGCGCGACCGGGTTCGTCTCGCGCGCTCGACGATGCTGACACTCGTTATCGCCGCGCTCCTCGCGGCTGGCGCGAGCGCGCAGCCCGGTGTACTCCTCTTCGCGGACGTCGAGCACCAGGGTGCCCTACTGCTCACGCCCGGATCTGCGGCGTGCGCCGAGACAGGGGCCTCCGCGGAGTGCGCCCCCATGGAACCCGCGGCCGCGGCCGCAGCGGTCGCGGCGCTTCTTCGCGTCGCGCCCGTCGAACCAGTCGACGCGCACGCATCTTCGCAGGTACGAACCTCACCTGCTAGACCCGACACGCGAGATCCAGCCTTGGAGATCGCGTGCCCTTTTTCTCAGCCCCAGAGGCTTTTCCTTTCTTAGTTCTCCTTCTCACCCCGGTCCTCTCGGTCCCACCCTTACTCCCACAGGTGTCATCCCTCCTGGACCGTGACCCGTCGCGTCGCCCCGGTGCCGTGCTGGTGGCGCGCGTGTCCTCCGCACACACGGCGTCGTCTCTGGAAGACTTCCTCGGCGTCGACGTGCGCGACGGCAACAAACTCGGCGGCGTCGCGCGGCTTGTGGAGGACGTCGCAGACGTCAGGGCCGCGCTCGACGCCCTGGCGTGCTCGCCCGGGGTGACTCACGTTCGCATGACACAAAAAATAGAAGACCCTGAGGCGTTCGGGGTCACAGTCGCGCGCGCCGTGGCTGACGCAAAGGGCGATGCGACTGGAAAGGCGACACTCGTGGAGCTTGTACGAGAAGGGGAGGACGACGCGGACGTTTCGGAGGCGAAAGTTTTGGACTCCGTACAGCACGCCCGAGTCGCGATGGGAGGGAACCCCTTGGTTGTGTTGTTGGTAGAGGATGCGAACGCGTCAGAGGAGACGGTGATGAGTGTGAAGAGGCGGCGACTGCAGCAAGAAACGAATGAAAACGTATATTCAAACGGCAACGCCACGACCGTGGCGGATAAAACGAGTAACTTTCGCGACGCCACGACGATGGCCGTGGTGTTTGGCATTTTGCTCGTCATCGCGGTGTGCGGGATTTTGGCCACCGCGACTATGGAATTTCCCTCCGACTCGCTGTTGTACCCGCGGGAGAAAAACGACTGAAGACGACGATACTTAGATTGGTTGAAACAAAAACATTTTGATGATACATGACATGCGCCGCTCTCGTCTCTCTCGCTGACTTCTTTAATCGCCGATGCCGAAGTAACCGCGAATAGTGAACGGCTCTTGTTTGATCTCGGGTTCTTGCTTGATCCGCTTCGCACTCGACTGACCCACACGTGTCTTCTTACACACCGCGCAGCTGTATTTCAGCTTGCCGTGAGGGCAGGGGTTGCACGCCGCGCAGTCACTTTTCACCTTGCCGTGGGGGCAGGGGCTGCACGCCGCGCAGTACTCTTGCCGCTTGCCGTGGGGGCACGGTTTGCACGCCGCGCAGCTGTCTTTCCGCTTACCGTGGGGGCAAGGGTTGCACACCATGCAGCTGCATTTCTCCCTGCCGTGCGAGCATCTCTTCTTACCTCCCATTACTAGTGTTCACACCTGTCCACGCGCGCGACGACTGCGCTTGTCCAACACGAAGAGGAGGTGTCGTAGCTTTTTCTCGTCTTCTCCAAGTGAAAAGCCGCATCGTCAGCAAAAAGTCGTCTGCAAGCCAAGAATTGAGCAATTATTGGATTGTGCGCCAGACCGCGGCGCGGGGGTCATCGTGCGACGATGCCTCCCTCATCGGCGTTGCAACACGTGTCTCAGGTGTTGACATGTCTGATGTATCAGCACGCTCACTTCGAGGCGAACATCGCCCCCCACAAGCTCGCCCCCGTGACTCCGATTCCAGACGAAGTGTCCATTCGCGTTCGGAGGTTGTTCCCAGAGGAGGTAACAAGCGAATTGGCCCGGTTACGGCGGTGGCTGCCTTCGTTCGCGGACGGGGAAAAGGGCACCTGGGGTGACGTGGCTGATTGCTTGGTGCATGCGATAGACGCGCTTCCTGTGGATGCCAAAAATGCACGTCAAAGGTGCGAAGAGTTCGCCAACAACGTGTTGAACGACGCGGTGCAATCCGCGGAGGAGGGGGATGTGGGGAACAACCGGTTGAAGAAAGCATCCATGAAAACTCGACACGCGCGTCTGTTACTCGACTCGAAGCTTCCCGAGTCGCATGCAACTGTATCTACACTAGTTGCAGCAGGGTATGTCATTCCCGCTTCCACTGCTCTAATAAAGGTTCTAGCCTCTACGAAGGAATGGGAAGCGCAGTTGGAGTGGCTGTCCAAATCTTCGGAGTGGCGCTGGAGCGGGGACGGCAGCGTCGGGAATGGAAAAAACGCGTGCGAAGCCGCCGTCGCAGTGTTCAAGTTCGTGCTGGATGAAATGGTCAAGCCCGCGACGCACGGGGCGCAGAGAAGGCCACTCGCCTTAGTGTTAGCCACCATAATCAAGCAAATATCGAAAGGAGGCGCTTTGGCTGAACACATCGAAACGCTCCCAGTGAAAGAGATGGCGGACTTGGGCGAAAAGTGGAGCGAGAAGAAAAACGCCGCGGCGGAGAACTCGGCACTGTTGCAAGCCTCCGCGGCGTTGAGGCGACGCATCGACGGCCCTCCTGTCGAAGGCACGGAACCCGACCCAGAAGCAGATAAACTGGACCACGCCGTGCACGACGCGCTGCTCACCGGGCTCACTGCGGAGAAGGAAGAGAGCAAGGAAAGCGCGCTTGAGTGCTTGGCGGATTACTTGGACTCGTCAAAGGCGCCGACGCGTGAGTTGTTACTGCGCGCCGTGTCCGTCGGCGGCGCGAAAGGCCCGTCTCCGAACGTGTGGGTGCTAGTGCAGAGTGCTTTAAAGTCAGCCGCGAGAGCAGATCCGAAACTCGCACTAGATGTGGCGGAGGAAATGCTCAAGTCGTCGGGGGCTGCGGAGCGCGTCCCCGAGCCCGAGGATAAAGCGCACGATAAGCATAAAAAAGACGATAAGCACCATAAAAAGGAACACAAGTCCATGTTCGGAGGCGCCAAGGCTTTGGTTACGGGTCGATCAGCGATAATGTCCGTAGCGGGGGCGGGCACGGCACGCTCTCGAGTTGTCGCGCTTCGCTTTTTAAGCTGGGTGCTGGGTACCGATTCAGAAGAGAACACCGAGGATGATTTAGTAGTTGAAAACGCCGCGGAGGAACGCGAACGGTTAGCGGCGGCGGCGGAGTTGCGCAGACGGGCGCCTTCCCTCGCCGCTGCAGTCGGGGTGGCGCTGCGGCCGCCGCCTCCCTCAGGCACCTGGTACGACTCAGGCAACGTCACGTACCTCAGTGACACTAAGAACCCGGATGCGCCGGAAGGGGATGACGTCGCGGTGATGCTCACGGCGCTGCGGTGCTCGCCGTTACTGCTGAACCCCGCGTTTTCACTTGCGGAAACGAGGGACTACGCCGCGGAGGAAACCAACTTCCTCGCCGTCGCGCTGGCGTCCGGGTGCGGGCACAACGAAGTGGAAGCCGCGGCGCGTCGTGCGATTCGAAGGCACGTCACGCACGTCTCCCCTACGGTGCTTCGCAGAGCGGTGGTACACAGCCTACGCGCCGCTGAGAGCGCGATTGAAGGCTCGGTAAAAGCCACGGAGTGGACGTGTCGTTTGTCCACCGCCGCCGTGACCGTGGCGGAGGCGGCGAGAAGACCGACGGAGGATGTGCTTTTCGACGCGGCTGCAGTGGGTCCGCGAGCCGCCACTGCGATTTTATTAGCATCAGCGCACCCAGACCCACAAGTGCACGCCGTCGCCGCCTCGCTGCTCGTCGCCGCGGAGGACCTGGTGGACGTCGCGGCGCTTTCCGGCGACGCCATGGGCCACGGCGCGGACGCGGGCGAGGATGCTGAGAACAGTATAACCTCCAAGTTGGGCGGCGGACTGCTTCGCTGGCTCTCATCGCAAGCCTCCGTAGGGCCAGAAACACGAGACAGGGCCGTGTCAATACTCGGCGGGTGGAACGACGACGAGCGAGTCGCCAAGTGGCGCGGCGGAGAACTCAGCGCGGCGAGCGACGCGGGCGTGCGCCGCGCGTTGGAGCGACTCGCCGCGGCGAGGGTCGTGGAGTACGCTCCTAGTGACGGTGGTGACACGTACAAGCTTTGGAAGTGGCACGTCGCGTTTTACGTCGCTGCGTCCAGGCCGGTGGGCCACGTCCCGGTTCGCGGAGGGTCACTTCCCCTTCCCGGGCAAGCCAGTTTAGGGAACTTGGGCGAGGCTTCCCCGGGCAAACTCAGCGCTAAGAAGATGCTTTTCCCTGAGGACAAACCCGGGTTGAGCGATTTGGGGTTTCGGGATAACACGGAGAACGACATGGAACGCTCGTTGGCACTTGAGAAAGACCTGGGGTTGGATGGCAACTCCGAGTTTGACTCTGCGATCGCGAACAAAAGGGTGTGGAGCCGGTGCGCGGCGGCAGCGGAGGAGGGCGGGCGGGAATCGTTTTCGCCAAGCGCTGCGCGAAGCGCACGACGCAGAGGTGAGGCTCTTTCCGATGCTTTGGTTGGTGCCGCGCCTCCTTGCATCGCCGCGGTCGTTTCCGTAGTCGCCGCGGATGTCGTCACCGCGGCTGCGACAACACAAGAAACCCTGGGAGGCACGCAAGGCTCCATCGGCGCGAAAGAAGCCAAGACGCTTTGGCCCGCGTTGGCGCGAGCGGCGTGCGGCTTGGGTTTGCTGCGAGCCGTGGCGTCGCGAGTCGTCGCAAGGTGCGCCAAGGACGCGGCTGCGTTCGTAGACGAGACGTATACTCCCGAAAGCACAGCATTCGAGGATGCGCTACGGTTAACCTGGGCCGCATGTGATGCGTGGCTCCCTGCGTTACCAGACGTCGCGAGACAAGCGTACTCGAGCGATTACGGCGATGACGGCGTTTTGACTGACGACGACGGCGTCGCGGCGGCGTCACGCGCCGCCAAAGCCGCGGCATCCCTCGCCGCGCTTCGTCTACGCGTGGCTCCGCCCACCACAACCGCTACGTTGGATCAAGCCACGCAATCGTTGGTGGATTCGTTGCCTCAAATGCGAGGAGAGTGGAGAGCGTTCGCCAACGTGGTGCTGGAAGCGATCAACGTGGTTGTGGTAGCGGCGGGTGCGCCGAGAGAAGAGACGAACGAAAACGCGGGAGATAAAACGAAGCCTTCCCCTTTAGATTCCTCGGTTTCCGATGCGTTCGGCGACGGACCTCCTTTAACTCATACCGTGGCGGATATCGCGGTTCGCCGTTTAGCCGAAGCGTCGAGGGTCGCGTCGAGGGACGTCGAGCAGCGCGCCGCGGAGCGCGCCGCGTGCGACAAACTCGATTCGAATGAAACCGAACTCGATTCGCCGTTGGCGATTCTGAACGGCGCCCGGAAAGCCGGCGCGCTTGTTACAGCCGCGTGCGCTGAGTTGTTGGCTCGAACGCCATCTCGAGCGGCATCGGCAGCGGCTGCGAGTGCGTTGCAAGCTGCGGGCACGGCAACAGCGGCGGCGGAGTCACGCTTGGAAAGCGTCAACGTGAAGACGTTCAACACGCCTCTCGCGTCGCCGATGCGCTTGTTGGACCCAATCGTTGCCGCGGTGGGGGATTCGCGCGCCGGTCTCGTGGCCGCCGCTTCGCTCATCTCAATGCGGCTGTCACCCTCGCTCGCAGCGAGCGCATCTGCGCACCGCGCGCTTCGAGCTGTCGCGGGCGCTACCGCCGGACCTGAAACCACGGCGGCGGCGGCGGCGGCGGCGGATGCCACCGACGCCGCGGCAACTGGCAAAGATTTCGCCCTCGCCGCTGAAGCTCGGCGCGGCGCGGCGATGGCGGCGACAAGCGCGTTCGTCAACATCTCCCGACCTGAAGCGACCGCTCGCGTGGAAGCAACCGCGGAGGGTGTTTTCGACCTTGCCTCAGCGCTGGCGCAAATCGATAGCATCAGCGAAAATGGAGACCCAACGGAAGACGACAATGCGAAAGGACGGCGCGTGTGGTGCGCTGCGGCAGCCGCCGCCGAGCCCGCCGTCGCATTGTCGCTGCGCAAATGCGTCGCCGCCGCCGCCGCGGCTGCGCTTGAAACCGTCAACGCGCTTGTTATCGAAGTTCCCGCACCTGCAACTCGTGAAGTGGCAACGTCGTTAGCACGCGCGACCCTTGAAGCGGCTCCTTCTGCGTCGGAGGACGCGGGGGCGTCGTTTTGGCACACGCTCGGCGGGAAAATCGTGGGAAACCTTGGATTTGAAGGCGACAACGGGACCGATACGCACTTCGAGGCGTTGGAGTTGGCGTCCGACGCGGCAGCGGCGGTGGTTGATACCCTGGTCGAGGCGTGCGCGGCTGAGTCTGCTGATACGACACCCACCAATCACGAAGTCTCCGCGTTGGCTGCGCTTCGCTTTTTGAGGTCCGAATCAGGCGCCGCCGCGGCGCCACGGTTAGTGGAGCTGGTGGAGCTTGTCGAGGGCGGCGACGCGGACGTGGCCAACGCGAAAATGGCAAGCGCGGCGATGCGGCTCGTGACGGCCGCGATGGCGTGTCCCCTCGCCTCCGCGACGTTCGCGCCGTGGCTCCCTTCCCTCGCCGCGTCCGCCACTGCGCGGCGCGCCACGTCACGAGACGCAGCCGCACTGGTCGCCGCGCTGCGCATCGCGCCAATTGCCGCGGACGCGAGGGATGTGCCAATTGCCGTGGTGCGGGAAGTCGCCGGGCGGTTCCCGAAAGGACGCCTGGCGTTTCGCAAAGCCGCGGCGGAGTGCGCGATGCGCGCCGCTGAGACAGCGGTGGCGGACGGCTCCGCGGACTTCTGTGCCACGAGCGCGGAGGCGGCGACGCGGTTGTTCGAAGCCGCCGTGCGAGGCAGGGAGTCGGTTTCTGATAACAAGCATGGCAAGGACTCTGCGTCAAGTGACAAAAAGAAACCGCAAAAACCGTCAAAGCCGTTCCCCACGGCGCCGCTCGCGTTGTACGCCTCTCGTTTGGCGCGAATCTTCACGAGCGCGACTTCGGACGCTCGCGGGGTCGCCGTCGCAGTAGCGGCTGCGGATGCCATGTCTACGCTTGCGGAGCGGTTCGCATCCGCGGGACACCTCGCGCTCGCGTCAGTGGACGCGTCAGTCGTCACGCGCCTGTGCGTTGCCGTGTCGCTCTCGGCAATCGCGCTGCCGAACCCGTCGTGCGTTGCCGCCGGCGTCAGGCTCGCGGTCGCCGCGGGCTTGACCTCAAGCACGCGTCTGAAAACAGGCGTGGCACCCGCGGTAGTCGCGGCGCTGAAAAAAGCGAGCGGGGCGAACCCAGCAGAAGCAGCCGCGGCGGTTTTTTCACGAGTGATGTTCCTCCCGGAGCCGGCGGGGGAGGATGATCCTGTGGAAGATGCGAAGACGTCAGGAGACGCCGTGCCGACTGACGGGGTACCGACAGACGCCGCCCAAACAGACGCTGCCCAAACAGACGCGGAACCCGCCGGCGACGCGGTACCTGATGAACAGCACACAACCCCAACGCCCTCTGCTGCCAAGCCCGTGGACCGTGTCGAATTGGAAAAAGCGAAGGACGCGCGGGCTGATATCCTGGATGTCGCCTGCGGCGTCCTCTCCGCGCTTCCCGAGGACGACGGCATGGGTGGGTCGCTTGACGAGTTTGCGATTTTGACCTGTTGCTTGCTCACGTGGCCGTCCATCGGCGCGCCGCCCGACGCCAACGCCAGCGACGCGGCGGTGAACATCGTCACGGGACTGGGCGTAGAATCTCTACAGCCGGTGGCGGACCGGTTCGCCGCGCTCGCAAACGGCGAGTACGGGGACACGAATGAGAACGGCTCGGAACCGTTCGACTCGCCGTCGCCTTCCAAAAAAGAAGGGTTGCTGCGCACGAAACACCGGAAAGCGCGACGCGTTTTTTTCAAAGACGCGTGTCGCGCGATGGGCGCCGCGGGGTGTACCTCGCCCAGCGCCTGGGCGCAAGCGTTAAGAGCACTTGCTGCGGCTGCTGCTACTGCGAAGCGCGATCCAGACGCGCGACTCGCCGCGGCTGACTTGCTTTGCGCCTGGCTCGACGCCAGGGTCGCCGCGGAGGGCGTCGGGGCATGGGAGACGAAAGCGCTCGCCGCCGCGGCGAGCGAGCTGGTGGATATGGACGACGCCGCCGTGGCGCCCGCGTGTTCGGCGCTCGCGTCCAGGGAAGTCACCGCGGAGCCAGCCGCGGTGGTGGACGCTGTGCTTCTCGGCGATGTTACACCGCACGTGGACGACGCGACGACTGAAGACGTCAAGGTTCGGCTCGCGCCGTGGGAGCTTCCCGAGCCCGTGCCCGGCGCGCAGTCGTCGCCCTCGGCGCCCACCGGTAAGGTTCTCGCCAACGCGACGCCTCGCGTGCGCGGCGTTTCCGTGGCGGGCGAGGACCGGCTTCGGCGGGGGGCGCGCGGGTGGCTCGTGGCTGCATTGTCTACGGCGGACAGTCTTTTAGCCGGGAACAAAAGAGGCGCTGCGGGTTCTGGTATTTCCGGTACGCCCACCAAGCGCCAAAGCCAAAGCGCCGAGCACTTGTCGGACGAGGAAACCAGCGTGGACAGCGGGTCTTCCTCCGAGGACGACAATTCAAACACGACTCGGTTCGTTTTAGCGGGCGGACCGCTCGGGGACGAGCGCGTAAACTCAGGCGAAGAAACAAGGGTTCCGTTCACACTAGGCACGGGCTGGGGCGTGGTGGATCCCCTGTTCGCGGTGATGAAATCGCCCGCCGGTACGGGAGGCACGCGAATCGCCACCGCGTTCCTCTCGCCCGTGTTGGCAGCGAAAACCAGGCAAGTGCAAGGCGGAGGAGGTACTCCGCAATCCCTGGGCGGCGCGTTACCGGCGACGTCGCGCAGGGACAGGCGCAGGGCGCGCGCGCTTGGTCTTCCCGTCGATTCACCGCTAATAGCGTCCTCCACTTCGCGAAACACGGCAGGAATTACGCCGAGTTGTTTAAGTACCAACCCGTTCGCTCGACGAAACTCGCCGCTAGCGGACAAGAGCGACGAAATTCTCGTGGAGCGTCTTCAGCGCGAAGGCGACATGTTCGTCGCGGGGGAGAGTTCCTCCAGGGGAGACGATGGGTCCTCCGACGACGACGAGCAGTTGGACGGACGGACGTTAAGCTACTCCGCGGCGAACCCTTCACGAGGGCGACGAGGGGAACAAACGGTACGATCAAACACACACTCGAAACCTCCAAAGTCGCCACAACGTAAAGCGTTTGGGTTGCCGCCGGCGCCTGAATCCGAGTCGAGCGTCGACGACCTTGTGCGCGGTTTAGGGGAGATGCAGGCGTTCGAGTTGGACTTGGGTACGGACGACACCACGGTGTCACCTGGCGAGCGGCGGCAAATGAGGGACCAGGACTACAAGGAAGCCACACGGCGTGCGAAGGAAATATCAGCCGCGAGACGCGCGGAGCGCGCGTTGCTATCGCCCGGACGGCAGAACACCGGAACGCCCGCCAACCGACGACACGACCGAGCCACGAGCAACTTTTAATCACTGTAAATCTATTAATTTATCTATGAAGAAATACATTGAACTATCCTACCTATCAGCCTATTAAAAGGTAGCACCCAAATCTTCTTCCCAGTCGTCAATCTCGCCCCCGTCGTTTACCCCGCGCCACCCGTGTTGTGCCAACCGCTCGTCCCTCTCGCACATCGCCTTTTCCAACCGTAAATGAAACTGCTCCAGTTTCGGCTTGTGTACCGCCCACCACTTATCATCTTTTTTGATAACTTCCCGCAAGTACAAAGGGCGGTCTTCGTTCATAACGCCGGCGTGGCCCCGTCCGATCCCAGGCGGCTTGTACTGCACGAAGTGGCACTCGTCCGCGCCGAACACTTGTAACAGAACTTGAAGCTGCGGGAAGTGCTCCTTGGCGCGCGACACAGGGAGAACAGGCCTGGTGTACGGGCACTTGATCTCGACGACCGCGAGCTTCTTTTTATTTGTCGATTTTTCTGTCCCGTTCACCACGGTTACGCCATCCGGAGTCGCCCCCAGCCAGCTCAGCGTGTCGTGTATTTTCAGTCCAAACTCGTGCACTTGGTTACCCTCCATGTTTTGGTAGTGCAAACGCGCGACGGGCTCAAAGTCGTTGCCGTGCACCACGGCGGGCGGCATGAATTTCACGGAAGGTTTTGAGCCCAAACCCCTTTGCCCGCCGACGCCGCCTCTTTGGCTCTTGCGCTTTTTCTTCTGCTTCTTTCCCTTGCCGCCCCTGGCGCGCCACCCCAGGCTCGTGATATTAGCGTCGGGGTCGTACCCAGGATTCAGCGCCGCGATCGTGGAGAGGGTTTCCGCGTCCACGCCCTGCGCGGCGTCCAACCGATCGAGTTTGTCGGCAATCAACTTTTCGGGAGTACGAAAACGGTCCAAGCCAAGCGCTGTGGAGGCTTCGCTGGCGGAGACGATTCGTGTTCGTGCGTATGACCAAGCTTCCGTACCCACGGTTGGCCAGTTCTCTGTGTTTTCGCGGTGTATCAGCGATGCGAGGCGCGCCGATGCGGAGGAAGGGTCGTCATCATCGGACTCGGGTGTCGGAATCGATGAGACGGATTGAACGGCGGCGGTAGTGTCCGAGACTGCCGAGTCCACGACTTGCTCGGTTTGGGGCGTGGCATCCACAAATTCCAGCCGGTCCGCGAGGGAAGAGGATGATGTAGACAGTTCCGTATCATCCAAACTCCTGGAAACACGTCCTTCGCGCATGCGGTCCACGTCCACGCCCCACATCGCGAGCTTAGTCATGACATCCAGCTTTTGCATTCTCGGGGCGCCTCTCTCAATTGCCTTTTTCGACCGCGATGGATGTCCAGCACGCGCGGGGGTTTGGACACCGGAACGAGCCCGCCCGGTGGGATGGGGGCGGAACAGTGACTCTGGCGTGTCATGCACCGCGTACGTCGCCGAAGCCGACAGAGACAGCGCCGTGACCATGGCCGAAGTGACGAGAGAGTCGAGGGTTCGTAGTTTATCCAAGAAGGACGTGCTTCTCGAGGCGAAAATGTTTCAACGAGGGCAAAAACGAAACGAACGAAACGCTCCGGACCGGTCGAGGCGAGGCCGCACTCCTTGACGCGCGCGTCTCTTCCTCGACACCTTACTCGCGATGGTTCGGTCCAAACAGCGTGCGATGCTTCCCCTGCTCCTCGCCGCAGTTCTCTTCGTGGGGCTTTCTCCTTCCCTTGTCACCGCCGAGCCCTCCACTCGCGGGCTCCTCGGCGGAGTGAGCCGCGCCGTCGTGGAAGGTTTTGCCAACACCGTCGAGCCGTACCGCGGCGGCGACTTCAACCTGTCCACCAGCGCGGCGACCCCGTTCGTGCAGAAGCTCCTCGCGTCCGCGCGCGACGTCTCGAACGCCGAGCGCATCACCTTCGCAGGCGACGGCGACGTGATCCCCCTGGAGGTCCAACGCAGTTTGTGCGAAGCTAGTTTTCTGCGAGGCGCTGAGGACTCGGGTTTCGACGCCGCCGAGGTGGACGAGTCATACGCGGCGTCGTACCCCCAGCACGCCGGTGGAAACGTCCCAGTCGGATGCGTTGAAGGGTGTATAATCGGAAGCGGTGTGTTCGAAGGGATCGCGCGGTATTACGGAATCGCACGGACCCTGACACCGAGTTCGTGGCAAGGGAAGTGTTTCAGTGAAGACACGAGCCCGGTACCGGAAAACCCAGGCCCCGATTACAAACCAGGCACCAAGGTGACGAACAGAATCAAGGTAAACTACGGCGCCTTTTTGAACCGCTTGTTAGGCCTGGATGAACCCTTAACCCTGTACGAAGGCAAAACGCGTTTAGGGGAAAGCTGGTTCGCGGAAAACCAAGACGCCGTCATCGTCGAGTACGACGTGCTGGAACACGAGTTCACCGGGTTCAGAGACGAGTTACGCGAAGTGTACCCTGGCGCGTACATCGGGAAGATGTACGCCCTCCCTGGGGCGTCGCTATGGAACGGCGCGTTTGAAGTCCCGGAGGGCGAACCAGCGTTCACTGTGAACTTCATGGTGTTCGCCAACCCGAACGGGTCCTATATGCCCGCCGTGGGGACGGATTAAATTCTTTTGAGTGACAGGCGTGAGAGTCTCTCTCGAGAGGAGCGTAGTGAATAGTACTACCAATACACGAACACAGCCGCGTAGTACGTTTTATAGTACTTGTACGAGTTGTGTGCATTGGATAAACGAACTCTAAATAAATAAATCCCTTTTAGGTATCAAACTATTCACTTCGCAACGCCCGCAAACTCAAACAGCGCATCGCGCATCACGGCGGGCTGCTCCAAGTGCGCGACGTGCCCGCACTTCTCCACCCACTGTAGTTTTGACTTCGGGACTTCAGAATCAAACCGGGCCGCGTACTTCGTGTCCAGAATGGAATCCTCCCTCCCCCAGAGAATCAGGGTTTCCTGGGTTATCGTTCGCACGCGCGACGCGACTTTGTACCCGTCGCTCTTCATGAACGAAAGCGTGGCGTCCGCCCATTGCGGCGCAAACGTGTGTAGCTGCCCAACACGCATCGCGTCCTCGGTGGCAAATTTCTGTTTGTCGCTGTACGCCATCTGGTTCGCCGTGTTCCGTAAAATCTTGGTTTTCAGAATGTTAACCCCAGCTAGCGCGACCGGTCTCGGCATCAGACCCATCGGCCCCAAGCCTTCGATGAATCCCTGTGCGTCCACCAACACCAGCTTCTCCACGCACTCAGGGTGCGCTGTGGCGAAATCAATCGCCGCGGCGCCGCCAAGAGAGGCGCCGCAAAGCGTGATAGGCCTGTTGATTTCCTGTTTCCAAAACGCATACAAATGCACGCGCTTGGCTTCGGGGGAGTAATCGCCGATGCCCGCGTCCCCCGCGTCCGTGAATCCCCACCCGAGAAGATCAACCGCCCACGTCTCCGCCTTCTCCGCGAGCATGGGGAACAGACGGCGGTACTCCAAGTGGCTGCTGTCGAAGCCGTGCAGCAGCACGAACGGGGCGTTTTGTTCGCCGCCTGTGGGGGCGGGCGAGCCCACGCAGGAGGTCATCACGGGACGAGCGCGTCCCGGGACATCAACGCTGATCTGCTTCGTTTGGCGAGCCATCTCGACCGCGGCGGGCTCTTCAAGCGCGGTGACTTCATCGGGGAAGAACGCGGCAAACTCGGAACGCGCGGCCGTGGGGACCACGAACGCGCCGCGAGAGACGCGGCGCCCGGGACGAGACGCCCGCGACCGTGGAACCGCGGTGGTGTAACGCGCGAAGGCAAGGGCAGAAGGTGCCATCGAGACTGATGAATATGAGTTGAGTGCTCGCAGCTCGTAGCGACAACTGTCAAAAGATTTCCAGATTTGGTCAGACGGTGAAAAAGCAGCAACATCTGATGAACCATATTTTATTACTCACAACCTCACTGCCTATCCATTATTTCTCTCCCTCCCCACCTTTATCATCCGCATCCCCCGCATCCGTTTTCTTTTCCCCTAGAAACTGATCGAGAGACACGGTCGAAGGCTCCGGTTGTGAGGTTCTGTTTGTTTCCTCGGGCGCGTTTTTTTCGTCGCTTTCCACAACCGTCTCGGTCCGGAGAAAGCTAAAGGATTTCGCGATGAAGTTTTCCAGAGGTGTTTTGCTTTTCCTCGCGTTCGCCTTTGCTTCCAGCTCGCGGAGCACCGCTGGGATCATCGCATCCAGCGCGTCGCAAATCTCGCGGAACGACGGTCGGTGGTTGGGGTCGCGCTCTGTGCACTTTTTGGTAATGGCCAAAACCCCGGCGAGCGAAACGTTTTCGTCTTCGCCAAAACTTTCAAGAGTCACCGCGCCATTTTCCACGCCCAGCGCGATTTGCGCAGCGGTCATTAACAATTCCTTTCGCTCCTTTCGGTAAGGGGGCACGCCTTGCACGAGCTCGTGCAGAAGCACGCCGAAGGACCATACGTCCGCGGATAAACCGTACCGCCGTTCGCACCCGTTCGCGCGGACAACCTCGGGGGCCATGTACAAATACGTTCCAGTCTCGCCAGTCCAATTTTTGGGAAAGTTGTTTTCGTTTGTTTCGTTGGTTTCATCCGACTTCAACTGATTTGCGTCCTCGATATCACTTAAATCCCTGGTGAGCCCGAAATCAGCCACAACCACATGTGGGGCGTCGGCGTAGGTGCCGTACACCTCAGGCGCAGGTTCTGGGTCGTTTTCGTCGGTTTCGGGAGAGCTTTCCCGGTTTGGTATATTTTGTGAAACCTTTCGAACCTTGTCCAAAATAAAGACGTTCCCCGGCTTCAAGTCCCGGTGCGCTAACCCCGAAGCCTCCAGGTGCGACAACGCGCCTGCGATTTGCCGCGCCACGGAGAGCCGGTGTTGCAGCGCCGGGCACCCCGTGCCTCGAATCGCGCGCACCACGGGGGGGAGGGAGTCGGGGTCGCCTTTTGGGTAAAGCCAATCTTTAACCGTGCCTCCACGACATACTTGCGTGACGACGACGCACTCGTCGGGCGGAGATAAGCTGGCGCCGTAAAAAGGCAGGACGTGCGGGTGTCGAATTTTCGCCAACGCCTTGACCTCACGAAAAAACGACGTGGCCCGTGAGTTTGAATCCACGCGAACGCGTTTCGCCGCGACGAGCGTTCCCCGCCACCGCGCTAGTTTAATTTTGCCAGAGCTGCCTTCCCCAAGTGCTTTTCCCACTTCGTTGTCACCTCCAACGCCACCGCGCGTAGAGGATTTGTCCATCTCAACCTCGTGCGTCTCGATCAGCCAACCCCCGGCTTTCGCGGTCTCCACAAGCGCGGGGAGCGATGACCATGGTTCGTCTCGCGGTTGTTCTTCAGAAGCAATTGGCGCTGGCGCTGGCGCGGTGTTCGGCTCCATCGATGCGTGTTTTTCGATGATGTAGGGCTCGGGTACGGTTCGGAACCGGGAAAGACGCAAGACGACGAACGCAACCGAATCGATAGGAGAGTAACAACAGCGATACCTCGGCGGACGCCGCGAGGAACCCGGTGCTTCGCGTCACGCGCGAAACCCTCTGCGCCCAAGAGTGTTTTCAAAATGCACTGTGTTGCTTCCTGTTTTCGGTCGTCTCGAAAACACGCGACGATTGAACTTCGCCGCCTCGTAAGTGCCGACGGCTCGCGGTCACCTCAAGGTGCGCGTGCCCGACGTCTCACAACGCACGTGCGCCAACGGTACCCCTCGCACGACGCGACTTTTCCCCTCTCCCCTGTACCGCCAAGATGTCTTACCCCAACGATCCGGACGCTCGCCCAGAGGCGAAGCCGCGCGCTATGAACATGACCCGCGTCCCCAACTTTGAGGCGCACAACGAGTACAACGACGCCCCGGGCACAGGTCGCACTGGGATGTTCGCCATCCCCCCCAACAACTACGACTTCTACACGGAAGAAGAGAAGTGCGTGCAAGCGTAGCGATGAGCAACTCCCATCAATCACGTCTCTCGCCTGCCTACATCCAAGCCGATCGTCTCCACCCCCGCGTCGTCGCACCCAAGGCGACGCACGAACGAAAATCGTTTCGGCTTCTCCTATTTCTGACTTCCCGAAAATTTCACAAAAAACCTCGCAGGTACAAAGTCAAGCACACCGGCGACGGCGGGGTTTTTTCCGACTGGCAGCCCATGTACGAGCCTTCCACTGTGAAGGCGGATGCGGACCGCCTCGTGGCGCACGAAAAAGGCGTACCTCACGGCGCGGATCTCGAAAATTTCCCGGACTACAAAGCCGTGGGGAAATCCTTCGACGGCGAGGACGAGCGTTTGGTTGAAAAGTACGGCGCCGATTCGACGATTAAAATCCTGGTAACTTCCCAGTTACACAGGGACGAGGAGTACGGCGGGCCTTTTTGGATTGAAGTGCCGTCGAAAACGCGCGTGTACGAGCTGCGCAGAGTGATCGCCTCGAAGTGCGGCGTCCTGCCCGGCCTGCAGCGATTGACATTCGCGGGGAAGAAGATGGACGACGCCGAGCGCAACCTGGAACACTACGGGGTCAAGTACTGGAACGCGAAGTTCCCGGACTGGCCGGTCGTGATGAGGAGGTTCTAAACGGCAAAGGAGGCAGCGTCCGTGAACTCCAGGGTGACGAGGTATCGAATGCACTGTGATGGCGCAAGAGAAGAGATAGCGTCGCGAGAGTAGAAGTGTGAAAAATGCATTGCCAAAAAATCCAAAAATCGAGATGTCCACTTGTCGCACCGACACGTCCTCATTCACAAGTCGTCACGCGTCGGTCTGATGCAGGCGGTCAACACGTTGGTGTCCTCCGCGCGACCGGCGTTTCGCGTGTCTCGCGTTTTCGCCCGCACCACTCGCGCGACCCGCACGCGCGTGTTTGTTGCTGACGCCAAGGGTGGCGAAGCGTTCTGGGACCGCATGGTGGCTAAAGCGAGTGGAAAATCCATGTCCAGCAACACGGAAACCGCCGTGTTTGCGCTCGGGTGATTCTGGCACTATTCAGCTTACGTGGCTAAGCTGGATGGCGTGGTTTCGCAAAGGGTGGGGTACACGGGCGGGTCGAAGGAGAACCCGACGTATGGGTCGGTGTGCGGCGGTGACGGCCACACCGAGGCGGTGAAGATCGAGTTTGATCCTTCCAAAATCACGTACCAACAACTGTTGGACACGTTTTGGGCGGAGCACAACCCGAGCGGGTACAAGCCGAAACCGCAGTACAAATCCGCGATTTGGCCGCAAGACGCGGAACAAGAGCTGGTAGCGAGGGCGTCGAAAAAATCCATCGAGGACAAGTACGGCAGAACGCTGCACACCGATATCGAATCACCCACCGAGTGGTGGGACGCCGAGGAGTACCACCAGGACTACATCGCGAAACAAATGGGAAGGGGATGGTAAGACGGTAATATAGTGTCGCGCTCGCGTCGGGTCTCGAATGTAAAGCAATGAATGCAATTGGCGAAAAGGAGTGTTAACCACTCCGTGCCAACATGCTTGAACCTCTTTCATCGACACCCAAGCGAGCGACGATACAGCGAGAGTATTTGTATTAACTATTGAAGCGGATAAAATAGAATCCATTAAGTTCCTACGTCTACGCCCCCGCTCCCGCTTTCTTCGCAAGCGGTCGAAGCGGCAACTCCCTGGTGAGCGGCGTCTGCTTCCCCCCCACCTTAACCCCCCCCCCCGGAAAAAGGTTGCTCTCCTTCCCCTTCCCGAACCCTGTAAATTTCAGTGAGTCCCCAAACGCCTGGACCACCGCGTAGGGCCCGGGGTAATCCGCCTCAGCGACGATGGGCGACTCCATCACCACGTAGTGCGTCCCGGAATCGGAGGTGAACACCCCTCCATCGTGCTGGTGTCCCGAGATCAGCGCCGCGATGGTGTCGCTAATAAGAGGGTTCTCCAGAATATCCAGCAACTCCTGGTAGTTCCACAGCAACGTGCGGCCTGAAAGTTTCGCAGTGGAGGAGGGGTGGCACAGCAGGTGAGAAAACAAGATCACGCGTTCGTTTTGCGACGCCGCATGTTCGATTTCATCCTTGATCCACTTCAATTGCGAATCACCCAAGCCTCCGTTGAACGGCACCCACCTGTTTTCCAAGCCCTCCATGTCTTTGAAATAAGGGAACGTGCCTGACATGCGTTCGGTTTGCAAGACGTCGGGGTTTTTGGCGACGAACTTAGCGCAGTTTTCGTTTTTTTGGCAAAGCAAGTTAAGTGCGTCCACGTCCAACCCCTTTTCCCGTCCGTTCCGGTAAATGCTCACGTCGTACGCATCTAACACCAAGACTCGCCAGCCAGAACTCGGGCTAAAGGAATAGTGGAAGTTCCCCTTGTCGTTCGCGCACTTGAACGGAAGCGAGACGTCGTCGCCGGGCGCCACCACGCCGTCCCGCAACTCCTCCCTGGTGAAGTTATACAGCTCGTGGTTCCCCACGGTGAAGTGCCAGTCTCTGCACTTAGATTTGGACAACACGCTCATAACCTGGCCCAGTTGGTCCATCGTTTCTTCCTTGGGCTTGAACGCGTCGGTTTCGAAATCAAACGCGCACTGGTGGTCGATGATGTCGCCGTTGTGCAGCACGAAATCCAAGTCGTGCTCGTTGAAATAAGAAACCGCATCGTCCGCCACGACCAGCGAGTTCCGGTACCGGCGCCACTGCGTACCCGTGAAGTTTGGCTTATCGTCCATATCCACGTACTGGATATCAGCGAGGAGGCCGAACGTGAAGGCGGGAGCGTCCGAGGTCTGTGTTGCGTTGGTAGCCATCGTGCCTGACCTGCCGTGTCCGCGGCCGCAAAACAAGACGGCCTTCCGCGAAAATCGATGGGCGATCGGCCGAGCGACGCGACACGAAACCGATCGGTGCGCCGCGGTGGGGAGCGCGGGAGAGACGCGACGGGTCACGAGACCTGTGCTGGCGCCGCACACCTGAAGAGCGAACGCACGACTCATGCGTGCGCGCGCAAGGCCTTGTGGCGAAAGGAGAGCCCGTGTAACGAAAACAAGGTTTGTGCGGGCGCCAAGTGTTATCAAATCCACTCTTCCAGAAATACGGAAAAAGCGCGCGCCCGGACGCTGCTCGTCTTATCTATCTCACATACATACTAAGATAAACTCTACTCTACCTCACCCCGCTATTCGCCATGTGCGTTATCGTGCGTTCGATCGCGGCTGCTTCTTCCATTAAGGCCCTCTCTGTTTTCCGCGCCAGCTCCACACGCGCGTCCACCAGCCCCGACAACAGCTCCCGGTGCACCTCCTCTGCCGCTTCGAGCTGCGACGCGCTCATCTCGTCTACACCCAGGCCGAGCAAGTTTTTTAGTCCTACCTTCAGGGCAGCAGCCGTGGGATGGACACGCTCCAATCGCCCACGAGCCTCTGCTTCCCAGGAAACGGAAGGGGGAGGGTCCTGGGGAACAGTCAGATGCGCTCCTGTTTTTTTTTCTGAAATTTTCACAGTCGGCGGCGGCACGTTTTTCGTCGCCACTGAAGCCCACGACTTTGTCCCTTTCGACGGGGCGGGGGCGGGGGCGCTGGCTTTCGCTTTTGGTTCCCGCACAACCGACATTGACCTCTCCACGGCTTTTTGTTTCAATTCCGGTTGCGTCTGCACTGTTTCTTTTTGTTTCGGCGGACTTTCCTCTGGTTTTTCTAAAGTTTTTCCATTTTCTTTCGCGTCGTTCTCCGCAAACGCCGCCGCCCACCCCGGAGCCACTGATAGCTCTATGTCCTCATCCTCCGGTTTCGGTTTCTCAGCTCCTGATGATGATACGGCACTCTTGGCTTTTATCTTCTTCTTTGAGGATTTCGCACCTGATCTCGTGGTCTCGCCTTCGTCCTCGAAACTCGCCGCCGCCGCTGCCGCCGCGGTTTCCGCTCTCCGCATCGCCTCGCGCAACGCCCTCGCTTCGTCGGGGTGCCCTTCGTGTTCCGCCGTCGCCGCCGGGACCTCGCCTTTTGCGTTTCGCGTGAACGGATTCGCGTCCGCTTCTAGCAGCGTTTCGACGCACGCCACAGAGGCACACGCGGCGTAGTGTAACGCCGTGCGCCCGAAACGGCAGGCTTGGTTCACGTCTGCGTCGTTTTTCACCCCGCGTCGCGCGAGAACCAAACGCACGCACTTTTGCTCGCCGCTCGAAGCGGCGAGATGAATGGGGGTCGTGCGCTCTTCGTTCACCACGTCCAACCTCGCGCCGGAGTTCAGGAGACAGGAAGCGGCGTCCACGTGAGCCTTCGCGAGCGCGTGCATCAGCGGCGTGTCCCGGTTCTTGTTACGCACGTCGACGTGCCACGTGGACGTGCGCTTCTCAGAGTCTGGAACGAGCGCACGGAGCACTTCGACGTTCCCGATGGCCGCCGCGATGTGAAGCGCGGTGTTTTCGGTGTTGGGCGAGCGCACCACGCTCAGGTCACCGCACGCATCACGCGCGCGTACCACCTCCGCGACGTCTCCGCGCTTCACAGCCGCTATCAGGGGGTGGTCCATGTCGGCGAGGCGCCGACACCCAGGCGTCGGCGTCCTGCAGAGTGCCGCCGACACCATCAATTTGGCTTTTTTTGCTGCGTGCTGAAAAACTCGGAAACGACGATGCAGATTTCAAATGCGGAAGCGCGGTGAGCCCCCTCGTGGGGTCCCTGGGCCACTGAAACGTGGCCCGAAACCTAACAAGGGCGAGTCCAGCGAGGATGTCGAGTCGCAGTGGTCCGCGAAGCGTGCGTCTCTCGCCGCGGAACGGCGTGAGCGTCGTCTCGCGTCCCTGGAGCAACGACTGAAGGATTTGGCACAGGGTGCCCAAAACGCGGATGAGCGCGCGGGACGACGTTTACGTGCGCTGCTCGTCGACCTGAAGCTCGCGGAGGCTGATGACGGCGAGAATGACGAGGGTGATGACGAGGAAATGGATGTTACCGTCCCTGAGCCTGTTGCGACGCAACGCGAACCGAAACCAGCTCCTTTCGGCGGACGCGTTCGAGGCTCGGACCCGTACGCGTCTTCCTCGTCTGACGATGAATCCACCGATACCGAGCAAGATGGTCTCGGGTCTTTCGACCGAGGCGTGAAAACGCTCGTGGACGCCTCAACACTAAGCGCAGCGCGTGCTGAGTCTGTGCACGCCGCGCTTGGACGCACACGCGCTGAGCTTGAGGAGGACCGCGTGGACCGCCAAGTCGCCGCGAGCGCCGTCGCCGACGCGCTCGCGGCGACGCGCGAAGCGGCGGCGGCGGAGGCGGAGACGAAAAGGCTTCGCGACGCGCTGGACGCTGTGCGGCGCGACCTAGCAGAGGCAACATCAAGGGCTTCGCAGGCTGAGGGTGAAGCGCAAACCCTTCGGTTCGCGCTGCGCGGGGGTGGGGGCAAGAACGCCGACGCGAAGGAGGAAGATCGGTGCGCGTCAACAGAGGCGAGGGAAGAGTGCACGCGCGCTTTGGCCAGGGCGGCGCAGGCGGAGCAAGCGCTGGCTGGCGCCACTACGAGCGCCCGGCGTTTGGAACGGGAGCGGGACGCTCTTGAACGGGGGAAAGATGCGATTGAAGATCGGAGGGCACGTGCGGAACGGGAAGCGGCGAGTGCGACGGCGGAAGCGCGACGTGTACGCGCGGATTTGGAATCCACGACGCGGCGGCTGGAAGCCCGGGCCGAGAAAACTGCAGCTCTTGAAAAACGAGTCGCGGCGCAGGAAACGGAACTCGCTGAGCTGCGCCAACTTCTACGCGCGCAACGGGAAGATATTGCCACCGCGATGCGTTTAGTAGGAGAAGTCACGACGTAGATAGTTCATAATACGTAAGGTTGCTTAATATTATCTTAACCCGTTTGATGAGAGCGATGTCACCTGCTAGTGGAGGACGTCCCCGACGCGTGTAGCGTTAAGTTTTCCGAGGATCCTTTTTTGCGAAAAACAAACCTCTTCTTTTTCACTGCGCCGCCTTCGTTGCCTTCTCCGAACCGCAACACACGTGGAAACCCTCGCTGCTTCCTTTTCGGGGACTCAGGGACGACTTCCGAGACGTCACCATCGTTGTTCAAACCGCCGATGCGCGTTTTTCGAGAGATTCGTCGCGAGGACAAATGACCAGGCGACACGACGCGTTTCCACCCGTTCACCGCGGCGTGTCCGACTCGCCCGACGACGTCGCGCACGCGTCCTTTCGAGTCTCGGCCGGTTAACATTTCGTTTTCGTGGTCCATGTGCTCCAAATCGCCGCTAATGCCCGCCACGTCATATGTGCGCTCCACAGCGCGCGCGTCCTCCGCCGCGCGCTTCGACGCGACGGCGGCGCCCACTGCCGCACCCGC
>MDSY01114152.1_pt1 | contig 26648 bp, 22 predicted proteins | sample 811131 | NCBI WGS metagenome assembly MDSY01 (sample SAMN05326643, study PRJNA326480) | marine metagenome | isolation source: seawater | place: Atlantic Ocean: South West | collected 2010
AAGGTTCATTTGCGATGTACATAGAACCATGGCATGCTGATGTTTTTGACTTCCTTGACATGAGGAAAAACCACGGTAAGGAAGAACAGCGTGCTAGAGATTTGTTTTATGCACTTTGGATTCCAGATCTATTTATGAAGCGTGTTGAAGAAGATGGAGACTGGACTTTAATGTGTCCAAACGAATGTCCTGGTTTACCGGACACACATTCTAAAGAATTCGAAAAGCTATATACTAAATACGAGTCTGAAGGAAGGGGTAGAAAAACGATAAAAGCACAAGAGCTTTGGTTTAAGATTTTAGAATCTCAAATCGAAACTGGCACACCTTATATGTTGTATAAGGATGCTGCTAATGCAAAATCAAACCAACAAAATCTCGGGACAATTCGTTCTTCAAATCTATGTACTGAGATAATTGAATATACTTCACCTGATGAAGTAGCTGTATGTAATCTTGCTTCAATAGCTGTGCCCAAATTTGTAAAAGAGGATGGCACTTTCGACCACGATAAACTTTTCGAGGTTTCATACCAGGTTACTAAAAACCTGAATAAAATTATTGATCGCAACTACTACCCAGTTGTAGAAGCACGTACTTCAAACTTTCGCCATCGCCCAATTGGAATTGGTGTTCAAGGTTTAGCTGATGCATTTATCTTAATGCGTTTCCCATTTGATTCTGACGAAGCTAAACAGCTAAACAAGGAAGTTTTTGAAACTATTTATTACGCAGCATGTACAGCATCAAAAGATCTTGCAAAAGATGAAGGGTCTTATGAAACTTTCAAAGGTTCTCCAGCATCTAAAGGAAAACTTCAATTTGATCTTTGGGGTGTAACTCCAACAGAACGCTGGGAGTGGGATGTGCTTAAGAGTGAAATCAAAAAGCACGGGATGCGTAACTCTCTGCTGATGGCTCCAATGCCAACAGCTTCAACTGCTCAAATTCTAGGAAACAACGAATGCTTTGAGCCATACACTTCAAACATTTACACTCGTCGTGTTCTCTCTGGAGAATTCATCGTTGTAAACAAACACTTACTAAGAGATTTAACTAAACTTGGTCTTTGGGATGAGGATATGAAGAATCGTTTAATTGCAGCAAACGGCTCTATCCAAAACATCAAAGAGATTCCCGATAATCTTAAGCTTCTTTACAGAACTGCTTGGGAGATATCTCAACGTGCTATTCTTGATATGGCAGCAGATCGTGGAGCTTACATTTGTCAATCTCAGTCGTTGAACGTATTCATGGAAAACGTAAACAACGGTAAGCTAACTTCTATGCACTTCCACGCTTGGAAATTGGGTCTAAAGACTGGAATGTATTACTTGAGAACAAAAGCTGCTGCCGATGCAATCAAGTTTACAATAGACAAAAAATACAAGGACGAGATTAAGGAAGGTGAAGCTCCAGAGCTTTCTCACGAAGATCAGGTTGCGATGTGCAGCATCGAAAACGGCCCCGATTGTGAGATGTGCAGCGGATAGGCTGTAATCATTTGGGTTAACTGAAATCCTACATATTCAATAAACACCGCAGGTGTTTAGATAAATGTGTAACTTGTGGAAAAACCCTTGAATCAAGGGTTTTTTTCTGCTCTAAACTTTGCTAGCCAATAACACTCTTAGATCAACAAGGATAAGACCAAATGCTAACAAGATGTGAGCAGGCTGAATAAAAGCTGGCAATCCTAGCTTAACAAATAAAAATCCTGATGTTGCTAGAGTTAGAATTATTCCAATTGCAAGTCCAGCATATTTTCTAAGCCCACTTACTTTCAATAAAGGAACGGCCCATGCTAGGTGTATCAATATTAATGGCCAAACCGCTGTTCTGTGAATCTTCCACCAAGTAGGAAGTGAATCTAGAATTTCAGGCCTAGCTTTTCCATGCTCTAAAAGTATATCGACATGTTCGCGCACCTGTGTGCCAAGAACTAGTTGTAAGAACGCAAGAGTTAAAGATGTAATTATTAAAATTCTAAGAGTTTTTGAAATAGCAAATCGATTACCTTTTAGATGCTGCATCATTCCGACCAAAAATGCTAAAATTCCTAATGCACAAATTGCATGAATTGTTACAGAAAATGGAATGAGATTTCCGTCTACAACTAATTTGCCAAGCCATGAAACTAATAGAACTGAAATTAATGTTCCCGAGGCAAGGGTTATTGGAATTACTTTCCTTGAAGTGAGTGCAAGACTAAATAATAATAGAATTGGAATTCCTGACAATGCCCCAAGTAGTCTATTTATATATTCTACCCATGTGTGAAATGCATTGAATTCTACATAGTCATGTTTAGTGTAAGGTGACCATAATTCAGATGATGAAAAACTCTCTCCTGAAGAAACATGTGTAGATCGAGCTTGCCAAAGAGTGTCATTTTCAATCACCATTTGACCTTCTTGATACTCAGAATTAGGAGCCCACCTTACTTGATCTTCAGATGTCGGCGGAATAAGCAGGCCAAAACATTTGGGCCAATCCGGGCAGCCCATTCCTGAGCCAGTCATTCGGACTACAGACCCTGCTAAAACAACTGAAAATACAAGAATGAAAGCTATATAAGTAATTCCTCTCACTTCGCTAAAGTCTCTTTATAGAAAGTAGTCTCAACAGATTTTACATTGTATAGCTTTCTGTCAGCAATCATGTTTACACAATTGTAAATATTGATTTGAGTATTTCCTTTAGGATCGTATTCAACAATAGCAAAATCAGTTTCCCTGTCTTTGTCAAAATCAATAATGACGCTTGAAACAGCGGCTTGCTCTAGGAGTTCTTTTTTGATTTTAGAAGCACAGCCTACTTCACACATCATCCCTTCAATTTCCAATCTAAGAGTCCTTCTAGACTCTGGTCCTTCTTTAATTACTTCCGTAAAAATTGGTGTAGTCGTATCTTTAGGAATGGTTTCACAGCCTGTTATTGTAAATGCTACAATAAGTATTACAAGTAAAAATCTCATGTGGCAAATTTAGTGCGGTGTGCCGTGTTAACTTTGCCAAACTGTGCAAAATCAAAAACCAATTTGGGTGATTTGGGGCGTGTTGCTTTTTCTCGCTTTTATTTGGGGAAGCTCATTCATTTTAATGAAGATTGCTCTTTTTGATTCTGATGGGTCCGCTATTTATTCTGCGATGGATGTTGCTGCATTGAGAATTAGTATTGCTGCACTTGCGCTTTTGCCTATTGCTATCTCTCAATTTAATAATGTCCCTAGAGAAAAATGGATATGGATTCTTGGTGTAGGGGTTTTTGGCAATCTCTTGCCTGCTTATTTATTTACTTCAGCCCAAACCGAACTGCCCAGCGCCATTGCCGGCATGTTAAATTCATTAACACCACTTTTTACAATGATTATAGCTGTGTCACTGTTTAAGACAGCTATATCGAAAGTTCAATTTAACGGACTAATAATTGGATTTATCGGTGCTATAATTCTCATTTGTAATGGAAATAATTTGAGTGACTTGTTTTCTGGAGAAACAGATATCAGCATTATAGGATGTGGTAAAGTTGCTCTTGCTACTCTTTTCTATGGATTAAGTGTAAATCTTCTAAGAAATAAGCTGCTAGATGTAGGAGCAACAACAATTGCCGCTATTGCGCTTGCAATGGTAATGCCCGTTGCTTTAATGGCATTATTTAGTTCAAATGTGCCAACTATTTTTATTGAACACGATTCTGGAGTAAAAAGTATGATCGCAGTTGTTGTACTTGCGGTAATTGGTACAGCTGCAGCCCTTGCTATTTTTAATGCTTTAATTAAGTGGACTGATGCTCTTACTGCTAGTTCCGTCACTTATATAATTCCTGTATTTGCTGCTATTTGGGGATTTGTAGATGGTGAGGATTTAACTAAATGGCATCTCTTTGGTGGATTGGTGATTCTAGTTGGAGTAGCCCTTGTAAAAAGGGGTGGAATTGTAAAAAATTAGAGAATCCACTGAAAACTTGGGCAATACACTTGTTATTCCTATCTTTGCGCCCCCTTACGGAGTAAACCCGTTTGGACTATATAAAAAATATATTTTTCAATGTATGCAATCGTAGAGATAGCAGGGCACCAGTATAAGGTACAGAAAGACCAGCAGGTTTTCGTTAACCGCCTAGATGCCAAAGAAGGAGCTAAGATTAAGTTCGACAAGGTTCTTCTTATGGAAAAAGGTGGTGACGTGACAGTTGGCGCCCCAGCTATAAGCGGCTTAGCCGTTCATGCCACTGTAGAAAGGCATTTGAAAGGAGATAAAGTACTTGTCTTCAAAAAGAAACGTCGTAAAGGTTATCAGAAGCTTAATGGTTTCCGTCCTTATTTAACTGAAATCCGTGTTACGGACATTAAGAAAGGATCTGCTAAAAAGGCAGCTCCAAAAAAGGAGGAAGAGTCTTCTGATGAAAAGCCAGCAGCTAAGAAAAAGGCAGCTCCTAAAAAAGCAGCAGCTAAGAAGCCTGCGGCTAAGAAAGCAGCTCCTAAAAAGGCAGCTCCTAAAAAAGCCGCAGCAAAAAAGCCTGCAGCTAAGAAAGCGACTAAATCAACTAAAGAATAATACCCCAAGGTCATGGCACATAAAAAAGGTGTAGGTAGTTCGAAAAACGGACGTGAGTCACATTCGAAACGATTAGGAGTAAAAATATTCGGTGGTCAAGCTTGTCTCGCTGGTAACATTATTGTTCGCCAGAGAGGTACTGCTCACCACCCAGGAACAAATGTAGGTATTGGTAAAGATCACACTCTTTACGCACTTACAGATGGTGTAGTTGAGTTTCGCAAGAAACACAACAATCGTTCTTTCGTTAGCGTTGTACCTTTTTCCGGTGGCGAAGCGTAAGAACTTAAACTGAATTAATTTGGACTCCCGTCCCCTTCGGGGCGGGAGTTTTTATTTTAAAAGATGGAGTTTTAGAGGAATTCGCCCGAAATTCACCAAATCAATGTTAACACTGACGAAAATAAGAGAGAAACGCGATCAAATAATTGAGGCGCTTTCTAAGAGAGGATTAGACGTAACTGAATCTATTGATAAGATTATTGCGCTTGATCAGGAAAGAAGGTCTTTACAAAAAGATCTGGATGACACTCTAGCTAAGTCTAATACTCTCAGTCGCCAAATTGGTGAACTGATGAAGGCTGGTAAACGAGATGAAGCTGAAGCTGTTAAGTCTGAAACATCTGGACTTAAACAAAAGTCATCAGATTTAAAGGAAAACATGCAGAGTATTGAGGGTTCTATAAACAAAATACTTTACACCATACCAAATACTCCTTCTAATCTTGTTGTTAAAGGGGATTCTGAAGAGGATAATGAAATTATAAGCACTCATGGAGAACAAGAAGACCTAAGTGACACTTGTAAATCACATTGGGATATCGCAAAGGAAAAAGACATTATTGACTTTGATCTTGGAGCAAAGGTGACTGGCGCTGGATTTCCATTTTATAAAGGAAAGGGGGCAAAACTTCAAAGAGGCCTCATTCAATATTTTTTAGATAAAGCAGATAAAGCTGGATATACAGAATACATGCCTCCGCTAATGGTGAATCCTGATAGCGGGTTTGGCACTGGGCAACTTCCAGATAAAGAAGGTCAAATGTATCATATGCAAAGCGATGATTTATACATGATCCCAACTGCAGAGGTCCCTCTTACAAATATTTATAGAGACACTCTTTTAAATTCAAGTGAATTGCCAATTAAGCTTTGTGGATACACTCCTTGTTTCCGTCGAGAAGCTGGATCTTATGGAAAGGAGGTTAGAGGATTAAACCGACTTCATCAGTTTGATAAGGTAGAAATAGTTCAAATCACTGATCCTGAATCTTCAAATTCAGCTCTTGATGGTATGGTTTCACATGTTCAATCTCTACTAGAAGATCTTGAGCTTCCATATAGAATTCTCAGACTTTGTGGTAGAGATATGGGGTTCACGGCTGCGATAACATATGATTTCGAAGTGTGGAGCGCTGCTCAGGGTAGATGGCTAGAAGTTAGTTCGGTTTCAAATTTTGAAACTTTCCAATCTAACAGACTGAAATGTCGTTACAAAAACAATGAAGGCAAAAACAAATTAGTTCACACTCTAAACGGTTCTGCACTAGCTCTACCGAGAATTGTTGCTGCACTTTTAGAAAATCATCAGAGCGAAGGGGAAGTAAATATTCCCTCTGCCCTAGTTCCATATCTTGGATTCGACAAAATTTAAAATGAGACTTCTCGTAGCTTGTACTTTTTTAGTTTTTCTAATTGGGTGTGATTTTGAAAACCCAAACAAACAAGTTTTAGAAGAAGCATATCTAAAAGCAGATTCAATCTCAATTTTAATTGAGGATTTTCCTGGCGACTCAATAAAATCAGTAAGAGCTAGGCTTAATAGTGCTAAAAATGAAATTCAATGGCTTGGAAATGAAACGTCAGTTGAATTCTTTAGAGAAGAAGCCCCAGTAATTAATTCTCTTTCTTCTGCAAGTCGTTACTTAAAAGATGCGCCTAGAAGAATTATTTCATTAAAATATGAAAGCGATCGTTGTAAAAAACAAATCACTGGTTTGATCGATATAATTGATAGTGGAGCAAATATCGATGCTAAGGGAGATACTATTAATGATTTATACATCGAGAATAATTCAGTTATAGAAGTAGAAGCAGTGAAGAACTTGGAAGAAGTTTATAACGAAACTGAAAGGCTTATTCGCTTGGGTCTTAAAACTGATTCCATTCATTGGAATTCTATCGATAGTTTGATAACGGCAAAGAAGGGGGTTTGGGCTAAGTCAATAGCTAAAGAGGAATGAAGGCCGTGAGTAGAATAATTGGAATTTGTTTAATTCCACTTTTTACGCTTTGTTTTTCTCAAAAAATTCAAGCTCAAACAGATTTAGAGCTAGCTGAATATTATTACAATAACGGCAGTTATGAGCAGGCGCTTCTTTATTTAGGAGACATCTACAAAAAGAATAAGACTAACAAGGTCTATCAGATGTATTACGAGTCTCTGCTTGCAATGGACAATTTTGTCGAAGCGGAAAAACTTGTAAAGGGGCGACTAAAAAGAATGCATAAAAACAGTAAGTCAACAGCTTATGTTGATTTGGGTGCGTTGTATGTAAGGTTTGACATGAGGGAAAAAGCTCTTGTAGCTTTTGATAACGCTCTTGAAATTATGCAACCAGGTAGAAGTCATGCTGTTCGTTTAGCTAATGCGTTTATCAATCTTGACGAATTAGACCTCGCTTATAAAACTTATATGAAAGCTATCGATATGGGAACTGATGATTTTCATTTCGAGTTAGCTAACCTAAAGGGAATGATGGGTGATTATAATGGAATGGTAGAAAGCTTCATGGAATTACTTCATACACGACCTACATATATCACAACTATTCAAACTACTCTAAATCGGAATTTGAGATTAGAAACTGAAAAGGAACATGTGAGAATGGTAAAGGGAGAGCTTTTAAAGGCTGCAAAGAAATATCCTCAGGAAGATGTGTATCCTCAAATGTTGGTTTGGTTTTTTACTCAAGAGAAAAATTTCTCGGCAGCATTTATTCATGCCAAATCTCTAGACGTAAGGTTGAGGGAAAATGGTGCTGGTCTGATGGAGTTAGGGAATACTGCAGCATCAAATGAGGATCTAGAAACAGCTAAAGAGTGTTTTGAATATGTTGCTGGATTAGGGATTGGCAATCCATATTTCTACACCGCAAGGAATGAAATTCTACAAGTGAGATTTGAGTCTCTTAAAAATGAGGTTCCGCTAGATTATGAGAAATTATCTGAACTTGAAAAGGATTATGCTGCGAGTTTAAGAGACCTCGGTGTAAGAGCTGAAACGGCGATAATGGTGAAAGATCAATCTCATTTGCTTGCATTTTTCCTCGAAAGATCTGAGGAGGCTATGGACAATCTAGAAGCTGTTCTTAAGCTTCCTGCGCTAAACGCGCGAGTGGCTGCTGCGTGTAAATTAGAATTGGGAGATGTGTACGTTTTTGCAGATTTGGTTTGGGATGCATCATTAATCTTTTCTCAAATCATTCTTGATTTCAAAGATGATCCATTGGGTCATGAGGCAAAATATAGAAATGCTAGAATTAGTTATTACACTGGTGATTTTGCTTGGGCTCAAACTCAGCTTGATGCACTTAAAGCCTCAACTTCAAAACTTATTTCTAATGATGCTATTGATTTAAGTTTATTGATTACTGATAATTTTAATCTAGACACGATTTTCGAACCAATGGAAATTTTTGCTAGGGCTGATCTGCTCATTATGCAACGCCGATTTGATGAGGCAAGGCTAACCTTAGACACTTTAGTGACTAATTATCCAGGTCATTCATTAGAGGATGAAATATTAGTCGTTTTAGGAGACCTTGCTATGCAAGAAGGGAATATTGACGAGGCGATAGAATATTACTATGATGTTGTTGACTTGCATTTTGATGATATAACGGGTGACGATGCATTGTATAATTTAGCTATTATATACGATGAGATTTTAAAGGATTACGAAAAAGCTGAAGAGCTATATTCTAAATTGCTATTTGAATTTAGTGGTTCTCTTTATACCGTAGAAGCAAGAAAAAGATATAGAGAATTAACTGGTGAATTAGAATAATAAATGGTGCTTTACAACATAACTGTTAGTGTTGATCCTTCTCTTGCAGAAGAGTGGATTGAATACATGCATAAAGACCACATCCCTGCAGTCCTTAATACAGGCCATTTTAGAGATTTCAAACTGTGTCGAGTTGAAGGTGATGAACAAGGAGGTTTGACTTTTGCTGTACAATATGTTGCTCATTCTATAGAGTCATTTAACGAATACCAAAAAGAATGTGCGCCAGCTCTCCAAAAGGATTTTATTGAAAAGTGGGGTTCCAAAGCAGCAGCATTTAGAACAGTGCTCCCAATAATTTCTGAAGGAAAGGCTTAATGGATATTCGAGCAAAAAAACATCTAGGTCAACATTTTTTAACCGGCCCTGGAATTGCTCAAAAAATTGCCAATTCAATTAATTGTCACCAAGGATGTAGAACCGTTTTAGAAGTTGGACCAGGAACAGGGGCTTTGACAAAGCCATTAATTTATCGTGGCGATCTTGACCTTCATGTCGTTGAACTAGATGAAGAAAGCGTTGACTATTTAGTAACAGAAGAGATATTAGATTCTGAAAAAATTTATGGCGTTGATCTATTAAAATGGGACCCTGATATGGCATTCCCTGACGGAACTCCATTTATCGTTGCTGGAAATTTCCCGTACAATATTTCATCTCAGATTTTGTTTTGGGTGCTTGACAAAAGAAACAGAGTCCCTGAATTAGTTGGGATGTTTCAAAAGGAAGTGGCTGAAAGAATTGCTGAAGGGCCTGGAAGTAAAACGTACGGGATACTTAGTGTTTTGCTTCAATCGTATTACGATATCGAATATTTATTTACCGTTCACGAGGATGCTTTTGACCCACCGCCAAAAGTAAAGAGTGGTGTTATTCGTATGCTGAGAAATGAAACCCAAGACATAGGATGTTCGTTTTCTCATTTCAAAAGAGTGGTAAAGGGGGCATTTAACCAAAGACGTAAAACGCTTAGAAATTCACTTAGTAGTGCAGGATTTTCAAAGGATTCTATTCCAGAGGAATTTGCTTTGAGAAGAGCCGAACAGTTAAGCGTAAAAGAATTTCATTCACTAGCTATCGCACTGGACTTACCTTTGTAGCATGAGCAAGACTATTACACTAGGTGAATTCATAATGGATCGCCAAGCTGCTTTTCCTTTTGTGTCTGGACAATTGACTAGGTTACTTACTGATATTTCAGTTGCTTCTAAGATTGTAAGCCACCAAGTAAATCGCGCAGGTCTTGCTGGAATTTTAGGTGATGACGGTTCGAAGAACGTTCAAGATGAGAGTCAGCAAAAGCTAGATGTAATTGCTGATGATACATTTATGAGGATCCTTTCTGCTGGAAAATCTGTTGCAGGCATAGGGTCAGAAGAACAAGAGGAAGCTTTTGTTTGTGGAGACGAAGGGAGAAATGGAAAGTACATTGTTCTAATTGATCCACTTGATGGTTCTTCAAACATTGATGTCAATGTAAGTATAGGAACAATTTTTAGTATTTACAGAAGGGTTACTCCCATGGGTGAGCCTATTACTGATGCAGATTTTTTACAAAAAGGGACAGAGCAAATTGCTGCGGGTTATGTTCTTTATGGATCTTCTACAATGCTAGTCTATACAACTGGTACTGGTGTTAATGGGTTTACTCTTGATCCTGCGGTTGGAGAGTTTTTTCTCTCTCACCCTAAAATGGAATTTCCTGATGTAGGCCAAACCTACTCAATAAATGGCGCTTTATTAGACTCGTGCACTGAACCAACTAAAAAGTTTGTGCAGTGTTGCCATGATGATAAGAGTTTGGATTATAGAGCAAGATATATTGGCTCATTAGTTGCAGACTTTCATCGCAATCTTATTCACGGAGGAATTTATATTTATCCTTCGCTTAATCACAAACCAAACGGAAAACTACGTCTACTTTACGAATGCTCTCCTCTTTCATTTATCGCGGAACAGGCAGGAGGTGTAGCAATTCATGATAACGGAAGAATACTAGACGTTCAACCAACAGAATTACATCAGCGAATTCCATACTATGTTGGAAGTAGAAATCTCGTTGAGGTTATGCAAAAATGCCAGTCATCATAAAAAATAGATGCGCACAGACGATCTATTAGAATTTTATAGACGCGATAATAGAGCAACTACGGTTCTCAACTCCCTTGAAAACGAGGGGAGAAAGGTCGAATTACGCAATGTCGTAGGATCTGCATTACCACTTAGTGTTTGCGGAATGCTCGAAAGAGAGCTAGAGTCTGGGATAAAGCCAAGACATCATTTATTCGTATTAGAGAATAAAGAAGAGGCTGCATATTTTATGAATGATGTTGAGCAAATTCTCGTCAAAAATCCTCGACCCATATTTCTGTTTCCTCGTTCGGCTCGAGTTCCATATCAGGAAGAAGTTGTAGAAAACGCAAATATTGGAATGCGGGCCCAAGTCCTAAACGAAATTAATGGGGGACGTGATGGATGTATTGTCGTGAGTTATCCGGGCGCACTTTCTGAATTAGTTGTAACTAGGAAAAAGCTCAGTTCACAAACATTTACTCTAAGTCTTGGAGAAAATTATACGCTCGATTTTATTGACGAAGTGTTCATGGAGTACGGATTCGAAAAAGTAGATTTTGTTTATGAACCTGGTCAGTATGCTATGCGAGGAGGAATCATAGATGTATTTAGCTATTCACTTGACTATCCGTATAGGTTAGAGTTTTTTGGCGACGAGATTGATTCAATTAGAAAGTTTGACCCCGTAAGCCAACTTAGTGTTGGGAAGCTTACAAGAGCAACTGTTGTTCCAAATGTTGGGAAAAAGATGCTACACGAATCCAAGGAAAGTTTTTTCAGTTTCATTCCACAAGACACAATCATTTGGATGCACGATGTGACCTCTTGTGAAAAAGGCCTGGGAGCTGAACTTGAAAAAGCTCAAGCTCATTTTGAAAGATTGAATTCTGAACTCGATTATTCGCCCCCTGAAGAACTCTACTTAGATCCAAATGTATTTAAGTCTTTGATAGAAGAATTTAGAGTTGTTGAATTTGGAGGAGGCCAAACTTTTCCCGATCGGCTTTCTATCGATTACGAGATGACGGAACAGCCAGCGTTCAACAAAAATTTTGACTTGATCGCCTCTAACCTAATCTCAAATGGCAAAAACGGATATGTAAACGTCATTGTTTCGGGTCAAGCAACTCAGCTCGAACGGCTTCACGATATTTTTTCGGATAGAGAGGACGACGCCCCGTACAACCCCATAGCGATGGAGTTGAGCAATGGTTTTGTCGATAAGGCATTGAAAATTCTTGTATACACCGATCATCAACTCTTCGATAGGCACCATCGCTTCAGGCTCAAAGAGAGGTACAAGAAAAGTAAGGAGGCTCTAACCATAAAGGAATTGATGGCCTTAGATGTCGGCGACTTCGTGGTTCATATCGACCATGGGATTGGGCAGTTTTCAGGCCTACATAAAATTGAGGTAAACGGCAAAGAGCAGGAAGCGATAAGGCTATCGTATAAAGGCGGCGACGTCCTCTACGTTAGTATCCACTCCTTACACAGAATTTCTAAGTTCACATCAAAGGAGGGCTCAAAACCTAAAATCAATAAGCTCGGAACTGCCGCTTGGTCCAAAACTAAAGCCAAGACCAAAACTAGAGTCAAACAAATTGCTTACGATCTTCTAAAGCTATACGCAAAGAGAAAGGCCTCTGAGGGTTTTGCTTTTTCACCAGACAGCTATCTCCAGCACGAACTTGAGGCAAGTTTTATGTTCGACGATACTCCAGATCAACACGAATCGACAAAGGCAGTAAAAGAAGATATGGAAAGGGAAATGCCCATGGACAGACTTGTTTGTGGAGATGTGGGATTTGGGAAAACTGAAATTGCCATTCGCGCCGCTTTTAAGGCTGCAACCGACGGTAAGCAAATCGCTGTTTTAGTCCCGACGACTATTTTGAGTATGCAACATATGAGAAGCTTCACTAGAAGACTCAAAGACTTTCCTGTTTCTGTCGATTACATAAACAGATTCAAGACAGGCAAAAAATTAACTGAGACTCTAAACCGTGTAGAAAATGGAGAAGTAGATATTCTTATTGGCACTCATGCAATTGTTGGGAAAAGAGTGAAGTTTAAGGATTTAGGCTTACTAATTATTGATGAAGAACAAAAGTTTGGGGTTGGTGTAAAGGATAAATTAAAGACCCTGAAAGAAAATATTGACACCCTTACTTTAACTGCAACTCCTATTCCGCGTACTCTTCAATTTTCACTTATGGGCGCTCGCGATTTGAGTATTATTCGAACACCGCCACCAAATCGTCATCCTGTCGAAACTATCCTGACTGGCTTTAGCGAAGAGACAATTAGAGATGCTATCACTTACGAAGTGAGTCGTGGGGGACAAGTGTATTTTGTTCATAATAGAGTTGGTAATATTGTTGATGTTGCTGGCATGATTCAAAGACTTTGTCCTGATGTAAGGATTGGAATTGGGCATGGCCAAATGGAGGGTAAACAACTCGAAGATGTTATGGCGAGATTTATTGAAGGAGGTTACGATGTATTAGTGGCTACAACAATCATCGAAAGCGGAATAGACATCAGTAATGCAAATACAATATTGATAAACGAGGCCCAAAAGTTTGGCCTAAGTGATCTACACCAATTACGTGGAAGAGTTGGGCGGTCAAATCGAAAAGCATTTTGCTACTTAATGGCTCCTCCCTTAAGTGCTCTCCCCTCTGAATCTCGGAAGAGGCTACAAGCCCTCGAACAATTTAGTGACCTGGGAAGTGGAGTACAAATTGCAATGCGTGACCTTGATATTCGTGGAGCTGGCGACCTCCTCGGTGCTGAACAAAGCGGATTCATATCCGACATCGGCTTCGAGATGTACCAACGAATTCTTGCAGATGCAGTCAAAGAACTCAAGGAAACTAATTTCAAAAAATTATTTGAAGAAGAGCAACGTGAAACTGGAAATTATGTGGAAGAGACAGTTCTTGAAACTGATCTAGCGCTTCTAATTCCCGACTCCTATGTCAGCGACATACCTGAAAGAATTACTCTTTACAGAAAACTAGATAGCATAGATTCAGAAAGCGAACTTGAAGGATTTAAAGTGATGTTAGAGGATAGGTTTGGCCCCATCCCAAAAGAAACTGAAGAATTACTTCAAACAATAAGATTAAGATGGCTTTCAAGAATATTAGGTATGGAAAAAGTCATTTTGAAAAGTGAAGTCCTTATCGCTGCATTTATATCAGATGAAGGAAGCCCATATTTCCAAGGGCCAATGTTTGCGCGCATTCTAAACTACCTCAAAGAGAATTCTCGAAACACAAATATGTATCAACGTAACGGGGCTCTACGACTTAAAACAACAGGTGTACAATCAGTAAAGCATGCGCTTGGTATATTTGAAGACATGGCTGGCATGACAGCATCAGACGCAACTGAAATGACTAGCGGGCGTACAGCTAGAAAGGAAAATAAAAATGTCGAATAACTTGCCATTTTCAACTGTGGACGAGGTCTTGGATGGCCAGATTTTAGTGTTTGACAAACCTTTAACTTGGACCAGTTTTGACGTTGTAAACAAAGTTAGAGGTACTCTCAAAAATGTTTTCAATCTTCGAAAAATTAAAGTTGGTCACGCAGGCACACTCGACCCTCTTGCCACTGGGGTCCTTATTTTATGCACAGGTAAAAAAACCAAAACAATTGACCATCTTCAAGCTCAAGAGAAAACATATACAGGAACAATACGGTTAGGTGTAACTACTCCTTCATTTGATTCAGAAACTGAAATCGATAGTTGGGGAGATCCGTCATTGATTAAAGCCCTTTCTAAAGATGATATTTCTAAAATGACCAATAATTTTATTGGTGATTTAGCCCAAATGCCACCTCAATTCAGTGCAAAAAAAGTGGATGGAGTCGTGGCCTACAATGCGGCAAGAAGAGGAGAAAAAGTTAATCTCAAACCCAAATCCGTTCAAGTTTTCAGTTTCGAAATAACCTCTTTTACCCCAAATCATTTAAGTAATCACCCCATCATCGACGCCCAGTTCCTAATAAAATGTTCAAAAGGAACTTATATAAGAGCTCTTGCCAGAGACCTTGGCAAAGCCCTTAATGTCGGCGGAACCCTTGTCGAATTACGGCGAATCAAAAGTGGAAATTTTACTGTAGAAAACGCATATGATTTACAGGAATTTATCTCATCTGTCAAGTCTCTAGCATAGACTGAATTTTATAGCTGAAAGTACTTGACTTACATGGTGTTTTTGATTAGTTTCGCACGCTCAATTTTCGCACCCTAAAAACTGCATATAAATGTCAGCTCAAAGAATGAAATTATCGCACTTCAGGTTTGACCTTCCTGAAGATCAAATCGCGAGATACCCACTTGATAACAGAGAGGATAGCCGCTTAATGGTTATTGATAGAGAGACGGGTAAATTCGAGCACAAAATGTTCAAGGATCTAATCGATATTTTTGACGAAGGAGATGTCTTTGTTGCAAATAACACTAAGGTTTTCCCCGCTCGTCTCTATGGAAATAAAGAGAAAACTGGAGCTGTTATTGAAGTTTTCCTTTTAAGAGAATTAAATGAGGAGAGCATGCTTTGGGATGTTCTTGTAGATCCAGCAAGAAAAATTAGAATTGGAAATAAACTTTACTTTGGAGAAAACGATGAGCTCGTTGCTGAGGTAATTGATAATACCACTTCTCGTGGAAGGACTCTTCGATTCCTTTTCGAAGGAACAAAGTCAGAGTTCTTAAAGAAGATTTCTGAACTAGGTGAAATTCCACTCCCTCGTTATCTAGATAGAGGAACTGAAGACATTGATAGTGAAAGATTTCAAACCATTTACGGACATGTTGAAGGTGCCGTTGGCGCTCCAGCAGCAGGGTTGCATTTTTCAAAGCAAATCTTAAAGAGGTTAGAAATAAAGGGAATTGACATGAGCTTTCTTACTCTTCATATTGGTCTTGGGACCTTCCGTGAAGTTGTTGTTGAAGACATCACTAAGCACAAGGTAGATAGTGAGCAATTAATCATACCTCAATCTTGTGTAGATAGAGTAAATAGAGCAAAAGCTGAAGAAAAGAGAATTTGTGCTATTGGAACTACCGCAATGCGTGCGATGGAAACTTCGGTTAGTACAACAAATACTTTGAAGCCCTTTTCAGGTTGGACTAACAAATTCATTTTCCCTAAATACGATTTCCGTGTTGCAGATAGTCTATTGACAAACTTCCATACTCCTCAATCTACTTTACTTATGCTTCAATCTGCATTTGCAGGACATGAACTCATTATGGATGCGTATAACGAAGCAATTAAAGAGGGTTACCGCTTTTATGTATATGGAGACGCTCTATTAATCAAATAAGTCATGAAAAATCTAGTTCTATCTCTAATTGCAATTTTTATTGTTTCAATTGTTTCAGCACAATTTCCAACTATAGAAATTGGAGATAGGGTTCCATTCCAATCATATCAAATGAGGAACGTAGATGGACAAACTTATTCAATTGAAGATATTGCTGGTGAAAATGGGGCGCTTGTAATTTTCACATGTAATTCATGCCCTTTCGTTGTTGGTCGCGGCGACAAAGTAGAAGGTTGGGAAGGGCGTTATAATGGAATCATTGAACTTGCTAAATCGAAGGGAATTGGTTCTATCCTAGTAAACTCAAATTCTGCTAAACGTAATAAGGAGGACAACATAAGCGCTATGAAAAATAGAGCTCGTGACATGGAATATTCTGTTCCTTATGTTGTTGATGAAGAAAGTAAACTTGCAAATGGATTTGGTGCTAGAACTACACCTCACGTTTTTCTATTTGACGGTGAACTTGATTTAATATATATGGGAGCAATCGACGATAATATTGATAGTTCAGAAGAAGTTGAAGAGCATTATTTAATCAATGCAATTGAACGCCATTCTGAAGGGAAAAAAATTAGAAAGAACACAACTCCTCCTCTTGGTTGTTCTATTAAGAGGGTAAAGTAATTCTCTATTTAAAGAGGGACATTCCCGTGCTTCTTGCGAGGATTATTCCTCACCTTATTTTCTAGCATTTCGAAAGCTGAAATTAATTTTTCACGAGTATCACTAGGTGTTATAACTTCATCAACATATCCCCTAGCTGCAGCGTTGTATGGATGTGCAAATAGCTCTGCATATTCAGCTTCCTTTTCAGCAAGTTTAGCAGAAGGGTCGTCTGCACCTTGAATCTCCTTTCGGAAAATAATTTCAGCGGCACCCTTTGCTCCCATTACAGCAATTTCAGCAGTTGGCCAACTATATACCATGTCTGCTCCAATATTGCGGCTATTCATTACATCATAAGCTCCACCATATGCTTTTCTAGTAATTACTGTAACCCTCGGAACAGTCGCTTCAGAAAATGCATAAAGCAGTTTGGCTCCATGAGTAATAATACCATTCCACTCTTGATCTGTTCCTGGAAGGAATCCTGGTACGTCTTCTAGAACTAATAGTGGCACATTGAATGCGTCACATGTTCTTACAAAACGAGCAGCTTTTATTGATGCGTGAATGTCTAATACTCCTGCTAAAAATGCGGGCTGATTTGCAACTATACCAACAGATCTGCCGGCAAGTCTAGCATAACCGATTACAATATTTTCTGCGTAATCCTTTTGGACTTCAAGAAAGCTGTCGGCATCTGTTATTTCATTTATAGCTTCTCTAATATCATATGGCTGTTGAGCGTTTTCAGGAATAAGACTATCAAGCTTAGGGCGCTTTTCGTCAGAAGATGTGTATTCGAGTTTAGCTGGATCCTCTTCACAGTTTTGTGGAAGAAATCCTAAAATTGCTTTTGCTTGTTCTATAGCTGCCGCTTCGTGTGGCGCTGTGAAGTGAGTTACCCCCGATTTAGTCGCATGGGTTTTGGCTCCTCCTAATTCTTCAGAGCTAACTTCCTCATGAGTTACAGTTTTAACGACGTTTGGTCCTGTCACAAACATAAAAGAAGAGCCATCTACCATAAATGTAAAGTCTGTAAGCGCAGGAGAATAAACTGCTCCACCAGCGCAAGGCCCAAGAATTAATGACAATTGAGGTACTACTCCACTTGCTTGTACATTTCTATAAAAAATGTCAGCATATCCTCCAAGACTGACAACTCCCTCTTGAATTCTTGCTCCACCAGAATCATTCAACCCAACTACAGGTGCTCCATTTTCAAGAGCTAGCTCCATGATTTTGCAAATCTTTTCGGCATGTGCTTCAGCAAGTGAACCACCTAAAACTGTAAAATCTTGAGAAAAGACATACACAAGTTTTCCATTTACTTTTCCGTAACCTGTAACAACTCCATCGCCTAAAAATTTCTGCTTATCCAGGCCAAAATTCGTCGACCTATGTGTTACCAGCATTCCTAACTCCTCGAAAGTTCCGGGATCTAAAAGCAGACTAATGCGCTCTCGAGCAGTTAGTTTTCCCTTTGCATGCTGGGATTCTATTCGTTTTTCACCTCCCCCTTTCAGGGCATCTTCGCGCATCTTTTCAAGGCGTTCTTGAGGACTATTAAACTGGTTTTGCATAATGCGAATCTACGGCAGATAAGTTTCTAACTTTGCGCCATGCATAGATCACATACATGTGGAGACCTAAACATAGAAAATCAGGGCATTAATGTAGTCCTTTCTGGTTGGGTTCAGAAGACAAGAGACTTAGGAGGTATGACCTTTGTAGATCTGCGTGACCGTTATGGTATTACGCAGTTAGTATTTAATATGGATGCTAATGCTGAGCTTTGTACTCTAGCCAGAAAACTTGGGCGTGAATTTGTAATAAAAATTTCTGGAGATGTAGTTGAAAGGGAAAATAAAAATCCAAACAATCCCACTGGAGATATTGAAATTGACGTAAAGACATTAGAAATTCTAAATGAGAGTAAAACACCACCTTTTACAATAGAAGATAATACTGATGGAGGTGATGATTTGAGAATGCAATACCGCTACCTCGATTTGCGTCGAAATCCAGTACAGGAAAATATTTTACTCCGTCATAGAGTAGGTATAGAAACTAGGAAATACCTCGATTCAATTGGCTTTATCGATGTAGAAACTCCATACTTGATTAAATCTACTCCTGAAGGAGCCCGCGATTTTATCGTTCCTTCTAGGATGAACCCTGGGCAATTCTATGCATTACCACAAAGTCCTCAAACATTTAAACAATTACTGATGGTTAGCGGTTTTGATCGTTACTATCAAATAGTAAAATGTTTTAGAGATGAAGACTTAAGAGCTGATCGCCAGCCTGAGTTTACTCAGATTGACTGCGAAATGGCATTTGTCGAGCAAGATGACATTTTAAACACTTTTGAAAACATGGTTCGTCATCTTTTCAAAGTTGTTTTAGATGTAGAAATTGAAGATTTTCCAAGAATGGATTACGAGGATGCTATGAGGTTATATGGAACTGACAAGCCTGATACTAGATTCTCAATGGAATTTGTCGATATGTCAGAAGTAACTCAAGGCAACGGATTTGGTGTCTTTGATTCTGCTGAATCCGTTTTAGGTATTGTCGTGCCAGGCGCAGCAGAATACACTCGCAAACAACTCGAAAAACTTACTGATTGGGTTAAGAGACCCCAAATTGGTGCAAAGGGTCTTATTTACTGTAAGCTGAATGATGACGGAACTACTAAAAGTAGCGTTGACAAATTCTTTGACGAGGATGCACGTGAAGCTTGGGCTCAAAAAGCAGGTGCTAGAAAGGGAGATTTAATACTAATTCTTTCTGGAAATTTAGATAAAACAAGAAAACAACTTGGCGAGCTTAGACTTCATATGGGATCTGAACTTGGGTTAAGAGAGCCAAAAGTATTTAAGCCACTTTGGGTAATGGATTTTCCTCTTTTAGAATGGGACGAAGAAACTATGCGTTATCACGCAATGCACCACCCTTTCACTTCTCCAAAACCTGATCAATTAAAACTGATTGATACTGATCCTGGAAAGGTTAAAGCAAATGCCTATGATATGGTAATCAATGGTGTTGAAATTGGAGGTGGTTCAATTAGAATTCACGACAGAGAACTCCAATCAAAAATGTTTGACCTTCTTGGATTTTCAACAGAAGAGGCTCAAGCTCAATTTGGTTTCTTAATGGATGCATTCCAATACGGAGCTCCTCCTCATGGAGGTTTAGCACTCGGATTTGACAGGCTATGTTCAATGTTCGGTGGGTCTGATTCAATTAGAGACTTTATCGCTTTTCCGAAAAACAACTCTGGAAGAGATGTAATGATAGACGCACCGTCGCCTATCGATAATGAACAATACGACGAATTATTTTTAAAATCTACACATGTACCCTCCTGAACTAGTAGCGCCAATGAAGGCCGAACTTGCTGATGCAGGTTTCCGTGAACTTCTTACCGTTGAAGATGTAAATGATGCTTTAGAAAAGTCTGGAACTACTTTAATTGCAATAAATAGTGTATGCGGATGCTCAGCCGGATCGATGAGGCCTGCCGTAATTCAGGCACTTGATAATGAAAAGACTCCAGATAATATAACAACTGCCTTTGCTGGTGTTGATAATGATGCTGTTGCTCATGCACGAAAGTTCATGTTGCCATATCCTCCATCATCACCAAGTATTGCATTATTTAAAGATGGCAAAATTGCAATGATGGTCGAACGCCATCATATCGAAGGAAATACTGCTGAAGCTATTGCTTCCCACTTAAGGTTAGCATTCGACGAATTCTGTTGATATTTGAATAATGGCTCGCATTTTAACAGGAATACAAAGTACAGGGACTCCACATTTGGGAAATGTCCTCGGAGCAATTGTGCCAGCTATTGAGCTTGCGAATGATCCCTCAAACGAGTCATTTTTATTTATTGCAGACCTACATTCCTTAACCCAAATTAAAGATGGAGATACTCTGCGTGATAATACTTATAAGGTTGCTGCAACTTGGTTGGCCTTTGGGTTAGATCCCGAGAAAACCGTTTTTTACAGACAAAGCGATGTTTCTGAAGTTACTGAGCTAAGTTGGTATTTGCAGTGTTTGTTCCCCTACTCTCGTCTTACCCTTGCTCACAGTTTCAAGGATAAGTCTGATAGGTTAGAAGATGTAAATACTGGGCTTTTTACCTACCCGATGTTAATGGCTGCAGATATTCTTTTATACGACGCTGATAAAGTTCCTGTTGGAAAAGACCAAATGCAACATCTCGAAATGACAAGAGATGTAGCTAGTAGATTCAATCATAAATTCGGGGAGACGTTTGTCCTTCCAGAAGTATTGGTAAATGAGAATACAATGTATGTGCCTGGAACTGATGGAGGAAAGATGTCTAAATCCCAAAACAATACTATAGACATTTTTGCCAACCCTTCAGAAATTAAAAAGGTCATAAACAAGCAAATAATAACTGATGCAACTTCTCTTGAAAAGCCTAAAGACCCTGATTCATCAGTTGTTTACAATCTTTATAAGCTAATTGCATCTGATAGTGATGCTGTTGAGATGGCAGACGCTTTGAAAGCAGGGGGATATGGATGGGGGCATGCTAAGAAAGCATTATTAGAAGCCATCGTTGAAGGTTTTGCATCTCAAAGGGAGCGTTTTAATCATCTTATGGCAAATAAAAACGAGATTGATGATGCTCTAAATATAGGAGCAGAAAAAGCCAGAAAAGTTGCTAGAGAAGTTTTAAAAAGAACTCGTTCTAAAGCTGGTTATTAATCACTTTGAAGAGTCCTTACTCTCAAGTCCATATTTAGACTGGAACTTTCTGTAAAGAACCCTTTGCCTATTGTCCAAATCTATTCTTTTCCCTTGAATGAATGCGTGAGTTAGATTGTTTGTCATAATATCTAATGCATCTCCTATCGAAATAAATAGTGTTGCGTCTTTTCCTCTTTCAATAGATCCACACACGTCGTCTATCCCAATAATTTGTGCAACATTCCTTGTCAATGACATAATCGCTTGTTCTTCTGTTAATCCATGCTTGCGTGCTGTGCCTGCATAAAATGGGAGATTACGAGTATTCATTTCTGTCATCTGTGCATCTACTTGTAGGCCAAACAACACTCCCTCGTCCGCTAACAATTTGGGCAGTTTATAAGGTAGGTCAACATCATCCTCTTTAAATCTAGGAAGTCGATGAACGCTGTTAAGCAAAACTCCTATGCCATTTTCTCTCAAAACATCAGCAACTAAATAAGAATCATACCCGCCAACAATAGCCATTTTTGTAATTCCCATTTCTCTCTTAAAATGCACCGCCTCAGAAATTGCTCGTGCGTCATCAGCATGAACATAAAGAGTTAGACTTCCATCAAATAGCCCCCTCATCCCTTCGTGACGAACGTCCATCTCACGAGTAGATGGTTCAGGAAAAGCTTGAGCATATGCTTTAGCCTCTGAGAAATATGATGTTATTTCTTGCTTGCTTTGAGCATAGGTTTTGCTTTTTCTAATATCAATTTTACCATCCTTGTTGTGCTTATGGTGCGTCCTTGGCCAATTCAAATGAACCCCATCTACCATTTTCACAACTGCATCTTCCCAGTTCCAACCATCAAAATGAACCACTCCTGAAGAACCGCTAATTACTCCACCTCTTGGTGTGATTTGGCCTAAAAGAACTCCGTTTGTCCTTACAGTAGGAGTAATTTCTGAGTCTGTATTAAAAGCAATTAACGATCTGACATTTGGTCTAAAAGTTCCAACTTCATACTGATCCTTTGACGCTCTTACTGCACCAATTTCCTGAAGGCCAATAGTAGAATTTGTCACGATAAATCCAGGATATATATGAGATCCTGTTGCATCAATTATATCGTCGTATTTACTCCTATCAACCTGAAACGATCTTCCGACATAATCAATTTTGCCTTTTCTAAATCCAATCGCTGCGTCTACTATTACATCTCCTGTTCCAAGATGTGCTGTACCTCCAACAATTAATATTGATCTAGTTTGCTCAGGCGCTGGAGTTTGTTGCGATATCCCATAAAAACCCAAAAACAGACTAAATAATGTTATTGAAATAATCTTCTTCATGTTATCTGTTTTCTTCTGTAATTGTATCACAGTGATATAAATGCCTAACCTTCTCAGATGGTGTTTTCAGCTTTTCACCCTTCTCAGCAGAGTTCAACATTTTCTCAGTAATTCTGGCCCTCTCGATTTTTATTTCCTCTCTAAGCATTTCGTCTTTTTCAAGGCTAAACAAACAACGCCCCTCTACATAAGTTGCAACAACCTGAGCATTCATACTTAAAGGATTATCATCCCAAATCACCACATCAGCATCCTTACCAACTTTAATAGATCCAGTTTTGTGATCAATGTGTAAAAGCTTAGCTGGATTAAGTGTAACCATTTTTAATGCCTCTTCTTGTGGTACTCCTCCATACTTCACAGCTTTAGCTGCTTCTTGATTGAGTCTTCTTCCCATCTCAGCATCGTCACTATTAATCGCAGTAGTTATTCCCATGTCGTATAAAACTGCAGCGTTATATGGTATAGCATCCTTTACTTCAAATTTGTAAGCCCACCAATCACTGAAAGTTGAACCTCCAACTCCATGAGCTTTCATTTTGTCTGCAACTTTATAACCCTCTAAAATGTGTGTAAATGTATTTAGTCGGAATCCCATAGAATCAGCAACATGCATAAGCATGTTTATTTCATCCTGTCTATAACTATGGCATGTAATAAATCTTTCTTCGTTTATGATTTGCAATAATGCGTCTAGCTCGAGATCTCTTCTTGGCTCAAGAGGCCCCCTTCCGGCAATGATGTCTCTCCTTTTGGTCTTTCTTAATAATTGTCTATAGTCGTATTGAGCTTGTCCATATTCTCTTGCTCTAATAAAATTGTCATAAAAAACTTGCTCAACTCCCATCCTTGATTGTGGGAATCTAATAGTTTGCATATCGCCCCAATTACTTTGCTTTACATTTTCCCCTAAGGCAAATTTTATAAATGGCGAAGCGTCTTCATAAAGAAGATCATTTGGCAAAGAACCCCATCGGAATTTCACAATAGCGCTTTGACCTCCAATTGGATTAGCTGAACCATGAAGTAATTGAGCACATGTTACACCACCTGCTAATTGTCTGTACATATTTACATCCTCACTATTGAGAGATGACCCAATCCAAACTTCAGCACTGCTAGCTTGAGTTCCTTCATTAACTCCTCTTTCAATAATGATGTGAGAATGCTCGTCAATAATTCCTGGAGTCACATGCATTCCCCTTCCATCAACCTCTTTGTATTCTGCATTTGAACCCAATACTGTAATTGGATTTACCCTCTTTCCAACTGCCACAATAGTTCCATTGCTTAAAAGCACATCTGCCTCTTCAATAATTCCTTCTTCTTCACAAGTCCAAACCGTCGCCCCCTGTATCAGTACGTTTTCAGCACTAACAACCTCTGTTGAGCCATAAGCTGTAAACGGATATATCACATCTCCAAGCTGTGGTTTTTCAACCTTAGTACTATCCTTTTGCTCATCTACTTCCTCTTTTTGAACGTCAGTCTTTACAGCACTCCACTCCATAACATTTCCTAGTACATCAACAGCTGTTCCCTCCCATATTCGACTATCCATCCAAATATTTCCAGTCATTCTAATAAGACCTTCATCTCTTTGAATAGACATCACCACGGTTCTTCCATCGAGCTTTAAATCGATCTTTTTTGAAGTTGAATCATTTACTTGTTCAGTTGCTTTCCACTTTCCAATTTCTCCTTTTACTTTTAGGTCTAAAGAAATTGATCCTATCGTTAAACTGTAAGCTCCATTTAGGTCAAGTGAATTTCTATCAATAAGAATAGTTGGTTCTCCGCTAACCCAATGTTCTACAATTTTTGTTTTGTCTTCGAAAAGAGGGCCGTCAGTAACAATTACATTCGCCATCAAACCATCCGAAATAGATCCAACTAAATTTTCAGCTCCAATAGCTTTTGCAGGATTTGAAGTAAGTGCCGCTAGTGCTACTTGCTCTGGCAATCCCCTTTCTATTGCTTTACGTACAGCTGGCAAAAGTTCGCTTGGTGATTTTAGCCCTTCAGCTGTAAAACAAAAATTTACTCCTGCGTCATTTAGAAGAATTGCATTACTTGGAGCAAGTTCCCAATGTTTGAGTTCAGTCAGAGAAACAAATCGCGATAGAAATGGATCGCTTAAATCATATGCCGTAGGGTAATTTACAGGAACAATTATAGTAGCGCCGGTTTCAGAAATGGCGTTTGCTCTTTGATAACTGTCTCCTCCTCCAAGGACTATATAATTAACCCCAAATTCATCACCTATTGTTGTTGCCCTTAAAATATCCTTCCAATTTCCTGCGCTAAATATTTGAGGTAAGTCTTGGCTTTTATTAAATGCCTCAAGGCTGAGGTTCGTTCCTCCAGAAAGCCCCTTTTTTGATGCGTCTTTATACCATTTTGCATCATAATACGTTTGTCTTAACAATGCCGTTGACCCCATAAGAGAGCTCGGATAATTCTGTTTTGAAGACCCCTTTCTAAAACTAAAATGAGAAGATGCTTCAGGTCGAATAATTGCGTCACGTGGATCGTCAACCGGCATTACTAGCGCTCCAGTGCCTCTAGAAATTCCATCAGGAATATGAATAAGTAATGCTCCAAAACCAGCATTTCGTATTGACTTGGCTTTTTTAGAATCCTCTACAAATGCTTCTGCAGAATTTATTTCTGGTCTAATGGCTTGATTCCATCCATATGCACCTTTCTTATCAGATTCGTATTGAGGTTTTCTTGACCATTCTGACGGTTTAACTGCAGGCAATCCATAGGAGCTATGTAGATCTATAAATGATGGATATAAATGAAACCCACTCATGTCCAATCTAATAGCAGGTTCTTTTATGCTAACCTCTTCTGATGAACCAACACTTTCAATTACACCTCTGAATAGAACTACTGTTCCATTATTTATCGTTGTATTCTCATCAACATGTACAATTGCATTTTCAAGAACAGTCCTTACCAAATGTTTGTCAACAGTTCCATTTACAGGAAATGTCGAAGAATGATAAGAAGGGGTTTGGGCTAAAGTGGAGTTCGAAGAACCCATCACAATTAAAATCACTAAGGCCAAACTATTTTTTAGAAGATTTTTCATGATTTTCTAAGTGGACCCACAAGTTAATGACTGATGACGTAATCCAAGTATCTTTGTCATACTATGTCAACTGATAAAATACCTACTAACGTTTATGCTGAAATGACGCCTAATCCTACAACAATGAAATTTGTAGCAGACAGGCAATTAATTTCAAGTGGTCATCAATTAGAATTTCTAAATCCAGAACAAGCTGCACTATGTTCCCCATTAGCAGTAGAACTGTTTCATTTTCCATTTGTTACCGGCGTTTTTATCAGTGGAACTATAGTAGCTGTCACTAAAGATGATAGCCTTGGATGGGAAATGATTGTGAATCAACTAAGAGAATATATTAGGGAGTGGTTGATGGAAAATGAATTTGCTGTTGAATCTGATAAAGTAGATTCTGCTTTAGAAATTTTAGGTGAGTCCACTTCAGAAATCTCACATGATGAAGGCAACATACCGGTAGACTTTATTAAAGAAGCAGACATTCAGCCATCAGAATTTGACGATGAGATAAAAAAATTGTTAGAAGAGTTCGTTCGCCCAGCAGTTGAGCAGGACGGAGGTGCAATTGATTACGTTGCTTTTAAAGATGGATCCGTTTACGTCCACCTTAGAGGCGCTTGTTCAGGATGTCCTTCATCTACCCAAACTCTTAAAGGAGGAATTGAGCAATTATTAAAATCAAAACTTGATGCAGTAGAGGAAGTTGTAGCTATTGGAGTTTAATTAAATCTTAATTTACAACCGTCAGCCTTTTTGTAGCTCTAAATCCCTCTGTATCTATAACCTCAACCATATATATACCTGGAGCTAAATCGATAA
>MDSY01101091.1_pt1 | contig 26630 bp, 26 predicted proteins | sample 811131 | NCBI WGS metagenome assembly MDSY01 (sample SAMN05326643, study PRJNA326480) | marine metagenome | isolation source: seawater | place: Atlantic Ocean: South West | collected 2010
ATAAACATTTGAAATTAATTCCATGCTAATTTTAGATGCTGAGTAGACTGAAACTGGTTTATTAACACTAAAATTTGATAATTTATTTTCTCCCTTTTCCCCATAAACTGAAGAACTACTTGCATAAAGTATAGTCTTTAATTTTTTAGAAAATTTAAAAAATTCTAACAATTTTATATAAGCTAATATGTTATTTAAGATATATGATTCTGGATTCTTAATAGAATATCTGACTCCAGCTTGACCCGCTAAGTGTATTACTACCTCAATATCTTTTAAATATTTTTTTAGTTTTTTATAAAAATTTTTGTTGTTTAAATCTTCTTTAAAAAATAAAAAATTTTTTTCTTTTTTTAGTATTTTAAGCCTATCTTTTTTAATTTTAGGTTCATAATAATTATTTAGATTATCAACACCAATTACATAATTTCCTTTTTCCAACTCACGTTTTGCAGCATAAAAACCTATAAAACCAGCGACACCTGTTATTAACGTTTTTTTCATTTTATCTTTTTAATTGAACCTAGAGAAGTATATGGAAATATTATTTTATTTATAGGTTTGTTAATTTTCTTTATTTTTTTATTTCTTAATATTGAAATCATATCATCAAACAAAGGGTATCCTGCCTCTACTGAAACAACGCTACTACCACTCATTCTCGGATTTATTTCTATAATTTTATAATTACCTTTTTCGTCAATCATTAAATCACAATCATACAACCAAGATAAATTAAATTTTTTTATTAAATTTTTTCCAATATTTTCTAATTTTTTTATTCTTTTGACTATATGGCCTGCATTAGGTTCTGCTGAATTAAGTCTTTTTCTAGATACTACTCTTATACTTTTTCCTTTATATGCAAGCATATCTAGATCAAAAGTTGGCTCTCTCAATCTTTCAGAAATAACAAGTGGGAAAAAATTTTTTTTATACATTGATAAATGTTTATTATTTATTTTATTTGTTGGAACATGAGTTTCTCTTCCATAATTCTTAAAAAAAACTTTTTTAATATCTGAACGTGCCACAAGAACATTTCTTCCTCCACGTGACAAGGATGGTTTTATGACAAAGTCTTTTTTTTTAAATTCTTTTATCTTTTTTTTTATTTCCTTATAGTTTTTAATAATATCAAATTCTGGAAATGGTAAATTTTTTTCTTTAAGTGATTTGTAAGTTCTAATTTTATCAGAGAAAATATATAATGTTTCGAAATCCACTGTTGCTATAGTACACTTGGTTTTTTTAAAATGATTTATATTTTTAGATAAATTTAGAGCCTCCTCGTCAGAGCCAGGAATTAAAAGATCAATATTATACTTTTTAATTATCCTTTTAATATTACTAATATATTTTGAAGATCTTCCACTAGGAGTTAGAATGAAATTATCTAAAAAGTATTTTGCATTACAATTAGTGCTCTGATTTGTTCCGGTAATTTTTAAATCTTTAAATTTTCCATTCTTAATTTTATTAATTAAAAAAGGAGCTAAAGTTCCTCCAACAGATGTTATTAATACATTATACATATTACTTTTTATTTTTTGGCGTATCAAATAATACTGGATTAATTAAATCTTTTTTACCATTATGAACTTTTGTAATATTGCTAAATATTTTTTCAAAAGTTCCAAATTTATTAGTTTTAAATTTTTTTTTTAAATTAATTATTTTATTTTTATCTAATTTATTTGATAACTTGGTTGAAACATAAAGAATTCTAAATACAAAAACTTTAATATTAAATAAATTTAATTCTTTTTTTACTATTTTAGAAAATGTTTCTAACCCAGACTTAGAAGAGGAATATGATGAACTGCCAATTTCTTCTAAAATTGTTGCTACTGATGAAAGAAATATTATTGTTCCACTTTTATTTTGTATCATAGATCTTGAAAAATGCTTAGTTATCAGCATTGGAGCTAATAAATTTGTTTTAATTGTGTCAGTTATGGAGCTGTCTGAGTCTAGTGAATTTAAATTGCGATTAAAAATTGAAGAATTTGAAATAAATATGTCTATTTTTTTACTAGTTTGCTTTTCAATTTTCTTAATCCATATCTTTATTTTAGAGTCTTTAGATAAATCAATTTTGCTGTGAAAATAATTTTTGTTATAAATATTAGATTTACCTCTAGAACACCCCCATACTTTATTATTTTGACTTAAAAACTTTTTCGCCAATTCATAACCAACTCCTCTACTTGTTCCTGTAATTACAATGTTAGAATTTTTAATCAAAAATAAAAATCCCTCCACAAAGTGAATAGCCTACACCAAATCCCATAATTAAAATCGGTTGTTTTTTTGGCAAAATTTTTTTTTCTTCAAGTTGAATTAACGCTATTGGAATAGTTGAAGAAACTGTATTTCCAAAATCTTTAATATCATTAAAAAATAAATTATTTTTAATATTTAATTTATTTTTTATTGTTGCCAACACAACAGAGCTAGCTTGATGAAAAATGAAATACTTAATATCTTCTATTTTTAAATTTGCTTTTTCTAAAATTTTATTTGTTGCAAATGGGACTTTTTCCGCCGTAAAAGTAAAAACGTTTGTACCATTCATATATAAATTTCTATCACCCTTTTCATCATCTTTTAAACAAAGGTTTTTTTCTCCTGAACCATCTGTATAAAAAAAAGTTGAAAGTATTGAGGGTAAATTTTTTTTATCAATATAAAAAGCTGAAGCTGCATCACTAAAAATTGGAGCAGTTGATCTGTCATTTTTTTTTATATATTTTGTATAAGTCTCTGAGCAAACAATTAGGCAATTTTTAAACTCATTATTTTTGATTAAATTAATTGCTGTTATTAAAGCATATGGAAATCCAGAACAACCTTGCGTGATATCCAAAACATAACACTCTTTCTTCAATTTTAGTTTTTCATGAAGTATGCTGCCACTAGAAGGAATAGAAGAAACATGTGATTGTGAGACAAATATTAAGCTTTCTACATCATCTTCAACTTTTTTTAATACTTTTTTAGAAGCATCTAAAGCGAGAGTAAGCGTGTTCTCTTTAACTCCTGCTTGATAAATAGTTTTAATACCAGTTTTTTTATAAATATCTTCAAATGTAATTTTTCCAGATAACTCAAGTTCTTTGCTTAGATCTACTTTTATTGAGCCAAATGAATATGAACCTTTAATCATGATTTAATAATTTTTTATATAAGTTAGTTTTAATTAGGGCCATCTTTTAAAATAATCTTATTTTTGCCTTTTTCACTTTGTTTAATTTCATAGATCTTATTGCAAAATTTTAAAGTATTTGGGTCATGAGAAATAATTATTAAAGTTCTTCTTTTTCTAAGTTCGCCAAAAAACTTTATTAAATTTTTTGCTGTATCACTATCAAGGGCACTAGTTGGTTCATCTAATATTATAAGTTCTGGATTTTTATAAAGTGCTCTTGCTATTCCAATTCTTTGTTTTTCACCAACTGATAAATTTCCTCCCCCTTCATCAATTATATAATTGAATTTTTCTTGTTCATTTGCAAATTTTTCTAACTGTGAGCTTTCTAGAGATTGAACAACTTTTTTAGTATCAATTAAATCTTTATTAAATTCAAAAGATACGTTGTTTTCGATACTTCCATTAAATAAAAATGTTGACTGGGGAACATATGCTATCTTTTTTTGCCAGCCCTGGATTTCTTCGGAAGTTCTGATTTCTTTACCATCAACTATCAACTTTCCTTTGTTAGGCTTGTATAAACCTATTATTATATCAACAAGTGTTGTTTTGCCAGATCCACTCTCACCATAAATACCTATAAAATCAAATTTATTGATTGTTATATTTTCTTTATCATAAATAACATCTTTTTGATTGTGAGAAAAACTAAGATCTTCAATTTTAATTTCTTTTTCAAATGTGATGTTTTTAAGAATTGTTTTATCAATTGTTATTTCTGACTTATCATATTCTTTTATCATCATATTAATTGAAGTTTTGTGAAAAGAAATATTATTAAAACTCACCATAAGTTTATTAACACTTGGTAGTAATCTAAAAGCTCCTGCAATAAATACCCCAAAAAAGGGTATTATGCTTTTCAAATCTAAATTAGAATTATTTATTATAATTAATGATGAAAAAATAATTGTAATCGCACTCATCTCAAGAACAATTTTTGGATAATTGATAAATGCACTATGCTTTGTAGCTACCGAAGAAAATCTATCTATATAATTTGCAAACATTTTATTGAATGTTTTTTCGACATTAAAAATTTTAATAGTTTTAATTCCACTAAATATTTCATTCAATGTTTTTAGAGCTTGGGTGCTAAACTCGTGCCTTTGAGAACCCCATTTGTTAAGAAATTGAGAAAATAATTTATGGTATGCTAACATTATTATAGAAAAAATTAAAAGTGTTAGCATGGTTACTTTAAACTGAATAAAAAAAAGAAGAAAAACTATTGAGACCAATACAAAACTTTCAAAAATAATTATCAACAAACTACTGAATGTTGAGGTAAAATTTCTAGTTTCAATAAAAACATTTTGAACTAATTGAGAAGCATCATTTTTTTTAAAAAAAACAAAACTATTTGAAAGGTATTTTTTTAGTAAGTACCTGCTTGAAATAGAGTATATGTTCCATGTAAATTTAGAAATCCACCAATAATAAAAAACTAAATAAATATTCTTAATAATAAACAAAAAGACAAATATATAAAAAAAATTTGTTATTGGTAACTCAAAATATTTCGTTTCCTTAATTATTAAACTAAAATTATCATTTCCATTCATCAAACTTTGAATTAAAGGCAAGATTATTCCAATACTAAAAATTTCTAAAATTGTGGCTATAGTAGTAAAAAAAAAGAACAAATATAAACCAGATCTTGAATTCTTGCTTATTTGTTTTGCAATTTTTATAATTTTAATCACTATTAGAAATAAATTTTTAACAATTTTTCTAAAATTTTTTTTGGAATTAATTTAAAAATTAAATCTAAAAAAAATCTTATTAACAACTTAAATTTTGATTGAGGTTTAGAAGGAATATTTGTTTTTTTTATTTTAGACAAAGTAGATAACATATCTTGGGATTCATTTTCTACCCTTTGAGTAATTAATTCATGAAGATTATATTGTCTCCAACTTTGATTAGATGATAAAACTTGCCAAAAATTATCATATGGATACTCACTCATTCTAACAATATCTCCTGAGGTAGTTTTTTCGTATTTATTTACATTATAAAATATACCACCAGGTTTAATGGTCATATGAATAAAATTAAAGTAAGATTTAATTTCATTAAATTTAATTTCCATAAATGAGCGAGTATTTATTACTAAATCAAAATATTTTTTAAATTTTATTTTTTCTAAACACCAAGGTGGCAAAATAACAAAATCAAATTTTTCTAAATAATCAATATTCAATGGATCCTCTAATTTTTTAAAATCTTCATAAAGAAAAAATTTTTTATCCTTGTAAATTGAAGACAAATAATATGACTGAAGAAGTCCTGCTTCAGGCAAGTCAATTAAATACAAAGTAGTATTTGGGTAAAGTTTTTTTATTTTATTCGCTAGTGAACCATAACCTCCACCTATTTCCAAGATACTTTTTGGAGATATATCTAAAAATTTTTTAATTTTACCAGTAAATTGAATGATAAAAAGATCGTTAAAATTATACTTTTCACCATTTATTGTATAAAAATTGTCTGGGTTTCCAACTTCGTTTTCCTTAAATTCATTTATAAATTTTTTTCCAAACAAATCTGTAAGTTCTATTAAATTTTCAACTAAAACAAAAAAATTACCTTGATCATCAAGACCATAACTCAAAATATTTTTTTTTCTAAAATTTTCTAGATTTATTTTTTTTATTTTTTTTAAAAAATCTCTATTCATGATTTTCCATTGGTCACTTTTTGTTTCTAAATTATAATCTTTATAAGCAAGATCAAATGAGTTATATATTTTGTCTTTAATCATTATTTAATAATTTTTTTGAAATCAAAGCTTTTTCTAATTTTTTATATGTGTTCATTTCTGCTATGTTGTCAATAGAGGTAATTTTATCAGGATAGATTTTATCTAATTCCATTAAAATGTTTAGATGGGCTAAAGAATCCCACTCATAATTTTTTAAATCTTTCACTTCGTTGTCGTTGATAATTTTAATAATAAATTTTTTTAGTTCTTTTCTATTCATCTATTTTGGTTCCTCACATGTTGCTATAGAAGTATTGCAAATAATCTTTTCAAATTTTTCTTCAAAGTTTATGAGATTATTAGTTTTTAATTTATATAAACTATCTCTAAATTTATCCATTTCTTTAGGCAAAAACCAACTCTTGGATTGTGTTATTTTAACTTTTAGAAATAAATTTTTTGCATAATCAATAATTTTATTAGTATCAGATAGACTTATTATAGGTATTTGTAAACAGCCACCTTTATTCAAAAATCTAGGACTATCTTTTAAAATTGATAAAGCTAAGTCTGTGCCATCTTCACCGCTTTGACACGGTACATTTTTTCTAAACCAAGGTGAAATTTTTGCCACCAAAGTTGAAATTGCCGATACATCATTAATTATATAATCAAATTTTTTTCCATTCCAAGGTTCAAATAAATTACCTTTTCTTATTTCTGCACTCAAATTATTTTTCATAAAATTATTTTTTGCATTCTCGATAGCGTTTGGCTGAATATCCGAACAAAACATTTTAATATCAGAAAAAGTTTTCATTATTGCAATACCAATAATACCACTGCCACAACCAAGATCTAAGATACTATTGTTATCTTTTAATTTTTCAAATGCAGACTCAATGCTTAATTTAGTAGTCAAATTTGGTTGAAATATATCTTTACTTACATCTATATTATCCAAAACTTTTTCAAAACTATATTTTTGTTTAACCATTTTTAATCACCTTGGCTGGATTTCCGAAAACTAATTGTTTTTTTTTCACATTTTTTAAAACTACCGAACCCATGACAATTGTTGAATAATCTGCTACAGAAATATTTTCAGCGATCAAAACATTTGCTCCAATAAATACTTCTTTACCTATTGATGCACCATTTAAAACTGATGTTCTTGATCCTAAAGTTGAAAATGAGTTAATAGAAACATTATGTGCCAAAATATTAAAATGGGTTAAAACACAAAAGTTTTTAATTTTTGTACCTGAGCAAATTATACTATAGGGATAAATAATATTTCCATACCCAAAGGTAACATTGTTTTCAATTTTAACAGATGGATCAATTATATTTGGAAACTTTTCTAAATCTATTGATGTTTTTTCTAATATTTTTTTTCTATTATTTTTATTTCTATAAGAGCCAATACCAAACACAAAAAAACAATTTTCGAATTTTTTAGCATTTTCTAATCCAATATGAATCGGAATACCTTTATATGATTTTTTAAAATATTTTTTATCATCATCTATTATTGCTTTTACTTTATAATCTTTATTTTTTGGCAAACTCTCCAAAATTGGAATTATTTCGTCTGTGGTATTACCTGCACCTAAAATTACAATATTTTTCATTTTTATATCATTTAAAAACTAATTTTTTTTGATTTGAAACAAAGTTTGACCATTTAGCAAACCAATTATTTTTAATGTTAAAAAAATCTTTTAAATATAATTTTCTTATCTTTTGAACTTGTACACTATTCCACCAACTATAAATTTCATCCCAATTTTTTACAATATATTTTTCAGCCTCTTCAAAATTTTCAAAAGCCATTTTATTTTTTTTTAATATATTGAACATTTTAAGACTTTTCTTTTTAAAAAACCAAAGTTGTTTATCACATATTAAAATTGTAGGCACGTTATAATACATAGATGAAGAATAAGCTGTTTGAGGGTAGTTAATTATCATTAATTTTAGTGATTTTGCAAAATCACTAAAATCTTGTTCTCTATTTTCGTTGAATCTATGTTGTCCAAATTTTCTTACAAATCTATTTTTAATATTCAACGTGTATGGCCGTTTAGATCTTAGCAATACATTTTTCTTTATATTAGGGGGCAAACAATCAACAAACCTTAATAATTCAGAAATCTGTTTAATACCCTCTTCTGCTTTTGCAGATGATACAAGTTTATGGGAATATTTTAAACCTTCTAAAAAAGTAATACCTAGTCTTTCATTATTTTTTGTATTAAATTCTTTTTTATCTATTACGTTAATCGTTGGATTCAATCTAACTAATTTTTTTTTACTCAAACTATCAATATCATAATTAATATGATTAGTGATTTTGCCTGAATAATTTTTTAATTCCATAAAGCGTCCCGCAAGACCTCCCCCATGCTCACTTGTAAAATATTTAGAATCTCTTTTTATTAACTCAGCTACGCAAATTTTAAATTGATCATTATAGACCCAATTTCTCATAGAAATTATAAATTTTTTCTTATTAGCTAGATAGCTCATTTTTGTCTTAATCTTTAAAAAATTTTCAAAATATGATATTGGTAAATGATAAATTAAATTATCAATTAAAAAGTTAAAAAATTTATCTTTAAAATTTTTTTTCTTAAAATGTTTAAATTCTATTTTTCTTTTATTTAAGTTATTATCTTCTTTTAAACCTATATCTTCAAATAAATTTTTATATAAAGATGGAATGCATAAATTTTCCAAAGAAATTTTTAAATACTCTTTTGTTGGGAAGCTAAATGAGTCAAAAATAACATTATTAAATCTAAATGCGAATTTAGCAGTTATTAATTCATATAATGATATCAGATAATAAGAAATATTTTTTTTTTCTAAACTAAATAAAACTTCTTTATTTTTTTTAAAATTTTTATAATTTTTTTTTATTAAATTAATTTTTTTTGTGTTGAGGTATTTAATTATTCTTAAATAAACAAGGTGATTCCATGTATCTTTGTATGTATTTTTTATAAAACCTAGGTGATTTAATGATGTAAGAGTCTTTTCATTAATCTTTAGCTCATATGAATTAAATATTGTTTTTTTACTTGATTTAAGTAACTTTTGTATACTCTCCCATCTATCATACATTGTTGATACATAATGATGTGTCCATGGATAAATTAGTAAATTCCAATATTTAGAACTTTCATTTAAATTATGAATTTTATTTAATTTTTCAGATAGTAAGTTACAAAGCCTCTCAGTTATTTTGTCAATATATGCACTGTCTTTTTTTAATTTTTTTTTATCAGACCAATGATAATTGATAGTCTCGTATTTATTTTTATCATCCACTTCTTCAGCAAAACACCAGGATCCTAAAAAAATATTTTTATTTAGTGGGCCATAACTTTGCTTAATTGGTGTAGTTACTAAAAAATTTTTCATTTATTTAGTAAAAATATTTTTTATTTAAAATTATATCGGTATCAATGTCTACTTTTGAAGTTTTTCCAATTACTTTTTTATAATCTTTTGGTTCTATTTTTTTTATCTTTTTTATAGATCTCTTAAAGGCTATATCTTTTATTGAAATTTTCATACCTTTGAAAATTTTATTTTTCGCAACAATATATCTATGGGTTCGATATCTCTTTTTTTTTTCTGCTAAATTTGGAATCAGTTTATTAGTGCCTAAAATTTCTATAATCCTTTTTATTTTTTTTGACATAATCAAAAAATCACTTGGTTCCATAGAAATTTTATGATCTGCATTTAAAAGTTTTTTATTTAGAGTAAAATGTTTCTCAATTATAGTGGCTCCCAAACTAACAGCCGCACATACTGTCAAATCATCAAGAGTATGATCGGAATATCCAACTGGTATTTTCAATTTACTCCTTAACGCTTCAATACCATTAAGATTTATTGTTTTATCAGGCGCTGGGTATAAAGAGGTGCATTTTAAAATTCCCACACCTTTATTACCAAATTTTTTTGCTGACTTTACACTTTCTCTGATTTCTTTTTCATACGCCATACCTGTGGAAATTATCATAGGAATTTTAAACCTTGAAACTTGTTCTATTAAAGGAATATTCGTTAACAAACCTGAGGAAATTTTTATTAACTTAACACCTATCTTTTTTAATCTTTCTAAACTTTTGAAATCACCTGGTGTTGAAAAGAAAATCATTCCTAATTTTTCTGTAATTTCTTTTAACTTATATAAATCTTCATCATTTAAATTTTTGTTCAAAAATTCTTTATAAGAAGGCGTATTTTTTAAATAACTTTCATGTGGGTCAATAGTTTGAAGTTTAATTGCATTTGCACCAGATTTTGCAGCTGCTACTATCATTTTTTTACAAAGATCAAATTTCCCACTATGGTTAATTCCAATTTCTGCTACTAAAAAAACAGTTCTAGGTTTGCCAATTATAAAATTGTCAACTTTAAATGTTTTAACTTTCATTTTTTAGTTTTAATAATCTTAGTTTTTACAAAGTCTTATTTATTTTATTAATTTGATTTATTGATAAAAAATTATCGTTTAAACCTGAACTATACTCAAAATCAGATGATACTTTTTTTCCCTTTTCACGCAAATTATCTATTAAAAAATTTTTTTTTGAATCTAGACTATCTGGTGATGGAATAATCTTAAAATATTTTTTAAATTCTATTGTTAAATGATGATATTCATTTGGACACATTAGCTCATGAATTTTTTCACCTGGTCTAATTCCAACAATTTTTGTTTTTAAATTTGGGGCCATAGCTTTAGCTAAATCAACAATTTTAACTGATGGAATTTTAGGTACAAATATCTCTCCACCAATCATGTTTCTAAAAGACATAAAAACAAAATCGATTGCTTGCTCTAATGTAATCCAAAATCTTGTCATATCCTCATGGGTAATGGGTAAATATTTTTTTTTATTATCAATTAATTCTTGAAAATAGGGAATAACTGAACCTCTCGATCCAGCAACATTACCATATCTTACTACCGAAAAAATTGTTTTTTGAGATCCTGTAATATTATTTGCAGCTATAAAAATTTTATCAGAGGCTAATTTTGTAGCACCATATAAATTTATTGGGTTTGCTGCCTTATCAGTAGATAGTGCGATAATTTTTTTTACTTTTTGGTGAATGGCTGCATGAATTATGTTCTCTGCTCCATTAATATTTGTTTTTACAAATTCCATTGGATTGTATTCTGCTGCAGGAACTTGCTTTAAAGCCGCTGCATGCACGACATAATCCACACCATTCATTGCCATCTTTAATCTTTCTAAATCTCTTACATCACCTAAAAAAAATCTAAAGAAAGGATATTTACTGGCAGGAAACTGTTCTTGCATCAAAAATTGTTTATATTCGTCTCTAGAATAAATTATAATTTTTTTAGGCTTATAATTTTTAATCAATTTTTTAATAAAATGATTTCCAAATGAGCCTGTTCCTCCTGATATAAATATTGTTTGATTGTTAAACATAATAAATTACTCAATATCCTTTTTTAGATCTTCATATTCTCTAAGTTTAATTTTCATAAAATTAACAGTTAATCTTGTTTTTGCTGATATCCCCTTGGGTGTAAGTAAATATACATAATTAATTTTATTTTTATTTTTTTGAAAGTTTGAAATTTTTATTAGACCCTTATCTCTAAGTTCTTTAAGACAATAATTAATTTTACCAAGGCTAATGCCAAGTTTATTAGATAATTCCCTTTGAGTAATACTGGGCTTTTTTTCTAGCTTTCTTAGCACATTAAAATTATCAGTTTTTTCTTCAAAATTTTTCATATTGAGTATGTTCAATTATTGAACATGGTAGTGTTCAAATTCCAATCAGTCAACTAAATCTTATTTATTTCTTTAATTTTTAGTAGTAGGTATTAATTTATGTCATGACAAATAAAGAAAAAAAATTTGCTCAAAAAAAATTAAACCAAATATGAACGTTAAAGATTCTAGTATAGCTAGTTTCTGAACAAAAAAAACTATTCAATACAACGAAAAAATTTCAATTAGTTAGTAAATCTGCTAATTATACTACTTGAGACGTGAAACAGAACACCCCTCATATAATTTGTTATTTTTGCTAAATATAAAGTATTTTATAATTATACATAAGTTGTGTAAATTCAAGTTACAGCTTTATATTTTTTTTTATCTCTAATTTTGTGTTTTTACTTCATGGCTGCTATATCTATGTAATGGAAGATTTAATAATAAAAAAACTAATAAACAATATTAAAGAAACAAATAAAAATAAATCTTCTTATTGGGAAGAATATCTCAAAGAAGATTTAGATTTTTTAAACGAAAGTGCGTTTCTTGGATTTGCAGGAAATTATACAAAAAAATCATTAAAAAATATAGCTCACAGCTTGCTAATAAGAATTATATACGGAAATCAAATTTTTAAAACTGAGACATATAGTAAGTATAAATCAATATATGATAAGATTGATAGATTTGTTGATTCAGACACAATTAGACATATTTTTACTTTTGAAAAAATTAAAAGATACTTAAACCCAAAAAAAATTTGTATAATTGGAGATGGTAAGTTAAACGCTGTCTTGGGAGCTCATCTAACTTTTCCTTTGTCTAAAATTTATTCTGTTAATCTGTCTGAAATTCTAATCAATGACTATTTTATTCTACAAAAAACTCATACAAATTTAAAAAACTCCGTTGAACTAATAGATGATTTAAATTTTATTGAAACTGGCAAAAAATTATCTTTAGTACCATCAAATTTTAAAAATAAATTATTAGATAAAAAAATTGATTTATTTATTAATATTGCATCCTTTCAAGAGATGACAATAAACGAAATTGATAATTATTTTGAAATAATAAAAAATAATAATTCAAAACTATATTGCTGTAATAGAGAATATAAAAAACTATCTGGAGGAGAGGAGCTATATTTTGAAAAATACCCATGGGCAAATGCGTCAAAAAATTTTTGGGAGGATTGTCCTTGGCATCAAAAAAATTATTCTCTAAGACCTCCCTTTATTCACAATTATGCTGGTAATGTTAAGCATTGCTTAGTTGACTTTTCTTAATAATTAATTCGAATTAAAAAAATAGAATACACGTTGTGTATTTATTTATTTTCTAAGATAAAATAGGCCAGAGATTCTATTTCTACTTCTGAAAATAAAGCTTTAAAGGAAGGCATATTACTAACTCCATTAGAAACTGGTTTAATAATACCACTTTTAAAATAACTTACATGAGACTTCTTCAAGTACCTCTATTGAAGGACAGAAGAAGTGTTCACGCTACTAACAGTCAACAAAATTTTAATAATTTCTTGAATTTTATATAAAATAAGTATTTAAGCATTTTATAACAAAAATTTATTTAAAAGAATTTTATGAAAAAAAATTTACTACTTATAGACTCACCAACATATCCTAAAAATTTTGACAAATACTTAAGTCAAGTTTCTAATAGTAATGTAACTCTAGTAAAAGAAGATAAAGCTGAAATCATTAAAAAAATAAAGACTACTAATGCACTAATCAATTGCCCTAGAAGATTTTTTGATAATGATATTCTAAAAATTGGAAAAAATTTAGAATGGGTTCACAGTGGTGCAGCTGGGATAGAAGAATATATTTTTAAAGAATTTATTTCTTCAAATATTAAATTTACTAATGGTAGAATAATGCAGGGGCCAGAAATTGCTGATCATGCGATAGGATTAATTTTATCTATCTCAAGAAATATTTATCTTTTTGCTAGAAGAGAAAAGGGTAAATTTAAAAGACCAATTGAATTAAACAATAAAGTTTGTGGAGTTGTGGGCTTAGGCGGAATAGGCTTGCTGATTGCAGAAAGATTAAAAACCTTTGGAATGAAGGTGATAGGTTTTTCTGAAGAAATCATTCCAATGGTATCCTTTATAGATGAGTCTTTTAGAGGTAATAAACTGAAAGATAAAATATCACAAATGGATGTGGTTGTTTGCACCGCACCTTTGATGAATGATACAAAAAAAATGTTTAATAAAAGTTTATTATCTAAGATGAAAAATCAAAGTATATTGATAAATGTTTCTCGAGGATCCTTGATTGACCCTAACGCTCTTTTAGACTCTAAGATTAATTCAAAATTTTTAGGAATAGGTTTAGACGTTACAGACCCAGATCCACTGCCTAATAATCATAAATTAAGACAGATTAAAAATATTATTATCACAAACCACACATCTGGACTTTCTGACAACAACAGACTTAGATCTCAAAATTTAATGATCGAAAATGTTAAAAGATTTTGTAAAAATATGCATTTATTAAACATTGTTGATAAGAAAAAAGGTTACTAAACAGCCTGTACCTACTTTAATTTAAAATTAAAAGATTCTATTTATATTCTGAAATACTAGATTTTTTTTTTAAATACACTTGAAATATATAAATCGTGAAATTTATTATTCTTAAATGCTTTTTTTTTCATCAAACCCTCTTTTTTAAAATTTAGAGTTCTACATATAAGATCATCCATATCTTTTGATATAGTTGTTGAAACTACTCTTCTAAGATTCATTTTTTTAAATGCGTGATTAATAATCAGAGAATGGGTTTCATGAAAAATTTTTAGTAAATTTTCATATTTTTTCTCTTTATTAAAGAATGTTGATATATATGCATCTCTATTAAAATAATTGATATTATAAAGTGAAATAACTCCTATTAATTCATTGTTTGATTTTAAAACCACACCAACCTGAAGTCTTTTATTGGATACAATCTGCTCTTGAAAGTATTTTTTTTGGTGGGAAAGTGTATTTGGGAAATTACCCTGAACTATTAGCTCAATATTTCTCTTCTGATTTATCCAATTAAACCAATCTGTTTTTCTGATAAATTCTTCATCTATAATAACTAAATCAATGTATTTGCCTTTTATAAATATTTTAAAATTAATTTTTTTCATTTTTTTAAAAAATTTTCTATTAATTTAATACTTGTCATCTCTAAAAATTGTATTGTACTTAGTTTCTTCTTCTTAATTTTTTCTATTTCATCTATAATTTTTACGTGATTCAGAGAATCCCAACCTAATGTATTATTTATATCTGATTTAGAATTTATCTTAACTTTTTTTCCTAAAATCTTAATAAAAATTTTTTTTACTTTTGTATCCATTTAATAATTTTTTAGTTTTTTAATCATTATAGTAATTATCAACTATTTCCTTAACTTTTGCTCTAAGAATCTTTCCATTTGGTGCTTTTGGTATCTCTAACAATCCAATATCAGAACAATGAATAATTCTCTTTGGCATTTTAAAATTTGCAATCTTGCTAAAAAGAAAACTTAAAATGCTCTCTTCACTAATTTTTTTTTTCGACTCATATAATAAAACTAACATATTTTGTGTCAATCTATCCTTAACAGATGTAACAACGGACAACTTTATATTTTTAAATAAATTTGAAAATTTCTCTATTTCTGTAGGATAAATATTTTCACCCGATACAACTACCATATTGTCTAACCTTTCATGAATATATAAATTTTTATCTTTATCAAAGCTTCCTAAATCACCAGTATGTAGCCAACCTTGTTTTTTAGCTTCTTTAGTCTTTTTTTTATCATTTAAATATTCTTGAAAAAGATTATTCCCTTTAACTATTATTTCGCCTTTTACACCACCAAATAACTTCTTATTAATTATTCTTATCTTATTATTGTATAAAGGTTTTCCAACTGACCCTAAGTTGATTTTCTTTTGATTATTTTCAGTTGCAATAATTGAAGATGTTTCAGTCAATCCATAGTTACAGTAAACTTTTACTTTAAATTTTTTTTCAAATCTATTTTGAATTTCTAAATCTAGTTTTGCTCCTCCACAAAATAACCCTTTTAAATTATGTTTTTTTTTAATCTTAGAAACACTTAACAAATAACTTATATGAGTTGCCATAACTGATGAGTAATTTATTTTATTCTTTTTTATAATATTCCAAAATAATCCCACACTAGTCTTAGATATAACTGGCATGCTAGTGCCAATTTTTTTTAAACACATTAGTGTTGGAATAAATTGTCCGTTATTATGAAATATCGGTGTAATGACTAAAAAATTTTGAAATCTTTTGAGTTTTAAACTTTTTTCTAAACCATTTATATTTGCTATTGTTGACTTGTGTGTAAGGACAACACCTTTTGGCTCACCAGTTGAGCCTGAAGTATAAAGAATTTCTGAAACACCGTTAAAATTTGTATTAAACTTTAAAGAATCTTCTTTAAATATTTTTGATATAAAATAATTTTCATCTTCAATATATTCAGATTTTTTATTTTTCAAAAATTTATCAAATTTTTTTTTAAATTTTTTATTTATAAGAAAATAATTAGGTCTTGAAGTTTTAAGTATATGTTTAAATTCATGCTCTCCTATTTCGGGATTTAATGGTATAAATATTCTATTTGTTGATGTTATTCCTAAAAAGAGAAGACTAAGTAAAATAGAATTATCAAAAATTACTAAAATTTTTTTTTGTTTAAAAATTTTTTTTTCATCGAAATATTTATTAAGCTTTAATATAAAATTATGAGTTTGCTCATAGTTTAAATTATTTATCCCATCTAAACTTTTTAAAAAAGTTTTCTTTGGATAGTTTTTGTAAGCCACTTGTATAATATCAAAAATATTTTTCATAATATAATTTAAGGTTAATTAACAATCTAATTTTTTTTAAATATATGTTTAAATTAATAAAAATTAAAATTCTAATTAATAAATATAATTATTTGATTTTTTATCAATATCACTATAGTAAAAAGCTAATGGAAAAAAATATTAGTATAGTTCAAACAGAAGCAGTAAAGCAGTATGACTTGGGTGCAAAACTTACTGATAAACACTACCCTTCATTGGAATTAGTTAGGTTAGAACGATTATTTCTTAAAACATCTGGAAAAAAAGTTTTGGAATATGGGTTTGGAAGCGGTGTAAACACTATTCATTTATTAAAATGTGGATATCATGTTACTGGAGTAGATGTCTCAAAGTATGCAAAATTTAAGCTCAACAGAAAATTAAAAAAATCTCAAAAAAAAAATTTAAAGTTAGATTTGATAAAACCAAAGGCTTTTAGACTACCTTACAAAAATGATAGCTTTGACCACATTGTTGCCATGAGTGTTATTTCCCTTCTCGGTAGTGAAAATTCTGTAAAGTTACTTTTAAAAGAATTTATTAGAGTTCTAAAGCCTGAAGGTAAATTAATTATTGATATAAATGATCATCAATCAGAATTTTCTAAAAATAATTTTCAAATTAAAAAAAATATTTTTCTTACCAAAATAGTTGATAAGAAAATAAAGACATTTTGCCTGAAAAGTGTAGGTGAGTTTAAAAAATTGATATCAAAATACTTTAAAGTTGTAGATACTGGATTTTCTTCACATAAAATATTTAAGAGAAAAATAACTGAATTTATAATTTGTGCAATTAAAGAAAAAAATTAATTTATTAATGGAATCTTCAATAGTACAAAATCAAACTGTTAAAGTTTATAATAAATCAGACTTTAGTAAAAAAATAATGTTAGACATTAATATCTATAGATATAAAAAGATATTAATATTTGGAGAGGCTATTATAAAAGTAAATTCTGAATAGTTTTTTTTAATCTTATTAAATAAAAAATTTTTTAAGTATTTCACTAACTCCTATTGCATTAAAAAAATTTTTAGATTCAAAATTATTTTTATTGTTTAATTTAGATTCTAATATTAAAAAATTATTAATATTTTTACTTGTAAGACTTCTTTTGAAAACTTTAATTAAACCCTTTCTTTCAAGATTAAAAGAATTTTCAAATTGTTTAGATGAATGATTAAATATTAAGGTTTTTTTTTGTAAAAAGACTGAATCCCATACGGAGGATCCACCAGCTGAGATAAATATATCTGTTTTATTTAAATGATTCAAAAATTTGTTTGAAAAATTCATAAATTTAATATTTTTTAATTTATTTTTTTTTATTATACTTTCAAGACTACTATTATTATATCCTTTAATAAATTTAAAATTTAAATGAGTTATGTTTTTATCTTTAATAGCGTTATAAATTTTAATCGACAAATTTTTTGAGTCTGTGGCACCCATAAATACTAATACATTTTTTATAGTATTAACTTTATTTTTTTTTATTTGCTTTTTTTTTTTTGGTAAATCTACAAAGGAATACTTCGGACCTAATAATTTTATATCTGCATTAATTTTTGAAGCAAAATTAAAGTTTAAAAAATTTGGATTTATATAGATATTGCAAAAATGGTTCTTTTTTAAATCATCAATTACAATTAGCTTTTTACTGTGTAAAATAATTTTTTTTTCAAAATTTAAATTAGAAAGATAACTGTCAATAATTACAATTGGATTTTTTAGAATTTTTAGGATTTTTATTATTTTATCACTATTATTAAAAATATCTTTTTTTAAAAGTATAGTTGAATTTTTAATAATTAATTTTGATAAGCTGTCATCCTTTTTATCGACCAAAAAGAATATATTATTTTTTTTTCCAAGTTTTTTAGCTAATTTATTACAACGACTCAAATGTCCACCACCATATTTTTTGGAGTAGTTGGTTATAAAAAGTATGTTCAGATTTTTCTACCTAGCTGAAAAGCTTCTGCGTTTTTTACTCCAGAGGAACTTCCTCTGAATATTGATAAAGCTTTTATAGTTTCCAGCGATCTAGGATGAGGGGATTTTCTCAATTCTTTTTTGTAACATTTAATTGCTTTAATTTTAATATTTAAATATTTAGTAATATCCTCATACCAATTTGGAATAAAAAAGGTTTTCTTTGATACAACATTCCATTCTGTTGATGACAAAATTTCAAAAAATAATATTAATTTAACCTTATTTTTTATATTTGGTCTACATGCTGTTAATACGGCCCTCGATGTAATTTGGTGATCAATATTTAAATCACTGTTATGATGAGTTAAAATTGTATCTGGATTAAATTTTTTTATTTCATCCTCAATTTTTTTTGTTATTGTCAATAAGCTCACCTTGTCAAATTCATTGTCTGGAAATCTATTAAAGCTAAAATTCTTTACCCCCAAAACTTTCATTGCTTTCACTGCACAGGCCCTTCTAAAAAGATTCTTTTTATTATTTACTTTTTTAAGTCTAGAGCTTTCCCCGTCTGAAAGAAAAATTACTTTTACTTTATTTTTTTCATCTACAAGCTTTGCTATAGTGCCCCCACAACCTAAAACTTCATCATCTGGGTGCGCAACAACTATTAAAACTTTTTTCATATATAGGGGTTAAAAGATTCTGGATATTTTAAATAATTTTCAATTTTATCACCATTTTCTATTCTACTTATTAATGAAAAAACTTTATCCATTTCATTCAGATAATTTTGTAGGTTTTTTTTATTATGTAAAACTGATATAAAAATTTTATTTGTTGCTAATAAATTTTTTTTTAAAAGTTCTTGAGTAATTAAAGTTTTATAAGAATTGTGATTTTGAGATTTAAAAATAAAATTTGGAATTGCATCTAACCCTTGTATTTCAATTTTTAATTTATGTAATTTAGCTAATTTCTTCCATTGCTCTTTTAACCAAATGCCAGTTTGAGAAATCTTTTGCCAACTTTTCATATTTTCCATTACATTTAGGCATTCAATAGCTGCAGAGGTACCAATTCTTTCAGTCCACATTGTGCTACTTATAAAATTTGTGCTTGCACTTTCCATAATTGATCTTTTTCCAATTACTGCAGTGATAGCATAACCATTTCCTAAAGCTTTGCCAAACATAGCCATATCTGGTTTTACTTTATAATGTTTGTGAAGACCACCAAAAGTTTTTCTAAAACCAGAGGTACATTCATCAAATATTAATATTATATTTTTTTTATCAGCAATTTTTCTAACCTTTTGTAAAAAATTATTTTTAGGATCTTCCTCTCTTTTTACCTCCATTTTAATAATACCAATATCATGTTCACTTATAACTTTTTTTAAACTTGAAATATTATTGTATTCAAAAGTAAACACTGTATTTTTTAAATTTGAAGGTACCCCATGTGGATTAAGATTTTTTATAAGATGATTGTTTAAATTTTTTTTAGATGTTAAATTTGCTGCCAAATACCAATCGTGCCATCCATGATATCCACAAATAGCAACTTTATCTTTTCTAGAGGCAGCTCTGGCAATTCTTATAGCAATCGCATTAGCCTCACCTCCTGATCGAGCAAATTTAGCCATATCTGCCCAATCGTGAATTTGTAGTAATTTTTCAGCTAACTTAATATCCTCTACAGCATTAAGGGTCGACATATTGCCATTTTTGATAATCTTTTTAACTGCTTCATTAACTCTAGAATCTCCGTATCCTAATAAATTAGTACCCACACCCATAGAACAAAAATCTTGATAAATTTTTTTTTCACTCCAAATTTTAATACCCTTGGCTTTTGTAAAATATGTGGGCCATCCTAAAGGCAAAAAAAGTTCTGGTCTTTTAGATATAAGCATATTGCCTCCAGGAATAATTGTTTTTGCTCTCTCCCAGAGTTTTTGATTTTCACTATTTTTACTCCCAGTATTTCTTTTATAATTACTATTTAGATTCATAATTTCTTTATCTTTATTGATAATTTTAATTACATTTTCAAGACTATAATCAGCCTTATTTTTAATTTGACTAATAATTTTTTTGACAATAATTAAATCCTCTACATAATCAACCGTCAATCTAATATTACTTAAATCTATCTTATTTATTACATTATATTTAGAAAAAAAATTATTCTTTTTTATATAGGGTGTTACATGTTCTTTTTCATATAAACTTTTTGCGTTAAAATAACTTTTTTCTAAAGCATTAAATTTAAATATTTCTACATCAAAACCATCAGGAAAAGTTGGAGGATTACCATTAGAGAGATAATCAACATTTTTATTTTTGAATATTTGAGTAAACTTATCAATTATTTGTGGATCACTTAAAGGACAATCTGCAGTTATTCTAATTATATTTTTACTATTGAACTTTTTTGCACAAAGATAAAACCTTTCGAGTACATTTTTTTCTGATCCTTCGAAATGTTGAAAATTATATTTTTGTAAAATTTTTTTTAAATCCTTATTTTTTTTATTTTTAGGTATTACTGTCACAACTTGATCCACTTTTTTACATTTATTTAACCTTTTGAGTAAAAAAATAATTAAAGGTATTCCATGAATTTTTTGTAAAACTTTATTGGGGAATCTTGTAGAGTTCTGTCTTGCTTGTAAAATAAGCAAAAAATTATTCTTTTTTACCATTTTGTAGGGTCTATTAATTTTAAACTTGGGTTAAGTAATTCCTTACTCATTAAAATTTTTCTTTTCAATTCTATATTAAGTATTTCCTTTAACTCTTTATTATTTTGCACTCCTATCAAAATTTCATCTATATCTTTATTATTATTAACAAAATTAAAACATAATGACAGGGCAGTTAATTTATTAATTTTTATAAGATTTTCAAAATTTAAAAAAAGTTTTTTCCATTTGTGAAAGAATTTAGGCAATTGGTCAATTTTTTTTAACAAAACTCCTTGTAAAAAAATTGATCTTGCTTGAATTTTTATCTTCTTTTTTTTAAGCAATTTTTTTATTTTAATATTTTCGATGCGTCTATCAAATACATTATAAGGGCATTGTATTAAATCAGGTCTAAAATTAATAATAATTTTTTCTAAATTTTTAAAATTATAAATAGAGTATCCAAAATTAATGATTAATTTATTTCTTTTAATTTTTTTTAATACTTTATATAAAATTTTACCTTTTGGTGTTAAAATCATATTAGAATTTCTTATTAATAGATTTTTTATTGTTTTAATTGACAAATTTTGCTTAATCAATTTAATTTGATTTTCAACACTCAAGTACAGATTCTGTTCAGAAGAAAAATCTAATTTTTTAGGATCCATTTTTGTAGTTATTTGCCAATTATTAAAATTAAAACTGTTAATCTTGTTTAATGAATTTTCATAATCAATTGATGTATCTAAATGTTTTAATTTTTTTGAAAGCAAAGTTTTTAGAATTTTATGTGCTTCATTTTCTGCTAAAAAAGAATTTTTTTTAGTTATTCCATAATTTCCTGAAAATTGAGCTGTACCTAAGACTATTTTATTCAAACTAAAAATTATTTAAAATACTAATTATTTTTTTTATATTCTTTTCTGCAAGACCAACAAATATTGGAATACTAAAAGCCGTATAGCTATAATTTTCAGATATTGGAAATTGACCTTTTTTAAAACCCATCTCTTCAAAAAAGGGATTCAAATGAAGAGCTTTATAATGCAAATTTATAAAAATTTTATTTTTATTAAAAATTTTAAAAATTTTTAAATATTGATTTCTATTCTGGCTTGTCAATTTTACAACAAACAAATGATAAGAGGATTTTGCATCTATACTATTCTCTTGAAAAATAAATTTAGGATTTTTTATTAATTTTAAATAAGTTTTTGCTATTTGGTTTCTCTTATTAACAAAAAAATTTAATTTTTTTAGTTGTGAGTTAACAAGTGCAGCTGAAATTTCACTCATTCTAAAATTAAATCCAGAATCTACTTGCTCATAATAGTTGGGGTAATATGGCAAATTTTTAAATTTACTTTTTATTGAATGTATTCCATTTTCTCTTAATAGCTTAATCCTGTTTGATAATTTTTTGTTATTTGTTGTAATTGCCCCACCCTCAGCTGAAGTAATTATTTTCACAGGGTGAAAACTAAAAACTGTTAAGTCTGACCATTTACAGCTCCCTATTGGACTATTTTTATATCTTGCACCTATAGCATGAGATGCATCTTCGATAATCTTAAATTTATATTTTTTGGATAATTTATAAATTTTTTCTAACTCATAAGGCATACCAGCTAAATGAACCATAACTAATATTTTAGGTAATTTGTTTTTCCGCTTTGATTTTTTGAGTTTTTCTTCCAATTGGTGAATAGAAATATTCCATGTTCTGGGATTTATATCTACAAAATCAACTTTAGCTCCACACTCTATGGCACAATTAGCTGATGCGGCATATGTGTTGGGTACTGTCCACACTAGATCATTTTTTTTTAGATTTAAAGCTCGGCAAGCTAAAAGGAGTGCACTTGAACCACTATTGCAAGCAAGTGCAAATTTTACATTAACTTTTTTGCTTAAATTCTTTTCAAACTCTAAAGTTTTTTTTCCTTTCGTTAAAAAGTCAGAGTTTAAAACCTTAACAACCTCTTTAATATCTTCTTTGAAAATTTTTTGTCTACTATAGGGAATCATAAAATTGATTAATTAATTTTTAATATTTTGTAATTTAAAAAACTATTATTATCAGAGCTATATTAAAAGTCCAAAAGAACCTGTTCAGCTGACAATAAAGTTTTTTTTCATTAATCATTATATTATCTTAATCATTAAGGTTATTAATAAATAGATACAATTTTGGATCAAATTTATTCATACTTTTTGTTGATCCTTTTAATTTTTTAACACACCAGCTTTTTTTTGAAAAAAATATAGATTATCTTTTTAGGAATTTTTTTAGTTCCAATGCGATATGGTCTGATATTTTTTTTTGAGCATCAATAGTAGATGCTGCAACATGTGGTGTATAAAAAATTTTTTTTTCATTTAAAAAGATATGGTTGTAATTTTTTTTTGGTTTAAACATATCGTAGTTAGGCTCAGGATTGATGACATCTATTGAGGCGTAAGATACTTTCTTTTTTTTTATTGCTTTTATTAGGGCCTCATTTTTAATTAATTCTGCTCTAGCACAATTAATTAAAATAATATTTTTTTTAATTTTATTAAACTCTTTGTTTCCCAACATATTACGGCTTAAGCTATTCAAATTACAATGGAGAGTTAATACATCTATTTTTGAAATTAAATTACCAATCGAGCTAACATACTTACCACCTAATTTTTTAAATTTTATTCTATTTTTTGAATTTTTATCAAAAGCAAAGAGCTTACAGCCGAATGGTTTAAGTCTTTTAGCGACCTCATATCCAATATTACCCATTCCAATTATACCAACACTTAAATTACCCAATTCTCTACCTTCAAAAAGGTGTCTTCTAAAATCTTTTTTTCTTATTTTTGGATATAGTTCGGGGATTCTTCTGCATAAAAGTAAAATTTGCATGATTGTAAACTCTGCTGCTGAAATTGCATTAGCTTTTGGTGTGCTAATTAGTTTAATTTTTTTTTCTTTTAATAATTTTAGATTAATATTATCAAGGCCTGTTCCAGCCCTTAAGACAACTTTTAAATTTTTTGCATTATCCAAAAATTCTTTATCAACTTTTGTTTTACTTTTTATAATAATTCCAAATGTATTTTGGATTTTTTTAAGATATTGATCCCTTTTAATGCCTAGTAAATATCTCAAATCTGCAAACTTTGAGATATTATCTAACCCACTTTTGTCTATCCGCTCTAGTACTGCAATTTCGTGTTTCATATAATGGACATTAAATTAAATTTAAAATAGTTTTTGTTCATTAATTTTATTTAATTCATTAAATGTATTTATCAAAGCATAAGTTGTCCATAAATTTGAAGGATGTGTTTTTTTGCTTAACAAAACCTGTTTAACATTTTTTTTGAAAGGAAAAAAAGAAAAAAAATTTGTCTTCCGGATTGTCTCCTCCATATTTAAAATCTTTTTATTTTCTTCATCTTGCCATAAAGCGGCACCCATTCCAAGCTTGGGTGCTTTTGAAACAAGCTTATCAATATTTTTTTCCGCATACTTTCTTAAATAGTACTTACCTAAATCTTTTTTAAATCTATATTTTTTTGGCATAGCTATGAAAAATTCTACCAAACTAATAGCTTGAAATGGTAATCTTACTTCAACAGAGTATTTCATAAAGCCTTTATCTGTTCTTAAATTGAACATATCTGGTAATGTTTTAGTTGCGTATATAAGGGCTCTTTTTTGTGAATTATCTAATTGAAGAGAAATATCTTTGTAATCTTGATCGATTGTACCATAATCATAAAGTTTATTGAGATCCAACCTTTCAACAATTGTATCTAAAAATTTATTAGGACAAACTAAGTGATTAACCCTTGTGTAGAAAGGATCATAACTAAACTCAAACTCAATATTTTTTTTAAGTTTTAATAATTTGATAACTAATTTTTTAACTAATTTATTTTTTAAAAAAAACGAAAGATATTTTCTTTTAAAAAAAATGTTATCAATCTTATTTGAATCTATATCAGAATGATATCCACCAAGCAACTCATCAGGTCCTTCTGCAAACATGATTACTTTACCATTTTTTTTGTTTACATATTTAGAAACCATTGAGTAATTTACTACACCAAAATCTACACAACCATCAAAACAATTTTTTGATGCCTCTTTTAGTTCATTTCCAGAAAAATTATCATTTATTTTAACTGTCTCATGTTCAGTTTTAAGTTTATTTGAAAGATACTTGCTAAAAGAAACTTCAGTCATTTCATTTCGATCTTTATCTTTGAGCTCTTCTTGTCCTTTATTGCTAATTGCATAAAAAGTTTTTAAATTTTTAATAGTCTTTTTAATAACGTTGACTAAAATTGTGCTATCAATACCTCCACTTAATGGCGTGCTAAAGATAACCTCTTTTGGCAACCTTAAATTAACTTCGTTATGTAAAAGTTTTTCAAATTCTTCATCTATTTTAGATATTGAAGGTTTTTTATTAAAAAAATCTAACCATTTTTCAGGTCTTAGTTTTTGAAATTTTTTAAAATAAATATTTTTGTTCTTAAAAATTAAATTATTTCCAGGTTTCAGTCTATTCAGATTTTTCACAAGCGTTTTTCCTGGTGCACAAGAATTAAATTTCCAGCTAGTAATTATTGAGTCAAAATCTAGCTTATGTTTTTTGAGAGATGCCATGATTATTGGCTTGGGTTCTGAGCTAAAAATTAATTCATTTTCTTCTATAATATAAAACAAGTGTCTTTCACCCAATAGATCTCTGCTCAACAATAACTCGTGTTTTTCCTCATTATAGTAAGCAAAAGACCACATACCGTTTAATGCATCTAATTTTTCATTATTAAATTTATTCAAAAATTCATACAAAACCTCAGTATCTGTACCAGTCTGAAAATTAATGGAGTTTTTTTTAAGAAAATCTCTAATATCTTTATAGTTATATATTTCACCGTTGAAACTAAGATAGTTTTTTTTATCCTTAGTAAATGGCAACACTACATCTTCTTTTGGAGACACTATTGAAAGCCTATTGTTACTTAGACCAAAATTTTTTTTTTGAGAAAAATAAATACCTGATTGATCGGGGCCTCTATGATGTAAGTTTTGTGTCATTAGCTCTAATCTTTTTTCTAAAGATCTTATCGGGCTACCATCAAGGCTAATAATACCACTAATACCACACATAAAGTGTATCTATCGCATAGTTAAGTGAGTGTATATATCAAAAAATGTATAAAAAAAAGGCTGGTAAATTAATACCAGCCTTTAATTAAATATAATAATAAATATAATTTCTTAAATAATTTATTTAAATCCTAAAAATTTTTTTCAGTGCATAAATCAAGCCAATTGAGCTATTAGTACTGGTCAGCTACACGCATTACTGCGCTTCCACATCCAGCCTATCAACG
>MDSY01108014.1_pt1 | contig 26620 bp, 10 predicted proteins | sample 811131 | NCBI WGS metagenome assembly MDSY01 (sample SAMN05326643, study PRJNA326480) | marine metagenome | isolation source: seawater | place: Atlantic Ocean: South West | collected 2010
CCGAACCGCGCGCCGAATATTGTGGCTGGTTCCGCAAACTCGGCGCCTATAAACGCGCACGCCACGCCGCCAACCACAGCCAGAGGCGCGCTGGCGAACCCTCTCGTGGCGCCGCTCGCACCGGCGAGCTCAAAGGCTGTTTTCGCCCCTGCCGCACCCCCAAGCACCGCGCCCGTGACCCGCAGCATCGTGGTTTGGAACGCATCACCGCCGGGCATGACATCCGAAACGCTTGTGTTAAGGCCCTCAGTGATACCGGACCGCGTACCCGCGAACGCGGGGTGCATCACGACCGCCGCGGTCGCCGCGGTCAGCGCCGCGGCGCCGATGGCAGGCACCGCGGCGTGGAAATCCTGCTCGCGTTGTTTGCCGCGCATACTGCGCCTTATCAAATCAGCCGAGGCCGCCGCATCTTTCGCTCTACGCGACATCCCCACACACCAGGCCCTGCCACACGAAACGGTGGGACCTCCCGCAACACCACCCGGACGACCCTTACGACCCTTCCTCCCGCAGATCGAAATGAGATGATGATGAAAATGTGGCGTTTTCGAGACGAAAAGAAAAGAAAGAGTGGATTGTTAGTTTCGGCCTTTCCGTTATTATTCAAAAACCTCACAACCCCCCGTACGACCACTTCGCCACCGCATCTTCGTACGCCCGTGTCATTCTTCGCACGCCCGCCCTATAAGTCGCCGCTTGCCTCTGTACGTTCGGCGCGAGCGGATCCGCCGCGACGACTTCGTCTATGCGCCGTCGTTGGCTCGCCGCGACGGCCTTTTTAATCGCCGACTTCGTGCCAGCCTTTTTCTGAGCCGAGACGCCTTCGCCGAATATGTGTCGCTCTGCGCCCGCGCCAGGTGCCGTGGCTCTCGTCAACCTCTCAGTCTGTGCTCCAATCGCTGCTTTCAATCCCGTAAGCGCAGCAGAGTGAATCGCGTTTTCATCCATCGGCGTTTTTGCGTCCCCGTTCATCCCGGAAAGCCGGACTTCCAGTTCACAACGCAGCCATTCGTCCAGCGCATTCGGCGCAACGCCCCACACCGCCAGCTGCGTTTTCGTTTCCGACGGTATTTCGTTGAAGTTCTTGGGAGGTTGCGCGGGCAAAATAACCTGAGCAGGCAGACCTAGCAGTTTCATGAGGTGAACGCGAGCGGTGTTCGATTCAGCTTGGATTTCGAGCGCCAGTTTGGTTTCGGGAGTTTCATTTTTTTTATTTTTTTTTCCTTTTATCCTGGCGTCACCCACCGCGGGCGCTCGTAACACCAACTTATCACTCGGGTTATCCCGTTCCGCGAACCCGTGAATGAACAGGAGTTCCTCATTGGGTTTATCGCCGTAGCTTATCTTCACTTCGGCGCCGGGACCTGGAACCGAACCGGGTTCGCACACCAACTCGATGACTTGTTCGGAGTCTTTATTTTTGTTAGCGCCGTTCACGCGAGTCACCCGCCACCTCGCGTTCGGTTTCATACTACTGTGATTCGCGAAATCGATCCCAGGCACTATGGCTTCCACGGTAGGCATCATCGGATCGTTCCCAATAGGCAACGCCAACGCCCGGCTCCAGAAACACGCGTACGCCCAACGAAACTCATCCAGCGTAATTTTCGACCCGGATACTTTTTCGATTTTTTTACCAGTCATGAAAGATAAAAATCCCTTACCCTTCGCGTCCTCGTTCCGGACCCTCTTCTCCTCCACTCGCATAGCTTTTACTAATTTCCCCCCCGCTGGCCTGACATACTCGAGCACCTTGTTCAGCTGTTTCCGCTGCGCCAGCACCGCTGAGTGTAAGTTGGTCCCGTCAAGTCCTCTCATCGCCTCGTCGTCGTAAAACAGAGGCGTGTGGAATGCGTTAGGAAGCGCATCCAAGTAATCCGCAATCGGCGATGCCGCACCCCTTCTCTTTTCCATAATCAGAAGCAACATGACAGCCATGCGTTCGTCGATTGCATCGGTTTCAAGCAGCTCGGTGAATGCGGGGCCCAACGCTGGGTGATGCGCACACGCGGCGGCGGTGATCGCCAAACGCGACGGGACGCGAGCGATTACGATTGAATCACCAGAGGCTAAACCGAGAGCAATGAGGATATCGTTTATGAATCCTTTGCTTGCGCTTTGAGCGTTTGAATTATTCGTTGATTTCGAGTCACCCATATCATCGGTATCCCGATTCAAGAACAAACCCAGGCCGTGTTGGTCTGCATCGCCGCTCGAAACCTTGCCCGGGTCCTCAGGGAGCACTTCGATTTTTGGAAAGGATGCGCCCATTCCTGTCAAAAACTCCATCACCGCCCTCGCGCGGTCGAAGGGTACGCCGGATTTGTGCATCGCGTCCTGCAGTGCGGTGTCCGAGGTGCCTAAGGAGAACATACACACAGCAGCGGAGGCACAGAACACCCCAATTGAGGCACTGCCCGTCGAGGTCGGAGCACGCACCCGACGATGAAGCGCCCATCGAAACGCCGTCGACGTCGATGAGATGACATCGGATGAGGCGACAGACGAGACAAGGCGTGTGTGATTCGTCGAGCCTGTGGACGCGAAGGATCGCCGCGCCGCAGCGAGCGCCGCGGCGGACCCGCGACGCAGCATGGGTGCCGAATAACGGGGAGACGCGCGGCAGAGGGTGTCGTTGTCGGCGGTAGTTTCGAGACTAAACTGTCGATAGGAACTGACGATATTTTACACTGTCTGCACCACGTGCGGTATAATTGCTCTCCCACTCCTCATACAACCCCGCGCCCCCGGGCTCGCGGGTGTTCGTCGGGTTAGGGTTCTTCCCGCGATGAGTGTGACTACGCCCCAAAAGCAAATGGCGTCCACTCGGCTGTTACAAGTGGACGTTGACGACGCTGCGCCTGATGGGTACCCTGCTGAGGGTGTTTCCCGAACGCCAGGATCCCCAACAAAGCAAGGGGGACGCACGATGTGGACACACGGTGATGACGACGACGACGACATTGGGGGTTTTTTGCCTGGGGTAAGCGGGACGAACGGAAACACAGAGAGTGAGTCGGTGATAAAGCAAGTCACGCATTCCGACGGGCTCGCCGCCTCGGTGTACGGCACCTCCGCGCAGCCCACATCGTTCAAGCGAAAACCTGTTGGGGTGGATGGACGAGCCGTGGCCACCGGGGGCGGTGGAGGGCTTTTCGGGATGCTGTGCTGCATCCCCAGCCGGAAAGACGAACAGAAGAACGTGGAGGTACGTGTTGGATCCGCTGCGGACGGCAAACTAAAGACGTGAACATCAACAACGACTCCCACCCGATTGCGATTGTTGAATTCTCATTCGAACACGCTCGATATTTGTACGAAAAACTGACCAAATGCCCATTTCTATTATAATTCAGCAATACCACACCCCCACCGCGGCGTTGGGTGCGCACCGCACGGTTCCCGAGGCGGATGCGATGCACACAGGCGACCCGTTTTTACCCCCGGTGGCTACGAGTGATCGACGCAAGCCGTGTTTAGTCCTGGACCTCGACGAAACGCTCGTCCATTCATCGTTCAAACCCGTGCCGAATCCCGATTTTATCATCCCGGTTGAAATAGACGGCACGGTGACGGACGTGTACGTCTTGAAACGACCGTGGGTGGACTATTTCATGGAGCAGTGTTTCGAGCGGTATGAGATTGTCGTTTTTACTGCTAGTCTGTCCAAATACGCGGACCCATTACTCGACTTATTGGACCCTAAAAAGACGATCAAACACAGATTATTCAGAGAAAGCTGTTACCTTCACAGGGGCAACTATGTCAAGGATTTAACGTCATTGGGCCGCCCCATGAACAAAACCATTATCATCGACAACTCCCCCCACTCATACGCGTTTCAGCCGCAAAATGCGCTGCCCGTGTCGTCGTTCATCGACGACCCGAGGGACAACGACCTGTTAGATATGCTGCCTTACCTGAATGAATTGGCGGGCGTGAACGACGTCGCTGAGATGCTCGTGGAAAACCAAGGGTACGTCCCGCGGCGGTCATTTTTTTCCCGGGGGATACCGGTGCCGCACGACAGGCAGTGGAGGTAGGACCCGGTGAAGGTCTGTAACAATAAAGTAAGGTAGGAAGTGCTCAATAAATTATGATAGCTGCATAAAATAATTAACTTATGTGTATTTAAATCATCAACTTTCGTCTCGTCTTCTTATGTAATACTGAAGTGCTTCGTCTTGTTCTCGCTTCAGTCGTCTTCTTATGTGCTTATTTAATTAATCGCCTATACTCTTGCAGCCCTTCCTCAGTTGTCCATGCCCAGCAAGCGTCTGGCCATGCGCCTGGTGGTCGCGGTGGGGATGACGCCCCTGGACTCGACGTCCAGACGGCGCATCACGTCGTACATGCGGCGCAGCACGGAGGCGGCTTCCTCGGCGTCCTCGGGAGGCGTCGAGGGAGGCGGGCCAGAGGGAGGCGCGGGTGTAGGCTCTGGCGTAGGCTCAGGCGTAGTAGGCTCAGGAGCGGGAGGCTCAGGCGTGGGCTCTGGCGTAGGCTCAGGCGTAGGCTCGGGAGCGGGAGGCTCGGGCGTGGGCTCAGGCGTAGGCTCAGGCATAGGCTCGGGAGTGGGCGACGGCGTCGGCGACGGCGTCGGTGAGGGCGTCGGGGTGGGTTCCGGTGCGGGCACGGGCGCGACCGGGCACGAGGGTAAAGTGCACGGCCTGGTCCTCGTTAACGCAGGGCATTCCGCGCCTCCATTCGCTGGCGGAGTGGTAACGATCCTGGTGCTGTTTTGTTCTCCCACGCGTTCGGGCACCGGGGAATCGGTGAAGGGCTCCAGCCAGGCTTTCGCGGCGGCTACGCGCGCGTAGACTCCTGGTGTGTTCGGCCGGGCGCACCCGGCCCCCCACGACACGATCCCGACCAGTGCGTCGGAGCCGTCTCCCCTGATCAGAGGGCCACCGGAATCTCCCTGACACGAGTCCTGGCCGCCTTCCAGCAGTCCGGCGCACAGCATGGAAGTTTCATCAACGGTGGCGTCGTACGCGGCGTCGCACGTTGCGTGCGCCACCGCCGGGACTGTCACGGAGTTTAATTTCTCAGGCCCGCTCCCGCCTTCGAACAGTGCGCCCCACCCCATCGTGGTCAGCAGCGTGGTTTCAACCGCGCCGTCGTCACTGGGTTCGCCCACGGTGAGGTCGTCGAAGTCGATGGTTACAGGAGTCACGGTGGACGGCGTCACCAACGTAATAACAGCCAGGTCGTAGTCAAAGGTGGAATCGTTCCAAAGCGGGTGAACTTGCGCGAAACCGTTTTGCGCGATCGCCTCGGCGCCGGCATTGGTCTCGTCGCTTGCCAGGTCGTGCCTTCCCACGTGCACGATGTACTGCCTGTTGTTCGCGACGCAGTGCGCTGCGGTGAGGACCTTTTCAGGCGCGATCAAAACACCGCCGCAGGTGTGGAATCCGCTCGTGCTCTGTAACGAAACCATCCAGGGGTACCGGAACGCCGGAGCTACTTCGCCGCCGCCCACGATTTTTCCCGCGACTTCACCGGAGTACGGGAATTGAGGAACAATGTGCGGAGGGAAGTTCGCGGTGATGCGCAGGTCATTTTCAGAGGTGATGGAGGCGATGGCAGTAGCAGCGTTACTGTCATAGTCACACACTTCAGTGTCTTCATTTGGTGCACAGGCACCCCACTCGGACCACTCAGACACGGAACAATCAACAGCGCAGTCGTCGCCAACGCAAATGTCGACGTCGAAGTCGACAACCTCCCCTGACCCGTATTCGCCGTTCGAGTCGTGAATCATCGTGCCATCCAGCCAAAGCGAGTAGAACCCCCGGCCATACCCGCAGCAAATCCCGTCGTTTGCGGTGTCGGTGATTGCGAATTGATGAGGGCCGGATTCGCAGATTTGAACCTCCGCGCTGTCGCTACCGCCTTCGCCGCCTGGAATCTCAGCGCCCGTCGGGCTCACCACGCTCCACGCGATTTCCCACGGGTAGTTATCCGCGGTCATGTTCACGAAAAGCGTAACGCAGTTCTCTTCCGGGTACGGAGGCGCCGGGGGCGGGGGACTAGGGTTCGTGGTGTTGTTCTCGTCCTGGTGGTGGACGTACAGGAGCTCGTTCGGGGATGAGTCGCCGATGTTGGTTAACGCGCCTTTTGTGGCGGCCTCAAGCAAAGCTGAGGTTACCTGGTCGGGCGTGGGCAATGGGTTTGCAGTGTTGCTTGTCTCCGAAGCAGCAGTAGCCGATACCGCCCCCCATACCAACTCCCCAAGCCCGTTACCCTCGCCGACCGCGGATGAAAGGTACGCCGCAGCCGCGCCTGCGACGTGCGGGCACGCCATTGAGGTGCCGCTTATCGTCCGCGTCGCGTCGTCCTCGCCGATCCACGCGCTTTTCACGTTCGAGCCCGGGGCGAAGATATCGACGCACGAACCGTAGTTACTAAAACCTGATCGGCCGTCGTTGGCCATGGTGGACCCGACGGTGATCGCGGTAGGCGCGTTCGCGGGTGAGAAGTCACACGCATTCGCGTTTGAATTGCCCGCGGCGACCACGACGGTCATGTTCTTGGAGTGCATGTATGCGACGGCTTCGACGAGCGAGGGGGAGTTTCCTCCGCCCAGACTCATGGACGCGACCCCGGGTGCGTTGGGGTGCGCGGCGGCGTGAAAATCCGCGGCCCAACGCATGCCGTCCGCGACGTCGGAGAGGTACCCGGAACCTTCGCAGTTCAATACTCGGACGCCGTGCAGAGTGGCCATCGGTGCGATGCCGTAGTCGGACCCCAACACCGTGCCGGCGCAGTGCGTGCCGTGGCCGTTGCAGTCATCTGGATCTGCGTCGTCGTCCACAAAGTCGAAACCGGCGCCGACCCGCCCGATGAACTGCGTGTGGTTGGCGTTGATGCCGGTGTCGATCACGTACACGTGTACCCCAGCGCCGTCGTTGCCTGGCCGGGAGGTGTACACCCCGTCGAGGGGGAGATCGCGTTGGCCGACTCTGTCAAGGCCCCACAAGCCGGGCTCGAGCTCGGAGACGTCGACGCGTGAGGAGGAGGACCCAACAGAACCGCCGGTACCGGCAGTCGCGGAGCTCGTAGTGGTTTCGAACCCCCTGGCCGTGTTTTCCACCGGGAACGCGTGCAGCCGCACGTCCCTCTCGGCGTACTCTACGTCGTCGCCGATGGCGTGGAGCATGTCGTTCAGGTCAGTTGAGGCTTCAGGTCGGAGCACCACGGTTCGTGAGCGCCCTGTGTTTCGGCGGCTCACGCACCGCCCTTTGAACCGGCGGTTCATCTGGTACCCGGGCTCACCCGCGGCTTCCGCGCACATCGAGTCCATCTTGGAAATAGCGCCGCTGTCGCCGTCGCCGGGGATGGACTTGAACTTGACGACCCACTGTGGAGGAGAGAGCGGGAGGGAGACGGGTTAGGGAATCGAACAGGGTAGAAAGGTCGCAAAGCAAACAAAGTTAACACCGGCGAAAGTAATTTCGTGTCCGCCGATTCGGTTCGGCTTCGGCTTCTCTCGGCCTGTCCGACGACTGCCGAGAAAAAGCCGTCTCGGAAGACGTGACGGGACGTACCCGGTTCGCGTCGTCGAACGTGGGGTCGACGTTTTGCGCGACGGAGGAGTCGGCCCACGCGTCATAAACGGGCGGGAGCGCCGAGGCGGACGCCGCTGAGGCGAACGACGCGAGCGCAAAGGCGACGCCGGCGAGTCGTGACATCGTAAAAGTAAAACCGTTTCGTTGATTAAACGAAGCGGTCAGGCGTACTCGCGCGTGGCGAGAAGGAGGTGGTGGTGATGGCGGTGGTGTGCGATGCACACGTGGGATTAACGCCGGAGCGCCGAGACCTGGGGGAGGGGGAGAGTCGAGGGCGTGGCGAACGGCGTGTGCCGGGCGACGCGAAGTGACGGCAAATCAGAAGTCATCCGGATTTTCTAGTTTTTTTTGCTCCGGTACTCTGTGTTTCCAGTCATCTCTGTCAGACTATTTGCTCACTGCCAAATCATCGCATTTTCGTTCTGCTTGCGAAGCAGGCCGATTGCTCAGCAGTTTGACGACAAGACAAGTCAACATCGGCCCGACCGAAAAAAAACAAATACCGAGGAGTCGAGGACTTGTGAACCATGATTAGACCGTCAATTGCCAAAAACCCCCAAAAAAAAAATGGGTGACAACGGGCGAAACGAAACGCTTGTCGTCTAACCGATGGTGACTTCGAGAGTTCTGTCTGTGCCTTTGAGTGACGCTAACAAAGAGCGAGGAAAGGCGACGTGTCGTCGCAGTGAACGAAGAAGATGCGTGACGATGGATGACGCGCTGAGAGCCAAACCAGAGGTTGAGAGTACCTGAGGGACCGTCGATGGGAATCGCAAAACGAATCGTCGAAAGAAGTCATCGTGATCGATCGAATGAGAACATCAAGGTGGAGAGTAGGGAGAGGGAGAGCTCGCGGTTTTACACGTATCCATGTCACTCTCATCGATCACAATCACTACTCGTTTCTTTCGTATCACGAAGCTTACTCTGTACAGCCTATCCCAAACCCAAACACACTCCACATCCCTCGTCTCTCCTCTCCTCTCCTCCTCTCTCCTCTGTCTCTTATTTTCTAATTGCCTCAAGCCTGCTCTCCTACTCCTCGTCATCGTCATCCCCCTCCCCGTCGCTCATGGCGAGCATGGCGAACGCGTTTTGCGCGGTGACCGCTGGTTCTTCTTTCGAAGCCATGATTAGGGGGCCCCGTCTGCCCACCACCGGGGGCTGCACCGCGGATTTCGAAAGAACCTTTGCGTGCGGCTTCGGCGCCGGTAACCCGGTTTCCGGATTCAGCCCGGCCCCCACGCCGGCTTTCAAGTGAATCGCTTCCTTTTCTTCCTTTATTTTGCGCTCGGCTTCCGCGATCTTGGCGGTGGAGTCGACTGGTCTTGCGCCGCCAAACGGGTTAGGCTTGCTGGAAGGCGCAGAAGAGGCGTCAGTGGCCGTGGCACCGCCATCCGCACCCCCATCCGTCGGAACGCTCCGCGCCGCTAACACGAGTTTCTTCCGCCCCTCCGGCGCCGGGCCGTCCGTCAACGGGACCCGGTCCGCGGGTCTGTCGAAGCTCCGTCGTCTCTGTTGTACGTCCGGCCCATCCCGTATGCGCCCTCCTCTTCCCTCACGCGCTTCCTGGTACCCACCCCCGCCTTCCCTCCTCCCGAACGAAGCGCCTCCGCCAACGAATTGCCCTCCCGGACCGCCAAACCCGCCGTTCATTCCCATGGGCGGCCCGCCGCCTTCGTTGTACCGCTCCGCGAACCCTCCCCCGTTCCTGTCAAAACCGCCCCTTCCTCGATCGTTGTTGTACCTCTCCGCGAACCCTCCGCCGGAGCCGAACCGGTCCCGGTCGCGGTCCCTGCGTTCCGGTCGGCCCTCCGCGACGTTGACGCGTAGTGGTCGGCCACCTAAAATGTACGTATCAAAAGTCAACGCTCTTTGGAGGGAAGGAAGGTCCTCAAACTCTAGGAAATAGCCTCGCGGACGGTCGGTGTCCCTATTGCGCACCATGCGCACATCGGCAATAGCACACGCATTAGCCGAAAACAAACCCACGACCTCATCCTGGGAACACTCGTACGGGAAGTTCCCCACGAATGCGGTGAATGGGGGGGCGGAGGGCATTGGGAGCACGGGTCTAGGGGGTTGCAGTTGCGTTTCGCCTTGGTACATCCCCGGAGGCGACCCAGGCATGTTATTGCCGTTAAATCCACTGGGAGGGCCTGGAAATCCGCCAGAAGGTGATCCCATAGACTGAGGACCGATGGGCGCACCCACGGCGCCGAACGGCCGGCCTCCCACCGCGCCTCCAACTGCGCCAGGAGCGCCTACTCCTACTGCAGATCGCGCGCCCCCGACAGGCCCTCCGGGCGCGCCGAACCCAGGCGCCGCGCGTTGGTTCATCCCAAGCCCCCCTCCAGGTGCACCCCATCCATGATTAGCTCCATTGTTCTGCCCCGGGGACCCGAACGCGTAATTCGGAGGCTCGCGTTCTCCGTTACCAATGCCAGTTCCGAAACTCAACCCTCCCCCAGGCGGACCCACCGGGTTTCCCGAAGTGAAGATCCCCGGCGGACCGCTCGACGCGGCGTTGGCGAAACCACCCGGGGGGGCGAACCCTTTCAGCCCGCCGCTGTTCTGCTGTCCAACCGACCCGAACGCGCCGAACGCGTGCGGGATGCGAGGCAGAGCGCCCTCGGACTCGTCCGCCCAAGACTAGAATGAGATGAAAGATGAGATTAATGATTGTCAGCACTTGTGAAGAGATTGAATAATCGGTGTTCCCGCAATTGGGGAGAGGGTGGGGAGCGTGGTTTAAGGGATAGGTATTACTCACCATGATCCACGCTTCTTCTTTCCTTCTCTCGCGAGACCGCTTTGCCGAGATGCCCTGCGTGGGAAGGGGGGTGGTCAGCGCTGAGCGTTGGGGTGGCTGTTTGAGGAGCGTGACACCGTATCCGGTGGTAGTCAGACGCGTGACAATTGATTTTGGAGCGCTAGGCGAGTCGATCTTCGCACTACTGCGGGGCGCTTCGCGAAAAACCTAAAGGCGCACGGCTTCTTCGCGATTCACGGGGAGCACGGAACGTACCTCGGTACCGTGGGTGGCGCGCGAACACTCGCGGACGCCTGAACGACTGCCCATCGGTCGAACACGAGGAAGGCTTCACTCACAATCGCTGTTGTTGAAAAAAATCTAGCAAAATCCAGTCACGATGACGGTCTAAAATGTATGGGGATTGACGGTCTAAATTCTTCCCGCTGTTTTGCTGGCGCCAAAAACCCAGAAATCACCTCGACCGACTCGTCCAAGACTGGGGCGATGCAGCGCGGAGGGACACGCGCCGCCGCGGACGCGACGCCGCGCAAACTCGGAGTGCAACCCTCATTCCTTGCAGCGTTCGCGCACGTTGACGGACATTCAAAGTCCGGCGCGTGAGGCGAACGCGTCGGGGCTTGGGAACCGATCTACAGGGCGGTGTCTAACACGACCGACTCGCTTTTCCCGGGAGTCGCGTCTCGTGGAGACACGAAAGCGCTCGCCCATCGGTGTGTCGTAAGTGAGCTTGCGTGCCGACATGCCGAACACCGGCGCGGACGGGGGTGCTGAGGGGGAGGGCCCACCCACAGGAGCCCCCAGCGATACCCCCGGGGGGGACGCAAACGCACTTCCTGGGTCCGCGCCAGCGCAGGCGACCGCGCCCGCGGCGACGCCCGGCGCGGCGCAGGCTTCCGCGCTCGCCGCGCTGCAGCAGCAAGCTATGCTCCAGCAGCAGGCTGCTATGCAGGCGGCGATGGCACCCGCGCTGCAAGCGGCGATAGTGAATCCAGCGGCGATGTCCGCCGCTTTTGCGGGAAACCCTGGGATGCTGCTGGCTGTGCAGGCCATGGCCGCAGCGCAGGGCGTCGCCACGTTCCCTGGGATGCCCACTGCGGGGTTCCAAGTGCCGCAGGGTCCGACTGCCGGTTTCCCCGGCGCGACTGTAACGCAGAATGTCGCCGCCCCTGTGCCCTTTCATGTGCCCTTATCAGCCGCGATAACGGCAACGTCCATGGATACTTCGAAACCGGTAACGAAAGCGGAACCCAAGTCCGCGAACCCGGCGATGAAAGCACCGGAGAAGAGTAAGGCGAGCGATGCGCGGATTGACGCGCACGACACGAAGAGTAATGTGAATGCGGCGGCGGGTGGTCAACATACGCAAACCGTATCCGCGAAAGATTCAAAACGCGCTTCCAAGAAAAAATTAAAAGATTCAAAGATTCATACGAGCAGTGACGATGTCGTCGCGGCTGCGACCGCGGCTGGCATCGACCCAACGATTGCCAACGAGATCCCGCCAGATTTGTTGGCGGAAGCTTTAGGTGAAACCGCTGGCCGTCGCTCTGGTCGAAAAACCAAAGCCAGGGTGGTGATGATTGACGGCGAGCCCGTTTTACGATCAAACGCGTACTCCATGACGGAAGGCGAACCTAGTGTGTTTCAATCAGAGTTGGGGGATAAAAGTAAACAGGGTGGTGAAGACGGAGGCAATCGAACGAGTTACAACTTTGAACCTGAGAAGCGCAAATACAACAAATCTGGAAAACCCCGAGCGCCGTACAAGAAGCGCGCGAAGTCGGACGAAGAAAATGCGTGCGGCAAGCACAACAGGGAGATTGCGAAAGAAATCGAGTTGAGTAAGCACAAGCGCTCGTATTACTTGTCAAGACACTTGAAGGCGTTAGCACCTTTCGTCGATACCAAGGTTGTGGACCGAATCAAAACTGAAGCCGATGGCTTCACCTCGAGCGAAAAGATTTTGACCCCGGTGGATAACCAGCCCTCCTCAATCAAAGCCGTTTTACGCGAGTACCAACTGGAAGGAATCCGGTGGATGACCAGGATGTACGACGACGGGTGTTCGTGCATCTTGGCCGACGAAATGGGGCTGGGAAAAACCCTGCAATCAATAGCCTTCCTCGCCACGCTCCACGAGATGCGAGGTGCGAAGGGACCGCATTTAGTTATTTGCCCGTTATCAGTGTTGAGCTCATGGATGGACGAACTGCAGAAGTGGTGCCCTGATTTCAAAGTAGTCCGGTTGCACAGCACCGATGAGGCAGAGCGCCAGCGGTTACGCAAAGAAGTGGTCATGAACGTCTCGTCCTACGACGTTGCCGTTACTACCTACGAAATGGCATGCAACCCGACGTTCAACCAAACTTTATCTCAAAAAGTGTTCTGGCGCACTATGATTCTGGACGAGGGGCACAAGGTGAAGAACGAAGACACGGCGGCGCACTCGGTTTTGAGCAGAGTCCATAGGCAGCACACTGTGCTGTTGACTGGTACGCCAGTGCAGAACAACTTACACGAATTATACGCCATCCTCGCCTTCCTGCACCCCGACGTGTTTTCAAACTCCAAGTCCTTCGACGACGCGTTTGACTTGTCCACGAAGGAGCACAAAGTGGATAGTAAGATTTTAGACTCAGCGCACTACTTAATGAAGCCCTTCGTGTTGCGACGCGTCAAGGGCGAAGTGGAGGTGTCGCTTCCGGAAAAAACGGAGACCAAGATCATGTGTCCGCTGTCGAACGCGCAGACGTTCTGGTATAGAAGACTTTTGCAAAGGGAAAGCGGAACCCTAACGCAGGCGGAAGCAGCGGAGCTTAGGAAACACTCAGTAGGGGGGGAGATGGGCGATAAAAACGACACATCTGCCCCTAAAGAACCCGGCACGAGTGATTCTCATAGTTCTTCTCGCAAGCTGCAATCCTTACTAATGCAGCTCCGGAAGTGCTGCAACCACCCTTATTTGTTTGCCGGCACGGAGGTCCCGGACGAGGGCGTGCCGGTCGAGGAGCTCGTTGAGGCGAGTGGTAAATTAGCGGTGCTTGATAGGATTCTCGCAAAGCTAAAAAAGGACGGCCACCGAGTCGTGCTTTTCTCCCAGTTCACGTCGATGCTGGACATTCTTCAGGACTATCTGTCCTTGAGAGGGTACGGGTACGCGCGTCTTGACGGATCAACAAACAGAGTCCAGCGGTCGATCGACATCGCCGCGTTTAACCGACCGAACTCGCCGATGTTTGCGTTTTTGCTGTCCACACGAGCGGGGGGTTTGGGTGTCAATTTACAAACCGCAGATACATGTATTCTGTTCGACAGTGACTGGAACCCGCAGGTGGATACCCAGGCCATGGCGCGGGTGCACAGAATTGGGCAGAAGAAACTGGTGCACGTGTACCGACTGGTCACTGCCGGGACGGTGGAGGAGCGCATGCAGCAGCGCGCGGAGAAGAAGCTTTTTCTGGAGCAGATGGTGTCAAGGGGGAGCACGAAACAAAGCGAACATTTGGAGGGGGTGCATAAACAGGACCTTTATGGGTTGCTGCGGTTCGGAGTTGACGCGATATTCGCAAACGACGAGGGTAAGGCGCCTACTGATAATGAATTAGAGATTCTCATGGACAGGACGTCGGGGGGGAACGCTCGGCGAAGCAAGTTAGCTTCTCTTCAATTAGAGGTGCAGCACACGGTGGCTGATTTCGCGGACGGCAAGGCGCAGTCCGCGCCCATCAGCACGTACGTCATGCCCGCGCAAATCGCGGGTGATGGCAATAACTCCAAATTGCAGAAACACACACCCTCCATGAAGGACATCGCCGCGGAGTTTTCGTCGCAAATATTGAGTGGCAAACGAAGTAGAACGAAAACCACCATGCAAATCGACGGACACACCGTGTTAAAGGCCAATAATTACAGCTTAGAGGATGGCGAGAGTAGTGTGTTTGCTCGCGAAACGAAACAACAGAAGGAAAATAACAAGAAACCTCGCGCGCAAGTCGCGGGCAGGGATTACGGACACTCGTACACGTGCCAAGCGTGCTGGGACGGCGGCGACATCGTGTGCTGCGATTTGTGCCCCGTCTCCGTGCACGCCGAGTGCGTCGGGCTGACGCAGAACGAAATCGCAAAGGCCACCAGGTGGGGGTGTCCGCACCACTCGTGCGCGGAGTGCGGCCGCAAGAGCGCGGCGGTGGGGGGTATGTTGTTCCGGTGCGAAAGCTGCCCGAGGGCGTTCTGCGAGGACCACTTACCTCACGACGCAGAGATCATCGGCGAGTGCAAGCGGTTCCAGGCGCTCGGGCAGAAACACCCCGCCCAAGCGTGTTTCATTCGCTGCGACGCGGATTGCGTGAAGTGGGCCAAAGAAAAGCGGCTGGAGGAGGGCGGGGACGAAGCTGAGGATACAGAAGGCTGGACCATAGGCGCGAAGGTTGCGTTGACGGATGCGTGGATTGAGGAGCGGGACCACGAGATCGAGTTACCCTGTGACCCGACTGGGGTCCGGGTGAAACCTTTAGCTCACGCTACGTTTACTGATTTAGTGCACTTTTTGTTGAGGGTGGAGGGGCCGAAGCGAGCGCCGGGCAGTACCGGGGGGCGGAGCAAAGAAGCAGCGAGAAGAAAAAAGGATGCTGAGAGGAACGTAAACCGTCAACCGGGCATCTCGTGGCAAGCTGAGCTAGAGCAATTAGACCCAAAACCCGGCGATGAACTAACGTTGAGCGATTCCGTCACGAAGGTATACTACACGAAAGGGTGGGAAAAGCTGGACGAAGTCGCCAAGCGGTTCGGCGTCGATCCGAAAACTTTGCTCACCTGGAACAAACCGGACTTACCCTCGTTGACCATGAAAGCGTACCTCATTGAGAACACCAGGCTGTGGATCACGCAGCCTCCGATTGATGAGGCTGATGCAGGTGAGTCTCCCAAAGCCACTCAAGACCCGGTCGCTGAAAGGAGACGCGAGGAAGAGGAGCTCGCCGCCGCCGCCGCCGCCGCGCATCGCGCCGGCATCGCCGCTGCGAAGAGTAGGGTTCAAAACCCTGGCGACGACGAGGTGTACCGTGACGAGCCTAATGTGCTGGGCCGCCCGTTGAAAGGCTTGAGACAGAAAGATATTGACCCCACGGAACGCGAAGCAATCATGACTGAGATGTTCAAGCGCGCACGGCCGTTTTTGGAAAAGAGCATCGAAGACGCGAAGAAGAAGGAAAAGGAACAATTAGTGCTGGACAAAGTTGAAGATGAAGAGAAGAGACGCGCCGAAGCTATTAGAGCTGAGCGGTTACAGCGTCGTGCGGAGGGTATACCTGTGCACATGTTGTCCGCCACTGCGAGCGATTTCCGGACACAAGCATCCGCCGCTGACGCGTCAATAGGACGAGCGCCCACGGCGCACGCGCCGCACGGGGGGGCGATTAGCGAAGAAATTATGTCCGAGTTGGAACACGCGACGCTCGCGACGCTGGAGCGGTGCAAAGCTACGAGCGATTCTGATGGGTGTTGGCTCAGCGCGAACGATCTTAAAGTGTACTTTGCCCGGTCCACTTCTCAAGACACCATCCAAAAGTTCCGCACCCGGTGGGACCACCCAACGCTCGGCGAAGCGGTGGGGTCCGTGCTCGCAATTTGTTCACTCGATATAACCGGAAAGATTGACCTGAAAAGACACGACAAGTACCCGAGCGCGGTGGATTTGGCGCACATGAGGCTCACGGAAGGGACAGAAGTTCCTGATGAGGTGAGCATGATTAAACAGTCTGAAAAACCTCCAGACGACGTCGATGCTCCCGAGCGCAACGTGCTTCCCGCCGTTAATGTCCGCGTGCAGTGCGGCGACGTGGTGGGGCGGTTGACTCCCGGGGGCAAGCGCGGTGAGGAGAGCGTGGCGTACGTACCGTCTGACGGCGCTCCAACGAAGATCATCCCCGCCACGGAGTTCGAGCGGCTGGGCGGCAGGGGGTCCACCAGGAAGTGGAGGCAGTCGCTGCGGCACCTGGATGACGACGGGAACGCGATCGCCACGGTCGGCCGGTGGCTCAAGGAGCGCGGCGGGTTCTGGAGAGACACGATCATCGGCCGCGCGATGGAAATCCAAAGTAGTGATGACGTAACACAAGAAGACTCAAAGGAATCAAAAGACTATTTCTCCGCTGTGGAGATTGTCGGGTTCAAGCCCGAATCTGGGGAACACGAAGTCATGTACCACGACGGCACGCGGGAGTGGCTGTATTTGTTTCTACAGACCACACGGTGGCCTGACGGGATTCCAGAAAACGCGCCCGCGAAGAACCAGGGGGGGGGTAATGCGGGGGACGAGAACGGAGACACTACGGGCTCAAAGTCTCGCTCGCGACCTTCCAAAAGCGGCGCCAGGGGGGGGAGGTTCGACCCGGCGCAGATCGCGCGGCCGGAGGCGCCGGAGGAGACACGACCGACTGGCCCGCCGTTAGGGACGCAAACAAAGGAGGATGGCCGGCGCGCGTACTACTGCGCGGGCGGCGAAACTGTCGATTCTTTAAGTGCGAATTTGAAAATTGATTTCAGGGATGTGTTAGCGTGGAACCGGAACGGAAACCTCAAAGCGCTCACGAAAAGGGTAAAGCTCAAGGAAAACACGGGGCTGTGGATCCAAGAGGGTAGTGATGACACAAACTCCTCCTACTCTCCTAAACCTAAAGGCGATGGCGGCGGGTTACGTGAGGAACCTGGCGCGCGAACGAAGGCGGAGATTTTCGTGCAAGTCCCGCAAACCGCCGTGTGCGGGGCGATGCAAGACGTGCTCGTTGCGGAAACTGAGATGAGAGCTCTTGCAGAGAAAGAAAAAATAACGCAGTCTGGCGTCCCGGGGGAGACTCCTGAAGACCCCTCCCTGAAGCGCGACCGCGAGGAGGACGATTGCGACGTGAAAGAGGAGGACCTGGCTAACCCCGGTGACCCGTCAAAACCCGCGCCTAAAAAACGCAAGAAGAAACCCAAACCTGGTGCCAAACCGAAACTTCCCGAGATTCCCGAAGAGGACGTGGCTGCGGAATGCTCTGCAACGGCGAGTGTGATTCGTGCCACGAACATTCCCGTGTACTACGGTTCAAGCAAAGGCGTGTTCGCGCCGGGGTCGTGTGCCGGGGATGAGATGGTCACCGTGGAGCTTGAGAAGCAAGACGTAGAGATGACGGACGCGAAGGAGCAGGCTGTAGGACAACATGTCGGACATCCTGCTGATGGTGCAGATAAGTCCCTACCTATCCCCCTTCAAACCAGCACGGAATCAATTCCCTTGTGTTTGTTCCTGGAACGCGCCGGTGCTGAGGTGGATGAAATAAAAAACTGGCGCGAGACTTTGCTCTTCGCGTGCGACTCGGCAGGCGGCGAGGGCGCTCAGATCGGGGGCTGGGCCAAACGCAGAGGCGCGCAGTGGGGCAAGCAGTGCGTCGGCAATCGACTTGAGATTCTTCAACCAGACTCGCAGCGCACGTTGCGAGTCTCAAACAACGCGATACACGCGTCTGGGAGCACGTGTAGTTGGCGCCCCGGCGAGGTCGCCGGGTTCGACGCCGAAACAGGCGAGCACGAAGTCGTCTTCGCCGACGGAACGCAAATGACGTGTTTCCTGTTCCTGCAAACCATGCGGTGGCTTTTGAATGCATACGAACCTATAAGATGCGTCCCTGAAGTGCCGAAACTCGGAGGCATCGCCATCGCCTCGCATCCCGTGCCAGTCGCGTGCGGAGGCATGCGCGGGTGTTTGCTTCCCGGCGGCAAGCGGGGCGAGGAGCTGGTGCGGTACGCCGCGCCGCGATCCAAGGACACGCCGGGCGTGCTGGCGGAGTTTGTGGTGCCTGCTACTGAATTTGAAAGGTTAGGGGGCAAAGGCACGGCGAAGAAGTGGAGACAGAGTTTGAGATTGGTAGCTCCAGGATCTCACCGGCAAGCGGAAACGATGGGCAAGTGGTTCAGGGCGTACGGGGCGCAAACGGGGGACGCGAGTGTCGGGCGCCACGTTGAGATTTTCTGGCCCGGCGACGCCGCGTTTTACGGCGGCGTCATCGCCGCGTATAAGCAAGAGACTGGGGAGCACGAGTTGTTTTACGACGACGGGGGGAAGGAAACGCTGCAGCTGAGCATGCAAACAGTGCGGTGGGGGCCGCCGCCCTTACCGGGAGCCCGGGAGAAGGTGGAGAAGGAAGCCGCGGAGTACTTACTGAAAAACCCCACCGGGAGCAAGAGCAAAAAGAAAGGAGGCGGGGGTATGGGTAAACAGTCTGGTGGATCTGGAAGTGGTGCAGGTGGCGCGAGTGGAGCGGCAAGGACAGGCGGTACCGCTGGGAAAGCAACGGCAACTGATTCGTTGGATGAGTGGATCGCGTGCGACGCGTGCGGTAAGTGGAGAGTAGTGCCGAAATCGGTGGTCACTTCTTTGGCCGAGAACTCTCGGTGGGTGTGTTCCCAAAACCCAAGGGGCGAGTTTAACAGCTGCGACGTACCGGAAGAGAAGTGGGAGGGTGGTGATGCGAAGTGAAACGATGACTTAGGTAGAAGCGTGACCAACAGGTAGAAAGTATACCTTTGGTAGAAATAATGTACATAATACCCTGTATAGTGAAAGCAAAACGTACACCGACGACGTCTCATTCATCTCTTCACTGCTTAATCCGGAATTTTGTGGGGATTGAAGTGAACTTGAGTGAAACTCCTCACGCTCCCACTACTGGGCGGCGCGCCCGAGGTGACAGAGGAGGCGTAGTCTATACGATGGCGGAGAGAGAGGCGACGTCCGCTGTGACTATCGAAATGGGGTCCATGGGGGTGAAAGGAGACGTTGACGACCGGAGTATGTCGGGCGATGTCGATGAAGAAAATGAGCCACTCGTGGCGTCCACGAGTGGCACGCAAGGTGTTGACGCGAACACGCCGAAAACGCGAGCACTTCCCACGATGGCTGAGAACTCGCGCGGTATGGTGCTATACGCGTTGGGCGTGGTTCTCAGCTCGGTCACCGCTTTGACCGCCCGACTGCTACATCGCCACTACGACATCGCTGTGCATTGGATAGTCCTAGGCAGAGCCTCCGCTGGTTTGTGCATCGTCTCCGTGGCTTTACGCGTCCAAACCCTTCGAGGAAACGTCCCCGCCCCGCTCGGCGTACGAAGAAAAGTCCTGTGTCTGCGCGGCATAGTAGGCACGTGCGCGGTGTTTTCGTTTTTCATGACCGCGGCGAACCTTCCCCTGGCGGACGCGGCGGTGCCCGCGCTCGTCGCGCCGCTCGTCACCGTGCTGGGCGCCGCCGTGTGGCTGCGCGAGAAACCGCACTGGGCGGTGTACGCGGCGTTCCCGGTTTGCGTGTTGGGGGCGACGCTGGTGTTGCGACCCGTGCAGGGAGTGGGGGCAGGAGACTTGGACGAAGGCCACGTGCACCCCGGTACGCAAACGAAAGTCACCATGATCGGCGTGGTCGCTGCTGTCGCTCAAACCTTTTTCGGCGGCATCTCGAAACTGTTAGTACGGGTGCTGTCCGGCGGATTAGGCACGGACGGCACGTCGCACGTCCGAAAGGAACACCCGCTGGTGCTCATGCTGTATGTCAATTGTGTTTCCGTGACTGCCATGATCTGCGTCGCAATCGCCTTCGCTGCGGCGGCGGAAAACAACGCGCTTCTCGTGCCGTTCGTCTCGGAAAGCGAAAAAGTAGAAGTCATAGGTCTATTAACCCTTTCGACGTTCTCCGGGTTCGGCGCGCAGCTCTCCATCACCAACGCGTTGGGTCATGCATCCGCGTCGGCGGTGATGCCCGTGCACTACACCGGGGTGTTCTGGGCTGTACTGTGGGGCGGCGTCATCTTCGGTGAAATACCAGGTGCGTCGGAAACGGTTGGTATCGCGATGGTCATGGTCGGATCAGCCGCCGCGAGCTGGGCAAACTTAAGAAACAAGCAGTAGACTAGTTATAGCGTAGAAGCATATTTATCATGAAACGTTTCGTAATCCCCTTCACTCCCCTTACGTCGCGTTTCTCGCCTTCCGGCGATCGCCTCTGCCTACGGCTTGGAAGCCCTTCTGAATTGCGCTCACCGATCGCGACGCGCCGCAGGCTTGGCACACACAGTTCGACAGGCGCGTTTTCGGGTCCTTAACGAGCTGCGTGTCGCTCGATTTGCACATCTGGCAAATCACGTACTCGATGAAGTAGTGTCGCAACACGCCCTCGAACACTTTCGGGAGGAAACGGCCTTTGATGATCAAGCGGTTCTGGCCATCAAGCGTCCCGCTCGTACCGAGCTCAGCCATCATGTACTGGATCACATGATCATGATTACGGTGCATGGCGTTGCAGATCTCCATCAGGTTCGAAAACACAGTCTTCTTCGTGCCTTCTCGCAGGACTTGAGGGGGTTTGATGATGGTTTTGGTCTTTTCACTCAACGCGGGGTTCTTCTCGCGCAGAATGCCAAACACACGTCCGAGCATCTCGTCGTAGTGGTAGTCGCGCGAAGTGCCGTCCCACGGCAACCCGGACCCCGTAGACGTGGTCGCCCCTTCATCCTCCTCCCCCTCCCCCTCCTCATCCTCATCCTTCTTCTTCTTCTTCTTCTTCTTCTTGCCGAAATCCACGTCATCGTCGTCGCCTTCTTTCTTCTCCTTCTTCTTTTTTTTCTTCTTCTCGCCGAAATCTTCAACGCCAAGGTCATCCATCTCGCCAGTCACAGCCTCGACGCCCTCGCCATCCTCGTCAATCACAACCTTCTTCTTCTTCTTTTTCAAAGTGGGGTCGAAGTCGACCTGTTTGGATTTGGGGTGGGGGAAGGGTCAGTGGATGAAGGGAAGGGGCATACGATGATGAGCAGCGACAGAACACTTCCTGAAACCCTGCGCCGCCGCGCGCGAGTGGCATCTCATCTTGTCTGTATACGCGTGCGGCGTTGTGGAAGGTAATCAAACGGATCGAACGATCTAGACACGCACCTCTCCGTCCGACATGATGACGGTCTTCTCTTCGATGCGCCGTAGTGCGGTGAAGGAGTGCGCGCGCTTGAGCTGCGCTGCTCTTTGGATCGCGTTTGAGTTGCAGAGATAACTCGGGCTGAAATGCCCATACGCCGGTTGTCCTTTTTTAATGGTCTAATAACTCAGGGACGCGAGATCGACTAGAAACAAAATTGGCACGACTCGACTCAGCTTTTTGGAAAGCTTGTTGTTTTGAGTTCTTCGCTCCCGTGCTTGTGCTCGCGCCCGGTGGACCCCTCCGGCACAGTGACAGGCGCGCCGCGCGGCGACGGAGGGCGCGGCACAACTTGACCCTTCTTTTGTGACAGTGAAGGACGATGGGGAACCAGCTCGCTGCGCCCGCCAGGGTACAGCCCGGCGAGCTCCTCGCGAGCGATGTTCCCCATCTCGTGTACAAGGACAGTTTGGGGGGCGGTCGGTTCCTGAAGACGTTCTTGACGCGGCACGAAGAGGGCCAGCGGGGCGGTTTGGTGGTTGTGAAGGTGTACTTGAAGCGGGGCACGCCAGGCACGGGGGGCGGGTTGGACCCAACTATGGTCCAGCAACACGAACGCGAGCTACAACAAGTTCGCCAAAAACTACTCATCCCCCCTCCCGCGCATCTGCACGCGTGGCCGTTCCAAAGGGAGCTTGAGACTGACAGAGCGGTGTATTTGATGAGACAATACCTGCATTCAACGCTGTACGACCGTGTCTCCACCCGCCCATTCCTAACGCTAATCGAAAAGAAGTGGCTTGCGTTTCAGTTGTTACACGGGCTCGCGGATTGCCACGACAGAAACGTGTTCCACGGCGACGTCAAGTTGGAAAACGTGTTGGTCACGTCATGGGGCTGGGCGTTCCTCACCGATTTCGCAACCTTTAAGCCACGCAAGTTGCCCGCGGATAATCCGGCTGATTACTCGTTCTTCTTCGACACCGGGGGGCGACGGCGGTGCTACGTCGCGCCGGAGCGGTTCAGGGATGCTAATAGTAGTAATGAAAAGGAAAGTGGAAATGTACACATTGACTCCAAAGAAACCGACGAAAGGAAAGACGAGGGTGCTTCGGGAGCGACAGACGAACCTTCTGAGACCGTGGATACAGATGATATGGCACGAAAAATATCCTCGTCTGCTGATGCCTCAAATGATCCTCAATCGTCCCAGGGTAATTACCCGTACGACCCCGCCGCTGCGGATGTTTTCTCGTTAGGATGCGCGCTTGGAGAATTATTTCTGGACGGCTTCGCGCTGTTTGATTTATCGCAGCTGTTGGCGTACCGACGCGGGGAGTTCGACCCTACGACTGTATTGCAAACAGTGTCGGATAAATCCGCACACGCGCTTATTATGGCCATGATCCATGTTGATCCAGCTCGACGTCCGACCGCACGACAGCACTTGGAACGGTGCAAGCAAGCAGGCATGGGTGGCGTGAGTGATATCGGTACTGAGGAAAACTCAAGTACACCTTTCTTCCCGAAATATTTCGACACTCTGCACGACTTCGGCGCGTCGTTGATGACCAGAGACGCGGACCAGACCGCAGAGGCGGTTACCGAGGCGTTCGAGCCGCTGTTAGCAGACATCGCGCGGGAGGAGGGCGGGGTCGGAGCGGACACGAGTTGTGTTGTGAAAAGTGAAGCTAGTGAGAAAAACAAAAGCGCTTCTGAGCCACAAAACGCGACCGACGACGACAAAGCAAAAAAAACAGAGCACATGATGCGGGACATCGACGTGATGATGGCTGACATTGGGGAGATTCTACAGGGTGATACAGGGGGGAATGAAGGAATGAAGGAAATGACGTCAACCGAAAACGTTGCCGGCGATTTTAACGCCGCCTTCCCCTCGACAAAAATTCAAAAATCAATTCCAAACCCGATTCGGAAAGCGACGCCCGACGACACGTCTGTGCTCGCGGAATGTATTACAAAAGGCACGACTCTTCCCGGCGCCGTGCTCGTCGCGTCGGTGGTTTGTTCATGCGTGCGAGGCGCGGTACGGCCAAGCCTTCGCCGAGATGCGCTCGGGTTGCTGTCGCGTGTCGCGAGCGTCGCGGACGACGACACGAGGTTACAGTTGATCGTGCCGTTCTGCGTGGCGAGCGCGGCGGACGGCGCCGCGTGCGTTCGCGCGGCGGCGGTCAAATCTTTAGCTGAAACCACGCACCTTGTGGAGACCTTCCCCGCGTCGGATGCCAAGGTGTTCCCTGAGTTCGTGTGGCCCTCGCTTTTGAACCTAGCACGCGACCGTGAGGAGAGCGTGCGGGTGGCGTACGCGGCAAGCTTGGCGTCACTGGCGAAAGCGAGCGTGCGGTTTCTTCAGCGCGCGAACCAAGGCTCCGAGGACGTCACGGACGGCACCTCGATGCTAAGCATGTCCGCGTACGAAGACGACCTCGCGTCGCTGCGTGCGCTCGTTAAAGGCGTCGTGTTGGACTATCTCACGCCTGGGAGCGTAACGGAACGCGGGGGAAGGTCATCACCGGGGCAGAGTTTCGGCGGGTCCACGCACGGCAGTTCCAGCTACGGCGTTTTTCCCTCACCCGCATTCGTCAGGGGCGCCGCGGACGTCTCGCGCGCCGTGGTCGCCTCAGGTGGCGTTGCAGACAGCAACCCTGACTCAACCACAGGGGATACTGACCCTGGTGCTTTGGATGCTGGTGCGAACGCGAACGCGACAGAAAAAAGAATGCCTACTTCGAACGGCGCGTCGGGTCAAGCGCGGGTCCCGCAGTTCAACGCGTTTGGCCGTCCGCCCGCGACCCCCACCGTTCAAACGCGGGGTAACCACCTTTCCAATCCGTATTCCGAAGTGAGCCCACCCCCTGTGTACACGATCGACTCGCCGTCGTTAGGTTCGTTCAACGCAGGCGGTATTGGGGGTAACACCAGGCACACAAAACTTTCCGACACCGGCCCCTCAACGCGCGCCGCCGTTCTCGCCGGCGCCGATTCGCTTGCGGTATTTTTCGGCCGACAGGACGCGAACGATTACCTGGTCCCGCTGTTGATCACCTGTCTGAACGATAAATTGTGGACCTTGCGTGCGGCGTTTTTCGAGAAAATAGCCAAGGTAGGAAGGTTCGTGGGTATCTCCAGCACAGAGGCGTTCCTGCTGCCGTGCGTCGAGCGCTGTCTCGCGGACGACTCGGACGAAGTCGCCGCCGCGGCGCTCGCGTGCTTGGGGGACATGTGCGGCGCGGATCTGGACGAGTTGCGGAAATTAAATTCTCCAAATAATCTCGACGCCTCAGCCACCGCGACTGAACACTTGGGCGCTACGCTTCGCAAGCGGTCCGTGCTCGCTGCGGCGGTACGAGCGGCGCCCGCGCTGTGTCACCCTGCTGGCGCGGTCCGTGCATCAGCGGCTCGATTCTTCGAAGCCGCCGCGAAGAGACTGGGCGCCGCCGACGCGTACGCGCTTTTGCTCCCCACGGTTCGGCCGTTTCTCTCCGATCGATTCGCCTCGCTGGGCGCTGCCGCCGCGGACGTGTTGATGGACCGTACACGGCTCGCCACGGCAACCAGAGCGCCGCCGACAAGAAATGCCTTCGACGCCGCCGTCGTCTCTGCAGGAGGGGCGCCGCGAAGCCGCCACAGACGAAGCGCCAGCGGCACGAGCGGCGCGTCAATCGACTTGACCAACGGCGACGCGTTGGATGACTTGGATGCAAATAAAATAAACGAAAATTCAACTGCGGATGAGCGCGCGACGCTGGAAGCCATGTATGCGTACATCAGGGCTTTGGCGTCCGCGCGGCGAGGCGCGGAGCGTGACCCCGCGTCATCGCGGTCGCTCGTCGCGGGTGGGTTGACCCCAGCAGCGGTTGCGGCGAAACGAGCGGACGCCGCCGCTGCGGCTCTAGCCGCCGAACGCGAGCGGAAGCAAACCTCCGTGATGAGGGGCGGTCTTTTCGGGAACCAGCGGGTTTTCGGAGTGGACAGGAGACCGACAGTTATTGGAGGGCTTCTGAAACCTCCTGAATCGGCGGAAGTGACGGTCGGGACTTCTGAGAACACTGCTGTCGTCCCGCAGAACAAGATTTTCATTGACGATGACGCGTGGGCAGAGACGTTCGGGTCACGGGCGCCTCCCCTGGTTCCGCCGCACGCGCCGTTAGTGGCGCCGCAGCGGCTTTCAGATTTGAACGTATTATCCCGAACTCATAGAACAAACTCTGGAACGAGCAGTTCCCGAAGACGGTCATTAGAGGTTTCTGGCATGTCGCTTGACCCTGACTCTACGCGCAGGGCCCTGACCCAAACACCTGGGTCAATCGACCAAGGCCAAGACACTCATGTCCCTCCCGAAACCGGAACTTTGGAACACCTAACGGCGATGGCGAAAGGGTTGAACTTGGGAATCTCGGGGAGCGAAAAAGCCGGACCCGAAAAACCCCTATCAACTGGTGACTTGAAAGGAGTAACTGGAAAGAGAGTTGGAGTTCCTTTCCCTTCAACGCCTGTTGAGTACGCCTCGGGCGCTTCCGATGACCCTTGGGCGCCGAGGGGCGTGCTTGTTGCACATTTACGGGAACACTGCCGGCCAGTGCGCGCGCTAACCACGAGCCAAGATGGTTTGTTTTTCGTCTCCGGCGGCGACGACGGCGAGTGCAAGCTTTGGGACTGCGGGCGGCTGGAGCGGGATGTTTCATTTCGTTCACGGCTGACTTACGCATCTCAAGGGGGGAAGGTCACCGCGCTGCTAGCAGGCGCGGGGCATCAGCACGCCGTCGCCTCAGCGTCGGACGACGGGAGCGTGCACGTGTGGCGCGTGGAGTACGTCGAGCGGCGCAAAGAAGGACCTGCACAAAATTCAAACGGACCTCTGCAAGTGGAGCGGTACACGGGCGCGGCGGAGACGAGGCAAGTTCACGTCAACGAAGGCGCAGTCTCAGCGCTCGTGAAGGTGTCGCCCAACGTGCTGTGCTTCGCCACGGCGAGGGGCGGGTTCCACGGGTGGGACCTAAGGGCGCCGCCCACGCAAGAGGCGTGGAGAGTGCGCGTGCCGCCGCGGCTGGGCTTGGTGACCTGCGCGGTGGCGGGCGGTGGGGGCATGGAGGATGGAACAACAACAGATGCACACGACCAACGTTGGGTCGCGTTTGGCACCGCCGCTGGTGTGTTGGGTCTAACGGACGTGCGTTTCGGAGTCGTCGCGTCCGCGTGGCGGCACCCGGGTGGCGCCGCCGCGCCCGTGGACGCCGTGGACGTCGCGCGCGGCGGCGTCGGCCAAACCGGCCACGCCTGCCCTTTGGTGTGGGCCGCGGCGGGCGAGGACGAGGTTGC
>MDSY01151874.1_pt1 | contig 26616 bp, 18 predicted proteins | sample 811131 | NCBI WGS metagenome assembly MDSY01 (sample SAMN05326643, study PRJNA326480) | marine metagenome | isolation source: seawater | place: Atlantic Ocean: South West | collected 2010
ATTAGTGCCATTATAGATGCAGCCACAGGTCGTGAGCGTCAGTTTATTGAGTTTGGATTTATGACAGGCATGCGTATATCAGAACTTATTGGCCTAAGTTGGTCCAAGATCGATTGGATCAACTCCACTTTAAGAGTGGATCAAGTATTAACTCAGCAAAGCGACCACCTTGAAGAACCAAAGACTCAGCAATCTGTCAGAACGATTAAGTTAATTCCTGCAGCAATGGAAGTACTTAGAAAGGCAAAAAAATTTTCATATTTGAAAGGTCAAGAAATTTTCCAAAACCCACGATCTGATGAACGGTGGAGAGGTGACGCCCAAATCAGAGAACGTATGTGGAAGCGGGTGCTTAAGAAAGCTGGAGTAAGGTATCGCTATCCATATCAAATGAGACACACATTCGCATCAACACTATTATAGGCTGGAGAGTCACCTTATTTTGTCGCAGCACAAATGGGACATAAAGACCCAACTTTCACTATGAGAGTGTATCACCGATTCATTCCAGACAATGACCCGAATGCAGGATCAAAAGCTCAAACCTTATGGGAAAAGAATCGTGTCAAAAATCGTGTCAAAACAAGCTTAATCCAGTGACATTGAGGGTTAAATCATGCCAATAAAAAACATAAGCCATTGATTTAAAAGTAAATATGTGGCGGTGAGAGAGGGATTCGAACCCTCGGTACCTTGCGGTACACACACTTTCCAGGCGTGCTCCTTCGGCCACTCGGACACCTCACCATACGAAGGCGCGAATTCTATGCTTTTGTTAGATTAAAAGCAATAAAATTCAACGCATTAATACCAATGCTTAATGAATGGATGACTACTTATTATAGGGGCCGGTTTAGGTGTTACTGAGGGAGTGCCCATATAAATCATAGCAATAATTTCTTCACACTCTGTGATATCGAATGCGTGCCTTATTAAAGGGTGGCTCACTACCCAACCTGTGCGCCACACGGCGCCAATATCCTGCGCGTAAGCTGCAAGCAACATGGCATGCCCTGCAGCTGCAGTAGCTTGCACTTGCTCTTGCGTAGGCACTTTAGGATGCTGTGTAGGGCTAGCGATCAACACCAACATACTGGGAGCTCGATGAGGCATATTGAGACATCGATCTAGTGTTTGCTGGTCACTTTCTGGGTTACGCTCAAGTTGGGCTTGCTGGAGAATTTTCCCAAGCCTTGTAAGGCCTTCACCTGCCACCATAACACTGCGCCAAGGTTTAAGGCTGGCATGATCTGGTGCTCTCAAAGCGGCCTGAAGAATGATTTCTAATTGACTTTCCGTTGGCCCTGGCGCTTCCAGCCTCTGAATCGACACGCGATTGAGTAAACCGTGTAATAGTTCCATAAAAAATACCTATAAGAGCCTATTGGCGTTGGGTGCGATGATTACTAGGCGCCAAGGGCCTAGTAGAACGGTAGGGGTTAATATCTAAGCCACCACGTCTTACATAACGGGCATACACGGTAAGCTGGCCAGGTTTACACTGTGCTTTTATGTCTAGGAAAATTTGTTCTACACATTGCTCATGAAAATCTCCATGTTCACGGTAAGACACTATATAAGCCAACAATCCAGCCCTATCAATCGTTGGGCCCTCGTACTCAACTACTAAGGTTGCCCAATCTGGCTGACCCGTAACAGGGCAATTACTTTTCAATAAATTACTGTGCAAAATTTCTGTACGATAGGCTTTAATATCCGCCAACAACAAGCTGGCATCTGGTGTGTATGTGGTGATTTGGATATCTTGCTCGTCGATGCATGTGCCAGGGGTTGGTAATACTGGCATGGCCATATCACCTAGGTTATACAAGGTCACCTGCACCTGCGCTCCTGCTGCTGCAGATAAATCTACCGTCATGTGATGCTGCACTTGTGCGGCATCAGTCATGTTGCTTTGATTAAAGGAGTTTAAGTAAAGCTTAAAGGATTTACTTTCAATAATGTTAGGGCTGTCGGCCGGGATAAGGAATTCGGCCAACGCCATTTTTGGTAAGCCTTTGTCATTAAGCCAAGACACCTCAAAGGCATTCCAAACGTCAATGCCATAAAAAGGCCGGAAAGCGAATTCTGGTTGCCAAGGTGTATTGCGCGGAATAGGAAATAATAAACTTGGCGCATATTCTGTTAAGTAGTTACTTTTGTCACCTAACGGTGACGCTTCTATAAAATCATTTTGTTGCATCGTTTTCTCCAAGGCAGGGCGATTATTTGCGAATGCCCTTACCAGTATTCAATAAGTGCATGCAGTAGCTAAATAAGGCAATAATAAACACACTGATAACCAATAGCGCATAACCCACTGGAATATCTGAAACACCCAATATGCCATAACGAAAGGCATTGACCATGTATAAAATTGGGTTAAATTGTGACACTCCAGCCCAAAAGTCGGGCAATAGGTCAATGGAATAAAACACTCCACCTAGGTAGGTTAAGGGCGTTAATATAAAAGTTGGAACGATGGCTATATCGTCGAAACTATTAGCAAATACCGCGTTAACAAAACCACCTAGGCTAAACAAGATGGAGGTCATTAGCACTACTAATATAATGATTGCCAAATTATAAACTTCTAGCTCAGTAAAGAACAACGATAAACTTGTCACAATAGCCCCAACTGCCACACCTCGGGCCACACCACCGGTAACGTAGCCTGCCAATATCACCCAATTAGGCATAGGCGACACTAGCATTTCTTCCAAACTACCTTGGTATTTAGTGCTATAAAACGAAGACACTACGTTACCATACGAATTGGTAATCACCGACATCATGATTAAACCTGGCACGATAAACTGCATATAATCAAAGCCACCCATTTGGCCAATACGGCTACCGATCAAATTACCAAAGATAATAAAATACAGCACCATTATAATGGACGGAGGTAATAGCGTTTGTACCCATATTCGCATAAAACGTCTAATTTCTTTGCGTACAATGGTTAAGTATGCGATATAAATTTCATAACTAGACATTAGGCGCTTACTCCTTGTAAATCAGTCTTATTACTCGTGACTAGGTTTACAAACAATTCTTCTAAGCGGTTGGTTTTATTACGCATACTGGTCACTTTTATACCTGCCACCGTTAAAGCTACAAATACAGTGTTAATATCTTGCCCTTGGTTTAAGGTAACTTCGATGTGTGTGTCGCTAACTAACAACAAACGATAGCCTTCTACTTGCGGCACTTTAACCAAAGGCTCATGTAGTTCCAGCACAATGGTTTCAGTGTTAATGGTTTTTAGCAGTTCCCCCATAGGGCTATTTTTAATGATGTCGCCCTGATCAATAATTGCAATATTACGGCACAGGTTTTCAGCTTCTTCCAAATAGTGGGTAGTGAGGATAATGGTGGTACCTTGTTCATTGATCCGTGTAAGAAACTCCCACATAGACCGGCGTAATTCAATGTCTACACCTGCGGTGGGTTCATCTAGGATGAGTAATTTAGGCCGATGAACCAAGGCGCGGGCGATCATTAAGCGACGTTTCATACCACCAGACAAAGTGCGCGAGGCATCGTCTCGCTTATCCCATAAGCTCAGCTGTTTAAGCAACTGTTCTGTGCGTCGGATGGCTTCGTCACGCGGGATACCATAGTAACCAGCTTGCTGCACCACCACGTCGTGCACCTTTTCAAACATGTTAAAGTTAAATTCTTGTGGCACCACACCCATCAAACATTTAGCTTGGCTCATCTGTGTGTCTAGGTCATAGCCGAACACCTTTACTGACCCTTTAGTTTTATTCACTAAAGAGGACACCACACCTAAAGTGGTAGATTTACCTGCACCATTAGGCCCAAGTAGAGCAAAAAAATCACCCTGATTAACTTTTAAGCTGATGCCTTTTAAAGCCTCGAAGCCATTATCATAAATTTTGTGAAGATGATCAATTTCTAAGGCGTAAGTCATATAGGTTCGTTAAATTTGAGTGTGTCTGCCGGGGGAATTCGCCTTAACTTAGTGGGGTCGTTTAATGTTTTTTAAAGGTATGAAGCATGGATTGCTTGGTTGCACTCACAAGGATGATGACACAGACGTGCTTAATAAAACCTGCTATAAATGTGAATACTAACGACAATGCAGATGCAACCGATGCCAACACAAGAAAAATACAGCGCATGGAATCCTGGTTTAAGCGCCAACTTACCAAGATAATTGAAATCTCTAGAGACTATTTTTCAAGCCCCAAACGTGTATACCAGTTACGATGAAGTAGAAGAAATCGCTAACCTAACTGGCCTTAAATCAAAACATTTAGTTGGCTTCACTTCATGGCGCTTGGTGATGCATGAACTTATTGTGCGAGTGGGCGCCAATATTCATATTCCAGAAGCAGAACATGAAGAGGACCTTGGTATCAATTTTAGGCGCATTACTAACGATATTTTATATCAGCACATTGCACCTTTATATGACTCCATTGAAGCCAAGTTTCAAAATTTATCAGTGTCGGTAAAGCTAGAAGTAGATCGATTACTTGCTGAAGAAGTAATGGTAGAAAAAAAGTCTACGCTGGCAATAAAAAAATGGTTATGGCCTTGGGAGAAAAAACCAACTCAAAAAAGATCCCTTCTCAGTGGTGAAGAAATTCAATTTAAAGCGATTAATCAACTTAAAACGGTAGGCCTAGCCCATACAGACCCTCTTGTTAAAGCGGTCTACAAAAGCAGTTATCAAATACTAGGCTCAGTGGCTTCAACACGCGGTTTAATAGGCAATGATAGGGACTTCATGAGCCGCATTATTTGCCGACACGCACTGAACAACTATGGCAGTTACATGGTGGGCAAACTGATCGAACCAGCCATTGATTCAGCTGTTGCCGCTAATGGATACCAGTTGCTAAGGCGCGTAGAGAAACCTGTGATCATTAGTCTAAAGGGCGCCTCTGCAGCAGGCAAGAGCACTCTTAGGCCTTTATTGAAACAAACCATGGAGCAACGGGGTATCGAGTCTTCGCTCTACGGCATTATTAGTCCAGACATCTGGCGTCGTCAGTTATTAGATTATGAGTCACTTGGCCCCCATTATAAATACTCAGGACGTTTTACAAGTAATGAAGTGAATATTATTGATAGTAAGTTAGACCGCTACATTAGGCGTATGGGACAACAGAACCAATCCATGCCCAATATTTTGGTGGACCGCTTTAGATTTGACAGCTTTTCTACGGAACAGGTACAAAAGGTTTTACATGGTACTTATGCCAAGTACGCTCATACGATGTACATGTATTTTGTGATTACACCACCAGAAGAAACTGTAGAGCGAGGATGGATACGAGGTCAGCAACGGGGCCGATACAAATCTGTGGAAGACTTTTTGGGCCACAGCGTTGAGGCTTATCAAGGCATTCCTAAACTGATCTTTAAGTGGCTGGCCCATACCAGTCCCCGTTATGAATTCACTTTTTTTGACAATAGAGTATCCAAAGGGCAGTTCCCACTAATCAGCGTGACGGGTAATCAAAAAGGTATGCAGATATTTGACCCAATGGTGTTTGTGAATATTGAGCGTTATCAAAAAATAAATATCCATGCACAAAATCTGGACCAGGTGTACCCTAATAAAGAAAATATGTCGGTAGTCAACAACATGACGTTTTTTAACCAATGCTTGAAACGCTTCCCTAGTGTGTCATTTAGCCTTACCCAGGGAGCTAAACCCTATTTAACAGTGCGACACAAAAATTATGCCATTGGTAACCAAGAAGAGTTAGACAGGCAGCGTGAAGATGCAGAGTTAAGCCTGCTTTTCGAGCAAATTCTGGCCTCTCGAATATTTCGTTAATAACAATTAAAGTATTTCTTTAAAAGACTAGTTTCGAAAAAATTTCTTATTAACTGGCTTAGTATTAAAAACATATACATCATAAAATTGGTGAATTTGATTAATATAAAGGTAATATATTTATGAGTAAATACTGTAATCTAGCCTTGTGCTTTTCACATGTTATTCGTGCCAGTGTGTAAGAGGATAACACCGAAGGCTTGGCAGACCGCGAGTTACAAATACTAGAACACGTTACAAAGGAATATTGCCATGGCCGGAGGGTATTTATGGAAGACGGCATGGGTTTAAAACACCTAGGTCCTAGGTACACCCTAAGTAAATCAATCCCGGTATTGATTTAGATTACCTTAATATTGACGCCACAGCAGACTCTAGGCTGCATTCATTGGTACCTGCTCGTCGCGCCCTATCTTTATTCGAGACCATTGGCAAAAGCAACTCCCAAATTTTGGCAGCTTAAGCCAACTATTTTACTTAATAGGTCTCCTTAGCTACTGTACGGAGCTACTCTAATTAGCTACTAAGTAGAGCCCGCAATCCAGACCACCGTTGGGTCTTATTGGCAACCGCTTTGCGCCATACATACTCACTCACTTTAATACTACAAGTCTGTTTCGCCCGAGTAATCGCAGTATAGAGTAACTGGGAAGACAACAAACGCTCTGCCTGAGCAGCCACCACAAGGGCCACGTGTTCGAATTCTGAACCCTGGGTTTTGTGAATGGTCATAGCATATACGGTTTCTAAGTTTTGTAATAAACCAACATTCACTTTGCGCACTTCTTGTCCCTGCTGAAAACACACATTAAGCTGGCCATTTTCCTCAGCCCAAACAATACCAATATCTCCGTTGAACAAGCCTAACCCATGGTGGTTTTTAGTCACCATTACTGGTTTCCCATGGTAGTTTTGTCCCAATCTAATCTGTGATGAGCGCCGGCTCAACAAACGCTCTACCTTTTCATTAAGACCTTTTACACCCATATCTCCTTGGCGGGTGGCTGCCAAAATTCTGAACTGGCTTAAGCATGCAAATGCCTGCGCTAAACTTTTGGCCTTTAGCATAGGCACAAAGTAGCAGTCACACACTTGCTCTAGCCACGGCTGAAATTCTTGTTCTGGAATTAAATTAACATCTTCATTATTTAATAAAACCTGCCAGCTTTGATCTGCCTCATTGTGCATCACATGATGAGCCAAAAGCCCTATACCACCCTGCCCATCAAAACGATGACTTTTATGTAGATAACTAATCATCGAAGATGGAATATCGGCTAACACTGATCCGGCAGCCACTGAAGGTAATTGCTGCGCATCGCCCACCAACACCAATTTACAGTGTGCAGGAAGGGCGTCTAACAATCGCGCCATCATCGGCAAATCTACCATCGAAACCTCATCAACTAATAATAGATCAATGGGTAGCGTATTTCCCTGGTGGTGTTTAGTGGATTGGCTGTTGGGGCGTATACCCAGTAGACCATGCAAGGTATATGCAGTATCAGGAATGCTATTAATCAGAGCACTGTCTATGCCTTGCTGCAATAACTGGCTCTTGGCAACATTAATAGACTCAACCAAACGCTGCTTTGCCTTGCCAGTAGGCGCCGCCATCGCCATGATCAACAGCTCTGATGCTTCAGCATTAACAGCTTGCAGTGCCACTAACAAACGCGCCACAGTGTAGGTTTTGCCCGTCCCTGGTCCACCAGAAACTACACTCACTTGCCGCACTAGCGCCTCTTTGACAGCCTGAGCTTGCCAGTCTATTTGAAGTTTAGGAGAAGCATTAAATAGTTGTAATAATAAACGATCTGCCGTTACTTGTTGTTCTTTGGTCAATGGGTGCAACTGCATACGCTGTAACAAGTGCTGTGCCACCTGCTGTTCATATTGCCAGTACCTTCGCAGATACAGCAATTCGTTATCTAATACTAACGGTGCAAAGTCATCTGTAGTAATAGGGTAACTTTTTACGCTATGAATGAGCACCTCAAGTGAGCCAAAGGTGTAGCCTAACGCAGCTTTTTCAGGCCCTATTTCTCCGGTAGTAGACGACCAGAAGGTTTGCCCAGCAATATCTGCTAATGATAGGCAACTATGGCCATTACGCAGCGCTTTACTCAGAGCCATGATCAAATGTGGTATTACTACACTTTGGCTACCTAGGCTTTGACACAACTGAGTAGCCAAAAAACCATCAACAGCCTCTAAGCCAACATAATCAGTTTGAAGTTGAGAACTAGAGACCATTTTTGTAACTATTTCTTGTGCCATTACTTTGGGCGTCACTTTGGACGTCATGGTAATTCTCCTGCAATCTCTCCAGCAAACAAGTGATCAAGTTGATTAAGCTCTTCTATGCTAATGGCCTTAGCATATACACCAGAAGTTGATTTTGGAGACATGCCCCTGAGGTATAAGTAATACACTCCACCAAAATGCGTTGCAGCATTATAGGTGGGTATTCTTTGGCCAAGATAACGGTGCAAGGCTAAGCTATATATTAAATACTGCAGGTCGTAGTAGTGATGTTGGTTCGCTTCTAACATGGCTTGATAGTGATACTCTTCGAGGCAGTCACCCAAAAAGTTAGATTTATAGTCAGCCAAAAAAAATCGCCCTTCATGCTCAAATATCAAATCTATAAACCCGTGCATCATACCTTGGAGAACTGGGTGACTTGGCAGTGCGGTAGGCAAACCACCACGATGGCGGCTCAAAATTTGCGCCAAAGTAGATTGTTTAGCGTGTTGCAATGGAAAGTAGAATTCGGCTTCTCTCAATGTTTGCTGAGGTGATAAATGGCTCAACGTGAACCCAGCTTGATTAGCAGAAGATTCACTGGCATCGGCACTGGCACTGGTATCGATATCAGTGCGTGCAATAGCTGGTATGGCAGCGGCTAGGCATTGCTCTAACCACTGCTGCAAACACTCCACTTTGTTAGCATCGTCTGCTCCAATACCCACCATGGTGTGGTATTTTGCCAAGGGCACTTCCATAACACTAGGCCAACTGGGCTGTGAAAAATCCACCTGCTCAAGAATATCATGCAACAACAAACCCGTATTTTTGCCCTTAGCTAAGGTAAAACGTAATTCCTTAGACGCCCTGTTTTGATTTTGGCTGTGGCTTACATCCACCAATTGACCACTGCCATCACCACGGTCTTTAACACTGGTTTGTTGGGCCTGTGATCCATAACTAAGCTGGCGTACTAAAGCACTGTAAGATAATAGATTATTATTGGCGTCTATATGGCCACTAAAGGCTTGAGCAGTTAGCTTTTTAGCAACACTGCTTTTGGCTATTTGGCTTAACGGCATCTGCACCAAATGTTCCTCAATGAGTAGTAATTCAGAGTCTTCAGGATTAACTAACTGAGCCAAGGCTTCTGGCCAATCAACGTGCTGACTTGGCTCTTGTTGCTGGCCTTGTGATGGGTAGCCAACATCAGCTTGACTCCAAAAAGCCACCTGTCCTAATGGAGATAATTGACCGTTTTTAAAATCACTCACCGGGATATAACACCGATACTGAGCACGAGTGACTGCTACATATAAAAGCCGTAAGGATTCTTCTTGGGCCGCTGCAGTGGCCTGCTCACAAACATCTAAGTCTCTGCCTATTATTAACGCTTGGCAGTGCTCTTGTGGGTGGTAATAGGGAAATAATTGAGCATTTTTAGTGCCCCTCTTTAGGGGGTCTTTTGCTTGGCTGGCAAACGGAACAAATACCACAGGGTACTCCAACCCTTTAGAGCCATGCTGGGTAACAATTTGAATTAACTTTGCATCACTTTCTAAACGTAGCTCGGCACTGGAATCTGTAAGGGTTTCGTTACACTGTTGTTGCAGCCACTCCACCAACAATAGTGCAGAGCTTGCTTGATTAGATGCTTTTTGAAGCAACTCTGCCAATTGAACCATGTTAGTCATATAACGTTCTTTGTGATAAGCAGGCGGCACAGCACGCTGTTTGAGCAAATGAATAATTAGGGCAATTGCCCCCTGCCTTAGCCACAATTGTCGCAACTGCATCATTTGACTTCTTACTTCTATTAAACGTTGGTCATCCACATTTAACTGAGCCAACAAACTCACACTGCCACCCCATAGATGGGTACTGGCAGCGCGCACAAGCTGCCTTTGATCTTCACAATGCAATAACCCATTGAGCAGGCGCACCATTTCTATAGCTTCGGCACTAGCATACACACTACTTCTGTCACTAATATATACGCTTGCTAAGTGAGCTTGCCTTAATGCCGTTTGTAAGGCTTGGGCCTCACCTGCACCACGCACCAGCAAGGCAATATCGCTGGCTTTAAAGTTCCCTTGCTGCAACAGTGTTTGTACTTCGCCAACACACCACTGGGCAATGTGCTGGTGCTTACGTTCATTAGTTGGGGTTTGTGTGGGCAGCCAAACATAGGTTAACGCAGCCCCCATCGCTTTGGGGTTATTTATTACATTAGCACTCGCGTACTCACTGGCTTTAACATCGGTATAATTAATGACACTACCAAACACGTTTCGCCCACCCAAACCTTGCGTAAATAGCCGATTATAGGCTGCCACCATGGCATGACTTGATCGCCAATTGGTGTCCATGTGCCATTGATAATCGGTGGTTTTGGCAGCGTTCAGATAGGTGTGAATATCACCTCCTCGAAAACCATATATGGCCTGCTTTGGATCACCAATCATAAATAGAGCGGTGTCATTGCTAGATTGCTCATATAGACGATTCAAAATGGCATATTGATGACTGTCGGTGTCTTGGAACTCATCTACCAACGCCACAGGGTAGGCCTGCCGTAATGAATCGACTAAGGCCATATTATCTGGCTGATTAACACACTCAGCTAAACGCCTAACTAGGTCATCAAACTCCATAACCTGTTGTTTGTTTTTGGCGTGTTGATAAGCGTCCCTCACCTTTTGTACGGCTGCTAACACAATAGGAGCGACTAAAGCTTGGTTGGCATAAGCTAGGTAGTTTTTTTGAAAACTTGCATTGTTAATACGATCCAGTAAAGCCTTGATGGTGGGTTTTAACTCCGGTGCCTTACCTAACCTGCCGCCCCCGATAGATGCCAAGTTATCTTTTGAAGGTGGCCCAAATTCCTTTGTTGCCAGCCAATTCAGTAAGTCTTGCCACTGCTCTAAACGTGCCGCCTTTGACTTGGCATCACTCATGGTGGCCTGGATCATTTGCCCTTCTAGATCTAGCAAACTAGCTCGAACGTCAGCTTTATTTTGGTACCATGCCTGATGCCACGATAGCGCACTAGCAGCAAATATTGGGGTTTGGCTTGTTAGAGCATTGCCAAAAGTATCCCAAAACCCTTCTGGCGTGTGCCAACCGTGCTGTTCTAGCTGGCGGTATGCCTCTGGCTGAGACATTGCTACCCTCAACCAATCCTTTAGGGCTGTATAGGCTAGGTCTTGAGTATTGGTTTCTAAAACCACTTCTAGCCCTGTTTGGCTAGTGAAAGCATATTGCTGCAGGGCACGGCCACAAAAAACGTGAATAGTGAATATAGCAGCTTGGTCTAAATTAAGTAGGGCTTGATGTAACAATAGCTGTGCTTGCCTAGGTTCTACTTGTTGATACAAACGCTGCCAATAATCATCTTCATACATACCCCAATTCTTTTGTGCATCCCTCAGGGTATTTTCTATACGCCCGCGTAGCTCTTGGGTAGCTGCACGGGTGTAGGTCATTAATAGTATTTTTTCTACAGGAATTTTTTTTTCAATCAGCAAGCGCAAATAGATGCGCGTAATGCTATAGGTTTTGCCAGTACCCGCGCTGGCTTCTATGAGGTGGCGGCCCTGTAGTGATAGATTGGCGAGGTCTAAGTTAGGCATGCTTCACCTCTTTAATGCAATCAACCAGGGGTTGGTACACCTCAGAAAACTGCTCGTGCCAGTCAACAAGCTCAGGCATTTGTGGCCACAACCAACGCCGGTATGGGTCGCTTGAGAAGTCAAAACTTTGGCTGTATTTATGGTGTAACCATTTTTTTTGCCATTTATCTTGTCGCTCATCAATGTCTTGTGGTGCTACTTTTAATAGTTCTTGACCTAATTCTGCATCTAACGGTAAGGCTTGCGTTAAACCCAGTTGGTAAAGCGCCATCATTTTTTCTAACTGACCCAAAGCGTCGTCCAAACCTTGGAGCTCTAAATTCTTCTCTAAATGCACCGATACACCAGTCACAACTTGTTCAAAAACCACTTGAGCAATTAAACTGGTAACCCAAAGTGTAAGTTTATCTTTAAGCTTTGCTTTAGTGGGCCTGCTAAGAATAACTTTTAGAGCGCTACTTATACCCCTATTTTCGTCAGTAGTAGCCACTATTAAAGGTAATTGATCCTCTATAGTTACGCCTGAAATGCACAATGAAACCCGATGTTTTTTTACCTGTGCAAAACCCAACACATGTAACTGGTCTACCAGCACCTGGGCTTGTTCTTGGCTAGTTTCAATAATACTGCCAGCAAGGTGGCTTTCTGGTAATTGACCGTTTAATTGATACTCTTCTCTAACAGCCGTGCATGCCTTTGGTTCATTAGAAAGAGCCGCCTCTAACATTTGTTGACGTAGTTTATACTCAACTAATTTAGAACCTTTAAAAGGCTCATCGTCTTCTAAATCCAGATTGTAATCGTGTAAATATAAACCCAAAAATTGGTTAGCAAAAGTACGCCCTGGATTCTCCAGAAAACGCACGAGCTCACTCACATTAACCGGTTTAATATGAGATGAGGCTACCACACCATGTTGCTGCTCATCGTTTGTAGCTTGCAGTAAGCGTAACCAAGAGGTCTCAAAGCTTATTTTAGACTGTGGGTTAGTCTCTTGGTTAGCTTGCTGGTTAGCTGGTGAGTGAAAATTATCTTCACTAAAACTATGCAGTGGTAGCGAGATCATCTGTGAATTTTGTTCTGTTGAGTCAAAAATCCAACCATAACCCCTTTGCAGATAGTCCATTAACTCTGACAATATTAAGCTGGGTTGGCGCGGCGAATTATTTTTGCTGTCGGTCCCTTGATAGCTCATGTACAAACAAGATCGGGCGCTGATTAAGGCTTCCAAAAATAAATAACGATCATCTCCACGGCGAGAACGGTCCCCTACCCTGCGCTCTTCTTTAGCCATCAAGTCAAAATCTAGTGGCTTAGATTGCCTAGGATATTGCCCGTCATTAAGGCCCAGCATAGCCACTACTTTAAAAGGAATACTACGCATAGGCACCATAGAACAAAAGGTGATTTTTCCAGTGATAAAGGCTTGGCTACTGTTAGCTACAGAAAGTTTTTGGGTTAGGCTATAGCGCACCACTTCCAAACTAATAGTGTGGCTATAATCCACTTGTTCAACCCACATGGCCATATTGCCGATGGCTGTAGCTAAACACTCTTTGGCCAGTTCTTCACTATATTCTGTACTTTGATCTTCGGTAAAAAACTCATCAATCATACCCGTGAGGTAACCTCTCCACGCAACACCAGTGCGAGGAGTATTAAGGTTTTTTGCGTGTCTTTGTAATTGTTCGAGCACCTGCATTAAACGCCCCAAAAGTATCGCTTGATCACCCTCTACATCAGCTAATAACCAGTCATCTTGATACCTAAGGGATTGGTCACCTTGAGCAAAACCCAGTAACAAGCGTTTCAGCCCCCAAGACCAACTATAAGTGCTACTTGCTTCTTTTTGGCCCAGCGTAGTGGCTTTATGGTGCTCATCTAACCCCCAGTGGACACAGGCATTAGCCAACCATACTGCAATGGTTTCTAGGTCTACTGGGGCGATACCAAACTTGCGCTGCATCGCTGGCAAACGCAGTAGATCTAACACGCTAGACACTTGAAAACGGCTATCTGGTAGCTGCAGTAGCTGCAAGTATGCGGACACTAAAGGCTCTGAATCTTGCGGCTTACGGTCTGCAATAGTGCAAGGTAATTGGGGTGTTTCAGGCTTATGAGAGCCAAAACCAGCCCAAGAACCAAACGGCCTACCATGGGTATCAAACACAGCGCCCACATAAGCTGCATAATTCTCTACCTGCGGACACATGACTAATATATCACTGGGTTTAAGGCTAGGATCTTGTTGGAACTTACCAAGCAACCAATCATGCAAGCCTTGTAACTCTCGCAAGGCACTGGAACCGTTGGTGAAGATTAGGCTTTCATCAATCTTATGTTGTTGATGTTCTCGGCCATCTTCAAGGTGTAAAATATCTTGTTGCAGCTGTTGCAACATTGACAGCTTTTGATCATTATCATCAGGCTCTGCTTCTTCAAAAGCATCAATATTATAGCTATCTTGCTGCTGTAGTAATCTAAAAAACTCTTTTCCTTGGCTGTCTAAATTAGCCAGCAAGGGGTTACCACCATCAACTAACACCTCATCATCTTGTTGCGCTAACCAGTGCTTTAGGTGCGTCGCTGCAATGGCTTTTTCAGACTGAATATGGCCCCAATATTCGGCACAAGGATTGAGATGAAATACGTGCACTTGAGTATGTTGAGCTAAAGCCGAAAAAACCTCCAAGGTGGATGGTGCCATGGTGTTAAGGGCAAACAAACAAATTTGCTGCGGTAGTTCTTTATGCCCCGGCCCCATTTCAGAAAGGCTCTGTATTAATTTGTGCTGAATATCTATGGGATGACGACCGTCTTGCTCACACAAAATGGCCCACAATTGTGCTTGCCAGTGTTCTTGTTGGCCTTTTGTCTGCCATTTATTAAGCCAATCAGGACGGTAGAGAATATATTGCTCGAACAAATCGGCCAATGCGCTGGCAAGCTGAAAGCGTTTTAACAGGTCATCAGGAGTTTGTTGCAGATTATTGTGTGGTGATTGCCAATAACAATTGGCCTGAGCAAAGGCTGGGTTAGCTAGAATAGCCTCACTAGCTAACAAATCGTCGATACGCCATACCAAAGCCTCTCGCTTATAAGGCGGTTGCTGCGGCACTTGGGCGTCTCCCAAGAATACCCGTGCTAATTGCCAAACAAATTTCCCTGGCAACGGGTAGTCTATGTTCATGGCAATGCCGTTTTGTGTGGCTAACTGTGTGTTAAGCCAATGCTGCATACCCGTATTTTCAACAATAACTTGAGCACAGCTAAGCACCCCAGAAGAACTATTTTGCTGCCCAAGCTTCAACACATGGTTTAGTAATACGGCCAAATCTTCTAGCCTGTTAGCTGGGTACACCATGAGTTTTTTTGCTGAAGCCATGCAACCTATTCCTTGTATTTAAACTTACTACTGGGCAGTCCTGCAGGACACATATTATTATAAAGTCTGAGTTATTTGCACCGATATATGCCGGTTAGCGTCACTTAAATGCATTTGATCCTCTTCGATGATACAACTCAAATTCATTGTTTTTACCAAAAATTGCTCTAGCGAAGTATCACCGTCCACATTGATATGAAACACCTTTACCTTTTTATTGGCAGATAAATTAGAGCGATTTTTCTCTAACCAAATATCAGATTTATTATCATGGTAGGTGTAAATAGATACTTTTTCCGCCTTACCACTGGCCTGGCGAATGCGTTTTTCATCAGGCATACCCAGCTCGATCCAGTGGACAATATGTCCCGTTAAATCCCGCTGCCACAAGTCTGGCTCATCTGCAGAGCTAATGCCTTTAGTGAGCTCAAGATCTTCATGTGCAGCGTGTGAAAAAGCGATTAAACGGCACATAAGGCGCAGTTCGTTTTCGGAAGGGTGTTTAGCAACCGTTAGGCTGTAATCAGCATAATGATGACTATTAAGGTTAGACAAATTTAAATTTGCCTTATAAATCGTCGCGCCTATGGCCATGGGTTTTCTCTATACTGGGACTAAAAAATACGTCTTTTGGAGTAGCTGCTAGAGTATCATGCCAACTATTCATATCCACTAGCTAATCTACTTGATTTCACTAAATCATAAAACCAGTAATAAAGGATTATGCCTTTGTTAATTACTGGCCAATACGCGAACTAAGCAATAAGTTAGTCTCTGTAGTTTCGATACCACTAATTTGGCGAATTCTCGACAACGCGGTATCAAAACCCTCTAAATCTGCAGCACCCACTTCCACACCTAAATCCCAACGTCCGTTAGTAGTGTATATTTTACTCACTTCGGTCATTAGTTTCATTGCAGCAATAACACCTTCTTCCATATTAGGTATCGTGTTGATCATCACCCATCCACATACTTTTTTGTGAGAAAAATCTTTTCGCACTACTGCAGCGTACCCTGTAATCACTCCACTGGATTCTAGCTTTTCCATACGCTTACTCACTGTGGCTCGTGTTAACCCCAGCGCCAGCGCCATATCCTGAACTGACATACGTCCATCTTTTTGCAACAAACTTATAATGGCCTGATCTTTACTGTCTATGAACTCTGACATTATTAGCGCGACTCCCATGCGTCATACAATCAAGAAAAAGATACTTTTAGTAAAAACAATTAAGCTTATTGCTAAATTTATCCACTATTTAATACACATTATACACTTACATTAATCTATAAAGCGCACTAAAATTACCTAATGGTAACAAGCGCATAATAAATGAAACATAAAAATGCCGGTATATTGAAATGACAACTAAACTAAGTAAACCCAGTAAACTTGTAATACTTGCAGAAACCAATGCTAATGGTGGGAATATAGCAGCTATAGAGTTTTTAGCACGACGTTTTTTTGATGGTAATGGAGTGGAACAGAGTTTCCAAAAGTCTTATTTTTGGTCAACTATTGCGCTAAAAAGGGACGTTACCTACGTTTCAAGTTTGAATCAGTTTGCTTTAAAAAAGCTCAGTGAGGAAGAAAAAAAATGTGCAGATAAAGACCTACAGGATTGGTTTAGTATGTCGCCAGATTTTAGAAGTTTAAACTTACCCTAAAGCTAAAGGCTGCCTTAGTCCTTTAACATTTGTTAAATCAACTTTTTAAGTGCCGTAATGGATGTTATCCACTGATTCTTTATTGCGTTAACTTTTAAACACAGACCTGATCAGGTTGGAGCAACCCATAAACTTAGGCTTTTTTTCAAAATAATCAGCGTCCAACACAGTGCCGGTGCTGTTAGGGTTCACTTTACGATTGCGAGAAAATACACCCAGATTGATTGCCACTGGTGCCAATGGCCATATAAAATTCTGGCACACAGGGTTGTCATAAATTGGAGTCCAGTCGGGTGTCACATCATATAGCTCAACCACGCCTTTAGCTTGATTGGATATGGGTAAAGTTTGAATACGCAGGGCTTGTACGCGCCATTGATCGGTAAAGTCTTTATTGTAATCATCTGGATCAACCCACTGCTGCCCCTTGGTTCATTTGAACAACATGGCCCTTTGAGCCTGATGGGCACTGATTACCTATGCGCTCAAATTGTGGCCATGGTGCCAACCTAGAACCCACACGCCAAGTGATAAACAACCTAACACTCCACTCCATAAAGTTACGCAGTTGGTGAAATTTTGATGCAGTTAAAGAGTTACGCCAAAAGGTTTTTGGTCAATGGGAAGAAATGCACGCAATACCTGCAGAAATCTCTATCACCCAAGTTAACCAACCCAGAATTAGCGAGAGACACTCCTGTTCAGCTAAGTGAGGCTTACATCAAAGACCACAGCGGTGATCGCCACGCAGACCCCATTAGTCACCAGCGCACCTTTCCAGATGGCCACGTAGGGTCTCATTCAGCCTTAGCAAGCCCACACCTAGTTGCTTAACTAATAGCAATTGCGGCACAGGCCATTGTAGATGAACTCAATGGCTTGATAGACGCAAACGACAACCCCAGCCACACTGCACCTGAAGCTTTAAACAAGCTACAATAGCTATAACTAAACGATAGTCGTATAGATTTATGAATTTAAACCAAACATAGTATGTTGGAGTTGATTATTTTTATGCACATTTATTCAAGAAGAGCATAGCTCAAACGCAGCGGGTGAAACTATATATTCCAGCACTAACACCAGCCAAAAAAACACTTTAGATGTAAAAGCTCATAACCCACAGATTATTGTGATCATGGGAATAATTCTGACCATAATTACCTTGCTTGCTAGCTTAGGAGTATTTACGGTCATGGAAAGCAATGCTAAGACACTGCAGCGCAATAGCCTCCAATTATCCTTGAAAGCTGACGTACAACTTATTAAGTCTGAAATTGAGTCAGCTGTTAACGCGGCAGCACTCATTTCAACCCGGCCCTCTGTGATTGACTACTTAGATTTCTCAGCTACAAAAAAGAGTTTCAGTGATGCATATAATGAACTCAATGTAACTAGTTTGTCTTTGTTGCCTAGTAGCATAAGGGGCATCGCATTATATAATCAGAACGGCAAAGAGCTCACCAGTTATGGAGTTTTTTCGAAGCAGTCTGACTTAGCAGTGTCGCTTAAGAATTTTTCAGGACATGTGGAACTAATATGGGATGAACAGCTATTGTTGCGTGTCGCTTTAGATGTCAAAAAGACAGGGCGTATTATTGGTAAGGTAATAACAGAATCACCTTTGTTCATAACCACCGACGCATTCAAGAATGCTAATATTCTAGGTGACACTGGTGACTTGTTGCTATGTGGGTCTTTAGGCTTTGACATGGAGTGTTTTCCCACATTACTAGACCCCAAACCCTTTACAGTACCTCAAGTGTCTGCCAATGGCGCCCTGTTGCCAATGGCGCTCGCTTTGAGAGGCAATGAGGGATTCACCAACACCCAACAAGATTACCGTAACAAAGAAGTCGCAGCCGCCTATGCACCCATAGGTAATGTAGGGCTGGGCCTGGTACTAAAAGTCGATAGCTCAGAGCTTTATGCGCCCATATGGCAACAGATACGCTATTTGATCCCTCTTATAGTTGTCCTGATCATTATTGCCCTACTGTTACTTCGTTGGCGGGTATCACCTATGGTGTTGAAATTAACCTCAGAGATAAGCCAGCGTAAACGTGCTCAGCAATTACAACAACAAAGCGAGGCGATCTTATTTTCTACTATTAATACTGCATCGGATGCGGTGGTGCAGATTGATGCCACTGGCATTATTACCGATTGGAATGACCAAGCAGAAACCACATTCGGCTGGTCCAGAGCAGAGGCTATAGGATGGGAGATGATTGAAACAATTATCCCACCACAATACCGTGAGGAGCACACTAAAGACTTAAAACACTTCTTAGCTACTGGAGACAGTATGGTCCTCAATAAGCGCATCGAGATTACCGCCTTACGAAGTGACGGACATCACTTTCCAATTGAGCTGGCCATTAACCCACTTAATGTACCCAACAAAATTTTATTCAGTTCTTTTATCCGTGACCTCACTGAGCAAAGGAAGTCTGAAGAACAGCTTAAGCAAGCTGCAGAAGCTCTTACTCGGTTAAGAGGGGAGAATGATAGACGTAAAAATTTATTAGTCCTTACTAACAAACAACTGGCGTTTGAAAAAGAGAAAGGCATCATCCGGCAAGAAACTGACAAGGCTAAATCTCAATTTATATCCACAGTTAGCCATGAACTGCGCACACCACTCACCTCTATTAAAGGATCCCTTGGACTCATTCAATCAGGCGTGTTGAACCACTCCCCAGAGCAACTTCAATCAAAAATAGAGATCGCCTACAGGAATACTGTCCGCTTACATAAATTAATAGACGAAATCCTCGACCTCGACAAGCCAGATAAAGAAGATGTAGGCTACGACATACAATGGGTGGACCTTACAACACTGCTTAAAGAATCGATTGCAGTCAACGAGGACTATGGGCTTGAATATGGTGTTGTATTCGTCTATTCAGGCACTAATGAGCACTTGTGGATCAATGGAGACTATGACCGATTAATGCAGGTTATGGGAAACCTTCTATCTAATGCTGCGAAGTTTTCACTACTTGGTGGGCAAGTTGAAGTCTGTCTTGAGCGTAATAACGGCAGCCTTCGTCTATCTGTAAAGGACTATGGCTGTGGTATTCCAGAATCTGCACGTGAGACAATTTTCCACAAGTTCACACAAGTAGATTCCTCAGACCAAAGAAAAAAAGGTGGATCTGGCCTTGGCTTGAACATCGTCAAAACCATCGTTGGCAGGCATGGAGGGCATATTGACTATACTTCTAAGGTAGATCACGGGTCCACCTTCTTTGTTGATCTTCCTGAACTGGAGGTTGAGGCAAGGGGTTGAAGCAATAGGCTGAATGCAGCGCTACTTGGTATTTATCTATATTAGCTAAAACAACTTTAAAATTAGTCGATGAATTAGATTAGGCAACTTTGGCTATTTGGGTTGATTATTAATCATTTGAGCAAAACTCTAAATTCGAGGTTTTGAGATTACCTGTCATACAGTGCAAACATAACTATCTTGGGGTGGTGATTACGGGCCACACGAGGCCTTAATTATGTAACTCGGCAAACAAGCGCCCTGTTATACCCTTTAGTTGAAGAACAAAGGCGCGTGAGGGCATTAGCCCCTGTATCCGGAATCTAGCTTATCCTGTAAGAGTCATTATAATAGCTACTTAGATAACGATTCATACATCCATTTATACACCTGACAAGCATCTTCTCTCCAGCTGATTAGGTCAAGATGGTGCCAGAACATATTAACCGGCAATGGGGTTTTTACTATGATTAAATTGACATTTAACTCTATTATGCAAAAGGTTCTATTGCTAATGCTATTAATGTTCACAACGGTGGCTTCTGCAAATGAAGAAGACCTTAGCTTTCCATTTAGTAGCGACAGTGGCAAATACTGGCAATATATTAGTGACCAAACAATGGGTGGGGTATCAAATGGCCAGGTGACTCTTGAACAGGATGGCGATCTATCTTTTGCTAGACTCACTGGCAATGTAAGCACAAGAAACAATGGGGGCTTTATCCAATTGCGTTCAGGGGTTTCATTTGCCACTGCAGAAAAGAACGGCAAAGCACTTCGTGGTGTTCGTCTAAACGTGCGAGGCAATGGTGAAATTTATAATATTTTCATTCGAACCAATGAGACTCGGTCTTATTCAGATTATTATTCAGCTTCTTTTAAGGCAAATACTAACTGGGAAATCGTTGACTTACCTTTTGAGGAATTTAAACGTAAGCGTTCGCTTAATTCAACCTTATACTCTAAAAACATAAGAACATTTGCCATCGTCGCTTATGGCCGTGATTTTACTGCAGATGTGTCTGTCTCCAAATTAGAGTTTTATTATTAACCACCATCACACAAATCAACGTCACTAAAACACTTACTAAATCACCCTAATTAATTCAAAAAGTAAGCTGCCTAACCCCTTTCAAAGGCTAGGCTTTATTGGTGCGCAAACATCAACTAAAGCCCTCTGTGCCACAGTAGGCTCAACTAAGTGGGCAACCTTTGTTGTTACTTCTGCCACGATCTTCAATTGGCGCACCACCAACAGCTCACGCTTCCAACTAGTGGCTATTTCACCTTACATTGAGGGATTTGATCAACAACTTGCTTACCTAATGCCAACCTAAGTGCACGTTCCTCATCGACAACAGCTTGAGGGAACTGGCTCATGAAGCAACAGCAAACATTTTCATCAATCATAGTTCTAGGACCATGTGGATGAGCAATGTGACGATAAGGTGCATGGCTATGCCCATGCCCAGAATGGCTATGCCCTTCATCCTTTTGGTGAGAATGTCCATGTGCATGACTATGATCATGCCCGTGATCGTGGCTATGTTTATGGCCATGTTCGTGATTGGACGCATGAGCTTCCGAATCAACTTCAACCTCCGGCTGGAATTCGGCATGGTGATGATGAACTGTCACTTCACCAGCAGCCAATCTAGATTGAAACTTCTCCATAAGACCATCGTTAACAGCTGGCTGAGATACCGTTTCTTCAATTCTCTCAATAAAGGTATTGATCACGTGAGACTGATCACGCAGGTAATCCGCCACATGGAAGCTTACGTCGGGATGATCAACAGAAACCTTATCAATATAGGCGTGAATACGACCAATTAACTTGCCTGAAAAAAGGAAATACGGGGCCACTACTATTTTCTTAAACCCAAGTTTCAATGCCATCTCTAAACCCCGGCCAACCGAGGGGAAAGTGACACCAGAGTATACTGTTTCGCACCAACCAAAACCCATATTTTCTGCCACTATGCGGGTTAGCTTGGTCACCTCTGCGTTAGCTAGTGCAACAGACGTGCCCCTACCAACAACCACCAGCATGGTGTCGTATAAATCACCCGGTTTTGGCATTTCAACTAGGTTAACAGCTTCCATAATTCTATGTTGGAAGGCCATAATCATTTCGTCATGCAAGCCAAGCTCCTTACCATACTTAATGGTAAGCGCAGGGTTTTTCTGCATATACGTAATTAATACTGACGGGATATCATTTTGCGCATGGGTCGCTGAAAACAACATACCAGGCACCGCATAAATATTAGTAATCCCTTTTGCAATCAAGCGATCCAACGCCATGTGAATATTGGGTGATGAATATTCTAAAAAGCCATATTCAACCTCTAGGTTAGGGAACCTAGCGCGCAATCCAGTCGCCAGCAGGCTGAACTCTTCTTCAGCAATTTTGGCTCGGCTACCATGACCGCAAATAATAATTCCAGAATTTTCGGGTAAAGAATTTAATAATGACATGAGAATCTCCTTAGGATGCAGATTATACAGCCAGACAGACAAGGTTAAACACTCGATGCGTCAGATAATTCTCCATATGCGCCGAGCTCAACCATTTAATATTTGCCGTAATCAGAACCGTAGCTGTCAAGACACTAACCAGCAATTAGCTTCCATTTATAATTGCATTAAATATGGGTATCAATTAGCTGGGGAGCTTAAATCAGTTGGCTTTTAAAAAATAGTTTTAATGGTCAAGTACTAGAAAATTTAAGCAAAAAAACGAGTTATAGGTGCGGAATTAAACTTTTTATACTTTTAAGTTTAACCCATTAGACGCTAACACTTACTTCGATCCTGCCAGTCTATTTAGCATCAAATATAGGCAAAACGTGCCATAAAAAGATTTAGGTTTAATTAAATCAGCCTACACCGCCTAATATCCCGCCAAAGTAATAAAAACTTATCAATCAACCATACAGCCCTAAAGTCTGGGTATTAGTTAAGACAATGGGTTTTGAATCTTTCTACTCGTAACAACACTACTTGGTCAACAACCCCTTTGGGGCACTCCCTGTTAGGAATGGGTTCATGTGTGAGAGACCAATAAATTTTCCCACGACATTAGTAAAAAAACTAAAAGATCAAACTAAGTAATGTGCACGTTAATTAGGCCTGTAGCCATGCCCAACTAGTGGCGCGTTTTTTGCAGACTCCAGTATAGGCAATAAACTGTCACTAGATAATTCCAAGGCTATCCAAACTAGGCCTAAATATTACGGTGCCACTAGGTCGGAAATTTGCATAACAATAGGGTTGATTTAGCCATTTTGGGGTACTTATTATGGACATGATTATTGGAACAAACGTGGCCTCTATAACAGCACAGAATCACTTAGAATCGTCACGAGCAGACATGGAAACGTCTATGGAACGCTTATCTTCTGGCAAACGTATCAACTCAGCCATGGATGATGCTGCTGGCTTAGCCATTGCCGGCCGTATGTCGGCGCAAGTAGAGGGAATGAATCTGGCTGTCAGAAATGCCAACGATGGTGTCTCTATGTTGCAAACAGCTGAGGGTGGCCTGGAGGAAACCACTGATTTTTTATTACGCATGCGCGAGTTGGCGGTGCAGTCTTCATCAGGCACCTATAACGCCACTGACAGAGCGGCGCTAGATAGCGAATTTGACGCATTAAAAGCTGAAATCACTCAAATTTCAGATCGTACAGACTTCAACGGCACATCTGTGTTGAACTCTTCCGCTACGGTAGATATTCAAGTAGGCACTGATACGGGTGATACTATTCCATTCACCTTTAAAGATATGGACGCGGCAGCTATTGGTAGTGGCGTAGCTACTAATCCAATTGTGGAGTCCACTGCCAGTTCAAGTTCATATAATGACGGTTCAACTGATGTTCAGGTATACACCACTAGCAGGTGGGTCGTAGCAGGTGAAAGTGCAAGTATAACCATCAACGGAAATACCTATACACAGGAATTTCTAGATTTAGGCAATAGTGCCTTGGTCGATTCCGAAGACACTTGGAGAGCCCTTGGAGATAAAGTGGTTGCCGGAGAAGGTGGTGCACAAAGCTTCATCGTGTCGGGAAATGCATTCAATTTAAGGGTCTGGGGAACAGCAGGACTGGCATTAGGCGTGGCCACAATAACAAGGTGGCACCACATTTGGCGGTGTGGATGGAGATGATATTTCAGTAGCCGACAATGCTGTTATAGCAATTCAGAGCATTGATAACGCCTTGCTGGAAGTGTCCAACTATCGGGGTGACTTGGGTGCTACGTCTAACCGGCTAATGCACACTGTTGATAACCTAATGAACCGTGTTGAGAACACCTCATCAGCTCGCTCACAAATCGAAGATGCCGATTTTGCGTCTGAGTCTGCCAACCTTGCTAAATCTCAGGTATTGCAGCAGGCAGGAACAGCCATGTTAGCGCAAGCTAATGCCACTGGACAAAGCGTAATGTCACTTCTGAAGTAACACAAACCTATGTGCCTAACTTTTGGTGATAGCATAGCTCTATGCTTATGTAGCAGATTTCCTAGGCCTTCTAGTGATTTTTTTAACCTTTCTTTTTATTTGCTTACTTTACAAAAATAAAAATTGTCACTTTTTTTGCCTATACTAAATTTATTAATAGATATTCTTATGTTCTGGTAATAAACTGACTCAAGGTAATCACAGGGCTCCGCTAACCTAGCCTTAAATTTACTGCATCCTTAGGGAAAACGTATATAAATAAGGTTAGTTTATCCGCTTCAGGACTACTTATCATGAGCATGGCTATTGGAACAAACGGAGCATCTATAACTTCGCAACGTCATTTAAAAAACTCACGAGCGGATATGGAAACGTCTATGGAGCGCTTGTCTTCGGGCAAACGTATCAACTCAGCTATGGATGATGCCGCTGGCTTAGCCATTGCAGGCAGGATGTCGGCGCAGGTAGAGGGCATGAGTATGGCTGTAAAAAATGCTAACGATGGCGTCTCTATGTTACAAACAGCTGAGGGAGGCCTAGAGGAAACCACTGACATTTTATTGCGCATGCGAGAATTGGCGGTACAAGCTTCATCAGACACCTACAGCGCCACTGACAGAGCAGCACTAGACAGCGAATTTGACGTATTAAAAGCTGAAATCACTCGAATTTTCGACCGTACTGACTTTAATGGCGCATCTGTATTGAACTCTACTGATAAAGTGGATATTCAAGTAGGCGCTGACGCTGGCGATACTATTTCTTTCACATTTAGAAAGATGGGCTCGACATCTATTGGTTCAGTTACTAAAGAAACTGCTACAACAGGGGGCTCTTCAACTGCCCAATCACAGACTTTTGCCACTGCTTTGGTAGCAGGCCAGTCTGCTACTTACACTGTTGGCAATAATACATATACCCAGGCGTTTGTTGCCGGAGCATCAACGCCAGCTCTTGAGTCCAAAGCCACTTTGGACGCCTTAGCTAGTTTAGTTGCTACTGGTGAGGGTATGGATGTTACTAGTGAAGTTGCTGATGCTAGTGGCACAATACTTACATTCACCACGTTGGCGACAGCAGAATTAGGTGTAGCAAAAACGATGGGGCCTCCCCTTTCCGAAGGTGATTTTTTGACAAAAGCTAATTCAGTTTCAGCCATTAACAACATTGATGCAGCTTTATTGGAAGTAGCTAGTTATCGGGGAGATTTGGGTGCCACATCTAACCGCTTAACACACAAGTTGATAATTTAATGAACCGTATTGAGCATACGTCGGCCGCTCGCTCACAAATCGAAGATACAAATTTTGCTTATGAATCTGCAAGACTTGCTCAATCTCAGGTACAGCAGCAGGCAGGAACTGCGATGTTAGCGCAAGCTAACGCTTATGGCCAATTTGTAATGTCGCTGTTGAAGTAATGAAAGGGGATGGGCTGAAGCCTCAGCAATAACATGACTATATGATTATAGTACCGTTTGTTGTTGTGATAGAAAACGTTATAGTAAATCCACTAACTACTTCTCAAGCTAACCCTCAATTTTGATAGTTTCCCACCCCACTAGAGTGTATAAAAAGTAAATACACAAACTAGCCTGCGGTCTAAATTCAGTTTTATCACACTATTAATTACCCATATTCTTAGTCACTATTTGCGTGTCTTTAACCAAATATCGCCATGGGTTTTAGGCCACACATTAGGTAGATTTAGGTGTCAGGTTTAACCTGAGAATCTTTATAAATCCCTATTTTCCCAACCAAAGCTTTCTATACGCTCAACTTAACACTTAATTTAGTATAGGCACTTTTAAGGCCTGTAATAATCGATACTCTCATCAGCATATCTTACAACAAATAACAATTGGCATAACTCTTGCTTATTTAGCCTTGGGCAAAATTTGTTGTCATAAAAGCGGCAAATAAGTGCCGGTAGTTGGTCCAAAGGCTATTCTAATCCAGCCTTAAAAGAGTGCTTTTCAGACTAGGGCGCACCTTTAAATAGGATTGGTTTATCCACCTTAGGAGTATTTATTATGGGCATGGTCATTGGAACAAACGTTGCATCTATAACGTCGCAACGTCATTTAGAATCATCACGAGCAGAAATGGAAA
>MDSY01019834.1_pt1 | contig 26604 bp, 28 predicted proteins | sample 811131 | NCBI WGS metagenome assembly MDSY01 (sample SAMN05326643, study PRJNA326480) | marine metagenome | isolation source: seawater | place: Atlantic Ocean: South West | collected 2010
ATCTTCACCATCGATGACACGACTGCACCAGCAGTTGAAGATGCGATGGCGCTGACTGTTGAATGCGACGGTGCAGGCAACGTATCCGACCTAGAAGGCTGGCTTGCTTCGAATGGTGGTGCAGCAGCGACTGACGCATGCAGCGGAGTTACTTGGAGCAACGACTATACTGATATGAATATGGACTGCGGTTCCACAAGCTCTGTGATGGTGACCTTCACAGCCACAGACGCTTGCGGCAATGCGACAACCACAATTGCAATCTTTGCTGTTGCGGATACGACTGCGCCTGAATTTACTCAGGTTCCTGCAGACCAGTCAAGTGAATGTGATGAGATGGAATACGTCGCACTGGCAGTGGATGCATGTGGATCGGCCTTCATTACAGAGTCTCGAGAAGTGATTAGTGACGACGATTGCGGCAATTACGAGCACTTGGTCACATTGACAGCTGCTGATGAATGTGGCAATGCTACGAGCCATGCATTTACTATTGTGGTGAATGATACTGAGGCACCGGAAATTACAGATACTGAAGGTGTTGAAAATGGCGGTATCGTTCCTGTGTGTGCGGAAGATATCTGGGGAACGGTTAATATTCCAGAGGCATTAGTTTTGACAGGAATGGACAATTGTTCTGATGATGTTGATATCACCATGACAGAAACTTTTGCAGGCGAATACGCGCCAAATGATGATGTGAATAGCTATTGTTTACCACTGGACCCGGGAACCATGGCAGATGGATTGACCTGTGATAACTTTACTTCACACGCGGCTAGACTGTTTAACTTCCCCGGAGAAGAATTCTATACGCTCATGGGTGGAATGCTAACGAACAATGCAGATGGCACTACTCATTTGACCATGGAAGTGGTTGGAATGAATAATGCGAATGCAGGCTGGACGTTTGAGGTTGATCTAGATGAAGGCTTGAATTGGCAAGATTGGGTGGATCAGCCGGGTCCTCAGAGCTTCAAGTCCGATTGTGGATTAGGAGATCACACCGAGTGGATGTACCACATCATGCAGTCGTCGAGTACGGCTTCAGGCTGGGGAGATTACGAAGGTTCGGAATTGTCATTGAGCCACCAGCCTTCCAACGGATTCTTCGGATTCCAGGTAGGTCAAGGAGCAAATAACAAAAACGCAAATCACGGTTACAGTGGTTGGTTCTATTACATCGGTACGTTGAATGGCGCTGATGTGATGGGAACAGGTGACGTATTTGGTGATTTGGATTGCAGTCTGCCTTGGAGCATCGAGCGCGAATACGCCGTCTCCGATTGCAGTGGCAATACCACTACATTCTCGTATACAATCGATGTCAATGGCATTACATGCGAGCCCATTGTTCCGACGCTCGACGGCAATGACGATAGCGACAACAGCTGGGGCAGTGATGCCGATGGCGACGGAGCAATCAGCGATGACGATTCGGATGCTGGATCGGAAGATTCGAAACTGCGCTTGTTGGGCCTAAGCCCGAACCCAGTGAATGAGATGGCATTGCTATCGTTCGTGACTTCGGTCGATGAATTGATAACGGTCAATGTATACAATAACGCCGGTGTCTTGGTGACCACTTTGTTCCAGGGGCAGGCATTTGCAGACATTCCAATGACGCTTGAAGTTTCAGCGAATATGTTTGAGGCCGGTCTCTACCAGGTTCAAATTATTTCCAATAATGGAGCAATCACTGCGAAACTAATGGTCGGAAGCTGAACCTAATTTTTATTTGAACTACGGTTCACGACGAAAGCCCTTCCACTATTGGAGGGGCTTTTTTGTTTTGTTCTGAGTTCTCTGCTCTCTGCCGTGCGGCGTTTCGACAAAAGCGTCGGAACTTTGCTCCAATCAAACAGAACGCTATGGTCACCCAACGCACTCCGAGAGAAACGTATGCTTCCAGCGCCCGAATCGTCATGCCCAATGATACCAATACCTTGGGAAATTTGATGGGGGGAAATTTGCTCAATTGGATGGACATCACAGCTGCCATCAGCGCCCACCGTTGTAGTCGTCGTATCTGCGTGACTGCAGCAGTGAACAATGTTTCTTTCAAGAAGCCGATCAAATTGGGGGACATCGTCACCATCCACGCCGAAGTCACTCGAACGTTCAGTAGCTCCATGGAAGTTTATATGCGCGTGTTCGTCGAAAACCATCCAACTGGCGAACAAAGTTTGTGCAACGAAGCCATGTACACATTTGTGGCCGTTGACCAGTTAGGTGCTCCTATTGCGGTGCCCGATGTACAGCCGGAAAACGAGGAAGAACAGGAGCGCTTTGCAGGAGCGCTGCGCCGTCGGCAATTGCGCCTGGTCCTTGCGGGAAAGATGAAGCCTGCTGAGGCGACAGAACTCAAAGCTCTGTTTGATTGACCACATGCTGATGCATGCAGTCCTTTTCTCCGCCAAAGCGGCAACGATTGCCCAATTTGGAACAAGGACGAAGGGAATCCCTTCCCGAAGGCAAAAGCGCTCTAGAACCTGAAGCGGGAGACCAAGGTGCCATTCCCAAAGACGGGCGTGTGCATCCCCAAATGGACGTAACAGGGGTGCCCACTGCCGCACTCATGTGCATCATGCCTGTGTCGCCTGCATAAGTTCTCTCAGCCCCTCGGAGCAAAGCAGCGGATTCTGCGATGGATGTTTTTCCTACCAAATTGACAACTGCATTGTTAGAGCCTTCATTCAGGGCTTCACCAATTTCTGTATCAGTTTGCCCGCCGATTAAAACTGTGCGTCGGCCATTGGCTGTTGCCCTTCTGATAAGGGAACGCATGAATTCGATTGGCAATTGCTTTCCGACATGTGCTGCACCTACCGCTATAACTTCCCAGCTTCCGTCTCGGGCTTCGAAATTCGCAGGAAGTGTTGCGGCTGCAAACATTTCGGGCCAGGCACTAGGTATTGCCGCGCCAAACGCTTCCTGAAATGAGTCAATGTATCGCTCAACGATGTGAGCAATGGGGAGTTTTAGCCACCCGCGGATCAAAAACCATTTGGATAGATTTTGCTTGTCCAAGGTAAAGGCGACGCAACCTAGCGCCCGCTTGATCGCTCGGGACCGCACGTTGGAATGCAGGTCTATGATATAGTCGATGCCCAGGCTCTTCAGTTCTTCTGTCACCTCCGCAGTTGAGGAATCAATGGTGTGGATGCAGTCGATAAGTGCGCCAAACCCTTCTGCGACTCCCCGCATCTTGGATTTGGTTAAAAAATGGATCTCACACGGGCCATGAATCGCCGCTCTCAGACTCACAATAGCCGGAGCGGTAAGCAGGATGTCACCAATGGAGGAAAAGCGAATGACGAGTATACGTGTCGGCCGTGAAGACATGATGCAAAGCTAAGTAAGCCGTTAAAAGAAAAGGCGCCCGTTTGTGGGCGCCTTTCTCAAGCAGTGGAGAGACCGGGATTCGAACCCGGGTTACCCTTTCAGGTAAACACGCTTTCCAAGCGTGCGCCTTAAGCCACTCGGCCACCTCTCCAAGGGTTTCTGCGGTTTCGCACAGAAGGGACGCAAAAGTACCAAAAAACAAGACGTGATTCCAAATCGCAGGTGAGCGATTGCTTTTAGCTCAATGTGCTAAAACGAGTCAATTCTCCGCGAATGTTGCGGGACATAAATGCATGTGCCTCCTCACCTGTAAATCCGCGTCCTAGGCAGGCCATGAGTTTTGTCAAAGCAGCTTCCGTCGTCATGTCGCCTCCTGGGATTACCCCGCAATCGCGCAATAGATGAGCGGTAGCATACCGCTCGGGGTGCACGGCGCCGTGGCCGCATTGGGTGACGTTGACGATTGAAATTCCACGATTGTGTGTTTCGGATAAGATCTTTTTCAATGCAGGGTTTGATGGGGCATTTCCAGATCCAAAGGTTGAAAGCACCAAGCCGCGCAGCTCGGGCCATTCGGTAACGCGTTGAATGACTTCCAAGGGTTGGCCAGGAAATAGGGGGAGCCAAGCAACTCGGTTGTCCAATGCATTGTTGACGTTGAATCGTTCCGCTTCATCCCGGTACATCAAGCTTTCGTTGTAGATGATGTCCACGCCGGCTTCAGCGAGGGCGGGCAGGTTGGGACTGATGATTGCCTGCATCGACTCGGCACTCGCCTTGTGTGTGCGGTTCCCGCGAAACAGGGAGGAACCGAAGTAGACGGCAACTTCTTGCACAATGGATTCACTGAAACGAGTTGATGTAGCAATGTCCACTGCAGCCAATAGGTTTTCTCGGCCGTCCGTCCTTGGCAATCCGATGGGCAGTTGACTTCCGGTAATGATGATGGGCTTACGAAGCCCCTCCAGCATAAAGCTTAACGCAGATGCCGTGTAAGCAAGCGTGTCTGTTCCATGAAGGATGACAAAACCGTCAAATTCAGCATAGTGATGCTTGATGGCGTGAGCCAATTCGAGCCACTCTGTAGTGCCCACATTGGATGAGTCCAAGGGAGGATCAAATGAAATAATTTCAATTTCGCGGTTGGGTTGTTCAAGCTCGGGTACGTGGCGATGAATTTCATTGAAGTCCAACGGTACCAGACCTCCGGACGCGTCCTGCACGCTTCCAATGGTGCCGCCAGTGTAGATGACCAAAACGCGGCTTACGGTCGTTTGTTGGGATGTCATTTCCGTTTCAATTTCTATTTATTGCGCGGGAAGTTGAAACAACTCGATGGCGTTACGGGTGGTGATGTCAGCGACTTCTTCAATGGATATTTCCCAGAGATCAGCTACGCGTTGAGCAACGATCCGAGTGTATGCTGATTCATTTCTTTTCCCTCGATGAGGTACTGGAGAGAGATACGGACTGTCTGTTTCGAGCACAACTCGGCCATGCGGGACATGTGGAAGTACAGCATCGAGCCCGCCATTTTTGTAGGTGGAGACTCCGCCAATTCCCAAGTAAAAATTCCCGTAATCGAGGATGCGGCTGGCTTGATCGATATTGCCCGTAAAGCAATGCACCACACCAGAAAGGTTGGAGTCGTTCAATTCATCCAGTGCTTCAAATAGCGCGTCAAACGCCTCCCGAACGTGAATTACAACGGGGAGATGGAGTGATTTGGCCCATGCTACTTGCGAGCGAAATGCCTCGTGTTGAATGCCTAGGGTAGTTTTGTCCCAGTGCAAGTCGAACCCAATTTCACCGATAGCAATGTATCTACGGCTGGTGTTGTGAAGCGTTGTTTCGATGGTGTGCAATTCCGCTTCCCATTCATTGTGCTTGACATGGCAAGGGTGCAGGCCCATCATGCCAAAACAGCGATCGGGCCATTGGTCCATCATCGAATGGACCCTTGAAATGGAGGCCACGTCAATGTTGGGCAATAGAAGCGTTTGCACATCTGCTTGGATGCAGCGTTCCATGGCCGCTTCACGCTCTCCATCAAAAGCGGGCTGATACAAGTGGGTGTGGGTGTCTATTAGGTGCACAGCGCGAAGGTAGTGAGGAAGCTACCGATTAAATCTGAATGTGTCCTTCAGCATAGGTGACAGCATTGCCGAACAAAAGAACCCTGCCTTCCTCCAGTTCGCAGCGTATTTCACCGCCGCGCTTTGAAATTTGCTTGGCTTCTAACGACTGCTTGTTCAATCGTTCGCTCCAGAATGGAGCCAGGGAGCAGTGAGCCGATCCGGTAACAGGGTCCTCCAAAATGGTTGCCTGAGGCGTGAAAAATCGAGACACGAAATCGTAGTTTGTGCCTGGCGCGGTCACTGCAACCCCGCCAGGATCAAGGTTAATACGGTCAAATAAGGCTCGATTGATGAGCAAATTAGCCACGTCAGATTCTTCCGCGTAGACCAATACGTAGTCCCGTGCTTTAAAAACCTCAATCGGCTGAATGCTCAACGCCTCGGCGATAGCTGAAGGCAACGTTGCTGATTCTGGTCGCCGATTGGGCAAATCCATTCGGTACATGTTCCCATGCTGCTGGACCTCTAACGCCCCACTAACAGTGCGAAATTGAACCGCATTACGCTCGGGTTGGAGGTGCTGGAGGACGACATGACCTGCAGCCAAAGTTGCATGACCGCACAAGTCAATCTCAATGTCGGGTGTGAACCACCGCAAATGATATCCTTCTTCTTCTCGAATCAAAAAAGCGGTCTCCGCAACAGCATTCTCTTTCGCTATGTTCATCAAAAGAGAATCGGAGATCCAATGACTGAGCAATACGACGCAAGCGGAGTTGCCAGAAAAAACATGTTTTGCAAACGCGTCGACTTGATAAAGAGAACAATTCATAGCAACCTATTTTCTAAATCCAGACAAAAATTAGACACACAATCTTGACGGGATATAAATCTACCGGAAATTCTCTTTGTTCGTTGGAGAACCGCGAATTACATTTGCACACTTACTGAAGCCTTGGGTGGATGTAATGCAACACGATTGAAATAACACGAATTAAGATTCATATGAAGAAGTTGTTTTCCCTCTTCGCAATTGTAGGGTTGATTCTCATCAACTTTCCAATAGCAACATTCGCGCAAGACGCTGCGATGGAAATGACCGACACTACTGCATTAGATGTAGCAGTCGATAGCACGGCCATGGCTGCGGATTCCGTGGCTGTCGATTCCATGGCTGTTGACTCCATGGCTGCACCAGTCGCTGCGATTGCTGATGAAGCCCCATCCGAAGAAACCCGCGAAGTGTTGAGCTTTCACCAAACTGTGAAGCGCTACTTCATTGAAGGTGGAGCAACATTTATGGCCTTCGTACTGATTTGCTTGATTTTGGGATTGGCCCTGAGTATCGAGCGGATCATTTACTTAAATATGGCAACGACGAATACCGGCAAACTTGTCGAAGGAATCGAAGGAGCCTTGGAACAAGGAGGTGAAGAAGCCGCCAAAGAGGTGTGCCGCAATACAGCGGGTCCGGTGGCAACAATCTTTTACCAGGGCTTGGACCGATCTTCTGGCTCGTACGAAGAGGTGGCCAAGGCCATTGAAGATTACGGCAGTGTTGAGATGTCAAAACTTGAACGTGGATTGAGTTGGATTAGCCTTTTCATCGCCTTGGCTCCCATGCTGGGATTCATGGGTACAGTAATTGGTATGATCTCAGCGTTTGATAAGATTGCTGAAGCCAATACCATCAATGCATCCATTGTTGCGGGCGGTATTAAAGTTGCCTTGATCACGACAGTATCCGGTTTGATTGTAGCGATCATTTTGCAGATCTTTTACAACTATATCTTATCGAAGATTGATAGCATTGTCTTGGACATGGAAGAGGCATCAATGGATCTTGTTGACTTGTTGTACAAGCGAAAGCTTCAAGGCAAATAATCCGCTGAATCATGGGTGATAAAGGATTAAGATTGGGCCTTTCCGTTTTGCGTATTGCAGTGATTGTTGCGGGCATTGTGCTGAGCTACATGATCACCTCAAGAAGTGGAACGGATGAGACATTTGTCGAAGGCCAAGAGCGCTACGGTTCGCTCCTCGATGGATTATTTTACATCATTTATTTCGTTGGTATACTGTGTGCGACCGCCACGGTGCTCTTCGGCTTGGGATTCCTAGTGTTAAAGTTGATCAATAACCCAAAAAGTGTGATGGGAACCATTGTCGGTTTCATCGGATTTGTGTTCATTGGACTTCTAAGTTTCTTCGTATTCGCCGATGACACGGTATTAAATGCTTACGAAGCAAGTGGAATCAAGGTCACCGCAGGTGAGAGCCTTTTTGCGGGTGGTGGTTTGTATTTTGTCTATCTCTTGGGCAGCTTATCCATTTTGACAATCGTTGTTGCGGAAGTGCGCAGCGCATTGAAATAAATCAGCATGGCACGTCGAGAATTAGCAGAAATCAACGCAGGATCGATGGCGGATATCGCTTTCCTCCTCCTAATCTTTTGGTTGGTCACGACCACAATTGATTCGGATGAAGGAATTAAGCGACAGCTTCCTCCTCCTGTTCCTCCTGATATTGATGTGCCTCAGGCGAAAGAACAAAATGTTTTCAATGTGAAGGTGAACTTCTTGGACGAGTTGCTCGTCGAGGCGGAGCCCCTCGATATTGAGGATTTAAAGGATAAGGCGAAAGACTTCCTCATTGCAACGGGAGATGGCATCATGTCACATCCCGTGGGACGTGAAATTGTGGACAGAGAGCGAGCAGTGGTATTGGTCACGGGAGCCAATGGTAAGACAAATGCCGCTTTTCCTGAGCGGATTTGGGTGAAAAAGATTGATGTCAAGCAGCGCATTGCGGAATACCAGGCATTCGTTGCTGCAGCAGAAAATGGCAACCGCAAAAAGAACTTCATCAAAATCTTGGAGAATTGGGAGGATAAGCTTGCGACGATTGAGTTGCTTGGTGGCGACTACAAGGAGCTTCCTCCATCGGCATTGATTTCTATGCAGAATGATAACGCGACGACCTACGATACTTATTTGCAGGTTCAAAACGAATTGCAGTCTGCGGTAAATGAATTGCGCGACGAGTTGGCTGTCGCTAAGTTTGGACGCACCTACAAAGAGTTGGAGGACCTGTATGATCGGAACACGGAAGACGGTGAATTGTTGAAGAAGATCATCGCCGTGCGTTCTGTTTATCCGCAGCGAATTTCCGAGGCTGAACCCCGAGAAGGATCAACGTACTACTGACATGGGAAAGTTTAGAAAAGGAAACAAGCGTGGTATGGCGACGATTTCAACGGCGTCATTGCCTGATATCGTTTTTATGCTGCTGTTCTTCTTCATGGTCGCTACGGTTCTTCGAACGGAAGAGGAAAAGGTTCGTTTGATTCGTCCAGAAGCGTCGGAATTGTATAAAATCGAGAAGAAGCACTTGATCCGTTACGTCAATATCGGAGTCCCCATGGACCGTCGATACGGAACTGAGCCAATCATGCAGTTGAACGATGCCTTTGCATCGCCGGAAATGATCCAAGATTGGGTAATCACAGAGCGCTTGACGCTCGCTGAATCAGAGCAAAGCAAGATGTGGGTGTCCCTGAAAGTCGACAAAGACACAAAAATGGGAATCGTCACCGATGTAAAGCAAGAGTTGCGCAAAGCATCTGCTTTGAAGGTGCTTTACTCCGCATCAGGTCGTGAGAGGACACAGTCAGGCAACTGATTCATTCCTTATCTAGAATTTTATCTCCCAATACGTCGCTGAGCTTGAAATAACTTTCTTCGCTCCAACCCGCAACATGCGGCGACAGCAAGGCCTTCGGATGGGCTGCGAGCTGATGGAAGCAAGGTGGTTTTTCGGAAATTCCCTCTAGGCTCGTCATTTCGAACTCTAACACGTCCAACGCCGCACCAAGTAAGCTGCCAGTGTCCAAGGCTTCAACAATTGCATCGGTGTGTGCGATTCCTCCACGCGCCGAATTGAGGAGATAAAACGGTTGGGAAAATTGACCGATCCATTTCGCGTCGATCATGCCTTTGGTCTCAGATGTCAATGGTATGTGCAAGGAAACCACATCGGCATCATCACAAAGTTGAAGAAAGTCGACTTCCTCCACCCCGAAGTCTCCATCAAACCCGCTTTTGTATTTGTCATAAGCCAACACGCGACAACCAAACCCCAAAAGCCGCTGGGCTAGGGAACGGCCCATGTTTCCAAAGCCAATGATGCCAACAGTGCGCGCTTCCAATTCCAAACCCCGATGCCCTTCGCGATCCCAACCTCCTTCGCGCACATGCTGATTGCTGATGTGAAGTTTGTGCAGCAACATCAGCAACTGTCCAATGACGTGTTCTCCAACGGATGCTGCGTTGCCTTCGGGAGAATTTATCCCCCGCACCCCTCGATTGTCTGCAGAGGCCGTATCGATATTTTCGAGCCCTGCACCGCTGCGCGCAATCCACTTCAAATTGGGCATGGCTGTAAGCATTTTGAGGTCGATCGTAAGGCGCGACCGGAGCACAATGCCGTGCACATCGGAGCACGCTCCGTTCAAGATTGAATCTCTGTCAATGCCAGTCTCCCATGAACACGCCATTCCTTCGGCGCTCAATCGATCGAACAACACAGGATGAACGGTATCGAGGAAAACCACGCGCCTACTCATCTCATCCGAGAATTAAGCTGCTGATCAGACTGCCAACAGCGAAATAAATCATCAATCCGATGATGTCGTTGACAGTTGTGATAAAGGGCCCTGTGGCCAAAGCTGGATCTATCTTATACCGGTGCAACATCAAGGGCACAAATGTGCCGAAGAGTGCGGCAAAAATGATCACACAGAGCAAGGCAATGCTCACTGTAATACTGAGTGCTGTGCCAAAATTGAGTGCGAGAGTAATTCCTAAAATGAGGAGCCCGCAAATGAGCCCATTGAGGATGCCAACTCCGAACTCCTTTGAGAGTCGGTCGATTATATTGCTCGTGCTGATGTGGTTTGACGCTAATCCTTGCACTACAATTGCAGCGGATTGTACGCCTACATTGCCACCCATTGCAGCAATCAAAGGAATGAACAGTGCCATTTCTGCATTTTCCTTGATGTCGAACCAGCCAATGACGTATGCACCTCCGATTCCGCCGACTAGGCCGATGAGTAACCACGGCAGTCGAGCGCGGGTCAAGGTGATTACGTCGTCACTGGACTCAACATCTTCAGATATTCCACTGGCCAATTGATAATCCCGCTCTGCATCTTCGATGATGCTATCCACGGCATCATCAATTGTTATGCGTCCCAATAAACGCTGTTCGGCATCCACGACAGGAAGAGCGACCAAGTCGTAACGCTCCATCAGCATTGTTGCTTTTTCTGAGGATTCATGAGCTTGTATGGTCACGTTACCATCCTCCCTCTGCAACTCCTTGACCTTTGACCGGGTACTTTCTGCACCTAGGAGCAAATGTTTCATGCTGAGCCGCCCAGTTAGTCGATCCTCTTCGTCAACTACATAAACCGTGTAAACCTGATGTACTTCTTCTGCTTGCCGTCTGATTTCACGGATGGTCCGAGTGACAGTCCAATCGGCCTGAACTTTCACCAACTCTTTTGCCATCATGGCTCCTGCCGTGCCTTCTTGATAGGCGAGGAGGTCTCGAATGTCAGAAGCACGCTCGTCATCTTCGAGGTGTCCAATGACCTCTTCGGCCTTATTTGGCGGGAGCTCTGCAACTACATCGGTGGCATCGTCAGAGTCCAATTTCCCCAAAACGCCACCTGCAATTTCTTCGGCGGTCATTGCTGACAGCAATTCTGCACGCTGGTCTTCATCCAATTCAATCAGTACATCTGCTCTGACTTCGGGATCGAGGAGACGGTAGAGATAGCTCGCAGGTTCCGATCGCATTTGACCAAGAATTTCAGCCACATCTGTGGCATGCAGGTCCCTTGCCCATGCGCGCAACTCCGAGTCCTGCCCCGCTTCAATGCGGTCAGAGAGTTTTTGGATAAGGTCTTTGTTGATATTGATCATGGCACAGTAGGCTGCCCAAAGTTAAACAGGACTCGTCACTCGAGCGCCTCTGGCTTGATTTACACTCGTTTTTTTCGTTTGCTTTCGAAAAATGACTTAATCAGCGCGCTGCATTCATCTTCCAGAATCCCGTGATCGACGGTCGTTTTGGGGTGAATGAGCGCATCTGAAGGTTGATTCCCCCATTTTTGAAAGCCTCTTTTCTTGTCAGAAGCTCCAAACACAATTCTGCCCACACGGGTCCAGTAAGAGGCTCCAGCACACATTGGACAGGGCTCCAAGGTTACGTAGAGTGTGCATTGGTCAAGGTGTTTGCCTCCTAAAAATTCGGAGGCGGCTGTAAAGGCCTGCATTTCAGCATGGGCAGTGAAATCATTCAATCGTTCGCACAAATTATGCGCTCGGGCAATGACTTGATTTCGGGCGACAATAACAGCACCTATGGGCACTTCATCCTGCTCGAATGCATACTTCGCCTCAGCTAGAGCTAAGCGCATAAAGTGTTCGTCGTTTTTTGGTTGTTCCATGAAGGTGAGACAAAGTTAGTAGAAGAGAAATGCCGGAGTAATCAGCTGGACCCTGATACAAATGCATCCAGGACCGAAAGTGCCAATACGTTGGGCGGATGTGAAGGAATATGCCCCATTGCATCGGGCAACTCGCCTCGCTCGAGCGCAAATTGGGAACAGGTGGCCATGCCCCATTTTTGTTTCCAGAACTCTGCGAGTTGCAGCTGTTCTGGCTGTCCAGGTGTGGGGATGAGGATGGCAGGTTTTCCCAATGCAGCCAAATCCAAGAGAGAAGAGTACCCCGATCGGCAAACAACGACTTGGGCGCCGCGAAGTGCAGATGACAGTTCGGTTTGAGTTGGATTGGGCCAAATCGTCAAGTTGTCCACTTGCTCTATACGGCCTCCTGGACGACCTGCGATCAGGAGACCTGGCTCTGAATCTTCTAAGATCCATTTGCGCAACGCATGTTCCATTAACGTGCGATGCGGCTCGGGTCCACTTACCATGCCTACACGCTGCCAATGGCCGGGTTGTGCATCGAGAGGCAGTCGGCTCAGGACACCAATCATTGTTTGATGTTCCAGTGGATTGTCGGCCGCGAGTCGACCGGACATGGAGAAATCCTTGGTATCGGGCACCCACACTTCTTGGAACCTTCTGGCCTGACGGGCGACAAAAGTTTTTGCAAGTTTCCGAAGCAACAAAGGAACCGGCAGCTGCAACTGGTGAGAAATGAGTGCTGCTGGGACAGTGGGATGCGCCACGCCGTAACAATTGTCGCTGACGATGTGAGTTATATTGTGGTGCAGTGCTAGGAACTCTGTCCATTTTTTTTCCCGCCGGATGCTGAAGAGAAATGAAGGGACTTGTGCGGCAATCTTTATCAAATTGCCATGTTTTGCGTACTGAATTTCGGGGCCTGGCTTGGTGTGAAAAACAGCATCAGTGCCGTCAAATTGGCTACGTAGAAAGACGAGGGCAGTTCCCCGCGAAGCAATATGAACAGTCCAATTTTGATCCAACGCATGGGCAATCAAAGGCGCACTTCGGGTGGCGTGACCCATCCCCCAATCGAGAATTGCGAACAATAAGTGAGGTCTATTTAATTCATTGCCTTTCATCCTGTCTAAGTTCCGTAATTTTGCCGAGTCTATGGGCAAAGCAAAATCGGCAAAATGGAAGGAGTTGGCCACCTTCGAGCGTGTATTTGAACCTACGCTGCAAGATGCCATCGATGGCAATGACTTCGAATTCAGTGGGAATTGGTCACAAAAGGTATTTGGAAATGATCATCCTATCATACTTGAGTTGGGTTGCGGCAAAGGTGAATACACGATTGCACAGGCTCGGAACAACCCCGAGTGCAATTATATCGGAGTCGACATCAAAGGCCAACGTGTTTGGCGCGGCGCCAAAACGATCAATGATGAAGACATCCGCAATGTGGCATTCTTGCGCACCCGCATAGAATTCATTGACCGGTATTTCGCTCCGAATGAAGTCAGCGAAATTTGGTTGACCTTCAGCGATCCCCAACCCAAGGATGAAAAGGGCACAAAGCGAATAACATCTTCGCATTTTATTGAGAATCGATACCGCAACATTTTAAAACCGGGCAGCCTCATCCATGTGAAGAGCGACAGCCCGCTATTGTATGCGATTTCCAAGGAGAATTACGAAGAAGCGAAGTACAAAATTAATTATGACAGCGCCGATGTTTATGGAGAATTGGTGCAGCGAGTGCCCGCTGACCTGAGGGAATTGCTTGAAGTAAAAACCTTCTATGAGAAGATGTGGTTGGAAGAGGGTCGAAAAATTCACTACTTGCAGATTCAAATTTGATGGCTACTATGCCCAAACCAGAGTCGGATCAATTCAGAAACGACGTTTATGCCATTACTCGCTTGATTCCAGTGGGTCGGGTTTCCTCGTACGGTGAAATAGCCGAAAGCATCGGTGCGAAGGGTGCTGCGCGGCGAGTGGGGTGGATCCTAAATGGTTCATTTGACGCAGTTCCCACAGTCCCTGCCCATCGCGTGGTAAATCGGTTAGGTTTGCTGACCGGGCGTATGCATTTTTCGGAGAACATGCCGATGGAGGAATTGTTGCGGTCTGAGGGCGTGGTAGTAGAGAAAGAACGCGTGCTAAACTTTGAAGCTGTGCGCTGGAACCCGATGGTTGAATGCGAAATTGAATGAAAATGGAATGGACTCAACAGGCAGTTTTCGAAGCGCTAAAAGGCGTGATGGATCCCGAGATAGGAAAAGATGTTGTAGGAATGGGTTGGGTGACGGTCAATGCCATTGCTGAAAATAAAATAGACGTCGAGGTGAAGACGGGCAATCCTGCCATGCACGCAAGGCAACGCATGGAGGAAGCCGTCCGCTTTGCTTTGGAACGAGCATTTGGTGACGGCTGTGCCTTAGAGGTGCAAATCACTCCTGTGAAAGCCGTTGAACGAACCCCGGAAACCAGAAAGGTTCTTCCGGGAGTGGAAAACATTATCGCCGTGGCTTCAGGCAAAGGTGGTGTAGGGAAAAGCACAGTTGCCGCCAATCTCGCAGTCGGCCTTGCTCAATTGGGCTACAAAGTTGGATTGTGCGATGCAGATATTTATGGCCCCAGTGTTCCCACTATGTTTGATGTTACCGATGCAAAGCCGGTTCCCATTGAAATGGGAGGTCGAACGTTTATTCAACCGATCGAGCAATACGGTGTCAAGGTGCTCTCAATTGGCTTTTTCGCTGATCCAGACCAAGCCATTGTTTGGCGGGGACCGATGGCGAGCCGAGCTTTGGGACAATTGTTCACTGATACTCACTGGGGGGAATTGGATTTCATGATCGTTGATTTGCCGCCGGGGACCGGAGATATTCACCTCTCGCTGGTCAAGGATGTTCCCCTTAGCGGGGCAGTGATTGTGAGTACACCTCAGGAGGTGGCGCTGGCAGACGCGCGTAAAGGTGTGGGCATGTTCCGACTTGAAAGCATAAATGTCCAGGTTTTAGGTCTGATTGAGAACATGGCTTATTTCGTTCCGCCCGACATGCCTGACAAACGCTATGATATTTTTGGGCGGGATGGAGCGAAACGGCTTGCGGAGTCTTTGGACACACCTTTTTTGGGCGAAGTGCCATTGTTGCAATCCATTCGAGAAGCAGGAGATGCCGGGCGCCCTGCTATGTTGCAAGGAGATTCACCTGCGGCTGCTGCTTTCCGGGCGGTCTTGGCTAACTTGCTCCAAGAATTGGGAAAGAAAACAGATTAATGGCATTGCCGACAGACATAACCGCACGGGTAGAAGGTGCATTGAAGGCACTGCGTCCTTATCTCGAAGCCGATGGTGGAGACATTAGTCTTGTAGAAGTCACGGATAATTTGGAGGTAAAGGTTGAATTGCATGGTGCATGTGCGAGTTGTCAAATGATTCACATGACGATGAAAGGTGGTGTGGAACAGGCGATTCGTCAGGCCGCACCCGAAGTAACGAAAGTGGAGGCCATCAATTGGTCAGAATAACTGGGGTGAAGAGGATGTTTTTTTTGCCGAACATCCGGGGCTTCAACGCTGTTGATTCATTAATTTTACGGCCTTGAAACGCACTTCTTCTCATCAATAGAATTAGATCATAGCATGATCCAAACTGACATACTTATTATTGGAGCTGGACCTTGTGGCTTATTTACGGTCTTTGAAGCGGGCTTGCTCAAGCTTCGTTGTCACCTAATCGATGCTCTGCCGCAGGCGGGGGGTCAATGCAGTGAGATTTATCCGAAGAAGCCTATATATGATATTCCTGCATATCCCTCTATTTTGGCGGGTGATTTGGTGGATAAGCTCATGGAACAAGCCGCTCCATTCGACCCGGGATTCACCTTGGGTGAGCGCGCTGAGGAAATAGAGAAAGACGAAGAAGGTCAGTTTATTTTAACGACCAACCGCGGCACCCAACACCGAGCACCGATCATTGCAATTGCTGGTGGGTTGGGATGTTTTGAGCCGCGGAAACCACCTGTGGAGGGCCTTGTAAATTTTGAGGATCACGGCGTTGAGTACATTATCAAGGACCCGGAGTTTTACCGCGACAAGAAAGTCATCATTTCAGGTGGAGGAGATTCAGCCTTGGACTGGGCGATTTTCTTGGCCGACGGTGTTGCGAAAGAGGTGACCCTCGTTCACCGCCGAACCGAGTTCCGAGGCCATTTGGACAGCGTACAGAAAGTTATGGATATGGCGGCTTCGGGCCGCATTCGACTCTTGACAAATGCGGAGGTTGCCGAAGTACATGGTGAATCTGACTTGCAATCAGTCGTGATCAAGACCAAGAAGGATGGAATGCACACGCTTGAGACCGATCACTGGGTTCCTCTGTTTGGCTTGAGTCCTAAGTTGGGACCCATTGCTGACTGGAAGTTGAATATCACCAAGAATGCAGTTGAGGTGGATACCACCGACTATAGCACAAACGTTCCTGGCATTTATGCGATTGGCGATATCAATACGTATCCGGGCAAGCTCAAATTAATTTTGTGTGGATTTCATGAGGCGACGCTGATGGTTCAAAGCGCTTTCAAGCGGATTTATCCCGATAAAAATCTAGTTCTCAAGTACACCACAGTCAACGGGGTGAACGGTTTTTGATATTCCCCATAGATTTACCAATCCCATGGAAAATACGATTCAGATCCAAGTCCAGGACCGAGAAGGTCAATTGCATGACCTAGAGGGGCCCACGGATATGGGAATGAATATGATGGAATTGTGCCGAGCGGCTGAATTGCCTGTGGAAGGCACCTGCGGTGGTATGGCGATGTGCGCCAGTTGTCATATGTACGTCGAAAGCGCCCATGATTTGTCAGAGAAGTCTGATGATGAGGAGGATATGCTGGATGAGGCTTTTTTTGTAGAAGACAACAGCCGCTTAGGTTGCCAGATTCACCTGTCCAATGATTTGGACGGACTCAAGGTAAAGCTGGCCCCCGTCGGAAATTGATTGCCTTGGGCTTAGTTGAGGACAGGAAGGTTGGCACTGGCAGGCTTTCCATTGTGCAGCCAGTGTTGAACTGCGGGCGACTTGCTGATGGCATCTAAACTCTCCATGTGCCGCATTCCGTGGGCGTCAGAACAGATCATTCGGGCGATGTTGTTTTCGATTAACCGCTTTGCCACACGATACATCTCTGGGCCATAGGCTCCTGCAAGCGAAGCGGCATTGACCGTGATCCAAACACCCCGTTCGGCCAAAGATTCTATTTCCTGAGGCATTTTATGCCAATAGGGATACCGTTCGGCGTGTGCCAAAACACCAGTATACCCTGCCATTTGTAATTCAAATAGTACGTGCTCATGGTTCATCGGTGGTTCGTGGAATCCAAATTCAAAAAGAACACATTTGACCTCCTGTCCATTTTCATCCAAGCCGGGAAACCAGAGCAATTCATTCGTTCCAATGGAATGTTCGAAATGATCATCCATGAAGTATTCCGCAGCCAGATGGACTTTGAAACTTGGCCAGCGTTCAGCAACTGCTTCTTTCAGCTTTTTGAAGGGATTTTTTAGCGTATGAATGGAATTGGGGTAGATGTCTGAATGGATGTGCGGCGTGATCACAGCTTGTCGGTAACCCATGTCCACGAGACGTTCAATCATTTCCATCGATTGCGCAAGGGATTCCGAACCGTCATCCACGCCAGGCACCATGTGCGAATGCACATCCGTGATGAGATGTTCGCCAATTCGGAGCGGAGAACCACTGAAATCAGGCACATCATTGCGCTTGGATTTAGAGCGAAAACGATTGAGCCAACTCATTCTTTGCCTCGGTTGCCATACATATTTTTGTAATACTCTTGGTATTGACCTGAAGTCACGGAATCGAGCCATTCGCCACTGTTCAGGTACCAGTCAACTGTTGCTTCCAGACCTTTTTCGAAGGTAACGGATGGTTTCCAACCTAGCTCTGTCTCAATGCGTGTAGCATCAATTGCATAGCGCATATCGTGTCCTGCTCGATCCTTGACGAACTCAATCAAGCTTTTGGATGTGCCTTCAGGCCTTCCTAGTGCTCCATCTACAAGTCGAATGATTGCGTGGATCAAGTCGATATTTCTCCACTCATTCAAGCCTCCGATATTGTACGTTCGGCCAAAAGATCCTTTGTGCAGAATTACATCGATTGCAGTGGCGTGATCTTCAACCCACAACCAATCACGCACATTGATGCCCTCGCCGTATACAGGCAACGGTAGTTGATCGCGAATGTTACGAATCATGAGCGGGATCAGCTTTTCTGGGAATTGAAAAGAGCCGTAATTGTTGGAGCAGTTTGAAATGACGATGGGCAACCCATAGGTGTGGTGCCAGGCGCGAACCAAGTGATCACTTGATGCTTTGGAAGAACTATAAGGACTGCGAGGATCGTAGGGGGTGTCCTCTGTGAAGAGCCCCTCCTCCTCCAATGACCCATAGACTTCGTCCGTAGAAATGTGATAGAAACATTTGTCATCCATATTGCCTTCCCAGGCCTTCTTTGCCGCATTAAGCAATGTGGCGGTGCCTATGATATTTGTTTCTAAGAATGCCATCGGATTGGTGATGCTGCGGTCTACATGGCTTTCTGCAGCGAGGTGAACCACGGCATCAAAACGGTATTTATCAAAGAGCGATTCGATTAAATTTTCGTCTTGGATATCGCCTTTTACGAATTGATAATGGGCTTCATTTTCCACATCACGGAGGTTCTCCAAATTGCCGGCATAGGTGAGCAGGTCTAGGTTGGTGATTTTGGCTGCTGGATGATTCTTGAGCAGGGTTCGAATCACATGAGAACCAATAAATCCAGCTCCGCCGGTGATCAAAATGGATTGAAAAGTTCGTGCCATGCTCAGGGTGTATGCTTTTTTACAAAACGATTTACAAGCTCCAATATTCGAGGCGTTGGATTTGGCCTCGGAGTAGCCCTTTCAAATCGGCGATTACTCCGTTGTTGTCTTTCATAAGCGCTTCAAAATCAGATTCATTCATTGTCCGGTACGGTTCGTGGCTCACCGCTAAAACAACCGCGTCATATGCTCCGAGTTTAGGCTTTTCGGCCAAATCAAAGCCGTATTCTTCAGCAACTTGTTTGGGATTCGCAAACGGATCGACTACGTCCACAGCGATGTTGTAGCTCTTGAGTTCACGGATCACATCGACGACTTTGGTATTGCGAATGTCCGCGACATCTTCCTTGAATGTGAGCCCCATAACGAGGATGCGAGAATCCAGGGGATTCTTGTTTTGTTCCAACATCTTCTTGACGACCTGTTTGCCAACGTGCGCACCCATGGCATCATTGACATGTCGGCCAGAATTGATGACTCTGGCGTGGTACCCCAATTTATCGGACTTCCACGTGAGGTAATAGGGGTCAATACCGATGCAGTGTCCGCCAACAAGACCCGGTGAAAATTTAAGGAAATTCCATTTGGTGCCAGCAGCCTCAAGTACTTCGTACGTGTTGATTCCGATGCGATCAAAGATGATGCTGAGTTCGTTGATGAGGGCTATGTTGACATCGCGCTGGGTGTTCTCAATGATCTTAGAGGCTTCGGCCACTTTGATGCTCGAGGCCCTGTGTGTTCCTGCCTTAACCACTAAATCGTACGTTTGAGCGATGGAGTCGGCACTTTCTGCATCTGAACCGCTCACCACCTTGACGATGGTTTCCACAGTATTCACTTTGTCTCCGGGATTGATTCGTTCTGGGCTGTAGCCTACTTTGAAGTCTTTATTGAACGTTAGTCCACTCACTTCTTCGAGCACAGGGACGCAGTCATCTTCGGTGCAGCCGGGATATACAGTTGATTCATACACCACATAATCCCCCGGTTTTAGCGCACTGCCTACAGTGCGCGAAGCACCAATTAAGGGCTTGAGGTCCGGCTGGTTCGACTGGTTAATCGGGGTGGGAACGGCAACAATATGAAATTGTGCTTTTTTCAATTCCTCAGGATCAGCAGAAAAAGAAATATCACAGCCTTCAAAATCTTTGGCCTCCAATTCTTCAGATGGATCAATATGTTTGCGCATCATTTCAATACGCTCTTCATTGATGTCGAATCCAATCACTCGGACATGCTTCGCAAAAGCCAAGGCAATGGGCAGTCCCACATAGCCGAGTCCCACTACGCTCATCGTAGCATCCTTGTTAATGAGGCGCTCATACATATTCATTTCGTGCAATTTATTTGATTCGACTGACCACTGTGGTGTCGGCGGTCGAGACGCTTAATTGATAGTATTGATCCGATTCGGAACATTTCGCCCGTCCGTTTTCGTCAAAATGTAGCCGCTGTCCGAATTCGGACATCCAACCGATTTGACGGGCTGGGTTTCCAACAAGAAGAGCGTACGCGGGAACGGCCGTGGTCACCACGGCACCTGCTCCGATGAAAGCAAATGCCCCTATATCATTGCCACAAACGATAGTGGCATTGGCTCCGATCGTTGCCCCTTTTCCCACATGGGTCTTTGCGTATTGTCCTCTTCGAACCACAGCACTACGGGGGTTGATTATGTTGGTGAAAACGCAACTGGGACCCAAGAATACATCGTCGCTGCAGGTAACGCCTTCATAGATGGAGACGTTGTTTTGCACCTTGACATTCCGTCCCAAGACCACTCCCGGCGAGACCACAACATTTTGCCCAATGTTGCAGTTTTCTCCCAAAATAGCTCGTGGCATGATGTGGCTAAAATGCCATATTTTGCATCCTTCGCCAATGCTTGAACCGTCGTCTATGGCAGCTGTTTCGTGTGCTTGGTAGTGCATGGGAATGGTGTTTTGTTCAGTCTTTGTTGTACTTAGAAAATTCCCGATGTTCGGATTTGTGCAACTGTTCTGTCGTCAATGTTTTGAAATAGGCATAGGTGCGCTTCAGTCCCTCTGCCCGATCTATAGTTGGTTCCCACCCCAAAACGGACTGGGCTCGTCCAATATCTGGTTGGCGTTGCATTGGATCGTTTTCGGGGAGATCTCGGTACACTACTTTTTGCTCCGTACCGGTAAGAGCAATGATTTCCTCGGCAAAGTCGCTGATGGTAATTTCATCGGGATTTCCAATATTCACGGGACGCGTTTCATTGGAAAAATGCAGCCGATAGATTCCTTCCACGAGATCATCCACATAGCAAAAGCTGCGTGTTTGCGATCCTGTTCCAAAGACAGTAAGATCCTCTCCACGAAGCGCCTGACCTATAAAGGCTGGCAGTACACGCCCATCGTTCAGGCGCATGCGTGGACCGTATGTATTGAAGATGCGCACGATGCGCGTTTCTACACCGTGGTAGCGGTGATAGGCCATCGTCATTGACTCTTGAAACCGCTTTGCTTCATCGTAGACTCCGCGGGGTCCAATAGTGTTCACATGGCCAAAGTACTCTTCGTGTTGGGGATGGACCTCGGGATCACCATAAATTTCACTCGTAGACGCAATGGTAATCCGGGCGCCTTTGTGCTTGGCGAGACCGAGGCAATTGTGGACACCGAGGGAACCAACCTTCAGCGTTTGAATGGGAATCTTCAGGTAATCAATTGGCGATGCTGGCGATGCAAAGTGCAGAATGTGGTCCAAAGCTCCTTCGATGTCAATGTGTTCTGTGACATCGTGGTGATGAAAAGCAAAGCTTGGGTGATCCATCAAGGGGGCGAGATTATTAAGATCACCTGTGATGAGATTGTCCATCGCTTCCACGCGAAATCCTTCCTTAATGAAGCGCTCGCAGAGGTGTGAGCCGAGAAAGCCGGCGGCTCCAGTGATGAGTACCCTTTTCATGGTCATATCGGGTGGACGGTTGATCGTCCAATGCTTTTGTAGTAAAAATTCAGCGATTGCATAGACTCCAAATCGTAGAGGTTTCGTCCATCAAAAATAACAGGAGCGTTCAAACGTTTTTTCACTTCAACCATGTCTGGATTACGAAAAACTTGCCATTCCGTGCAAATGAGCAAAGCGTCTGCTCCATCGAGTGCATCCATGTGATTGTGGCTGTATTCGATTTTTTCACCAATTCGATTTTTAACATTTTGAGTTGCTTCCGGATCGAATGCAATTACTTCAGCACCAGCCTCCACCAATCGGTCAATCATGTAGAGGGCAGGGGCTTCACGGATGTCGTCTGTTTCGGGCTTAAATGCCAATCCCCAGAGGGCGATGCGTTTGCCGGACAGATCCCCTCCAAAATGGTCCCGGATGGGGTCGAATAAAATGGTCTTTTGCTCTTCATTTGCTCGAATGACACTGGTGAGAATGCCAAAGTCAAAGCCAGATTCTTGTCCGCTGCGGTGCAAGGCTTGTACGTCTTTTGGAAAACAACTTCCACCATAACCAATGCCTGGAAAGAGAAAGCGTGAACCGATTCGAGTATCAGTGCCCATGCCTCGGCGCACCTTGTCTACGTCTGCCCCCACCAACTCGCAAAAGTTGGCGACTTCGTTCATGAAGGTGATTTTCGTTGCAAGAAAAGAATTGGCGGCATATTTCGTGAGCTCTGCACTTTTCTCATCCATGAAGATGATGGGGTTTCCTTGACGAACGAATGGTTTGTAAAGTTCACTCATCAGTTTTTCTGCGCGTGCGCTCGTGCAACCGATTACGACGCGATCGGGCTTCATAAAATCATTTACAGCAAACCCTTCTCGCAGGAACTCAGGATTTGAAACCACGTCAAAATCAACTCGGGCATTTTGAGCTACGGCCGAGTGAACCTTTTCAGCGGTGCCGACGGGCACGGTACTCTTGTCAATGATGACTTTGTATTCCTTGATTATTTTCCCCAATTGCGCTGCGACGCCAAGTACGTAACTCAGATCAGCTGATCCGTCCTCACCTGGGGGGGTAGGCAGCGCTAAGAATATCAACGTAGCTTCTTCTACCGCAGCTTCAAGATCGGTTGTGAAAGTAAGGCGTCCCGCCTTAATGTTGCGCTCGAAGAGGACAGCCAAGTGCGGCTCGTAGATGGGGATTTCCCCACTTTTCATAGCCTTGACCTTCGCCTCGTCAATGTCCACGCAGATTACATCGTTGCCTGTTTCAGCAAAACAGGTTCCACTGACCAGGCCGACATAACCGGTTCCAATAACTGCGATTTTCATTTTGTCCTCAATTTAATCTCAATCAAAATTACGAAGGGTATCGCATATGTAAGCCTGCTGTTCCTCGCTTAATTCAGTATGCATAGGCAGTGAGAGCACTTCAGAGGCAGCTCGCGAACTTGCATCAAAATCTGCGGCATCGTATCTGAAAGTTTCGAATGCTTTTTGGGCATGTCCTGGGATGGGGTAATAGATTCCGGTTGGAATTCCTTGAGCAGTCAAATGCGCGCGAAGGGCATCACGCCGAGAATTCTCAATCCGTAACGTGTATTGATGAAATACGTGGGTACTTCTAGCCTCGCGCTTTGGAATAGAAATTCCCGAAATCGCGGAAAGCTCTCGGTCGTAATAGCTGGCCGCTTTCTGCCTCGCGGCGATGTAGTTCGGCAGGTGCCTTAGTTTCACTCGTAAAATGGCGGCCTGCAGGCCGTCCAGCCGTGAGTTGATTCCGATGACGTCGTGGTGGTATTGCTTGGACATTCCGTGGTTGGCAATTTGACGGCATTTTGCAGCCGTGTCATCATCATCGGTCATTACGGCTCCGCCGTCGCCCATGCAACCCAGATTCTTGGACGGAAAAAAACTGGTCGTTCCCATTAGACCCATGGTGCCTGATTTTTTGGAAGGTGCAGATCCGTCCGACCATTGCGCTCCGATGGCCTGCGCATTGTCCTCGATGATAGGAATATTGTGCGCCTTCGAAATTTTTGAGAGTGCTGTCATGTCCGCCATTTGACCGAAAAGGTGGACGGGTACGATCGCCTTTGTGCGCTTTGTAATGGCCTTCTCTATTTGGTCGGCATCAATCGTGAACGTGTCGGGATCGATATCAACAAGAACCGGCTTTGCTCCCAGAAGTGCGACCACCTCGACGGTGCTGATGAAGGTGAATCCGGTGGTGATGACTTCGTCCCCCGTGCCTATGCCAAGAGCCATCATTGCAATTTGCAAGGCATCCGTGCCGTTTCCACAGGGAATAATATGCTTAGAGCCAGCAAATGCTCCAAGTTCTTGGGCAAAAGCCATGACCTCAGGGCCTTTCACGAAAGCAGCATTGGAAATCACGCGGCCCATGGCCTCGTTCAGTTCTTTTTCAATGTTGTGATGTTGACCCACTAGGTCCACCATTTGAATGCCCTCCATTGTTTGTGCTCGCTTTATAAACAAATTTACAAAGTGCGTTGCCTGTTAAATCAAAAGGTTTCAGAAAAGCTAACAGGCGAATGGTAACTTGCTGCACATAACTTTGGTGGCCATTACAAAGGACAATGATGACTTTTTCGAATTGCTTGATGGGATGTATTTGCGCGCTGTTCATTGGCTTTGTGGCTCTTGAATGTGATGCGCAGGGCCGCTCAGTGCGGGATAGCGTGCTTTTTTCTCCATACATGCAAGTGCATGGGGGCGTGGGGGCAAGCGGAGGAGATTTGGGTTTGCGGTTTGGTCGAGGGGGGCATGTTGGCACCGGGATACATGTGAAAACGATAAAGAATTGGTTTTTTGGTGCGCAAGGAAGTTTCGGTTTTGGTATGGAGTTGAAAGAACTGGGTGTCCTTTCCAATTTGCTCACGCCTACAGGCCAATTGATTGACAACGAAGGGCAAGTGGCATTGTTAACGCTTTCGGGCAAGGGTGGTTGGTTCACTATCGATGCTGGAAAGCTATTTCCCTTGGCCAATACCAATCCAAATTCCGGTATTTTGGTCATGCTCGGAGTGGGTTCTGTGCACCACCGCGTCCATTTTGAGAACACCGAAAATCGGATTACACAGCTGGAAGAACCCTATGTGTCAGGCTACGATCGCCTTACGTGGGGTGTGGCAGCTCGGCAATTCTTAGGCTATTGGCACATGTCCAATAATGGCTTGGTGAATTGGTTTGGTGGCGTGGAATTGTGGGAGGCCCGCACGTGGCCGCAGCGTCCAATGAATTTTGATACGTTGACGGCGGATGAGGGTCCTCGATTTGATGCCATGGCTTCGCTGCAAATGGGTTGGGTATTTCACATTTACAAGCGCTCGAACCCAGAGCATTGGTATTGAACTGAATACAGATGGGCCGATTTGCACATTTTTTCGTGATGCGTTGTTATCGTTTGGCCATTGGCGTATCCGCTTCACTGGGCAACGCAAAAGCCCAAGGTTGGTTGGATATGCGAATCGGAAATATCGAACGCGTTCGTTTGGCAACCAAATCGCTGTTGCCGAATGAAAAGTGGGTGTGGTTTCATTGTGCCTCGGTTGGAGAATTTGAGCAGGCTCAACCTGTAATGAAGGCCATGCGTCAACAGGATAATTCCTTGCGCTTTATGCTGACATTTTATAGCCCCTCGGGCTGGGGAAGTTTCGCCAAGTGGCAACCAGATTGGTGGCGGCAAAGGGATATGGCCGCCGCGTTGCCTTTAGATACTCCCGCAGCAGTTCGTCGGTTCCTGAATGCATTGACGCCAGAAAAGGCATTGGTTCCTGCCGTTCAACTTTTGGCGCTTTCCAAATACGAGGTTTGGCCGGAGTTGATTCGTCAAGTGAAGCCACACGCTCGTATTGCACTTTTTGCCGGGCATGTCATTGCCGGTTGTTGGCCTTTCAGAACTTTCGGTGGGTTTTACCGTGGAGCATGGAGAAAGTTGGACAAGGTGCTTGTCCAAAGCGATTCTTCCGTAGTGGAGTTGGGGCGATGGAATGTAGAAGCGAAAATTGGTGGAGACCCTCGTTTTGACCGGGTATTGGAGGCCGCCGAGGCTTCCCGAATACAACCCGATGATGAATGTGTTCGTTGGCTATCCAATCGAACATGCTTAGTGGTTGGAAGCGCTTGGGAGGCTGAGTCTAAAATAGCGCAATCGGCTTGGATGCCAGGACATGCCTGCATTGTTGTTCCACATGAGTGGGATCAGAATTGGGCGAAGCAGCAACAACGTGCGTGGCAAGAACGCGGAGCAAAGGCCATCATATGGAGCGAATTGCGAGGCAAGAATGCGTCAGCAATACTTCCTGATGCGGACGTGATTTTGCTGGATGCTATGGGGCAATTGATGCATATTTACGGAGTTGGCCAGCTTGCGTTAGTCGGCGGTGGATTTGGGAAAGGCGTCCACAATACGCTGGAACCGGCCGCGCATGGATTGCCGATTTGGGTGGGTCCCAAAGTGGGGCGTTTTGCGGAAGTTCAAGGTCTTTCGGATGCGGATGCCTTAACTGTTGCGAGTGATGAAAGACACTGTATTAATTTATTGCGTGAAGCCTGGAGCGATGTGGATCGCTTGAAAAAGAGAGGATTGGCGGCTCGAAACTATGCCACGGAAAACGCGGGAGCGGGAGCAAAGATTGCCAAACATTTGATGGGATTATTGGCCCGATAGTAATGGCGAAGCAGATTTGCTGGTGCAAAGGAATATTAAGGGGGATTATTGCTTTATTTTTGCAGTACAAATGAGACGTCTTTTGGACGTTTTATGCCTGGATGGTGGAATTGGTAGACACGACAGACTTAAAATCTGTTGACCCGAAGGGTCGTGCGGGTTCAAGTCCCGCTCCGGGTACCAA
>MDSY01142012.1_pt1 | contig 26603 bp, 38 predicted proteins | sample 811131 | NCBI WGS metagenome assembly MDSY01 (sample SAMN05326643, study PRJNA326480) | marine metagenome | isolation source: seawater | place: Atlantic Ocean: South West | collected 2010
AAAGTAAGTAACACGGTCTAATTTTATTAAGCTTTAATTATTGGGCAAGAAGGGATTCGAACCCCTGACACCGTAGTTCGTAGCCACGTGCTCTAGTCCACTGAGCTACAAGCCCAAACTGTGTTACATATGAATATATTAATACTAATCACTACTTTTAGTAAAGTTTTTATAAAAAAGATTTTAATCAAATTAGAAATTCACTTGCAAATTTATTCCAGTTTACTTTAAAATGAAATTTAAACTATTTTTCATAGAAAGTAAGTTAAATCATAGTTATGTCAAAAAAAATTTTATATAAAGATAATGCGAGACGTGCTTTAGAACGTGGAATGGAAATAATGGTTGAAGCTGTTTCAGTAACATTAGGTCCAAAAGGTCGAAATGTTGTATTAGAAAAAGCGTATGGATCACCACAAATTGTGAATGACGGTGTAACAATAGCTAAAGAAATTAAATTAGAAGATCATATCGAAAACACTGGTGTTTCACTAATCCGCCAAGCAGCAGCTAAAACAAATGATGTAGCTGGAGATGGTACAACGACAGCCACTGTATTAGCTTATGCAATGGTTAAAGAAGGATTAAAAAATGTGGCTGCTGGTGCAAACCCAATTTCAATAAAATTGGGTATGGAAAAAGCTACACAATACTTAGTTACACAAATTAATGAATTTGCTCAACCAGTTGAAGATATTCAAGCTATTGAACAAGTGGCTTCAATTTCAGCAGGTAATGACCCTATTATTGGCTCATTAATTGCAAATGCATTAGCGGAAGTAGGTAAAGATGGAGTAATTTCTTTAGAAGAGGGTAAAGGTATTGAGAATGAGTTAGAAATTACAGAAGGTATGAAGATAGAAAAAGGATTTATTTCACCATACTTCATCACGAATACTGATAAAATGGAAGTTTCATATGAAAATCCTTACATTCTATTAACAGATAAAAAAATTACTTTAATTCAACAAGATTTACTCCCAATTCTGGAACAAATTACAAAGACTAAAAGGCCATTGTTAATTATTGCAGAAGATGTGGAAAAAGAAGCGCTAGCAACTTTAATTTTAAATAAATTACGAGGAATCGTAAATGCTGTTGCTATTCGTGCACCAGGATTTGGTGAATTACGAAAATTAATGTTGCAAGACATTGCTGTTTTAACTGGCGGTACATTGATTACTCAAGATGCTGGACTAAGTTTAGAAAATATCCAATTAAATTTACTAGGCCAAGCACGTCGTATAATCGTAACAAAAGATAATACAACGATTGTTGGTGATGGTTTAGAACTTGATGCAATTACAGCAAGATGTGAGCAGTTACGTAAACAGGTAAATGTTGCTGATACTTCATATGAAAAAGAAAAGTTACAAGACAGAATTGCCAAACTTTCTGGTGGTATAGCTGTAATTCGAGTTGGAGCCGTTACTGAAACAGAAATGAAAGACAAAAAATTACGTCTAGAAGATGCAATTAATGCAACACGCGCAGCCGTAGAAGAAGGTATTGTGCCAGGTGGCGGTACAACTTTAACACATTTATCAGATAATTTAATAACATGGTCAAAAAATAATTTACGAGAAGATGAATTAGTAGGTGCACTAATTATTTCAAAAGCCATTCTTGCACCTTTAAGACGTATTGCAGAAAATGCTGGTATTAATGGTGCTGTTATTATTGAACAAGTGCAGGAGCAAGAATTTGAAACTGGTTATAATGCTGCAACAAATAAGTTTGCAAATATGTATGAACAAGGAATTGTCGATCCAGCAAAAGTAACTAGATCTGGATTACAAAATGCAACTTCAATTGCTAGTATGATTTTGACCACAGAATGTATTATTGTGGATGAAGAAAAAAATTTAAACGAATAAATAATTCGTTTAAATTTTCTTAATTTTATTTATAAATCATTCAAGTCACCCATAGAATTATCATCATTTGTAGATTGACTTTCATCAATCATATTTTTCATTTCTAATTTCAGTTCATCAATACTAGAATTTAATGAATCATATTTTTCTGATTGGATATCACCTCGAATATTCTGAATTAAATTTTTGACATTTGTTTGTTGCTCGCTAGGAATTTTATCTTTTAAAGTATCTAGTTCTTTTTCTACTTCAAAGCATAAAGTTTCTGCTTGATTTTTCAAATCAATATTTTGTCGTTTTTCTTGATCAACTGAAGCATACTTTTCAGCGTCTGATAACATTGTCTCAATTTCATTTTGTTCTAGATTTGAAGCTCCTTGGATTGTCACAGATTGTTCAATCCCAGTTTCTGCTTCTTTCGCTTTAACTGATAGTAACCCATCTACATCAATATCGAAGGTAACATCAATCTGAGGTACACCTCGTCCTGCTTTTGGAATTCCATCTAATCTAAAATTACCTAAACTTTTATTTCCACTTACTAATTCGCGCTCACCTTGTAAAATATGAATTTCCACATTTGTTTGATTATCAACAGCTGTTGAGAACATTTCTGATTTTTTAACTGGGATTGTAGTATTTCGAGCAATAATTTTTGTCATTACTCCACCCAGTGTCTCAACCCCTAACGATAATGGAGTAACATCAAGTAATAAAATATCTTTAATTTCACCAGCAAGAATACCTGCTTGAATTGCTGCCCCGATAGCAACTACTTCATCAGGATTTACAGATTGATTAGGTTTTTTATCTGTCAATGATTCTACTAAATTTTGAATTGCTGGAATTCTCGTCGATCCACCTACTAATACTACTTCATTAATATCTGACTTTTCAAGGCGAGCATCAGTTAAAGCTTTTTCTACAGGAACTTTACATCTCTGAATTAATTGCTGACATAATTCTTCAAATTTATCTCGGCTTAATTCCGTCTCAATGTGTTTTGGTCCAGTTTTATCCGCTGTAATAAATGGTAAATGAATTGTTGTTTTTTCAATAGTTGATAATTCCATTTTAGCTTTTTCAGCAGCTTCAGTAAGTCGCTGTAACGCTTGAATATCTTCAGTTAAATTAATATTTTCTATGTTTTTAAAATCGTTAACAAGCCAATTAACTAAAACGTTGTCAAAATCGTCACCACCTAAATTTGTATCACCAGCAGTGGATAAAACTTCAAAAATTCCATCACCAACTTCTAAAATGGAAACATCAAAAGTACCACCACCTAAATCAAAAACCAAAATAGTTTCATTTTGTTTTTTATCTAAACCATATGCTAAAGATGCAGCTGTTGGTTCATTAATAATTCGTAAGACCTCAATACCGGCTATTTTTCCTGCATCCATTGTAGCTTGACGTTGTGAATCGTTAAAATAAGCTGGTACAGTAATCACTGCTTGTGTTACTTCCTGGCCTAAATATAGACTAGCGTCATTAATTAATTTTCTTAAAACTTGAGCTGAAATTTCTTCCGGACTAAACTCTTTATTTAGAGATGAACAATTTATTTTAATATTACCGTTTGAATCTTTCAGAACTTTATATGGTAATTGTTTAGCGTCTTGAGAAATTTCATTTTCTTTCGACCCTATAAATCGTTTAACTGAAAAAAATGTATTTGCTGGATTAATTACGGCTTGACGTTTAGCAATTTGTCCTACTAGTAGTTCTTGTTTTTTTGTATATGCAACAATAGATGGTGTTGTTCTTAAACCTTCAGCATTTGTAATAACATTAGGTTGACCACCTTCAATAGCTGCTACAACTGAATTTGTTGTACCTAAATCGATACCTACAACTTTTCCCATAATATTTTTATAAATGTATTAAATGTTTATACAATTATTTATACTAAATATTCAGATAAAAAAGAGTCGTAATAACCGCACTGTTTTAATAAAAGTGTTAATATACGTTGTATAGACAAATAATTTAAAATTTTTTAAATTAGTATAACTAATTTAACAATATTGATTGTTTTATTGATTATTTTTTTTGAAAGATGTTAATTTCTATAATTTAGATTTTGGAGAAATATTGTGTCTTTAGGTTTATTAGGTAATAAAATTGGTATGACCCAAATTTTTGATGAATTTGGTAATGTTATTCCTGTAACAATTCTAAAAATTGGCCCATGCGTTATCACACAAATTAAAACGATTTTAAATGATGGATATAACGCAATTCAAATTGGTTATGAAAATGTTCCAAGCAAATATTTAACTCAACCCCAATTAGGTCATTTACAAAAATCAAACATTCAACCTTTGAAATATTTGAAAGAATTCCGTGTTAATAATCCTGAAGAATTTACAATCGGGCAAATTTTAAATGTGGATTCGTTTTCTATAGATCAACTTATTAATATAACCGGTAAAACGAACGGGAAAGGATTTTCTGGTCTTCAAAAACGTCATAGCTTTACACGAGGTCCAATGACACATGGTTCAAAAAACCATCGAGCGCCTGGATCCATTGGTATGGGTACATCGCCAGGTCGAGTGCTACCAGGTAAAAAAATGGCGGGACAATTAGGAAATAAAATCACAAATATTAAAAAATTAAAAGTTATTCAAATAAATAGCGATGAAAATATTTTAATAGTAAAGGGCTCTGTTCCAGGAAAACCGGGAAATTTAATTACTATTAGCATATTTGAATAATTCGATTTTTATTGTTAAATAAATGATTATAAATAAAAGATGACTGTTCAAAAATTTATTCAATATAATTCATTAGATCTGAATGGACAAGTTTTAAATGATGAACATAAACTGGAATTGACTATTCTTGAAAATTCCGGAAACTATTTGATTCATAAAGATATTTTAAGACATCAGATTTCTAAAAAGCAAGGTACAGCTTCTACGAAAACGAGAAGTGAAGTTCGCGGTGGTGGACGTAAACCTTGGAAACAAAAAGGAACTGGTAGAGCACGTGCGGGTTCAAACCGTTCACCCTTATGGAAAGGTGGTGGAGTTATTTTTGGTCCAAAACCAAAAACAACTAGTATCAAATTAAATAAGAAAGAACGAAGACTAGCTTTACAAACATTATTATATAATAAACGAAATAATGTTTTAATAATTAGTGGCTTAGAAGAATCCGTGGACACTCCTAAAACAAAAATTTTAGATAATATCTTGAAAAAGTGTAGTGTTCAATTAGACGAAAAAGTCCTGCTTATTGTTTCAAAGAAAACAATCCCAATAAAATTATCTGTTCGAAATATGAAAAATGTAGAATTGATTTCTGCATCAAATTTGAATACATTAAGTTTATTGAAAGCAAAACAAATTTTATTAACACCATTAGCAATAAATGATATAAAGGAGACTTTCTGTGGTTGATTCTTCATATTTTAATTGTAGTTGTGCTGATATTATAAAGTATCCTATTATTACCGACAAAGCTACAAGACTTTTGGAAAATAACCAATATAGCTTCATTGTAAATCCAACATCAACTAAACCGACAATAAAAACGGCAATAGAATATTTATTTGATGTAAAAGTAATAAAGGTTAACACTTGTCAACTTCCAAAAAAGAAAAAACGTGTAGGAAAGTATATCGGTTGGAAACCACATTATAAAAAAGCAATTGTAACTTTAGCAGATGGAAACACAATAAACTTATTTGCCGAAAATTAAAACCAAAATATACAAATTAATTAAGTTTATGAGTATTCGTTTTTATAAATCATATACACCAGCTACTCGTGGTAGAGCGTTGTCAGGTTTCTCAGAGATTACAGCGAGTAAGCCTGAAAAGAGTTTAATTCGAAAAAATCACCGTAACAAAGGAAGAAATAATCGAGGCGTAATTACAATCCGTCATAGAGGCGGTGGACATAAAAGAAGATATAGAGCAATTGATTTTCAACGTAGAAAATATTCGGTTGAAGCAGTTATCGCATCAATTGAATATGATCCGAATCGAAATGCACGTATTGCACTAGTTCATTACCAGGATGGTGAAAAACGCTACATTTTACATCCCAATACAACACAAGTTGGTGATAAAATTGTTTCAGGATATGGGGTTCCATTAAGTATTGGAAACACTTTACCATTGGACGAAATTCCACTAGGAACTTCAATTCATAATGTTGAATTGATTCCAAACAAAGGCGGTCAATTAGTACGTTGTGCGGGAACTTCTGCTAAAATTTTAGCTAAGGAAGGAAACTATATAACATTACGTTTACCATCTAAAGAAATTCGCTTAATTCGTAAAGAATGTTTTGCGACTATTGGAGAACTCAGTAACAACGATGCATTTTTAATAAGAAGTGGTAAAGCTGGCCGAACAAGATGGTTAGGAAAACGACCAACTGTCCGTGGATCTGTAATGAACCCTTGTGATCACCCACATGGTGGTGGAGAAGGTCGTGCTCCAATTGGCCGAAGCCGTCCATTAACACCATGGGGTAAACCTGCATTAGGAATGAAGACACGTAAAAGAAAAAAAGCTACTAATAAGTATATTCTTCGTTCTCGGGTATAATTAAAAAAAAAACTAATAGAGATATTCTGAAGATGCCAAGATCATTAAAAAAAGGACCTTTTATTGCTTATCATTTATTAAAAAAAATTAATAAAATGAACGAGCTAGGGAAAAAAGAAGTAATTACGACATGGTCACGAAGTTCGACTATATTACCAACTATGGTAGGGTATACTATTGCTGTATATAATGGTAGAAATCATGTACCTATTTTCATTTCTGATCAATTTGTTGGTCATAAATTAGGAGAATTTGTTTCTACTAGAACATTTAAAACACATATTAAAACTGATAGAAAAAGTAAACGTTAAAGACAATTTTGTATGATACAAAAAGTATTAGATCCGAAATTTCAAGTTAAAACATTTAGTATAAAATATGATAGAAAAATATCAAAACATGCAAAGATAATTTTGCAAAGTTTTAAATTGAAAGTTTATTATTATGTAATTGATGATATTTTATACTTTTTAAAATCGGACCAAAATGAATGTGATTATTTAGTACAAATTTTACATTCAACAGCTATTTTTCTTCAGAATAATTTTGGTGTAAATTTTTTTGACATTTACATTTATGACATTCGAGTAAATGAAACACCAAAATTTAATCGATTCACAAATAACGAAAAAGAATCATTAAAGTTTTCAAATAATATAATTATTAAATTAGCTTATCAAGTTCAACCTCTTGAAAAAAATCTCGAAACAACTTGGTAATAAGGTTTCGATATAAAATAAATAAATCAGTTTATATTCTGTTGAAATAATTTTAAAATCTAATCTAAATTAGATTTTCAGTAAATAATTATATTTGGTAAAATAAATATAAAACGAAATTTAAAGAGAATAATTTATGGCGAATGTTCAATCGGTAAAAGCTGTAGCAAAATATATCAGGATGTCTCCACATAAAGTTCGACGGGTTTTAAATCAAATCCGAGGACGTTCATACCAGGAAGCATTAATGATATTAGAATTTTTACCCTACGATGCTGGTGGACCTGTTTGGCAAATTGTTCATTCAGTTGCAGCAAATGCAAAAAATAATTATGATTTAGATAAGAAAAAGTTAATTATTGATGAAGTATATGCAGATGAAGGACCAAAATTAAAACGTATTCGCCCACGTGCACAAGGTCGCGCATACCAAATTTTGAAACCAACCTGTCATATTACAATTGTTGTAAAAGAAATAACTTAAATAACTTTATAAACAATATTAATTAAAAGGATTATTTCGGTGGGACAAAAAACACATCCATTAGGATTCCGTTTAGGCATTACACAAGAACATAGATCAATTTGGTATGCAAATTTCAATGGGTATGCAAATCTATTACAGGAAGATGAGCAGATTCGAAAATATCTTAACACTTTAACTAGGACAGCTAGTATTTCAGATGTTAAAATCAATCGAAATGGATTAGGTGATCAAATTCAACTAAATATTGAAACAGGTCGGCCAGGAGCATTAGTTGGAGAAAATGGCCTAGGGTTAGGAAATTTATTGAAAAACATTAAAAAGTTTTTACCTGCGAACCGTCAAATTTCAATCAATATTATTGAAATCAAAAAGATTAATTTGAACGCTTCATTAATTGGTGATCTAGTTGTCAAACAACTTGAAGAACGAGTAGCATTCCGAAGAGCGATTCGTGAAGCCCTTCAGGCTGCTCAAGAAGATGATGTTAACGGTATTAAAATTCAAGTTTCAGGTCGACTAAATGGTGCGGAAATGGCTCGAACTGAATGGATCAGAGAAGGTCGTGTACCATTACAGACATTACGAGCTGATATTGATTACTGTAAAAAAGAAGCTAATACAATTTATGGGGTTTTAGGTGTTAAAGTTTGGTTGTTTAAAAACGAAATATTAGTAAAATAGCCCAAATGTATATTTTATAAATTTAATTTATTATGTTATTAAGTCCAAAACGAACAAAATATAGAAAGCATCATCGTGGACGAATGCGTGGAAAAGCAACAAACGGTAATAAAGTTTGTTTTGGTACTTATGGTTTACAAGCGTTAGAGCCTACATGGATTACTTCGCGACAAATCGAAGCATCACGTAGAACAATTACTAGATATACAAAACGTGGTGCTTCATTATGGATTCGTATTTTCCCTGATAAGTCAGTAACAGCACGTGCAGCTGAATCACGTATGGGATCAGGTAAAGGTACTGTTGATTATTGGGTTGCTGTTGTTAAGCCAGGAACTATACTATTTGAAATAGCCTCAGTTCCTGAAGACGTGGCTCGTAGAGCATTCGATTTAGCATCTTATAAGTTACCAATAAAAACAAAATTTATTGTTAGAACTGAAATTAAATAAATTATGAATTTTCCTCAATTTAATGATGTTAAAACACTTTCAAATATTGAAATATCTAAAAATATTGTTCAAATAGAAAAAGAGTTATTTGATTTAAAATTTAGAAAAGCCACTCGTCAACCTTTTAAATCTCATGAAATTAAATATGCCAAACGCAAATTAGCACAATCGAAAACAATCTTGAGTGTACGATTAAACAGACTAGAAAAAGCAAATGATAATGCAATCGTCAATTTAATTGAAAAACAGAACTATTTAAATGGTAATTTTTAAAAAAAGCCAAATAAATAGATTAATTAAAAAGGAGTTGAAATGCCCGTAAAAGAGAAAGTTGGGATTGTAGTAAGTAATAAAATGCAAAAGACGGTTGTAGTAAAAAGTGAAAGTCGTTTTTCTCACCCGATTTATTCAAAAATCGTGGTAAAAACAAAAAAGTATTTAGTTCATGATGAATTAGATGAATGTAATGTTGGTGACCAAGTTTTAATAAAAGAAAGTCGACCATTAAGTAAAAAAAAACGTTGGAAATTAACTAAAATAATTTCAAAATCGTCTTTAATTAATTAAAATTAGAATTTTATGATATATCCACAGACTATGTTAACCGTAGCCGATAATACTGGAGCTCGAAAAATTATGTGTATTCGAGTTTTAGGTGGAAATCGAAAATATGCAAAAATTGGTGACTCTATTATTGGTGTAGTTAAAGAAGCTATTCCAAACATGCCTATTAAAAAGTCAGATATTGTAAAAGCAATTATAGTACGGACAGCAAAATCAATTCGTCGTCAAGATGGTATGTATATTTCTTTCGATGATAACGCCGTAGTTATTGTTAATGTTGATAATAATCCACGAGGAACTCGGGTTTTCGGTCCAGTTGCGCGTGAAATCAGAGACAAAAATTTTTCTAAAATCGTTTCGCTAGCACCTGAGGTTTTATAAATGGTTAAGAATCAAAAAATACATGTTAAAATTGGAGATAATGTAAAAATTATATCAGGTTTTGATAAAAATAAAACTGGAGATGTGGTTAAAATTTATCGTAATTCTGGTAAAATTCTTGTAAAAGGAATTAATTTTAAATTTAAACATATTAAACCAAATACAGACAATGAGATAGGAGAAATTAAACAAATTGAAGCTCCAATTCATCATTCAAATGTGAAATTAAATGTAATAGATTTGTAAAATAATATGACTAATCAAAATTCATTTGAAGAAATCGTCGAAATTCATAGTTTACTTGAAGACATTAAACAAGAATATACTCAGGGAATACGACAGGTTTTACAAAAAAATGATCCTGACCTTTTTAAAAACGTTCATAATATTCCGAAATTAGAAAAAATTCAGATTAATCGTGGATTAGGTTTGGCAGCACAAAATAAAAATATTTTGAAAAAAAGTATTGAAGAATTTCGAGTAATTACAGGTCAAAAACCTATTATCACAAAATCAAAAAATGCTATTGCAACTTTTAAAACTCGTGAAGATATGGAATTGGGGTTAACAGTAACCTTAAGAAATGAAAAAATGTACACGTTTTTAACAAAACTTATATTCTTCACATTTGCTCAAATCCGTGATTTTCGAGGTTTATCAGTAAGAAGTTTTGATAAAGCAGGGAATTATACTTTAGGCTTGAAAGAACAGTTAATTTTTCCGGAAATTAATTATGAAGATGTAGACCAAACGCAAGGTTTTACTATTAGTTTAGTTTTCTCATCATCAAACCGGAAAACACGTTCAAAAACGTCTCATAAAATTTTAAACAGTTTAATTCTTTTAAAATTATTAAGATTTCCTTTAAATGATTGTGGTTTCTATGACAAATACTCTTCTCTAGACGAAGTTAATCAAACCTGGGACAAAAAAAAGCATTTACGCCGTAAACGGTGGTCTCAAGAATAATAGAAACAATTAAAAATACAGGAGACAATTTTGGTAACAGACACTATTGCAGATATGTTAACTCGCATTAGAAACGCAAACATGGTTAAACATCAAATTGTTACAATTCCTGCGACAAAAATGTCGAGGGCAATAGCTTTAATTTTAAAAGAAGAAGGATTTATCGAGAATTTTGAAGTTTATACTGAAAAATCTTATCCTTATTTATTACTTTCTTTAAAATATAAAGGAAAACAACGTGATCCCGTTATTTGTAAACTTGAACGAATAAGTAAACCTGGTTTACGCGTTTATGTAAATTCTAAAAAACTACCAACAGTTTTAAGTAACTTAGGAATTGCTATTATATCAACATCAAAAGGTGTAATGACAAATCTTAAAGCAAAAGAACTAAAGATTGGTGGCGAAATTTTATGTTATATTTGGTAATTGGAGTAATCGGAACATATGTCACGTATAGGGAAATTACCAATTAAAATACCTTCAAATGTTGATGTTATTTGTGATGGTTTAAATATTACTGTTACAGGTAAATTTGGAACATTGTACAATGAAATTCCTAATATTTTAGGGGTTGAACAAAAAGATGGTACTTTAATTGTCGTTTTGAAAGGTAAAACACGTAATGGAAGTGCTTTACATGGTCTGCACCGTACATTAATAAATAATATGGTTATCGGCGTTTCTGAGCAATTTGACTTGAAATTAATTTTAACGGGTGTTGGGTACAGAGCAAGTGTACAAGGAAAATTAATTATATTAAACTTAGGTTATAGTCATACCGTTGATTTACCAATCCCTGATGAAATATCAGTTGAAGTAAAACAAAATACAACCATAAACCTAAAGTCACATGATAAAGAACAATTAGGACTATTTGGGGCCAAAATAAGATCATGGAGACCGCCTGAACCTTATAAAGGTAAAGGAATCAGTTACGACGGCGAAGTTATAAGCCGTAAAGCAGGTAAGTCAGGTAAAACCTAAGATATTAATTAAAAAATTAATTCTAATTATGAAATTTTCAAAACGAGTTTTATTAAAGCTCAAAAATAAAAACAAAAAATTAAAACCCCAAAAATTCAATAAATTAAAACGTGAAAGTTTACGTGGATTAGTCAAAGGAACAGTTGAAAGACCAAGATTATCAGTCTATCGTTCCAACGAAAATATTTACGCGCAAATTATTGATGACACAACTGCAACAACTCTTGTTTCTTGTTCTACTTTAGACCGTAATATTAAAGTTTATATTAAAAACGGTCGAACGTGCGACGCTTCAAGATTATTAGGTGAAAAATTAGCCGAACTTAGTATAAAAAAAAATATAACCAAAATTGTATTTGACAGAGGTATGTATTTTTATCACGGGCGTGTTAAAGCATTAGCAGATGGTGCTAGAACAGGTGGTCTTCAATTTTAGTAACCTATTAAAATTATAACAAAAAGGTTAATAAATTTTATGAGTACGGATTTAAAACAAGTAAACAAAGTAAAGAAAAATTCACGACGTAATGATAACAGAAATGAGACAAAACTTACTGAACGGTTAATTAAAATAAGCCGTGTGTCTAAAGTTACAAAAGGTGGTAAAAAGTTAAGCTTTCGTGCCATCGTTGTAATTGGTGACGAAAAAGGTCAAGTTGGCGTTGGAGTAGCAAAAGCCGATGACGTTGTTAATGCATTTAAAAAAGCAAAAGCTGACGGTCGGAAGAATTTGATTAAGGTTCCTATAACAAAAGCATTAAGTATTCCTCACCGTGTTAACGGTAGTTTTGGGGCATGCAAGATTATTATGCGTCCTTCAATTGAAGGTTCTGGTGTAATTGCAGGAGGAGCGATCCGTACTGTCTTAGAAGTTGTAGGGATTAAAAATGTTATTGCAAAACAATTAGGATCAGATAATTTATTAAATAATGCCAGAGCTGCTATCGATGCTTTAGGGTCTTTAACTACAGCAGCACAGGTAGCAAAAAAACGTGATCTTGATTTAACTTAATGTTTTATTTAATAAATGTAAAAATATTAAAATATGATTAAACAAACTAGTGATAAAAATATTTTATTGACTCGTCTTTTATTAAGCTTAGGGATATTAATTTTTATTCGTATTGGAACTTTTTTACCTGTTCCCGGAATTAATCATGGTCATTTAGCATTTTACTTAGAACGTCATTCAATGACAAAAAGTTTAGTAAGTACATTTGCAGGTAATAATACATTTGTTATAGGGTTATTTACCTTAAACATATTCCCTTATATTAATGCATCAATATTAATGCAAGTTTTAATTAGTCTTTTTCCAAACCTTTCAAAACTACAAAAAGAAGGTGGGGCTGAAGGTAGACGAACTATAACTAAATTAACACGTTTGGTAACTTTGGGCTGGGCTCTAATCCAAAGTTTCAGTATTGCTTTCTATTTAAAAAGAGCTTTATTTGATTGGAATTTATATTTAGCAATAGAAATCATAATTTGGTTAACAACCGGAGCAATGATAGTCTTATGGTTAAGTGAAATTATTACAGAATATGGTCTTGGAAATGGTGCTTCATTATTAATTTATACAAATATAGTTTCAAATTTACCAAATTTTGCTAAAAATTTATTTGTAAAAACTAATGGAGACATTTCTATCATTTCCTGGGTACTTATTCTGAGTATATTTTTTGTTGCAATATCTGGAATTGTTTTATTACAAGAAGGAATGAGAATTATACCCTTGATTTCTTCAAGACAATTAAATCAGCCGACACGTCGCTCGGTTTCGACATTAGCAGAAATTAAAAATAATTACATACCATTACGTTTTAACCAAGCTGGTGTAATGCCTATTATTTTGACAACAGCAGTCTTGGTAGTACCTAATTATATAAGTAATTTAGGTTTATTACCGATTGTTACACTGCCAGTATTTATCAAATCCTCGAAATTCATTTATTGGATTATTTACTTTACTTTGATTTTATTATTTAGTTCATTTTATTCAACAATTGTTTTAAATCCTAAAGATATTTCAAAAGAGTTACAAAAAATGGCAGTCTCTATACCAGGTATAAGACCAGGTATTGAAACAACATTTTATTTAAAAAAAGTAATGCAACGTGTAACATATTTAGGAGCAATTATGTTATCAATTCTTGCAACTTTGCCAAATTTAATAGAAGCTATTTTACCTGGCTCGAACTTTAATGGCCTAGGTACAACATCTTTCTTAATTTTGGTTGGGGTAATCCTTGATTTGTCTAGAGAAATTCGAAGTATTATTCTTTCTAACATTTATAATGATATGTTTAATTAAAATCGTTCTAAACTTCAATTATTTATTTTAAAAACAAAATGAAAGTTCGTCCGTCAGTAAAAAAAATTTGTAATAAGTGTCGTATTATAAAGCGTCACGGAAAAGTTATGGTAATTTGTTCTAATTTAAAACATAAGCAACGACAAGGTTAATAATTTCAAGGAGTTAATAAAGTGGTAAGATTCGTCGGAGTTGATTTACCAAGAGATAAAAAAGTGGCATATGCATTAGCTTATATTCACGGAATTGGTATTAATACTGGAAAACAAATTGTTGAGCTAGCAAATATTAGTTCAGAAACAAGAACAAATGACTTAACAACTGAACAAACAATAGCTTTACGAAAGGTTTTAGAAGAGAGTAATTTAAAATTAGAAGGTGATTTGCGACGATTTAATGGTTTAAATATTAAACGATTGAATGAAATTAATTGCCACAGAGGTAAAAGACATAGAACTAGTTTACCTGTTAGAGGGCAAAGAACTAGAACAAATGCTCGTTCAAGACGAGGAACAAAGAAAACAGTGACTGGTCGAAAGAAATAGTTTAATTTCTAATAAATAATGAAAAATTGTATTTAATATGGCACAGAAAATTCGGAAAAACAACGTTAAAAAAGATAAAAATAATTTAGTTACAGGTGTTGTTCATATTCAGTCAACCTTTAATAATACAATCATAACTATTACAAATTTAGTTGGTGATACAATTTCATGGGCTTCTGCTGGAAGTTCAGGATTTAAAGGTGCTCGAAAAGGAACACCTTTTGCTGCTCAAACAGCAGCGGAAAAAGCTGCTTTAGATGCATTGAGTACTGGGATGAAAAATGTTGAAATTTTAATAAAAGGACAAGGCTCTGGCCGAGAGACAGCAATTCGTGCAATCGAAGGAGCTGGTTTTGAAATTCTTTCAATTCATGACATTACTCCTGTACCCCATAATGGATGTCGACCACCAAAACGCCGTAGAGTTTAAAATATTACATCTTAATAGTTCTACAATGAATTTAAACTGCAATTATGAATAATTTATATATTAAATGTCTAAAATCCGAAAAAATCGAATCGGGATCGATGTACGGACAATTTTTAATAAATTCTTTACAATCAGGTCAAGGGATAACTGTTGGTAATTTATTACGTCGCGTTTTACTCAATGACCTAGGTGGGACAGCAATTACAGGAATTAGAATTGCAGGTGTTCGTGATGAATTCTCACTTATTGTAGGTGTTCGTGAAGATATCTTGGAAATTTTGCTGAATTTAAAAGGTATTATTTTTACAAATGCTACTAATAATATTTCTTTTGGTCGTCTAAAAATTAAAGGACCTGCTGTTGTAACAGCGAATTCGATACAATTACCATCAAATATAGATATTGTAAATCCTAATCATTATATTGCAACAATTTCAAGCTCTAACTTTCTTGAAATTGAATTTAAATTCGAACATGGAATTGGTTATAAGTTAGCTACACAAACTTTTTCTGATGAATCAGAAGATTTCCTAGAAACCGATGCCATCTTTATACCAGTTCAAAAAGTAGATTTTAAAATTGAAAATGTATATAATGATTCAAATACTATTACAGAGCGTTTATTTATAGATATTTGGACAAATGGAAGTATTTCACCTGAAGAAGCCATTTCTTCGGCATCAAAATTTGCGATTGAATTACTTGATTCAATTATGGAAAATAAATTTCCACAAAAACTTGATAAATCTGAAAATACTAATAATTTAACTAGTATAAACCCGCATATAAATATTGCAATTGAAGAGTTACAACTATCCGTTCGTGCTTATAATTGTTTAAAACGAGCTCAAATACACACTATAGGTGATTTATTAGAATATTCCCCAGAAAAGTTACAAGAGCTTAAAAATTTCGGTCGAAAATCAGCAGACGAAGTTTTTACTACTCTTAAAAATAAATTAGGGATAATTTTAAAATAATTACTTAATCAATTACTTAATGAACATTTTATGAACAAGACATTTATTCCATCTTCTGATGGTAATCAGCGAAAATGGTATGTAATCGATTGTAAAGATAAACAATTAGGTCGAATTTCATCTTTCATTACTACATTATTATCAGGTAAAATCAAATCATATTATTATCCATCTTTTGATACAGGTGATTATGTAATTTTGATAAATGCGAGTAGCCTTATGGTTGATCGTAATACTGATCGTGTACATGTATTTCAACCAGGACGTCCTGGTTCTTCATTAAAAAGAATTATCAATGATCTACCAGAACGTATTATTGAGAGATGTATCTTTGGGATGATGCCAAATGGGTTTGCAAAACGTAATTTATCAAAACGGTTAAAAATTTATCAGGGATCACAACATCCTCATATAGCACAAAATCCAATTCGTATTACTGATATTGATAACTTTACTAATAATTTATAAAAATCTCATGAATATTAAATCAGAACCAACTTTTCAAAAAGATAAAATCGGTTTGGGAAGAAGAAAAAGAGCTGTTGCGAGAGTGTCTTTTAGTCCTGGTCAAGGAAATCTTATTATTAATAAAATTCCAGGCGAAAAATATTTACATTACAATACAAATTACTTAGATATCATTTGGGCTCCGCTTAAAAAATTAAACTTAGAAACTCAATTTGATATTGTTGTTCTAGTTAATGGCGGAGGATTAAAAGGACAAACAGACGCTATTCAACTTGGAATTGCTCGATTAATCTGTAAAATTGATTTTCAAAACCGCCAAATATTAAAACCACTTGGATTTTTAACTCGAGATGCTCGGATTAAAGAACGTAAAAAATATGGTTTAAGAAAAGCACGAAAAGCTCCACAATTTTCAAAACGTTAATATATTTAAAAATATGCCAAAATCTGAAATCCATCCAGTATGGTTTACTGACACAGTTGTTTACTGTGACGGTAAACCTCTATGTACAATAGGTTCTACTAAGAAAGAGTTACAAGCAGATATATGGTTAGCAAACCATCCATTTTATAGTAATTCTCAAACATTGATTGATAGTGAAGGTCGTGTTGAACGGTTTATGAAAAAATACGGATTAAACTCACCAGTATGATACTTATATTTATTTATTAACTTTCAGTAATATGCCAACTATTCAGCAATTAATTCGTTCAAATCGTACACAAATAAAGAAAAAAACAAAATGTCCAGCCCTTGTGAGTTGTCCACAACGGCGTGGGGTTTGTACGCGTGTTTATACAACAACACCTAAAAAACCTAATTCGGCTATTAGAAAAGTAGCGCGTGTAAGATTAACATCAGGTTTTGAAGTAACAGCATATATACCAGGAATTGGGCACAATTTACAAGAACACTCAGTTGTTTTAATTCGTGGTGGACGAGTTAAAGATTTACCAGGTGTTCGATACCATATTATCCGAGGAACACTAGATAGTGGTGGTGTTAAAGTTAGAACACAAGGTCGATCAAAATACGGTGTGAAAAAACCAAAGAAAGACAAATAGATTTAAAATTAAATACAGTATTCCATAAACAAAATTCTTATATTACTTTCTAAAACTATATTTTATATTATGTCTCGTCGAAATATCTCAAAAAAACGTTTTCCTGAACCTGATTGTACGTATAATAGTTATCTAGTAAGTTTATTAATTAGTCGGATCTTAAAGTCAGGTAAAAAAAATCTAGCACAAAATATCGTTAATAATGCTTTTAGTATTATTAAAGTAAAAACAAATGAAGATCCTTTATTAATTTTTGAAAAAGCAATTCGAAATGCCAGTCCAGTGGTTGAAGTAAAAGCACGTAGAATTGGTGGTTCTACCTACCAAGTTCCAATTGAAGTAAGTGGGTTTCGGGCTACAAATTTAGCATTAAGATGGATTATTTCATACTCACGTCAACGGGTAGGCCGAAGTATGTCAATAAAATTAGCCAATGAAATTATTGACACAGCCAATGATATAGGTAATACTATTAAGAAAAAAGAAGAAACGCATAAAATGGCAAATGCTAACAAAGCTTTTGCACATTTCCGCTATTAATCAACATTAATAACTCTCGCTAAAAGCTTTAAACATTACATTAGAATATCAAAATTAAAATACAGAGGAATTTTAAAATGGCACGTGAAAAATTTGAACGTAATAAACCGCATGTTAACATTGGTACAATTGGGCATGTAGATCATGGAAAAACGACTTTAACAGCCGCTATTACAGCAACATTAGCATTAGACGGAGTTAGCGTTGCTAAAGCTTATGCCGATATTGATGGGGCACCTGAAGAACGTGCTCGTGGAATTACGATTAATACAGCACATGTTGAATACGAAACACAAAACCGTCACTATGCACATGTGGACTGTCCAGGCCACGCTGATTATGTAAAAAACATGATTACGGGTGCAGCTCAAATGGATGGTGCTATTTTAGTTGTGTCTGCTGCAGATGGTCCTATGCCACAAACACGTGAGCATATTTTATTATCAAAACAAGTAGGTGTTCCAGATATTGTTGTTTTTCTAAATAAAGAAGACCAAGTTGATGATGAAGAGTTATTAGAATTAGTAGAATTAGAAGTACGTGAGTTATTATCTGCTTATGATTTTCCAGGCGATGATATTCCTATTTGTCCTGGGTCTGCATTACAAGCAATTGAAGCAATCTCAGCTAACCCTGAACTTAAGAGGGGTGATAATCCATGGGTAGATAAAATTTATGCTTTAATGGATGCTGTGGATGAATATATCCCGACTCCCGTACGTGATGTTGAAAAAACATTTTTAATGGCTATTGAAGATGTTTTCTCAATTACAGGTCGAGGAACAGTAGCGACAGGTCGTATTGAACGAGGAGTTATTAAAGTTGGTGATGACGTTGAAGTTGTTGGTATTACCGATACTACAGTAACGACAATAACCGGTATTGAAATGTTCCAAAAGACATTAGATGAAGGTTTCGCTGGTGATAATGTTGGAATTTTATTACGTGGTGTTGATCGTGAAAATATTGAACGAGGTATGGTTTTATCACAACCAGGAACTATTACACCGCATACTCAATTCGAGTCAGAAGTGTATATTTTAACAAAAGATGAAGGAGGCCGTCATACCCCATTCTTTACTGGTTACCGCCCACAATTTTATGTAAGAACAACAGATGTTACAGGTTCTATTACTCAATTTACAGCAGATAATGGTGACATTGTTGAAATGGTAATGCCAGGTGATCGTATTAAGATGACTGCTGAATTAATCTATCCTGTTGCCATAGAAGATGGAATGCGATTCGCTATCCGTGAAGGTGGTCGGACAGTTGGTGCAGGCGTTGTTTCTAAAATTATTAAGTAATCAAAAATTTCATAAAATTGAAAATGAATGAAAAAATTCGTGTAAGATTAGAATCTTTTAATCATCAACTTTTGACGTCATCTTGTCGAAAAATCATTGAAATTATTCAAGGTTATAACATTGATAATTTTAGTATGGTTTCATTACCGACTGATAAACGTATTTATTGTGTATTACGTTCTCCTCATGTTGATAAAGATTCAAGGGAACATTTTGAAATACGGGTTCATAAACGAATTATAGATATTTCGTATGATCCAGAAGTAAACATTTTTGATTTATTATCTAAATCAGATTTACCACCTGGTATTTTATATCAAATATGTTTACCTTAAATAAACTTATGATATTATAGTAATAATTTACTATAATATCAAAATAAATAAATATTAGTGATCCACGAAAATGCATCTAAATTACTTTTATAAAAGTACATTATTATTTATACTTAAACTCCTAATTAAGTAGTTTAACTTATATAATGGCTTTATTCAGTTATTAAGGATTTAGTGTAGATAGTTTAAGTGTTGGGTTAACCGAAAACGAAAGTTTATAATGTATCAACATTATTCTACTGAGCGATTTATAAATTAGAAAACAGTTAATTAATAAGCCATTTAATTTTATTAAAATTATTACTCGCGAACTTCTTTGTATAGATTTGGTATTTAAAAAGTCTGAGTCGGGAAAGTATGATTAACGTATTAACTATTTTATATTTCAGATCGTAAAATTATAAATTATTGAATGGGGACAGAGGGACTTGAACCCTCACGCACTATCACTAGGCAACAGATTTTAAGTCTGTCGTGTCTACCAATTTCACCACGTCCCCAATTGTATTATTTTGTCATTAAAATAATTATATAGCTGTTACTATAAAAAAGCAACTTCGTATAAAAGTCTCAGGCGGCACCCAGATTCGAACTGGGGATAGAGAATTTGCAATCCACTGCCTTACCACTTGGCCATACCGCCTATTTAATATTGTAATTTATTACTTTTATTAGTATAATACATATTAAGATATAAATCAATAAATTGAGCTGTTAAAAATTTGATTGAATAAGAATTCTTAATAAATAGAGTATATTTGTCATAGTAATTAGTGTAAGTCATTTTGGGAGCAAAGAGATTAATGTTTCTATGTAGAAGAAGCAAAAATTAGTAAAATTAAAACTATTTAAGTTAAATTTTTAAAATTTAATACTAAAAGGAGATCCAAAATGTTTGAAAAATTTACTGAAGGCGCAATTAAAATAATTATGTTATCCCAAGAAGAAGCACGGCGTATGGGCCATAATTTTGTGGGAACCGAACAATTACTCTTAGGTGTTATTGGTCAAAGACATGGTATTGGTGCTCGTGCTTTAAAGAAAGCAAAAGTTACATTGAAAAAAGCTCGACGAGAAATTGAATTATACATTGGTCGTGGTACAGGGTTCGTTGCTTCTGAAATACCGTTTACGCCTAGAGCAAAACGAGTTCTAGAAATGGCGATTCATGAAGGAAAAGATTTAGGTCAAAATTTTGTTGGGACAGAACATATTCTTTTGGCTTTAATAAATGAAGCGGATGGTGTTGCTATGAGAACATTAGATAAAGTGAGAGTTGATATTCCAAAATTAAGAAAGCTAATATTAGCTTATATTGAAGAAAACCAAGAAGAATTTTTACGCCCTCTAACTCAAGCAGAGAAGTTTTTATTAGACCGAGAGAAAAAAGGTAGTCCAACCCCCACTTTAGATGAATATTCAGAAAATATTTCAAAAGAAGCTATCGATGGAAAGTTAGATCCAGTAATTGGACGTGATGAAGAAATCCACAATGTTATTAAAGTACTTGCTAGACGTAGAAAAAATAACCCAGTTTTAATTGGAGAGGCCGGAGTAGGTAAAACTGCTGTTGCAGAAGGCCTTGCTCAATTAATTTTAACTGAAAATACCCCAGATTTCTTAGAAGGTCATTTAATAATGGCATTAGATTTGGGTTCTATATTAGCTGGAACAAAGTATCGTGGTGAATTTGAAGAACGTTTAAAACGAATAGTTGAAGAAGCTCAAAATGATACTGCAGTTATTTTAGTTATTGATGAAATTCATACATTAGTTGGCGCCGGCGCTGCAGAAGGTGCTGTAGATGCTGCTAATATTTTAAAACCAGCCTTAGCACGAGGTAAGTTCAGGTGTATTGGTGCAACAACTATTGATGAATATAGAAAATATATTGAACGTGATCCGGCTTTAGAAAGACGTTTCCAGCCTGTTCGTGTAGAAGAACCAAATGTTGGTGTTACTATTGATATTTTACGAGGTTTACGTTCTAAATTTGAACAACACCATGCATTAAGTTACCATGACAAAGCGGTAGAACAAGCTGCAATTTTATCAGATAAATTTATCGCTGATAGATTTTTACCAGATAAAGCAATTGATGTTTTAGATGAGGCTGGGTCACGAGTTCGTTTAGAAAATCGTAAAATCCCAATGGGAATGAAAAGATTATTGAAAGAACTACAAGATACATTAAGAGATAAAGAGCGAAGTATCAAAGAACACGATTTTGAGGTAGCTAGACAATTAGTTGATCATGAAATGGAAGTTCGAACACATATAAGAATCATGAAACAAGCAGCGTTAACGACAGAAGTACTAGGTATAACCCGAAAAGATCCTGATACTGTTATGGAAAATGATATAGCTGAAGTTATTTCTGGTTGGACCGGTGTACCTGTAACAAAAATTTCAGATTCAGAGTCAAAACGACTTCTAAAAATGGAAGATACATTGCATGAACGTTTAATCGGTCAACACCACGCTATAGTTTCTGTGTCAAAAGCGATCCGTCGTGCTCGGGTAGGCTTACGTAACCCTGACCGTCCTATTGCAAGTTTTATTTTTGCAGGTCCAACTGGAGTTGGAAAAACAGAATTAACGAAAGCATTATCTGAATACATGTTCAGTAGTGAAGATAGTATGATCCGTTTAGATATGTCTGAATATATGGAAAAACATACTGTCGCTAAATTAATTGGTTCTCCTCCAGGATATGTTGGGTACAATGAAGGTGGACAATTAACGGAAGCTGTTCGAACAAAACCATATGCAGTTGTTTTATTTGATGAAGTTGAAAAAGCTCACCCAGATGTATTTAATTTACTATTACAAATTTTAGATGACGGTCGGTTATCAGATTCTAAAGGTCGAGTAATTGATTTCAAAAATACCCTAATTATCATGACGACTAATTTAGGTTCTAAAATTATTGAGCGAGAAAGTGGAATTCAACCAAAATCAAAAGAGAAAAAACCTGCATTTCGTATTGATGAAGATGGCTGTTTAGGTTGGGAACCGGCACCGGAACCTACTAAAGACACTACGGTATTTGAGAAAGTGACTGAATTGGTAAATGAAGAATTGAAAGAATTTTTCCGCCCAGAATTTTTAAATCGTATTGATGAAATAATTGTATTTAATCACCTTACAAAATTTGATATTTGGCAAATTTGTGGAATAATGATAAATCAATTAATAAAAAGATTAGAAGACAGAGATATTATATTAGAAGTTGATGTAGCAGTTAAAAGTCTTTTAACTGAAGAAGGATATGATCCAGTTTACGGGGCCCGTCCTTTACGCCGAGCGGTAATGAGATTATTAGAAGATACATTAGCGCAGGAATGTTTATCAAAACCATTATATCCAAACACGAGATTAATTGTTACTCGTGTTAAAAAAGGTGACTCAATGTTTGATTACACGGATGAGGTTGAAGTTGAAGTTGATTACCATCTTGTTGATCCAAAATTAACTGATCCTAATTACGGAGAATCAAAACAAAGTCTTAGAAATAGACTTGAAAGTGTGTAAGAAGTAAAATTTGTCTAACAGAACCATTCAATATTTGAAGTTCTGTTAGACAAATTTTAGATTTCAGTATTTTTAAAATATTAAAGTAATTGACTCATATTTATTTGAGGTGAACTTGCATTGGCATAATTTTTTTCTGTCATACAACCAGATAAATAACCTAATCGACCTGACTGAACAGCTAATTTCATAGCCTTAGCCATCTTTGCGGGGTTTTTCGATTGTGCAACAGCCGTATTTAATAAAACCGCATCTGCTCCAATCTCCATGGCTTTTGTTGCTTCACTTGGTTTCCCAATACCTGCATCAACAATTACGGGAATGCTCGCATTCTCTATTATAATTTGAATATTTGCCAAATTATTTAAACCTTGACCTGAGCCTATAGGTGAGCCTAAAGGCATTACTGTAGCACAACCAAGATCTTCTAAATGTAAAGCTAGCATTGGATCGGCATTTATATATGGTAGGACAGTAAATCCTTTTTTTATAAGAAATTCAGCAGCTTTTAATGTTCCAACTGGATCAGGTAATAAATATTTTGGATCAGAAATTACTTCTAATTTCACAAAGAAATTTTCGGGTTGACCTAACTGACAAGCCAATTCATGCCCTAAGAATGCCATTCGTATAGCTTCTTCTGCTGTTTGAGACCCAGCAGTGTTTGGTAATAACCATAACTTTTCCCAATCTAACGATTTCAAAAATACAGTATTATCGTTGTTTAAATTTGTAGGCAAACGTCGGACCGCAACTGTTACAATTTCAGATTCGCTAGTTTTTATACTATCAATTGCTTGACTAACTGTTCTATATTTTCCAGTTCCTAACATTAACCTTGAATTGAACGACTTATTACCTATTTGTAATTTATCAGAATTATCTTTCATTTTTTTATTTATAATTACTCCCCAGGTAGGATTTGAACCTACGACCAATCAGTTAACAGCCGATTGCTCTACCACTGAGCTACTGAGGATATTAGAATTACTTTTATAATATCATATTTCTATTATTAATTCAATCACATTTTAAAATTTATAATAATTAAAATTATAAATTTTTGGTGATGGATTGTTTGTTTAAAATCAAATATCTTAATACATTTGTATCTAATTTCAAATTATTAGAAAAATCAGTAACATATTTTGGAAGACTAGAGAAATTTATTTGAATAAAGTTTCCCCGTTTTTGGTCTTTGATAAGATATGCTAAGTCACGTTTACCTCGTGAAATTACAGATATTTCGGAAGCGCTTAGTTTTCTTAAAGCTTTTGCATAGTTAAAAGCCCATGTTTTTAATTCACTGTCATTGAATTCTTCTTTAAGAAGAATCATCATTTCATACTTCATTGTTACTGACATACTATAGTAAATTTTCAAAGTTATTGTTATAGTATTCAAAACTTATTTTTAATGTCAACTTTAAGATCAGAAATTTAAATTTTATTAATTTAAAAACTATTTAAAATTTTTAAAAATCAGCTGAATAAAACTTTATATATAAAATTAATCAAATCATTGGAATTTTTAGTAAAATTATATATTGTAAAACAATGTATATAAAAAATTTATTAAAATTATTAAATGAACTGGGATACTATTCAAAATTATTCATCGAACCTTGTTTTTGGAATCTTACTGTTTGCAATGACTATTTATTGGGTAAGTTTATCTTTTTTTAAAGAGAAAAACAATGTAGTATATATTGGTCGTACTAGTGCCATTATAGCAAATTTATTACTTTTTTTTATCTTGGGATCACGGTGGATCGTCGCAGGTTATTTTCCATTAAGTAATTTATACGAATCTTTACTTTTTTTAACATGGACATTATTAACTATTTATTTATATGTAGAAAGTAAAACAAAAAGTAAATTAATGGGTGCTGTATTAATTCCAGTAGCTTTATTAATAAATGGGTTTGCAAATTTAACTTTATCTCCAGATATGCAAAAAGCCAGCCCATTAGTTCCTGCATTACAATCAAATTGGTTGATGATGCATGTTAGTATGATGATGTTAAGTTATGCTACATTAATCATGGGTTCATTATTATGTATTTTATTTTTAGTTATTTCAAAATATCAAGAAGTAGATTTACAAATTGTAGATGAATCATCATTACCTCTTTATAATGTAATGCTAGACTATTATGAAACAAATTTATTTTCACCCTCCGATGAAATTTCAGAACTAGGTAAATTAAAGTTATTACAAAGTTTGGATAATTGGAGCTATAGAATAATTGGACTGGGTTTTCCTTTTTTGACTATTGGAATTATTGCAGGAGGAGTTTGGGCAAACGAAGCTTGGGGTTCTTATTGGAGTTGGGATCCAAAAGAAACATGGGCCTTAATCACTTGGATTATCTTTGCAACCTACTTACATTCACGGATTACAAAAGGTTGGGAAGGTAAAAAAACGGCGATATTAGGTGGTTTAGGATTTTTCATAATTTGGATATGTTACTTAGGTGTAAATTTTCTGGGAAAAGGGTTACATAGTTATGGATGGTTATCATAAAAAAAAGGAATCTAAAAGATAATTATAAATTTTTAGATTCCTTTTTTTATTTATTTTCGAAAATTAATAAGCTAAACCTAAACTTCTTGTAGTTTCTGCTCCTAAATAAACACGAACACTTAAAAAGTCTGTTGGACATGCCGTTTCACAACGTTTACAACCTACACAATCTTCTACTCGAGGTGAAGATGCAATTTGCCCTGATTTACAACCATCCCAAGGAACCATTTCTAATACATCAGTAGGACAAGCACGAACACATTGTGTACAACCAATGCATGTATCATAAATCTTAACTGTATGAGACATAAATTTTATCCAATTTTAGTAAATACTACTTTAAATTATAGTTTATTTCTCTCGGATTAAGAAACAAATTCAAATATCTATAATAATAAATACTAATGTTATTTATACGACTTCGAAAATAAAATACTCGACTTTAATAATGAATAAAAAAAATTATATTTGAGAAAACTTTAAATTATAAAACTATAATTTAAAGTTTAATTTTGGTTCAATAACATAAATAATTAACCATTAACAGCTGGAGCTGTTAAAGCTACTGGTAATACATCACCTGAAGCTAAATCTAATGGGAAGTTATGTGCGTTACGTTCATGCATTACTTCCATACCTAAATCGGCACGGTTAAGAATATCAGCCCAAGTGTTGATTACACGACCTTGAGAATCAACTACTGATTGGTTGAAGTTAAAACCATTTAAGTTGAAAGCCATAGTACTAACACCCATAGCAGTGATCCAGATAGCGATAACTGGCCATGCTGCTAAGAAGAAATGTAAAGCACGAGAGTTGTTGAATGAAGCGTATTGGAAGATTAAACGACCAAAGTAACCGTGTGCAGCTACGAT
>MDSY01104214.1_pt1 | contig 26551 bp, 22 predicted proteins | sample 811131 | NCBI WGS metagenome assembly MDSY01 (sample SAMN05326643, study PRJNA326480) | marine metagenome | isolation source: seawater | place: Atlantic Ocean: South West | collected 2010
ACGGGACAGTTATGAAATTCTTGGAGCGTGAAAGAAAGAGGTCAAGGCTTGATGGCAGATCCATTGATTACGTTGAAGTAAAATCAGATACAAAGGTTGAATCCGGCGAATTCCAAGATTTAGTGCCCGGACTAGCAGCTGTTGCTGACAGAAGAAACCGCCGACTTAAGGCAGTTCAGGTTGACCCAGAGGACAAGGAAGAAGTTCGAGAAATGATGGAGTTATCTGAGGATGAGAATGTTAGTTGGGAGGAGGAGTAACCTTCTTTCTTTGATACCAAGATATAACAAACCCTGCCAGTAGTATTGCGATTATTCCTGGTGCAAATGAGGTCACAACTCCAACGCTTGAGACACTAGCACCAGTCACCATCATGTAGTTGAAATTGTTAGTTTCATCTCTCTCATCGATGACATTTGTAGGGTCAATCACTAGTCTAATGTCCCACTGTCCTGTATTTGGAACAACATATTCCCAAACAACCTCTTCACACATACAATCATCACTTAAATTACCAGACTGAATGACGTGAGTATCCATAGTTGTCCAGTCAATATCTTCGGATCTATCAGCAGGAGCGACTTGCATTTGTACGGTAACAGAACCACCATACAATTGATTTGCTTCTAACATACCATAAATCTCAATTTTACCATTATCACTGCCCGGTCTTACAACTAATTTATCGATATTTGTTAGACTAGAATTCCATGTTAGGTCAAGCCCAGGAAGTATTTGAAACGCTCTTGGGATTGTGATTAACTCGTTACCCGCATTGTCGTTTACAACCGCTCTGAGCATCAGGTATTGCCTTGATTTGGTTGCCCATGAAGCAACCCCCATAGTACCTTCAAGTCCCGTAACACCAAGGTCGATCCACCTTCCAGATTGATCGGGTGTAGCACCAACACCATTCAAATCAAATCCATACTGGATTTTTGAATTGTTATTATCGATACCAGATTGGAGGTCCTGTGCTTGAAATGAGATATTTATCGGTCCTTGGAGGCTGGTTGTCATCTCATCAACACTCCATCCAATGCCTTCAGGTTCACTAGTATCTACCTTAACATCGACATCGATTTTACTACCTATATTACCTACATTATCAACTGCCCTTAAGCTGATTTGATATTCTCCCTCATCGAACGATAGAGTGATAGTATCGTCTGTATAATTACTCCAAACTCCATCTTTTTGAATTTGCACGTAACTTACTCCAGATCCACTTCCATCGTCAGCTGAACTTTGTAGGTCCGAAATTATGACTGAGGTGGAGTCTGTCCACTCTCCTCCGTTTCCTATTGTGGGGGAGTTCATGGTTGGAGCAGTCCTGTCGATTCCAATGAACATAGTTTTACTGACAGAAAGTCCTGAGTTATCCCAAACGGTTAATCTTGGATTGTATGTACCCTCTCCAATGTTTCCGCTAGCCCAATCCCAGCCATAGTTTATGTCTGTAGGTCCGTCATTCGATGGAGTTCCCGGTCCGGGCACATTTGTTAGGCTTGCATAACTTAAGTCATCATCTGATGCACTCCAAATGAAATTCAGTGTTCCGTTTGATGCAAGTGCATACCAAGCCCTGTCTGTTGCAGTTGATCCGCCTCCATACCCAGAATTTGTTAACTGGAAATTGGTGATAATGGGGATTTGATTAGATATTAAGAATTCATCCGTGGTAAAATAATTTGTAAATTCTTGCACATCACTATCCCAAGCTCTTGCTCTAAATATCCAACTACCGTTTTCATAATCTGTTGTGTCGATATGCTTGAGCCATGGCGTGTTAGTCAAGTTATCTACGCTCGACCAATTTTCGCCGTCAGATGAAATATCGATTTCGATACTCGAAATGTTTCCTGTCCCAGTAGACGAGAAGCTGAGCGTGAATAATCCATTGATTTCTTGATTTTCGGCAGGTCCATTAGCAAAGATGAGATTCAGATTACTATTCGAAAGTTTGACCTTTGAATTATCTGACAAAAAGACATCACCGCTTTGACCCATGGTCATGCACAACATGACAATAAGGACGGAGATAACACGTCTCATCAGGTTATTGAGGTCACCTCTGCCCTTCAATGCTCGCATTATTTCTGCCACCCTCGAGGGCTCTTGCGGAATAAAAATACGATGCCAATCAGGTGCTAACAGTCGGTTGTTTCAAGTGCTAAACCCACTCTCTTGTAACTATGGCAAGAGCGTTTTTCACGACGGTTATCCTCGCGATGTTGGTTCTTGCAGTAGTTCCAATGCCGTCTCAGGCAGAGGATAGTGGGGGTGTTCAAGCATCGCCTTCAACAGTTGCAGTTACACCTTCAAACCCAGTTGAAGGTGGTTCTATCACTATCAGGTTGACGTTGTATAATTCAAATAATTTTGATGCGGACGACGTTCTTTACAAATTTTATTGGAATGGTCTCGATTCTAACAAATTGATATCAGCAAACACAGTAGATATTCCTGCGGAATCAACAGTAGACGTTGAGCAAATTAAATCTGGACTCACAGTTGGCGAGCATAAAATTTGGATTGCATTCGAATACGCAGATAGCGGTGAACAAATCTTCTATCGCGAGATTACCGTTGGTGGTCTAGCAGACTTAGAGGCCACGACAATTATTACCACACCTAATGGAGTCAAAAGCGGTGAAAATGTAACTATCTCTACCGAGGTAAGCAATACCGGTTCGGAAGATGCTGATGCCAGCAGAATGCAGATTGATCTCGGAGACCATTCTCAGATATTTGAAGTTCCATCTGTTTTATCTGGAGAAAGTTTGTGGGTTAATCAAACATTACAGGCTCCCTCATCTGGCGCATACACAGTTTTTGTTACATTAGATTTGGATGATGCTGTTGTCGAAGCAGATGAAGATAATCTGTTTTCTAGTTCATTGACAATTGAACAACGAATGGACCTTTCTCATCTTGGCGAAATATCCGTAAATGTCGAGCAGGGTGCACTAGAGGGTCCATGGACTGTATCTGGGATAATCAAGAGGACAGGCGGAGATGGAACAACACAAGTTCCTATGCGACTGGAGATAAAAGATGACGTTGGAAATGATATCCCTCTTCCAACATTCTACGTGAATATAAGTGGAAGCGAAAACGCTCAGCAACCATGGTCTTTCTCATTGCTAAACAACTACATATCAACATTATCCTCAGGTAATCACGAAGTAACAGCAGTAATCGATCCATACCTTACAGGTGATTTCATACAAGAAACAACAGACAACGATCGCTCTAGTGCCTATTTCGATAAGTATGACATTCCAGATATTTCAGTCGATCCATACGCAATACCATCGATTAGTAGCGTCACTAGTGGTAATAATGTAGTCTGGACAGTTGCGATTACTAACTCTGGAGAGGTTGAGGCTCAGGGTAGATTGATTTACACTTGGGAAGGGCAGACATATGGCGAGTCGTCACAACAAATAATCAACTTACTACCTTCTGAAACATACCTTTGGACAGCAACTTTGCCAACCGAGAGCGGTTCCCATATTGCATACTTTGATGCACAATGGATTCCAACCTCTAGTTCATATGACAGCAATCCGCTAAATTCAGTAGCAAATGGTAGCGTAGAGGTGACAGCCCAACTAAAACTAGACTGGCTCCCAATCACAATGAAACTTCAGGATTCAAATGGTGAAATAGCATCCACTCCTCTCGATGCTGGCAAGAAATATCAACTATCTATTAACATGAGTTCCAAGGAAGTTGGAAGTGTCAATTACTCTTGTGAAGATGAATTCGGTCAAGAATACGACACCGGTGTAATTACGATAACTTCCAGCGGTCAGAGATACAAAATTTCGTGTGAATTTACAGCATCTGCTCCTTTTACAAGTGTTAACTTAGTAATTAGCGACCCCGCAGTAGGTGACTCTTTCTCTAGGAATTATGATACTCAGGAATCAGCTAGTAAAGTTGCTGATGAAGCAGGAGATATGAATTACATGACGGCAGGTTTGATTGCAATCATTTGTTTAGTTTTGATTGCGATCCTAATCGCTGCAATAATTTTGACAAGAGAGGTTGAAGAAGAAGTTGAGAGAGATATATTCGATTACTGCCCTGCTTGTGATGGTGAGTTGGAGGGTGGAGAAGATAGGTGTCCGTCGTGTTCGTTTAATCTAAAGAAAGCTAGGAAGCAGTTCCATGATTGCGAAACCTGTGGTGAATCTATACCTGATTTATTATCCAACTGTCCTTATTGTGGTGTTGCTCAGGATGTATCGAGTTACTTTGAAAAGAGACAAAGAAGAGTGGTAGAGAAAGAAACTATTGCTTTGGTTGAGGATGAAGAAGATCCAGAAACCATTCATGCAGCAGGGTATGAAGGATTCGAAGATGCAGTCAAAGAGTTTGGCTATGATGTGGACGACCTTGAGGAACACTGGGATGAAAACATCGCAAGAGCTGAGAGAGAGGTTGAGGAAGCCTATGATAGAAGAATGGCTGAAGAAGAGGAACTTGAATACGATGACGAGGAAGCAATGAATATTGTAACAACTTCATTAAAGTCCATAGAGGAAACCTTCGAAGGTCATGATATTGATGCAATTCTACAGGATAAGGAGATAAGATCCCATGCTGATGATGGTGGCGAACTTACGGCAAGTGATGCTGATATCCGGGCGAGGTTATTCGAAATTACAGGAGAGCGAGGAGTTCTACCCGGAGAGGAAGTGAATATAGGAATGGGAGTTCAAGATAGATCGCTTGCAGGTAATGCATTACCTGATGATGCCATGGATTTCTCGTTCGACGAGGAAGATGACGAGGTAAATCCTGCTGCGGCCGCAGCCGCAGAAACAAGAAGACGCAGAGGCGTTAGAAGGAAGGCAAAGCAAACAACAACGGCAGAATGTGGCGCTTGTGGTGCAGAGATTCCTCAAGACGCAACGGAATGCCCAACTTGTGGTGCCAAGTTCGAATGAGTGCCTGTCAGTACTCATAGGGTTCGTCATTGCGCTAGCTCGGCTGACCCTCTTGACTTCATTCAGGCATCGCTACCTAAGTTCGTTCAATCTTTGAATCCATCGAAGCGAGTTATTGATACATTAGTTAGACTTGGGTGGGTCTGATGAGGGCAAGAGTAACTATGTCAGCCTTCTTCATGCTTGCCATCCTGATGGCTTCCAGTAGCGGTTGTATAGGGCTTGTCCCAGCACGTGAGATGATGGAAAAGATGAGAGATCCGCCCAGTTTAGAAGAAATTGAGCATAGAATAAATGCCTCCCATGTTTTTGCAACAAATATTGAAGATATCCAAGGGTCAACACAGTATTCTAGTCAACAGACTTTCGATGTAGACGAGAATGTTGTAGAGATAAGTGCCTACATTTCCACACAAATGCCACTAGAATTGGTAATTCCAGGAATTCCTACAGAGGCTAGATATGTTTCAGCAACACTAACCGACGCAGATAATCAGGTAGTCTGGCAAGCTGAAATTACAGAGACTGAACGAAAAATGGTTGAAACATTTACGCAGCCATTAGCTCAGGGAGAATGGACTCTAGATGTTGAGGCTAGAGGATATGGAGAGGAAATCGCCAACCTTTACAAAGACTCATTCCAAGTTTTGATAAAAATAGAGAGACAATGTTGGTTATACCCTAATGAGCTTATTTGCTCTTATGACTAGTCTCTGAAAAATTAGGTGTTAATTGTAGGCAGTTGGCTGGTAATTTGATGATTTTTTTACTAGACCACCGTCAAATCATAACCTTTCCGAGTGACTTGATTATGAAACGAGTAATTAACCCAAATCACATTACTGCGCTTTATTCCAAAATAATTGGCTACGAAGTGGTTATTTAGGGGGGGCTGGTGGCCCGAATGCTGGAGTCAATACTATGACTGAACTGCTAATCGCCCGTGAGACTTACGAAGTTAATGCTGTGCACATAGGAACGCAGCAAAAAAGTGCAGACATGGCACAGTTTATCCAAGAGGTAAGGTCAGATGGACTATATCTCATCGACATAGAGATTACAGACGCTAGGATTAGGGCGATATCTCAATTCTTAAATCGTTACAATCCTGCAAACATTATGGTTGTTAGTGCAAGGCAATACGGTCAAAGGCCAGCAAGAAAATTTGCTGAAGCAATTGGAGCTAATGCTGCTGTTGGTAGATTTATTCCAGGAAGTCTGACAAATCCAGCATTGAGATCTTATGTCGAGCCTGATATGTTGTTTGTCACAGACCCAGCTGCTGACCAGCAAGCACTAAGAGAGGCGGTTAACTCAGGCCTTCCAATTGTTGGAATTTGCGATGCAAACAACAATCTCAGAAATGTAGACCTAGCTCTACCTGCTAACAACAAAGGAAGAAAGTCGTTAGCCCTTCTGTATTGGGTATTAGCCCGTGAAGTTCTCAAAGAACGTGGCGAAACAACTGATGAAGATTGGGCTGCTGAACAAGATATTGAAGATTGGGAATCCACTTTCTGATTACAGCCTCACCCGAAGGGTGACTAACATGAGCGAATTCATCTCGCAGAAGCCCGGTCAATGGGATGGAGAGCCACGACCGCTGTTTTTGGCACCAATGTCAGGTGTTACCGACCTTCCTTACAGGTTACTCGCCAAAGAGTGTGGAGCAGATTTTACCATAACCGAATTCACAAATTCGACCGCACTGACTCGAGATGCGGCTATGTCATGGAGAAAAATGGAGACATGCGAGGATGAGAATCCATTCATTCCGCAGATATTTGGAGGCGTTTCAGCAGACATGGCTCTAGCCGCTGAATTGCTTGAAGATAGTGCAGACATAATTGACTTGAACTTTGGCTGCCCTGCTCCCAAAATAACAAAAATTTGTGCTGGGGCTGCTTTGATGGGAGAACCCAAGAATCTCATTTCGATGTGTGAAGATGTAGTCGATCGTGTAAGTATTCCAGTCACAGCGAAAATGCGTTTGGGCACGGGGCAAGGAGACTTCAATGCAAAAGAGATATGTCAGGAGTTAGAAGGTGTTGGTATACAGAGATTATGTGTCCATGGAAGAACACTGAAACAAAGGTACTCTGGCGTAGCAGATTGGGATTATATCTCAGAAGTAGTAGATTCCGTGGAGCTGCCAGTGATTGCAAACGGTGACGTAGTAGATTCAAAATCAGCTGAAGATTGTTTGAATCATACCCATGCAGCAGGTTTGATGATAGGAAGGGGCGCTATTGGAAGGCCTTCGGTATTCGCCGAGATCAAGGTTGGACTTGGATGGATGGAACGTGAGGATTTACCTTGGATTTCCGCTCATGATGGCGACTGGGATAGTTTGAGTTACGTAGCCCAGCAATTCGCTACTAGACGCTGGTGTTGGAATCGCTACATTGAGTTGGCTAGAGAAACAACTGGTCTAAACATTAAGTCGATGCGTGGTCATGCTGTTTCATTCACCAAAGGTCTTCCAAGTGCAAAAAAGATTCGAAGCATAATGCATGGCAAACAGACTCGTGAAGAATTCGCACAGGCTACAAGCGAGTTCCTTGCGACCAATTAGATATTTGAATTTTCAAATTTTTATTGGTTTTGACTTAATCAATGCACCGACCTTCTCTATACGTCTTAGCACGCGATTCAAATCGTCCATGGACTTCTTTTTCAAAGTAGACAAATCATTTCCTACAAGACGGTGACCAAGTGGCAATCTACCACCAAGGAGGTTTAGTAGAAGCATCTGATTTCGTGCATCAATTGACCCAAGCGCTTTTTCAATAGTCTCAGGTTTACATTTTCCAATTTTCAAACTTTTCAATATTGATGGTGGAATAGATAATCTTTCGAAACCACCTTTTTTCAATAACCAGTCTTCACCCCTACGAGAATACTGTGTGGTCATTGCAGACCATAATGCAATGGATAAACGATCAGTCCTTGCGACTCTTTCTACTAATCCAGTAAGTCTAAACCTCTCAAGGATTCTACCGACTCTAGGTTTTGAGCCACCCACGCTTTTTGCAGCTTCATCAATGGATATTGGTGGGCCTGAGTTCAGTAACAATTGAAATAATTTCACTGAGATAGAATCACTCAGAATTTCCTTCCCTGGTCTCTCTCCAAGCAAACCACAATCAGCCATGAATCTTGAAAGTTCACTTTCATTATCTTCTAATGGCCCCCATTCTTTAATTCTGAGGGATGCGCTTGGTTTACCATCTGGTGGTAGTTCAATTTTCATCTCTATGTTCTTTCCTCTATTCCATTCACGGTCTAGTAATTCTAGTCTTTGCGAGTGAATTAATTTAGCGCGAGTTTTCATATTTTCAATCGCTTTTTCAATGGAGCCACCAGTTAGGTAGTAGTTTTTCCAACCTTTTCCGGATGAAGTAGAAACCAATCCAGCAGAGACTAACCGCACGAAATGGTGATGTATGGCTGCGGGAGTGAGGCCAAGATTTTCTGCTAATTCTCTAGTCTCATAACCTCTTGATGAATCATTTAGAAGATGTTCAGAAAGAATTCTGTGTATAGGAGAGTATGTACCATCATCGGCTGCATTTTCGTCACGTCTACGGTGTAAGCATAGTGTATCAATAAACCAAGCAACTAGATTGTTTCTCTGTTTGTCATTCGCCGGCATAGGTACTTCTTGTATGCGTAGGTCGAACATAGAGACGACTGAATGACGATAGCACTTGAAGAATGCGCAACTAACATTAACTGAGAGACGATTAATGGATTATCTTCTCTCATCCGCCCACTCGTAGTCTATGTTAATTGTAACATTCCAATCCTCGTTATCGATTAGATGGGGGGCCATCTCAAGTCTATCTTCACGCAATATCCCTCTCCTTCTGAGAACTTTAACAGCTGAGTGTACGCTTGCTCTGGATCTTCCTATATTCCTTGCAAGAGATGCTTGTGATCTGGGAATTCCATTTTTCCGGATTTCCTCTAAGACTGTTTTTTGAACTAGAGAAAGTCCGATTGGCATTTTTCTCGCAGCTTCTTGTTCCCCGATTTTCATACCTCTCAATACTTCTACTTGGGATGGAGCTCCTGCAAAGTAGCAAGTCCTACCGTTTACAGAGATTATAGTAATCGATTTCCTACTATACAAAACGTCCAAGTGGTGTCTTAGAGTTCCGTTAGCAGCAGAAAGGGTAGATTGCAATTCTCGATAGCATAAACCAGGCTTCTTGTCTAGGGTTTTCAGTATGCGTCTGCGTAATGGATGTTCAAAATCGCTAATTTTCGCTTTCACACCGCCTCTTGCAAAGGCTAGTGAGGATATTCCAGCGCCAATGCCTAGCAATCCTCCTGTCGCTCCAGCAATTCCCGCAGCCAGCCACGGCCTTTGTGAAATCCACTGTTTCAGTAGGGGCATAAAAAAAAACAAATCCGAGTTACTTGTAATAGATTCGGTGTGATGAATCAATCTCTTGTCTTTACCGAGCCATTTTTGATTTTTAGGTGCGCAACCAATGGAGATAGTAGTCTGCCGCATGTTGTCCCATGTTCGGAAAGAATGTATTGAACTCTAGACGGCGGTCCATCATCAACCTGTCTCACTACCAAACTCTCATCAGCCAAAAATCGTAATTTATCGGAAAGAGTGCGGCTTGAAATACCAGTAAGGAGTTTCTTCAACTGGTTAAACCTTCGCGGTCCAGTGATGTATAGCGTTGAGAGAATTTCGATTGTCCATCTTTTCCCAAAAACGTGTAATGCTTCTACGGATGCTTCTACTTCCCATTTAGTATCATATGGGCCAGATTTTGAATTATTTGCAAGTATTTTTCGAATCTTTGCACCTTGATTTATAGTTGTATCAACCATTGATTCTATACTCTCCATTTCCGAATTTGAAATTCGAAGAGGAGGGTCGGGCATATTTCTCCTAAGTGGTTTGTTTCATAAAACATAGTGTAAGTATGCGATCATCACTGGTTTTGATAGGCGGGTTTTCTTCCCTCAATCAGTGCACTTAATCCTTCTAGTGCGTCTTTGGTTGAGAAAATTTTCTCAAGATTGTCAAGCTCCTTACCAAGACCTTCTTTCAGTGTTGTAGAGCTTGCTAAATCTATCAATTCACTTGCCATTTTTAGTGCAATCGGGGCAGTTCGTGAAATTGACTTTAATTGCCTTGAAACAATTTTGTCTTCCACGTCAAATCCATCTGGACATTCACCCGAAAGAATACTAGACATATTCTCATCACTGTAAAATGCATTAGAGAATTTAGCAATACTAGAATTAGAATCTCTTGGTTTTGCGGGATACTTCTCATCTGGTTTGCCATTTTTTGAGATTTGAGCAATAACAGAATCTACTTCCGAGACATCGACTAAGTGGGTAATCAATCCGAGGTCATAAGCTATGTTTGCTGTCATAAAATTACCAGCGAGTACAGCCCATCTAGCGGCAGGTATTCCTGAAATTCTGGGTGGCCTCTGTGTTCCTCCCAAACCAGGGAAGATGCCAATGTTTGTCTCGGGGAATCTGAACTGAGTTTTCTTTGTTCCAATCCTGTAGTCACAAGAGAGGGCCAATTCCAATCCACCACCCAGAGAAAGTCCTGTTGTGAGCGCAATTGTAGTTTTCTCAGAATATTCTAAGCTATTCAGGACGTCGTGACCATTTGCCGTAAACGTGTATATATCAGGGAACGAATCATCTTTTATTTTGTCAACGAAGAATTTCACGTCTGCACCAGCAACAAATGCCTTTCCTGCTCCATCAAGAACTATGGTCTTGACACCTGAATTTGAGTTAGCAGCATCAACGGCCTTTCCTAATTGATTTACAACGGTCTCATTCAGGGCATTCATTGCCTCTGGTCTGTTTATTGTGATTGTTGCGGTCTCCCCGGAGATGTCAAGGTCGACGTAACTGAAATCGAACGAAGTATCCCTGTTCCAAATGTTTGGTAAGGGGAAGTTTGCAAGCTCACAGTAATCCTGAGCCATGTATTTAGCTTCATTTATTCCTAGTTTATTCGCTAATTCAAATGGTCCTTTAGCCCATCTCAAACCGACCTTGGCGCCTCTGTCAACATCTTCCATTGAGCATATTTCCTCATCAACTATTTGTCCGGAAACTGCAAAAACTTGGCCAAGCAAGCGCATACGGATAGTCTCAGCAGCCTCTTCTGTGCATTCGATGTCATCCCCAATGACCCATTCTTCCCCTGCTTCAACCATTGAACGGAGATTTTCCGCTCCAACATACCTTGGAGTGTCTAGTTGCTCTGCAAGATAATCGGTGGAATGTAGAGCTATGGGTGGCCCTGTAAGGTTCATCAAGGCAAAAGGACCCATACCTATCCTGAATGCTTTCATTGCAACAGCATCAATAGCTGCTGCGCTTGCAACTCCCTCTTGAAGCAGAAGACAGGCTTCATTTAGCCATGGAACAAAGAATCTGTTTACTACAAAGCCCGGTCTATCTTTGCAAATAATCACGACTTTTCCTAATCCTCTACAATACTGTACAGTCTTAGCCAATGTTTCAGGGGAGGTCACAGAACCAGGGATAACTTCCACTAGTCTGTTTTTGGCGGGATGATAAAAGAAATGCAGCCCTACAAATCTATCAGCACGACCTGATGCTTTTGCCAGATCGTCAACTGATAATGAAGATGTATTTGAGGCAAGAATCGTCTTTTCACCACATACCTCATTCAGAGTATTGAATACCTCTGTCTTAATATTAAAGTCCTCAAAAACTGCTTCAATCACCAAGTCAGTCTCTTTTGCGGTATTTTCAGTTCCAACTACTCCCTTAATGCGACCTTGTATTTCTTCTACTTGTTGTGGAGAGAAAATTCTTCGCTCAATAGCTTCAGCTAGGAAATCTGAGATTATTGTCATACCTCTATCTACCCATTTATCTTCTCTATCCACCATCTGGACATCAAATTCTTCTTGAGCTGTTTTCTGGGCAATGCCTGAACCCATATTTCCTGCACCAATAATCGCCACATTTTGAATAGGCTGCATGAACGACCCGAAATGAAACAGCCCAATGAAGTCAACGGATGATTACACGTCTTTAAAATAATGAGTCATATGCCTCTTTATGCCGCTCAGCCCATCGGTTTATAGAGAAATTCTCAGCTCTTTTGACAACCTCAGCGCTCTCGTCCTGTAATTCTAAAATCGATGCCCGCCACATGTCGATATCATCAGGCGGGAGTATGTGGTGTTCCAAGGGAATTTCATTGTGAGCAGGGGCGTCTGCTACAAGGGCGACAGTTCCCGCAGCATAAGCTTCCAATGGTGGTAATCCAAAGCCTTCGGCAATAGAGGGAAATAATAATGCATCAGCGTGTTGAAGTGCAGCAATTTTTTCATCTTCACTGACTTTACCCACCCAGTTTAATTTGCAGTTTACTTCCTTTGCTAACTCGCATATCTGATTTTTTGCGTGGAGCGATGATTCTGCACCTATCTTGTGGAGTGTAACATTCATTCCACCACATACATTTACAGCAAATTCAACTCTCTTTCTCTGTTCTTCACTTCCGATGATTAAGAGGTTTTTACCTTCGTTGAACCATTTTGGTCTTGCCATATTTCTGCGATACTTTTCAACTTCAATCCCATGTGGAATCCAAACAGTAGGAACACCGGGAAAACGCATCTCACACTCTTGCTTTGTATCCTTTGAAACACAAATCAATAAACTTGCTCTAGAAATTCCTCGTTTAATCCTATCAATGTCCCTCTTACGGATAAACGATGGGTTTTGTTCTCCAACAGAAATCCCGTTTCGTGTATTAGGGAATAAGTGAAATAAATCATGAACAGTAATGACCGATATAGAATTTCTTGGGGTCAAGCCAGCTTGTTCTTGGTCTGTAATGTGTGTGATATCATGAAATTTTGATTTAGAGTTCACATTTGCAGGTCCTGACTTCCATCTTTTCCATAGTCTTCTAATTGGATTTTTTGATATTTTATATTCATGAACAGACCCTAATTCGTAACCTTCAATGATTCCTGACTTTAGCCTATCAACTGCTGCATGATGAGTATTTCCTAAACCAGACAGAGGAGATAATGCTCCACCTCTTGCCAGCATTACTTTACGCAAAACAAACCCTCATTGCACTATTTTGAGATGCTTAACAGACTGTGCGATTCCAAGATTTTTCGGAAAATGCATCGTTGCTTCCGGTATGGGTATTGGAATGATTTCTCTACCCACTAACGCAACTCTACTGGGAGGAGAGTGATCTAGCAACCTTCGATCTGTCAATGGTGCTAAAGCATTTGAAAACTCAAGGATATCATTGTGAAATGGCATGTTTTCAGCTGTTAGATTACCCCTTGAGTTTCCTACGTGAACATATCCCTTACATTCTATCCAATCAGGGTCAGCTCTGTTATCAAGAGCTGCATATTGTTTGATATGCTCTTTTTTCATGTTTTTACCCTTAATTAGCGTGTGACGACAAACAATTCTAGTATCCAAACTAGGAAGCAAATCTATTGTTTGATCGAAATATTTCCATGACGCAGAATTCCATTTTGGCCTGCAAATTTCGTTAAAGACTTCCTCATTAGGGGCATCAACAGAAACGTATAACTGAGTTGGTAGAGTGTCTAATCTCTCCAGCACTTTTGGCAAAGTTCCATTTGTCACTAACATTGTTGTCATTCCATGTGCGTGGCAAAGTTCGATGTATTCTGATAATCGTGTGTAGAGTGTTGGCTCTCCATTAAGTGAAATAGCGACATGTTTAGGATTTTGAGCATCTAGCCATTTTTCTTTTGGCACCTTTGGGTTTCCACCAAAACCGGATAACAACCTGCGCTGTGCTTTTACAGAATCATACAACATATCCAAAGGATCTTGTTCTGTGAGCTTTAATGTATCCATGTGTGGTTCTCTCCAGCAGTAAGTGCAAGCGAGGTTACACTGGTCAACAACCGGTGACATTTGCATGCAGTTGTGACTCGCTACTCCGTAGAATTTACCTTTGTAACATTGACGATCTCGAAGCAAAGACTCCTTTGTCCAATGACAGACTTTGACTCCTCCATGTTCTCCAACAATGTGGTATCGTTGCTTTTGCAACTTAGCCTTGAGTAGTGGGTCCATCGGTTACCCGACAAGTATTCTTTTTTTCAACCTCACGCTTCAAAAAGTGGAACATACTGGGGATATCATGGACGAGAAGTCAGAGACGTGGTATCCTCATCTTCTCGGGTTTTTACTTCCCATAATCACTATTTTAGGTATTTATAAGGGAGGATATTGGGCATTCAGTGGTTTTGTCTACGCTATATTCCTTGGTCCTATTTTTGACATACTATCACCCAAGACAGCGCCCACACGAACTGAACCTAAGCCATTCATTTGGAATAGTCTACTTGTATCTCATGCTATTTTCATGTATGCTTGCATAGTAATCCTGTGCTGGAGAGCTAAGGTAGATGACTTCGGCATCCCGGTTATCATGGGTGCTTTGTCGGTTGGAGTAGTAAGCGGTATATCCGGAATAATCAACGCTCATGAAGCAGGTCATAGAAAAAAAGGATCTTATCTATGGCGGTTATCTAGAGTTAACCTGTTTTTGGTATTATATGAGCACTTTACAACAGAACACAACAATAGCCATCACAGAAATTATGCAACAGTGAAGGATGCAGCATCCGCACCAAGAGGTATAGGTCTATGGAGACACTTAATCAGAACAATCCCGCTGCAGTATATCTCTGCATGGAAGACACATTCCGGAAAGGGTAGGACTGGTTTCAAGAATCCTATTCTTCATGGTTTAATCATACAACTTGGTATGCTTACTACCCTATTGTTATACTCGCCATCAGCCATGTATGCCTTTTTGATTCAAGCAGGAATAGCAATATTCTTACTTGAATTCGTGAACTATTTGCAACACTATGGCCTACGTAGGGAAGTTCGTGAAAGGCATACAGTGATGCATTCTTGGGAATTTAGAGGAGTCTGGTCTCGCTGGACTTTGCTTGAGTTACCTCTACACCCTGCACACCATCTGAAAGCAAGTAAACCACTTTGGGATCTCAGAGCTCAGGAAGGATCACCTCAACTTCCGTTTGGATACTATGTATGCCTCTGGGTGGCAATATTTCCTCCATTGTGGAAGAAAGTAATGGGTAGAAGGATAGATGCATTGACACCATCTTGAATTCAGCAAATTCTTGCTTGAAAGATTCAATTTTCACAGGGTTTTACTTCATACAACATAATCATTATCAGTGATTAATCACCGAATTGCAGAATATATTTTGTTTAATTAATTGTTATATTTGGTGACCATAATCAAACATTAATTCATATAGCATAACTTTTTGATGAAGTGTGCTAGTGTGACAAAATATGCTTTCCATTAACGGTTTAACAAAGTCGTTTGGAACGGGTAGCGGTAAGCTACACGTTTTGAAGGGGATTGATATGAATATTAAAAGCGGCGAACTAGTTGCGTTAATGGGTCCTTCTGGTTGTGGTAAGTCCACGTTGTTGAACATCATCGGTGGATTGATGCCTGCTGATTCTGGTCAAATTGAACTTGTTAGTAGAAAGTATGGTTTGAAAAACCCATCCTCTGTTGTTGATGTCCGCAGAAATTTAGTTGGTTGGATTTTCCAAGATTTCCACCTTTTAGATCACCTATCAGCACTGGATAATGTTTCAATGGCTCTGGAAATTTCAGGTGTCCCCAGCAAAGAGGCTGAGTTGAGAGCTGTCACTGCACTGGAGAAGGTGAATTTAGGTGATAGAATGCATCACATCCCTGATCAACTTTCCGGAGGACAGCAACAGAGGGTCGCAATAGCAAGAGCCATAGCGGGTCACAGACCTCTATTGTTAGCAGATGAACCTACTGGAAACCTAGACATTTCTTCTGGGGCAGAAGTCTTACAGTTGTTCAAAGATTTATGCCATGATGAAGAAAATCCAATCTCTATTCTTATGGTAACACATGATCCTGAACTTGCATCGAACGCAGATCGAATGTTACTGCTAAATGACGGAAAGACACAGGCTTCAGACATTAGAAGTGCGTGGGGCTTGGATGATGAAGGTGAAGAAGAATGAGTGACGACATTATCGATTTAGAGGATAGTGACTTTTCCACTGAACGCGGTCGAATAAGCCGCATCCGCCATAGACTCTCTGAGTTGCCGAGTAAGCTAAGGTTAGCGAGTGTTGGTGCTTGGCGCGGCAAAGAAAGAGGATTAGCAGTTATTGCTGGAGTATTCCTCGCCTCCCTTGTAATAACAACCGTGTTGGCTTACGGAGTAGGACTTTCACAACTGTTCTTCGAGGAGTCCCTCGAATCTGAGCCGTTTGATGCGAAAATAGAGTATGCTCGAACTCCGGTTGAAAATTCGACTGGTTGGTCAAACAATACAACAACCATGACTAGTGTTTGTGATGAACTGTTAGAAGAATTTTCAGAATTTAATGACTGTACGTTAGTATTAGGAAGACAGGGAATTCATAGTGGAGGCTTCTTCAATGCAGAATTTATAATCGCTCAACCATTGGAGATGCGTTCGATTATTGATGATACAAATCCTAGATGGGAGAATGTAACATTTGCATACCCTGAAGCCGATGAAAACGGGCCCCCAATCTCTGACGTGCGAGCAATACGCTTCCTTGGTCCAAACGCATTCGATGGGGAGTTAGCCGAACGATTGGGAGCAAACATAATTCCAGGATACGGAGAGTGGCCTTCGTTTGAAAGTATGATAAATCCATTCAACGATTCGAATCGCACTGGAATTATTTTGCCATCTACAATTGCATATCAAGCTGGAGCCGAGGTTGGAGATGAGCTAGATAGTCTGACATTTGTCTACGTGGTCGACGAATCAACACTTGTAGAGGGAAGTGTTACTGAGGATAATTGTGATGGAGAGATTACACCTGAAAATAATGAAATGCTATATTGTAGAATGCCTATGGAAATAAGCAACCTCACAGTTGTTGGTATCTACGAGCCTTGGGACTTTGGAAATCCAACGCTTCCTTTCAATCCAATATTCACAACTTGGGATGTTCTAACCGAATCTGAAAGAGCGACTTTGATGGATAACGACCACATGTATCTAGGAATGACGATTGACAGGACCCAACTTCCAACAACTTCCACAGAAGATGCTGAAGATTGGCTTCAAGACTTGAGCATGCGTGTTGAAAGTGGTAATTATACAGACGAGGGAGTAGAATTATACTACACAGATATCGTATCTTCGACCATAACCTTCCTCAATATATTCCTAGGCTTAATTCAGATATTTGATTACATTATCATGATTCCAATAGTGATATTGTCAATCTCTGTGTTGATTTATGGACTTGTCCTTTCTCTTGAACAGAGGCGCAGAGAAGTAAGTATTCACAGGGTAATTGGAGCTGACGCAAAGTCCTTGCAGGGAATGGTTCTTCTGGAGTTATTTGTAATGTCAAGCATAGCTTGGTTAGTTGGTTACTTACTCGCTCTAGCAGCAGTTCCAGTCGTTCTTTCTGCGGTAGGTTTCATGGAATTTAGAACTGGTGATTTTGATGTTAATCCAACATTGGGAGTTGGGGCAACAATCTTCACTGCAATTACAACGCTTGGATTGGCATTGATATTCGGTCGTAGCAGAACTCGTAAATTCATCGAGTTAGAGATTGAAGAAGGGGTAAAACGAACTACCTCTAAACAAGAACCAAAACGCTGGTTACATTGGACAGCATTCCTGTTCGGGATGGTTGCAGTTATTGATGCTTGGATGGAGATGAACGGTAGTGAGGATGGAATTGTTTCAAACTTTTTCCTTGAAGGTATTGTTGCATTATTTGGACCGTTTGCATTGTGGATTGGTGGAGCGTTACTGCTTGGTTATGTAGGTGCCAAAGGGCCAAAAATCATGCAGTTGATATTCGGCAGAACTCCTATTTTGAAGGATGTGAAAAGAGGTTTGAAGGGCTCTGGTTCAGCAGAGTCAGTCAATAGGTTAGCAGTGATTATGATATTGACACTCTCGATTGTTACTCTTGCAGCAGTTCAAGGTTATACCGGAACATTAGTCGATGAAAGAACAGTTGATGCAACAGTAGGATCGGATTTGCAGATTGTGATGGAACAGGAAATAAATGAAACTCAACTACTGAGTCTTGTTAGTAACTATACTAATTCTAATGCTGAGCCTGTCGCAACTACGCTTCCACAAATCACCCTTTCAGATAGTAGGGGTGGTGACAATTTCCAAACTATTGTTCTGCTAAATGATAACAAAAAGGTGCTAAAATGGAGCGAACAAGCAGTTCCTGGTGATGATGTATCCGCTGCAATGAATGCTTACCGCACAGGAGGTTTCAGTGCGGGTCCTGACTCAGCTTACTCACTTGATTTACCAGGATCTGATAGAGGTGGTGATGAAAACCAATTAGATGACGTCTTGCTCAAAAGAACAGATTCAAAATCAGAAATTATAGAATTCGTTTGGGAGGATGTAGAGTTTGATTTTGTTACAGGAGGGTCCAATGAAACAGACCCGTTTGCACTTCTTTATGCCTATGCGGATTTAATGGACAGTGACTGGTCAGAATTGGATTTATCAAATCAGGATCTCAATGAGCGTGATCTTGGAAGAGCAAATCTCATCGGAACTAACTTCTCAGGCGCCGATTTATCGGGTGTGAATTTTAGTGAATCATTGTTATTTGAAGTTGATTTCAATGGTGCAGATCTTACAGGTGCGAATCTAGAAAATGCCATCGTTTACAACATGGAAACTGAAAACACGGACTTCACAGATGCTAACCTACTGGGTGCTTTCGGCACAGTAGACTTCAACACTTCAATACTGGTTAATACAACTTGTCCTGATGGTTCGTCAGGAGATGAAACCTCTTGCGATTCGGGCGGTTCACAAATTCCTCCACCGCTCACAGGAGACCTCTTTTTTGCTGGAACTCAAGTAACCATAACCAGAACACCTTACACGACTGAAATGTATTACATGGGTGTGCATGAGTATGTTCCGGGATTCACTGCTGTTGATATTGAAAATACACTTGTTATTGGTGAGGCAAGTTGGCGGACCTTAGTAAGTGACGATTCTGCTAATAATCACACATCGACGACATGGATTGTCAGAGTTGATGGAATTAATGGAGAAAAACTAGAGTCATTAGCATCTAAGATAGAAGCGGAATCAACAGTATCAAGTGTAACAGATTGGTCTACTTCCCACAAAGAGGTTGAAAGAAATGGAGGTCTAATTTTCGGGACTCCCGGACTCCTGTCATTACAGTTTGTAGTAGCCAGTGTAGCTGCGGTAGCATCCAGTTTCGTATTCTTGTCATTGGTTCTAACTCAGAGGCAGAAAGAGTTGGCAGTTTTGCAAGCGATTGGGGCCTCACCAAATCAGATTTATAGACTAGTTCTGTTTGAAATTTTATCGATAGTAGTTGTGTCTATGGCGCTTGGAATCTTGTTAGGGGTTGGACTTGCTCTATCCTTCAACGGATTCTTCAATGTTTTCGGATTCATATTCCAGATTTTTATTGGGTCTAGTACGACGATTGATAGAACCCTAATTTATCCATGGACACAGATAGTTCTAGTATCATTAGCTGTATTTACAGCGGTTGTGATATCTCTACTACTGACGACTCGTAGAGCACTTACAGCGGATTTAGCCAGCGTCTTGAAGGGGGAGTAAATGTGAGAAAAACCATTTTAGAAGCAGATGGAATCTATCACGTTTATGAATCCAAAGCAGAGGACGGAAATGTTGTCGCTCTTCGAGGCCTACACATTGCGATGAAAGAAGGGGAAGCTATTGCAGTAGTTGGACCATCTGGTTCAGGAAAGTCTACTCTAATGAAGTGTCTTGGGGGTTTGATGAAACCTAGTGCGGGTTCGGTGACATTAGATGGTAAAAACATGACAAGATTGACAGGTAAAGAGCTCGTTGAATTGCGTCAGAAAACAGTGTCATTCATATTTCAAGAAGGAAATTTACTGCCCGATCTAAACGCTCGAGACAACGTTGCGCAACCTCTGAGGCATCAAGGTGTAAAATCAAAGAAAGCGCTGAAGATTGCAGATGCTATGCTAGAGAGGTTAGGAATGGGTCACAGAAAGCATGCTATTCCGGAGTTACTCAGTGGTGGCGAACAACAAAGGGTCGCAATTGCCCGTGCATTGATTACTCAACCAAGACTAATATTAGCTGATGAACCTACTGGTGCCCTTGACCCAGTAACCAGTAGAGAGGTTCTGGCTTTGTTCAAAGATTTACATCAAAAAGATGGTGTGTCCTTTCTCCTTGTGACTCACTCAAAAGAGGTCGCAGCATTTGCAGATAGGTCTCTAGAACTAAGAGATGGTAGATTTGTTGCTGAGCATGGTACTAACATTGATGTCGAGGATCTCAGTAAAGACCGTGAACTAATCATTGATGATACCGGAACAGTCACTTTACCCCCAGATATCCTTGTAAGATTGGGTGGCTCTGGTAGGTATACTGTTGGAAATCTTGACAGTGGATACATCTCGCTACAAGGCGAAGCAGTCGAGTCTATGGGTAACTTACAACTATCCGATCATTGTCCTGCATGTAAGTATCAATATCAAAATAAAGATGACCAGGTGTGTCCTTCTTGCGGGTCATCAAGACCCATGGTGGAGGTGTCTAAATGAGATTCTTTCAGATATCCGGAATTTTAGAGACAATTTCAACAATATCACTATTTTTCATAGCGATGCCAGTAAAATACCTAGGTGGAAATGAGATTTTAGTCAAGATAATTGGTCCAATTCACGGAGTCCTTTTCGTCCTCTACATTTTCCTTGTTTGGATTGAACAGAGGCAGGGAAGAATGAATTCAAATCTAGCAATCAAGGCCATGCTTGCAGCAATTCCACCAGGCGGACCGATTTGGTTTGACAGAAAATATCTCAATGATTCTCAACATGACTAAGGATATCTTTGGGTTAAATCAATTAATAGACTCTCAAACAGTCTACATATGGCAAGTCATTGGGTTGTAGATTCGAACTGTTTCATACATCTTGGTTCGATGGCTAGAGATGGGTTTTTGTCCGACCTAAATGATATACTTCGGAAAGAATCCACATCTCTACACGTCACTCCTGGTGTTCATGACGAGATAAGAACTGTGAGATTTCAGAGATGGAAAGGAAAACCAAATCTTCTTGAGAAATTTTCTCAGACTCTAACAACTGTTTCAGTATCGGATGGAGAAATTAGTAATTTGGCCCAAACAATTGGTGAAAAATCCTCACCACAGGATGTTGATCTTTCGTTGATGGTTCTGAGTTCAAAGTTATCCCAAGAAGGGCACTCAGTGACGCTTGTCTCAGATGATTACAAAATGACAACAACCGCGAACAAAGTTAATTTGAAGTTTGAAACGTGTCCGCCATCAACATTTTTGCAACGGCTTGCAGACCAAGGAGACGATAGACAGCGGTCTAGACTCCGTAGTCTTTCGAGGAGAGTTAGGGCAGCAGAGATGAAGTATGCAATTAGTCGTGCTGGTCAATATGATATTCAGAAAAAACTGACTTGGATGGTTGATTCACTACTTTCTACTAAATTAGTCGCAGATAGCGATGTTGATGATCAAAATGAGTCAGATGAAAGTGCTCTTGTAAAGGCCCTAATTCGATCGTTGAGAGGAGAGAGAGTAAAGAATTCATACATCAATAAATTGGGCTCTCTTCCAGATAGTTGCTCTCCGGTTACTAAGCTAGATGACCACCTCTCATCCCTTACTTCTTCGGGTAATTTGGAGGATATTGGGCTAGCATATGAGGAATGTAGTGATTTGTTGAGTGAGGTGCTCGAAGCAACAGGACTAGCACTTGCACCGCTTGGAGAGGAACTTGCAGAAATTGCACACAGAGCAATGGCGGGATACTTTTACCGAACAGAGTCAGCGCTAGGAATGCTTTCTAGAATGTCTGGGAATTTTAAGCGTTCAAGACTTCATTTGTCTCGCGCACTTTCTAATGCCACATTAGTAGATGATAGAGGTGCAGAAATGCGTGCAATGCACCAACTTGGTTTACTGGCACTAGCCTCAAAAAACTGGAAGCGAGCAACGGAATTATTCGAAGTTGCAGATAGACAAGCTCAGTCGATTTCAGCAAATAGATTGGCCCACTTAGTTTTAGCAAGTGTTGCGAGCCATCTAAGTGAGAATCAAGAAAATGCAAAACAATATCTAAAATTAGCAAATGATATTTTGTCTAAGAATAAACCTGATGCGGTAAATGTTCTGATTAGTGTTGGAACTTCATTACTCGCAGTAGATTGTCCCGGACTGGCGATAGAAATACTTGATGAAGCGATGGAATGCGCTATTGAGGTTGGTCTTGATGATGAATTGGATTTACTCGCAGAAACCTTACTACTAGCAAATACAGCTTTGTCAGAAAGGGAACAATCGCAATATGAAGGTCTTCGTCAGTTATTGGATGATCTAAATATATTGTCAAGTGAAATAAAGCAAGAATTTGAATCAGCAATTACAGATATTGAAGCGAAAGTTGAGTCATTGTCAAAGCCTCTCGATGATACGTGGAAGGATTGGCAACCTGCAGCAAAACTAATACCTGAAGGTAGCGATATGACCGTGATAAGGATAGAGCGTGATGAGAGTGGTAGAGTTCTAGTTGTGTCTCACCACACTGAGATTGGTTCGGTAGGTATATGGTTGCCAGAAGGAGGGGTTGAGGCATCTCCCGGAAATATAATCCAACTCAATCAAAGTAGAATTAAGGTGGCTCCTCCAACTAAGGAATTACAGGAAAATCACAACATCAGAGGAATTATCGCAATCGAAAAACCGGATGCGATATCTTTTGGTGCTAGGGCACAAGAAATTCTTGATGATGATGATGAAGACGAGCTATCATCTAGTCAGTAGAAGAGTTATTTTGTTTGATTGCAAAACTTGCAGGGCACGTATTGACTCCGAAAAGTCTGTAGAACGGGCACCATCCAAAAACGGAGGTTGTAACACTCCATATCCCAAATATGAGGAAGATTATTTCCCAATTTGCACTGGACACGTAATCGAATAATACGACCCCAAGACCAGTTAGAAATCTTATCGCTCTGTCCAACAAGCCCAAGTTCAAATTCGTCACCTGTTTAAGGAGAACTTTTTGACTTCATTTAATAATCAATGTTATTTCCCAAAAGAAATTGCTCTCAATTGAATTTGAACAGTAGTATAAATATTAACAGACTAGCGAAAAAATATGCCCAAATCTTTCTTGGTAGTTGGAGGGAGCAGCGATATAGGTCTCCTGCTTTGTGATTTACTACTCGATAAGGGTTACACTTTGACAGTAGTAGCACGAGATGCCACACGTGTGGAATCAATCAAATCTAGAGGCGCTAACGTAATTGTAGGCGATGCGCTAGACAGCGAAGTCATATCCAGTGCAATAACCAAAACACTAGAGCTAGGTGAAGGGTCTATCACCGGAGTTGCTCACCTAGTCGGATCAATAATGCTAAGGCCACCACATGCGCTAAAACTAGAAGCGTTTGAGGATGTTATTCAAACTAATCTGATCAGCGCTTTCCTTACTCTGTCGCTGACTGGTAAAGCTATGCTGAAAACAGGTAGTGGTAGGATGGTATTCACCTCAAGCGTTGCCGGCAGCCTTGGTCTAGTAAATCACGAGGCTATTGCTGCTGCAAAAGGTGGAATAGAGTCGATGGTAAGGTCAGCAGCTGCTACCTATTCCAAACGGGGAATTCGAGTAAATGCCGTCGCTCCAGGATTAACAGATACTAGATTGGCATCGACAATACTTCGTTCAGATGCGATAAGAGAGGCTTCTGAAAAGATGATACCACTAAATCGAATTAACCAGCCAAAAGAGATTGCAGAGTGTATTTTCTGGCTATTGACAGGGGCTCCTGATAACTATACAGGACAAATTATGCATTTAGACGGCGGGATGTCACAGATACTAGGATAGGTGATTACATTGACATGGCATGTTGCATTGAAACTAAGCAAGCTTAGACCAGGCAAGAAAAAAATGATTAATATTGCTAAAAAAATCTTAATGGTTGGCCAAGATTCAGACGGATACTTTGCAACAGAAGCACTATGCCGCCACATGAGATGGCCTTTAGCCTATGGGGGCAAAGTAAAAGACGGCTGCGTGACATGTCCACTTCATCAAACAACACATCAGATAGATGATGGATCTCTAGTCGATTGGTCGCCTTTCCCTCTATTCCCTCCGTATGGAAAACTTGTTGGAAAGATGAGTAAGAAAAAAGATTTGAAAATCTATGATACAAGGGTTAAAAATGGCAACCTTGAGGTAAGAATAGTCTAGGTGATTTCGATTTCAAGAGTTCTGCTAGTGTTATTGACTTGCGTTGCTATGGCAGGCCTTGTGGCTGCTGCGCAAGGAGATGTTAGTTCAAACTCTGATGACGAAAGTATGCATCTGGCAGGATACACTTTCCTCGTATTCGCAATATTTGGATGGAGTTTCTTCCTTTGCCTACTTGGAACAGCAGTTTATCTTGTAATAAAGCAATTTAGACATCCCAAGCAACCTAAAAATCCAGTCAGATGCAAATAGATTGATTGGTTTCTCGCAAATCAAAAACTTAGTGTAGTTACTTTGATAAAAAAGTGGCAACTTCATCAGTGCATGAAAGGACTCCAATGTCTGCTAGTGGTATGTTTGCTGGCAGGACTCTCCTTATCTGGTTGCATGGGAGAGGACGAAAAGGAAAAGGACAAAGCAAAGACACTTGCCCCGATAACAAATCCTTGCTACCTTCCTACTCAATCCCTATCACAGTCACTTACCGAGATATCTGTGAATGACGAGACTAGGTTGTTCAGACTTACAGTTCCTCAAGCTCAGCCTGGAGTAAAATTACCGGTAATCATTGCATTCCATGGTGGTGACGGTTCACAAGAAGATTTCCAGCAGCAAAACGAATTTGATTCCCTGGCGGATCAAGAAAAATTCATCATGGCTTATGCTATTGCAGAGGATGATAGAACAGCAGCAGAGGGAGAATGGTTCCTAAATACTGCTGCAACATCGAGAGATGACAATGATTTTGCTGAGGAAATCGTTGATCAACTTTCAGAATCATACTGTGTTGATAGCGACAGGCTCTACGCTATTGGATATTCACTAGGTTCAATGTTTACCTACGAAGTTGCATGTCAATTAAACCACAAATTTGCGGCAGTTGCATCTTTTGCTGGAACGATGCCGGTAAATCCCGAAACATGTGAACTAACGGGAAGCATGGCAGTATTACACATTCATGGAAAGCTAGACTACATAATCGATTATGATGACGACTGGGACTGGAAAGACGGTGAGCATGAAGGCGTTGGCACAATGAGTAACATACCAGGTATGATTGATTCATGGGCAGAGAGAGCAGGTTGCAAGAATGAGAATTCACATGATGATTTTGAAACCGAGCACATAGTTCACAGTGGATGTATGGGAAACACGCGAATCGAGCATTATGGTATGCAATTTCAGGAACATACTTGGCCTGAGGAAGTAGCAGATATCCCCACATATCGTCTAATATGGTCTTTCCTTAGTGAGTTTACAAATTGAAGGCAAGTCAAATATTTGCAAGTTCAGGCTCCGGTTTTTGATTATATTCTGATGAGACAATATCAGATTTCAGCGAATCTGCAAGGTATTTCTGCGCTTCAGTGATATAGTCAATAGCAATAAAATCAGGGTGTCTTGACCTATCGATTAGGTTAGAATTCATTTCTTTAGAAATTCCTTCTAGTAGTTTTCTATTTCGAGAATGAAAATTTTGTATTTTTTCTTCGGTCCATCCGGTTTTATCTATCATTAGCCAGCGGTTATACAGTGTTACTCTGGCAATGAAATTTCCGAGTTTGTGAGAATCGTTTAGGTCATCGTCCTCTATCACAGGAATCTGGGGGTATAGAGTGGTGAAAACCTTCGCAAACATCCCAGCACCATCTGTTATTGTAAGCTGGTTTTCACCACAATATACCATGACTTTCTCAAGACCGAAAACTGGGGAATCCTTTGAGAAAACAAAGCCACTAATTCCGGATGCAACCAAGTAGTCTGATTTTTCTTCAGCATACTTAATCATAGCTTCCGTGTGGTCTTCACCGTTTTCTGGATTAATGAGCGATATCCTTTCTTGGTCTTTGATTAACCTCAGTGCTGAACTCGACACCCCCATGTCCAATTCAACCTCTGGGCAGACTTCGACCAATTCAAACGATTCACTCCAGTCTTGGTTGAGACCCCTAAACTCAGCGTTTTCGCCGTTATGGCGATTCCTTTTTTTGAGGAGACAAGAACATACAGCGAGTTTAGGGTTACTTGTCATGGCAGTCATGCAACAACATGTCTATATGAAGGCCCGTTTTTTTCAGTGCTGAATACAATAAGGGCATGATATTCCACGAACAAACTCTGGACTTGCTGCTTGTTCTGGTGTTAGGGGTTCTCTGCATGCCCAGCAGACCTCAGAAGTAGTTTC
>MDSY01054589.1_pt1 | contig 26547 bp, 22 predicted proteins | sample 811131 | NCBI WGS metagenome assembly MDSY01 (sample SAMN05326643, study PRJNA326480) | marine metagenome | isolation source: seawater | place: Atlantic Ocean: South West | collected 2010
ATTAAGTAAATCACACTCAAATCGATTGTACTTGCTCTGGACATTATCATACGTGCACCCTGAGCATAAAATAGCGAATAAAAAGAGTAGTCTATTGTAACTTTTACTTAATTTGAAGAGATCCATTTATTGATAACGCATAAGATTAGACTAAGTTTTTATTTGAAAAATAAAATTTATTGACTCCGAACCATAAAAAAATTGCAATTAAAAAAAATACAGAAAGAACTAATGGCGATAACCTGAGGTCACCCGTTACTGTTTCTACCCATCCAACTGCAACCATTCCAAGAACCGTAGATAATTTTTCAGCAATATCAAAAAAACTAAAATAAGTCACGTATTCATCTTCTAGCGGTAACATTTTAGAGAATGTAGATCGACCCAACGACTGCAGCCCACCCATTACTAGCCCTACTGAAGCACCAAGAAGATAAAATTGTAATTCTGAGTTTACAAAAAAAGCAAGGATACAGATTACGACCCAAAGTGCAGAAGCTGCAATCAAACTGCGAATATTTCCGAATCTAGTAGAAAGTTTAGCGAAAAGCCATGAGCCTAAAATTGCAACAAATTGAATTAATAGAATCGTCAATATCAAAGAACTCGATTCGAGACCAAGAACTTTGGTCCCAAATAAAGAAGCAATAAGTATAACAGTCTGAACCCCTGCTGAGGCAAAGAAAAAACCCAGTAGAAATCTATTCAATCCATCGATTTTATTGAATTCTTTCAAAACTAAAAATAAGCGTAAGTAGCTCTCTCGTATATAACCCTTGTTTTTTTCTATTAAAATTGAAACACCTGAAGGAAGACGATATAAGGCAAATTCCCCCCAGCAAAGCCACCATACACCAACAAAAACAAAACTTAATCTTGTGATCAAAGCGACATCATTAATTCCCAACCAATTTGGATTTTGAATAAATACTAAGGATGCTATTAATACTAAGGAACTACCCAAATATCCCAGAGCAAAACCCCGAGCGCTTAAAGAATCTTGATCCTCTATTTTTGCTATGTCAGGTAAATAAGAATTATAAAAAACTAAACTTCCGCTAAAACATAATGATGCCAAATATGGTGATAAAAGACCCCACCAAATTAAACTTTCCGTAAAAAAAAACATACCAGCACATGCGAAGGAACCACAATAAATAAAGGCACGCATAAATGACTTTTTCTTCCCTGAAACTTCAGACAAAGCGCTGAGATAAGGAGTGATCAAACTAATTGTTAAAAATGCTGCAGCGACCACGAATGTATATGCGGCTGTGGTAGAAATATTACCACCGAAAAAAGGAAAACTTATCTTTCCTGCACCATCCATTACTGTAGCATAATAAATTGGGAAAATTGCAGTACTAATTACAAGACTGTAAGATGAATTCGCCCAGTCATACATTACCCAACCCCATTGGGTTCTGGAATCATTTGATATAGCCATAAATGGATTTTTGACCAAGGTATAAAAAGCAAATGGCTAAAACATCAAATGCTCAACCTTGTATGTTTTTTTAAGAACAAAAAGTGGACGAAATTCGCAACTCTGACGTAAAAAATAGGTTTAAAGAATACATGATTCGTTCAAATTATAAAAAAAAGATCAGGAACACATTTTTTTACTGGGAGGAGCGAATTTAGTAAGATTAATACCTTCAACAGCATCATGATACTCTTTTAAGGTCGGTATTCTACCAAGAATCGCAGAAAGTACAGTTACCGGAGTAGATCCAAGTAATGACTCTCCTTTTTTACGTTCTGAATCGGCAACAACGCGTCCTTTAAACAAACGTGTAGAAGTGGCCATAACGGTATCCCCTTTTTCCGCTTTTTCTTGGTTACCCATACAAAGATTGCATCCAGGTCTCTCCAGGTACATCATATTTTTATATTCGGTACGAGCAGAATTTTTAGGAGCATCGTCATTAAACTCAAAGCCTGAGTATTTAGAAAGAATGTCCCAATCCCCTTCCTCTTTGAGTTCATCAATAATATTATATGTTGGAGCAGCAACTACTAGAGGTGCATTAAATTCAACCACTCCCTTCTGAGCCTCTAAATTTCTAAGCATTTGGGAAACTATTTTAAGATCGCCTTTATGCACCATGCAAGAACCAACAAAGCCAAGATCAATGTTTTTACTTCCGTTATAATATGACAGTGGTCGTATTGCGTCATGAGTATATCTTTTGGAAACATCCTCATTATGGACATCTGGATCAGCAATCATAGGTTGTCCAATAATATCTAAATCCACTTCAAACTCGGCATGATACTTAGCGTTATTATCCGGAGTTAGAGCTGGTTTTTCTCCGCTTATAATCTCATAAATTCTTTTATCTGCTTGGTCGATAAGCCCTTGGAGAACCTGCGATTTATTATCCATCCCCTTTTTAATCATGATCTCAATTCTTGCCTTAGAAATCTCCAGAGATTTAATTAGAGTATCATCTTGAGAAATACAAATAGATGCCTTTGCTTTCATTTCAGCAGTCCAATCTGTAAATGTGAATGCCTGGTCAGCAAGTAACGTTCCAATGTGGACCTCGATGATTCTGCCTTGGAAAACATTCTCATCAAAATTATCAAGCATTTGAGATTGAGTGGCATGAACAACATCTCTAAAGTCCATATGGCTCTGCATTTCCCCTTTAAAAGTAACTTTCACGGATTCAGGAATTGGCATACTTGCTTCACCAGTTGCAAGGGCAAGAGCAACAGTTCCTGAGTCCGCACCAAATGCAACTCCTTTTGACATTCGTGTATGAGAATCCCCACCGATAATTATAGCCCAATCGTCAATTGTGATATCGTTCAAAACTTTATGAATAACATCCGTCATAGGAAAATATATGTTTTCAGGATCACGAGCAGTTATCAAACCAAAATCATGCATAAACTTCATCAACCTTGGAATATTTTCTTGAGCCTTACTATCCCAAACTGAAGCCGTATGACATCCAGATTGATAAGCGCCGTCAATAATCGGAGAGATTTTAGTAGCTGCCATCATTTCAAGTTCTTGAGAGGTCATAAGGCCAGTTGTATCCTGAGAACCTACTATATTCACCTCTACCCGAACATCAGAACCAGCATGTAAAACTCTACTTGAGCTTAATCCAACTGCATTTTTATTGAATATCTTTTCCACTGCAGTTAAACCTTGTCCTTGATTTGAAACCTCTTTAGACAGAGCAAATACTTTTGGAGGTTCAATCCCAAGAGTTTTTGCAGCAAATGTTTGAAGCTTCTTACCAAAAACAATTGCATATGACCCTCCCGCTCTCATAAATTCTAATTTCTGAGGCGTGAACGAAGCAGAAATATCACAAAGCTCCAAATCACCTTGATACAACTTCTTATCTTTTGTATTTATGATAAGTTCAGTACCTGTTTTAATAGGATAAACCTCTTCTAGAATTGGTTCACCATTTTTATCTAGGACTACAGAGCCATTTGGGTATTTTTTCTTAACCCAATTTTTTAGATCAATACCAATACCCCCTGTTACATCCACCGTTGTCAAAAAAATTGGAGAAATACCATTTGTCCCAGCTACTATGGGTGCGTAGTTAATGAAAGGCACATAAGGGCTTGCCTGCTTACCAATCCAAAGTGCCACATTATTGACTCCGGACATTCGCGAAGAACCTACACCCATAGTACCTTTTTCAGCAATTAACATTACGCGTCTATCAGGATGTTTCTTTTGGAGAAGTGTAAGCTCATTTTGTTTTTCTTTGTTATGTTCAAACATACATTTACCGTGTAACTCCCTGTCTGACCTAGAATGAGCATCACTACCTGGAGACAACAAATCTGTAGATATATCCCCCACTCCAGCAACATAAGTAACAACTTTTATTTCCTCATCTACATCTGGGAGTTTGGTGAAAAACTCAGCATTAGCATAACTTTCTAAAACCTCTTTTGCAATATTATCGCCACTATGATATGCTTTCTTTAGACGATTCATATCTTCATTATACAAGAAAAATTGAGTCTTCAGAATAGCAGCAGCTTGTTTCTGAATTTCAGCGTCTTTATCAAGAGAAAGATCAATTAAAATCTCAACTGAAGCCCCCCCTTTCATATGAGATAATAACTCAAAAGCAAACGTGGCGTTAATTTCTTCAATAAGGCATTTACCAAGAATAATCTCCTTTAAAAAATTAGCTTTTACCCGCGCTGCACTAGTTGTTCCTGGTAAAACATTGTAGATAAAAAAGTCTAAGGATTTTTCCCGTAAAGAGCTATTTACATCTTTGATGTATTTTATGATATCAATTAATAAGCCTGCATCATCAATTGGCTTGGGTTGAAGCCCTTGAACACTTCGTTCTTCAATGTCTTTGCAATAATCCTTATAGAAACTCATAAATAGCAATGATATTTATACAAATCATATGTTTTATTAATATAAATGATATGATTTATACTTTATTTTAACAAAAATACAAAAATTCAAATAGTATCTTGGGCTTATGATTATTGAGAATTGGTTATGCCAGCTAATCCAATCAATAAAAACGGAATCCACATTTATTACTTATCAATAAAGACCCTATCCACCCAAATTCCATCTTTTGATTCTGATACAACAGTGATAAGACCACTTTTAAAAATATGAATTGGCAAAGACCATTCAGCTCCCAACCAATTTCCAGAAATAAGGAGCTTACCTTCTGAATTGTATATCGATGTTTTCGCTGTTAAGGAATTTTCAGGACGAATCAGAATTAATTTATCTCGAGAAATAAAACCCTTGTGGCCTGATAGATATTCCTCATTCATTGAAATCCATAAATGCCCTGCATCTATTGCACTATCAAGCGCGGATTGATAAGCAAAATCCTTAATAATTAGCTTTTCTCCATTCTCTATCATAATTCTTACCCAACCATAGAGTAGCGAATCGTTTTTAGTCAATCTCAACCCAATAAAACCTTCGCTATCATTCTGCCACTGGGAGTAAGGATCCGAAACACTATCAAATCGATATTCTATTGTACCATAAAAATCTGTTGATGACATACCCTGCCATGGATTAGATGAGTAAGAGATACTATCCCCGACAGTTAATTTGTCCGCGTAGAAAAAAAAACCTCTTTGCCTACCATAAACTTTAGAATTTAAAGAGTCTAGAGGAGCAATTATTGAATGGTCAATTAACCCTGTCGTTCCAGTATCTCGATACTGAATAAACCTAAAGTCAACTAGTGTATCATTATTTAGATCAAGATCAAAATAATCACCATTAGATTCAAGAGTTGTATCAGGAATATCGATATAAACATATTGAGCCTGAACTGGAGTCATTGTCAACATGATAATTAACATGATGAAATAATATTTTTTTATTTTCATAGTGATGCAAATTTGCAAAAGTCCTCGCAACCGAGCACTACCTTTACTAAATATATGATTAAAATACGTCAAACATGGATCTTAGAAGCTGTTAATATGGCAGCTCAATCTCTTCGTTCACAGCTACTTAGAGCATCTTTGACTGCATTAATTATAGCAACTGGAATAACAGCTCTAGTAGGAATGTTGACGGCAACATCTGTAATGGAAAGTAGTATTTCTAACCAATTCAATACAATGGGAGCGAATACCTTCAGTATCCAAAGCGGTGGACAGGTGATTAAAATCGGACGCAATGGCAAAAGAGAAAAACGACAAGGGCAAATTCCAATTAGAACTGCAAAAATCTTAAAAGAAAACCTTTTGCTTAAAGGTCTTGAAGCAAGCTTAAGCGATGATCTCTTATCTACCGCAATAATTCGACATCGTGAAAAAGAGACTAATCCCAATGTGCGAGTCCAAGCTGTAGATTTAAATTTCCCATCTGTTAATGGCCTGGAAATAAGAGATGGTCGCTATTTTTCAGGATTAGAAGAAAAAGAAGGAAGATCTGTTGCCATTATTGCTCCGGACATTGTAAATAAATTATTTCAAAACACCTCTGCTATCGGTGAAATGATCAGAATAAATGGTAAACCTTTTCGAGTCATTGGGATCACAAAAGAAAAAGGTAATAGCTCGTTTATGGCAAGTGATAATTTAGTTTATTTACCTTTAATGACTGGCCTAAAAGATTTTGGATCGTCATCTTCCTCCATTGTAACCAGTGTCCTTGCCCCTGGTCCCGAAAAAATGGATGCCGCAATTAATGAGGCAATATCGACCATGCGATCAATTAGAAAACTAAGTCCAGGAGAAGAAAATGACTTTAATATTAGACGTGCTGACAACCTTTCTTCGATACTTATTGAATCATTAAGTTCGGTAAGCATTGGAGCTGCACTCATAGGCTTCATCACCCTTCTTGGCGCTTCAATTTCCCTAATGAACATTATGCTAGTATCAGTTACTGAAAGGACAAGTGAAATAGGAACACGAAAGGCTCTTGGAGCAAGTGAGAATTTCATCATTACCCAATTTTTATCCGAAGCAATTTTAGTTAGTCTAATTGGAGGAATATTTGGTATATGCTTGGGCTTAATGGTAGGTAATGGATTAGCATTAGCTCTTGACGCACCAGTTGTTTTGCCATTTAAATGGATTCTACTGGCATTTATTGTTTCTTTCTTTGTGGGTATAGTATCTGGGTGGTACCCTGCTCGTAAAGCGGCAAAACTAGACCCAATTGAAGCTCTCCGATATGAATAAAAAAATCCACTCCGTATCTTCATCAGATTCTATTTGGAAATTCACCAAAGAAGGCTTCAGACGAACAAGGCAAGTAACCTGGGCCTTCGCTCGAAGAGACCTTCAACTTCGATATATTCAAACAAGACTAGGATGGTTTTGGTCGATTGGGCAACCCCTTCTGGCTGCAATTTTAGTCCTAGTTGTTTTTTCATGGATTGTTCAAATTGAGGCGCCGTCAGGATTTGATTATTCGATTTATGCTTTTGCAAGCCTACCGGCTTGGTTGCTATCCCAACACATCATAATGCAAGGCTCTCCTAGCCTAATCCACAATCAACATATAATATCCAAGGTGGCATTTCCACGCCAATCACTTCCACTTAGCAAGGTAGTAGTCGCATTCGTTGATTATATGGTAGCCACTATTCTATATTTCTTATTTAGGGGTATTCAATCAGGAATATGGGACTTTTATCTATTTAGTTTTTTGTTCTATTCTTTTGTGACAATTCTGGCCTCATTGGGAATAGCATATTGGATAGCTGCGATATCAATTCGCTTTCGTGACTGGCTCGCGATACTTCCATTGCTCATTCAAGGACTATTTCTACTTAGCCCCATTGTATACCCAACGGAAAAATATAGCACTGCCCTTGGAAAATATGAATGGATATTATATTTAAATCCGTTTGTTGCTATTTCTGACGGATTCAGATGGACATGGATGGGTATAAATAATTGGAGCGAATTACATTACATTTCTTTTTTAATGATTATTGTGATATACTCTAGTGGCTTTACAGCAATTAGATATGCCGAGAACAAAATGGTTGATACTTTATGACACTCTCTTCAAATCTTTCTATTCAAACAGAAAACTTAGGAAAAAAGTATAAACTAAAAAATTCAGAATCTTGGGCGTTAAAAAACATAAATCTAAATATTGAAACCGGAAGCGCTCTTGGCGTCATAGGCGCAAACGGAGCAGGGAAATCAACCTTATTGAAAATATTATCAGGCTTGACTAAGCCAACTGCGGGAAGCTATAAATATCGAGGATCATTAACGAGTCTCCTGGAAGTTGGGACCGGTTTTCATCCCGATCTTTCAGGCATAGAAAATATATTTCTAAGTGCAGCTCTAAATGGCATGCCAAGAAAAATAATAAGAGAAAGAGTTGATCAGATTATTGATTTTTCAGGTATCTCTTCAGAGTACATTGACCAACCCATTAAACACTACTCAAGTGGCATGAAAGTGCGATTAGGCTTTGCTGTTGCTTCAAATATAGATGCTGATATACTTATTGTCGACGAAGTACTTGCAGTAGGTGACATTAGTTTTCAAGAAAAATGTATGCGAAGTATGGAGTTACAAATGCATGAACAAGGAAGAACAGTATTATTTGTTTCTCACAATTTATATACTCTCCAAAAACTTTGTCCAAAAGCTGTATTACTTGATAAAAGTGAAATAATTAAATTAGGTAATAGTAAAGATGTTTGCGATAGTTACATCAATCAAACGCTAGATAGAAGTGATAATATAGAACTTGAAAAAAGAGAAGACAGAGGTGGTTCTGGAAAAATACGGATCAACAAATTGGAATGGACTCCTAAATTATTACAAACAGGTAAAAAAGCAGTTCTAACAATTGGGTATCAAGCCCATGGAAGATTGGAAGATATGAACATTAAAATCAGCATCAATGGATCCGATGGCCGTTTTTTAACTCCGTTATCTATGCACAGCAGTAATTTTAGACCTGAATCAATGCCTAAAAATGGAGAGTTGACAGTGAATATTGAAAATATACCATGGATGAAGGGAACCTACTTTATTGATGCAAGAGTCATTGAAAAAGGTATAGTTTGTGACGACTTGCGAATAGCTAGCAAATTTCAAGTTCATGGCGGGACTTATATTGAGGGGGGAGATGAATTCCATTCATCAAAAAACGGAGTGTTCATTCCGCATGTCTGGCGAATTTAAAAATCAACTTTTTTATTTTCCTTAAAATTGAGATGGTTTCAATATTTGACCCCTTAGAATGATAAAAAAGTCTTTTCATATATTCTGAACCTTCAACACTTGGCAGGGAATTAGTACTTTCTAAATTCCAATCCTGAAAATCATATTCTTGATCTGATAAAAAATCATTAAAAATGGGTGAAAAAAAACTTACGTCTTCAGATGTGAACCACCGACGCCAATTACCATAACTTTTTGTTCGACTCACATGCATAAAACTCGGACGAATACCATGTTTGCTCTCTAGAGACAAACCGATATAATTTTCTAGTCCAGTCCATTTTTCATCAACGATATCTTCATAATGAATTATAAACCAGCCTCTTACCCGTAAATAATTTATAAAATCACTTAACGTTTTCAAATTTTGTCGATAATCACTCGCCCACTTCTCTAAAAAAATAGAATCTGAACTTAGTAGTTTATAAAATGGCACACTGGCAGGGTCAATCTCCTTACTTTTTGCAAGTTCATAAGCTCTACTAAAATCCTCAGGGTTTGGATTATGACGATGAAACCATCTGTAAAAGAAAGCTGAAATCCATCTATCGCGAGGATCTCTGATTAAAAATATCTTTTTATCATAAGAATCAAACGCTGTCAAAGCCTTATCGCCTTCCCACCCTGATTTCTTATTCGCGTCTGCATATAAAATCTTGACAAGCATATTATCGGATTCATCCCAAAATTTGCCATCGTTGCGATGCAATCTATTATTGTCATCTATAAACCTAGGCTCAAAAGACTCAACTACATTTTCATTACGTCCCATTGCTTCTGCAACAAGAGAAAAGAGATAAGTTGTACCGCTTTTTGGTAATCCATAAATCACTGTTCGCATGGGGGCTGAAGGTAATGTAAATTTGGGGTATGCGAAAAGGCAAACCAAAAGTCAGCGTTATTGTACCAAACTATATGCATTCAGCATATCTAGAGAAGCGATTGCATAGCATTGACCAACAGTCTTTTCAAGATTTTGAGGTTATTCTTTTAGATGATGCCTCACTTGACGAGTCTGAAAAAATATTAATATCATGGACTAAAAAAAATTCAAAATTCAAATATTTCCCAAATAAAGAAAATAGTGGAAGCACATTCTCTCAATGGAATAAAGGAGCTAAAATTGCTGAAGGAGAGTATCTATGGATGGCCGAGAGCGATGACTGGGCAGATCCATTTTTACTAGAGAAGTTAGTTCTTCAGCTAGACAACAATCCAAATGCTTCGATTGCATTTGGGCAGAGTATGCTCATAAATGAAGCAGGTGATGAGTTGCACAATTTTAATATTCATTACAATTATATTTTTAAAAATGACCGTTGGGAAAAGGCATATATAAACAATGGAATCAATGAAATTGAAAATTATATGATCCTTCATAATATTATTCCTAATGCCTCAGCAGCATTATTTCGGAAAAGCACCTATGAGAAAGTTGGAGGGGCGTCAAAAAACTGGAAATTAAATGGTGACTGGATGTTTTACATTAAAATGCTTGAGCATGGAGAAATATGTTATATCCCAGATACCATTAATTATTTTCGCGTCCATAAAAATACTCAAAGAGTCTTAGCAAATAAAAATGGGTATGTATATTATGAATTATTAACTATTATTGACTATATCAGATCGCACCATAACCCCAGTAATAAATTAAAAAAAAGATCCTATTCAAATATTGCCTCATGGTGGGTACACTCTATTTATAGACAATCCTGGGCTAAAGGGAAAAGAAATGAGAACTTAAAAGTGAATTTCAAGTTATGTAAACGGTTTATTTTTATCAGACCAATAACTTTAGTGCATATTCCTTATGAAGGAGCCATTCGCCTAGTTGTATTAGTTATGACTTTTTTAAAGTTAAAAGAACCCATTCGTAAAATCTTGCATAAGATATTTCCAAGTCATTTTATTCCTCACTCAACATGAATGGTTTTAAAAATTTGACAGTTATAATACCCTGCTACCAATGCAAAAAAACTATTCTAGAGACACTTGATTGCCTTGATGATAGAATCAACATAATTTGTATTGATGATTTTTCTAATGACGAGACTTTGGGAGTTTTAACAAATTGGGAAAGTAAAAATCCGGATCGAAGAAAAGTTATAAGGCACAATCAAAATAAAGGATTGGGGGCATCAAGAAATACAGGTGTTTCAGAGTCTAAAACAGAATGGGTTATGTTTCTTGACTCCGATGACATAATATCTCCCGATTTCTTTAATGAAATTAACAAAAAGTGGGTGTCATTAAAAACTAGCTCTGGATGGTGTTATCATCCATATCTAGAGTGGGATGATTCCGATAAAAAGGAAAGATTAAGAAAGACTGATACTATAAGAGAGAATCATCATTTAGTCACGAAACGTATGCCTTTTTCAGCCTCAGGTGGGATATTCCGTAAAAATCTACTTGAAGTCATAGGAAGATTTGATACAGATAGAAATCTAGAAGGAACAGAAGACTTAGACCTTTACATGAGACTACTTAACTCTGGAATTAAACCGTTTCAATGGTCAAAAACCCCTCATACTAAATACCGTACGAATAAGGGAATGACAAAAGATGTTAGACAACATGGCGGGAAGGTATTACTCCGAGTAAAACAATTTGAAGAATCTGGCTGGATATCCAGCTCTCAGTTTGATTTAGCTAAAAAAGAAATCTGGCGACAAATAGCAAGGACAGAGCACAAAAGAGGAGACTTTAAAGAAGCAAATGAGTCTTACCAAAAATCAGGAAATCAATTTAGCTCGAGAATACTGAATCTAATAGCCTTTTTTAAAATAAAACTGTAAGAATATTATTAGATCACTGACAATCTATTCCTTAGCTCTACATCAATAGATTCGAGAAATTCTTCAGTATTTAGATAATGATCACCATGGCGAACATCATTACCATGAATGCAAATTGCCAAATCTTTGGTCATTTTTCCACTCTCCACTATATCAACGCAAACAGCTTCCAAAGTTTTTGAAAAATTGACGAGAGAATCATTTTTATCTAATTTACCACGATGAGCCAGGCCTCTGGTCCAAGCAAAAATTGATGCGATTGGGTTGGTACTTGTGGCTTTTCCATCCTGGTGCTGACGATAATGTCTCGTAACTGTACCATGAGCTGCTTCAGCTTCAAGAGTCTTTCCATCAGGAGTAACTAATACCGAAGTCATTAAACCAAGAGAACCAAAACCTTGAGCAACTGTATCAGACTGAACATCACCATCATAATTTTTACATGCCCAAACAAATCCACCTTCCCACTTGAGAGCTGATGCAACCATATCATCGATTAGACGATGCTCATATGAGATTCCTGCTTCATTATATTTCGATTTAAACTCCAAATCAAAAACCTCCTGGAATATATCTTTAAATCGGCCATCATATTTTTTTAAGATTGTATTCTTTGTACTCAGATATAAAGGCCAACCTTTTTCTAGGGCTAAATTCATGCATGACCTGGCAAATCCATAAATGGATTCATCTGTATTATACATACTCATGGCAACCCCACCTCCCTGAAAATTGTAAATATCAAAATTCTGCGGTTCCCCATTCTCAGGTGTAAAAGTCATAGTCAACTTACCAGGTCCGTCAATTACAGCATCAGTAGCTCTGTATTGATCTCCAAATGCATGACGACCAATAACTATTGGCTTATTCCAAGTGCTAACCAACCTTGGGACGTTTGAACATATAATAGGCTCACGAAAAACAGTGCCACCAAGAATATTTCTAATCGTTCCATTTGGTGATCGCCACATCTTCTTTAGATCAAATTCAACGACTCGATCCTCATCAGGAGTTATCGTTGCGCATTTTATACCAACATTATATTCTTTGATAGCATTCGCTGCATCAACTGTTACTTGATCGTTAGATTTATCTCGACTCTCCATGCCCAAGTCAAAATATTTAATTTCTAGGTCAACATATGGAAGAATAAGTTTGTTCTTAATAAAAGACCAAATAATTCGTGTCATTTCATCACCATCTAATTCAACAACAGGGTTATTTACTTTTATTTTTTTCATATATTTTTTTCTTGATTGTAGTTTTTTTCGAATACAAACTTAATCTATATCAAGCTGGAATTCCTTTCTAAATTCATCTAATTGAGGATTCTTCTCGAGCAAAAACTTGTAACGCTCTTCTGCCGTGTATACGATCTTCGCATTGCTTGCAGAATCTTCAACATGAATATTAATACCCAATGAGTCGTTTTTTAACTCTTTCCTTAAGAAGCTGACAAGTTCATCTCTGACCTCCTCCAAATATCCCGATTGCACTCTAGTCCCAACCGAGACACGAATATTGAAATCTTCTTCGAGTATTGGATTAATCTGATTTAGTAAGGCATAAACGACGTTGCGATTAACCATAGACTCTGCAACTCTTCCCCAGCAATCCAATAACCTTTTCTGATCAAAAGGACTTAAGTTTTTTACATCTTGATCCAATCCTGAAATATTTTTTTCCATTTCAGCAGGACTTTTAATTCCTCCAGACCTTAATGAAAAAGCAGATTTCTTTTTCGCAAGAGTATGCTCCTCTTTAACTTCTTGTTTATTAATATCTAAGCTCACCTCAGCCTGAGAAAGATTCTCCTTGACTAACTTAATTTCACCTTTCTGAGAATCAATTCGGATCTCTTTTATTTCTAAATTACTTTTTTCGTCTTCCTTATTTGTGATAAATGACTCCGTTATTTCCTCATTTTCAATCTTATCTAGTTTGGAAACTTTTTTTTTTTCTCCAACAGGCTCTGAATCCGTTAAACCTGCAATTTCTAGCAAGGTGACTTCAACTAATAATCTTGGGCTCGAACTATCACGGTATTGAATATCGCATTTTGAAAGTAATCTTAAGGCTCGACCCAAGAATTTCAAATCCATTTCACCAGACTCATGATGATATCTTTGTTTAAATGAATCTGGAAGTTCCATAATATCTATCGTTTCAGGATGTTTTGCCATCAAAACATCGCGAACATGACAGGCTAAGCCACTAACAAATAAGTTCAGATCAAAGCCAAGCTCTAAAACTGAGTTAACTTGGAGAAATATAGCTGATGCATCTGCATTCTTGAGATCATTTAAGGTCTGAAAAAAAATATCTCTATCGAGGATCTGTAAGTTCTCTCTAACTAACTGATAGGTGATTTTTTCACCTTGAGAAAAAGCATTGATTCTGTCGAAGACAGACAATGAATCTCTTAAGGCTCCGTCTGCCTTTTCAGCAATTAAATGTAAGGCCTCTGATTCTGCGACTACTCCTTCTTTTGAAGCCACAAATTCAAGATGACTCACAATATCTTGTACGCCAATTCGTTTAAAATCAAAGACTTGACATCTTGATAAAATAGTAGGCAATACTTTATGTTTTTCTGTAGTCGCCAGAATGAATATAGCATGAGCAGGAGGTTCTTCTAATGTTTTCAAAAAAGCGTTAAACGCTGCCGTCGACAACATATGAACTTCATCGATTATGTATACCTTAAACCTTCCAATTTGGGGAGCAAATCTTACTTGATCAATAAGCTGTCGGATATCATCAACTTTATTATTCGAGGCAGCATCTAGTTCAAAAATATTTAATTCGTAATTCTCTTCAGCACCAGAATGAAGCTCATTTATCATTTTTGCTAAAATTCTAGCACAAGAAGTTTTACCAACACCCTTAGGACCACAAAAAAGCAAAGCCTGAGCTAAATTACCGGAAGTGACCTCGTGTTCAAGTGTATCTGTCACATGGGATTGACCAACAACTGTGTCAAAAGAAGATGGTCGATATTTTCGTGCAGATACGACGTAAGGCTTATCCATGAATCAAATCTAAGGCAGAGAGCTCAGTTAAGAGGCCAAAATTGAAAACTTGAAAAGAAAATAATTTGTAAACCAATAATGGCTAACGCAGTATGATTTCTATGATCATCAACTTCTCTTACCAAGAATCCATGCACAAAGGCCGAAACCAAAGCCCAGCCCAAATAATTCATAAATCCTGGGCCAGAACCCTCGAAAACCCACATCCTAAGATCTGGAGCTACTGGCTCCATAACCATGTCAATAATCAACATTATCAGTATTGCGATGGCCCATTTAAATAATTTATTTTGAATTGAAAAATAAGATGCGCTTTGAACTGCTGCCCATGATAACAGTACCCAGTTTAGCCCTATTACCAATGGTGTTCCCATAATTTTAGAACCTAAGCCATCTAAATAAACATATGTCCCGAATGGAATCCCAGTATTAATACCAATTATTTCTACGGACAGACCTACAAAATATATCAATAACAAAACAAGTTTTAGCCTGTCAGATTTCTTAGACGTCACATACAATGCCCAGAAAGAAAGCATCATATTCAATGGCGTCAAAACTGAAAAAACATAAAAAAAATCCGAATGAAACCCAATGATTCCAACTAGGTACCATATTGAAAGGACTCCAATAATTATTTTCTGTTTCATCACAATTTATTTAACCTCTTTATTAAGACAATGGCAAATGTAATTATTCCGCTTGTGTTAAAATAAATAGTTACTCGGAAAATGAGAATCGTGCAAATTGTCAAATAAACTTTAATCAATAGCAGTTTTTTTTAAGAAAGACCGACGAAATAAGTATTTCAAAGTAAAATTCCATTTATGATAGTAAATAGGACAAAATTTTCCTACCTTTGCGGCCCTAATTTCATTACCAATGAACCAGTACGAAACCGTTTTCATTTTAAATCCCGTCTTGTCTGAAGATCAGATAAGGGAAGCGGTTGATAAGTTTACAGGCTTCTTGAAATCCAACGGAGCAGAAATTATCAACGTTGAAAAATGGGGGTTGCGGAAGTTAGCATACCTCATTGACAAGAAAAAGAGTGGGTTTTATAACCTCCTTGAATTCAAAGCACCCACCAGCATCATTTCAAATCTTGAAATTGAAATGAAACGCGATGAGAAAGTCTTAAGATTTCTCACCGTGGTTATGGATAAAAATGGAGCTGAATACGCTGCCAAAAGAAGGGACAAAGTTAAAAACTCTTAATTCTTATAAATTTTATGAGCACTTTGGAATCAACAGCAGGCAATCAATCAGAGATTCGCTATTTACAGCCAATCGCAATTGATGCAACGAACAACAAAAAATACTGCCGTTTCAAAAAATATGGCATTAAACATATTGATCACAAGGACCCCACCTATTTAATGCGTTTTGTGAATGAGCAAGGTAAAATATTACCGCGCAGATTGACTGGGACTTCGCTAAAGTATCAACGAAAACTTGCTGTAGCGATCAAACGAGCACGTCACCTAGGTCTCATGCCTTACGTAGCAGATAATCTTAAATAAAATTTCTACGACATGGATGTAATTCTTAAAGCAGACGTTGATAACCTAGGTTATAAAGACGATTTGGTCACCGTAAAAAATGGGTATGGTCGAAATTTCCTTATTCCACAAGGAAAAGCTGTTTTTGCCACTCCGTCGGCAAAAAAAATGCTTGCCGAGGACTTAAGGCAAAAGGCTCACAAGGAAGAAAAGATAATAAAAGGTGCAACTTCCACAGCTGAAGGCTTATCTCGAATTGAACTTAAAATTTCTGCAAAATCTGGCAAAACCGGAAAATTGTTTGGTGCTGTCACCAATGCTGATATTTCAGAGAAGTTAGGAGAAATGGGGCACTCCATAGAGAAAAAATCCATTCAAATTTTGGGAGGAACAATCAAAACTGCCGGTAAGTACTCGGCAAAAATTAGATTGCATCGCGAAGTCATTACAGAATTTAATTTCGAAGTAATTGGCAAAACAAAATAAAATTCTCTCATCTGAACGATAAAAAAACCCTGCTAACTAAGCGGGGTTTTTTAATTTAGGGACATGAATGAACTCATCACAAAAGAGCAGTACTGGCCTGGCCTAATGGTTGGGGGTATTATGGCTCTCATACCAAGTTTTGACAGATTCGCAGAACTGGGAGATCCCAGTCATTGGCCACTTCAACTTGGATGGAGCTTATTTGCGATAACCTTAACTGTTTATTCATTTGTCAAGTTTAAGCATAAAATAGTCATATCAAATCTTCTACTAGTTTGGATCTCTCTTGCTTTGTGGTCTTTTCTTGGATATTTCTTAACTGATATTAACGCCCTTTCAGAATGGAAACTAGCATCTTTTAGATATTTAGGATATGCTGCATTTCTTTTTTTAGGATCAAATTTTAAAGAGCAAAAAGGAAGTGTTCATCCTTTTATTGCTAATACTATTGTTGGATTCGGTGCGATGATTTCCATCTATTACCTAGTGGACTTTTCAACTACAAATAATGCTCTTACTGAACCTTATGGAGTTACCGGACTTATGGGGCACAAAAATTTTAATGCATCGGCAATTGCTATTACAATTCCAATTACAGTGTTAATGATTTATAAAAGTCAAAAAAATAAAGGTTTATACTTATCAATATTAATTCTCGGTATAATTTCGATAATACTGTGTCAAACAAGAAGCATTGTTCTAGCCGGCTTGATTTCTTTAATAATCACAACCCTCTTTGGATGGAGGCCTAGTAAAAAAGTATGGATAGCATTTGCAACCATTGTATTTATAGCCGTCGCCATTTTGAACCAACCCAAGATTCAAGAACGTTTATTGGACCCCACAAATTTGAAAATACGGGGCATTTTCTGGGGTCATTCTTTGGATATGCTACAGTCATCTCCGGTTAATGGTATTGGTTCTGGTCAATGGCGGATAGCTTTTCCAAAATACGGGTTAGAAGGAACTAATCCTAGTGTTGCAGAAGGAATAACTTCAGAAGTACGACCGCATAATGATTTTTTATGGATTCTATCTGAAAATGGGATAATTGGATTTGCTCTTTTTGCCTTTTTCTTTATTTTTCTCTGGATCTCTTGGCTTAAAAGAATTAGAGAAAATAAATCAATTGATCAATATGCCTCAGGAGCTGTGCTAGTAATTGTTACAATATATTCTTTTTTTGAGTTTCCCATTGAGCGAATGGCTATATATGGGCCATTTATGCTTGTTGCTGGCTCCATAATAAACGAAGAAAGAAAGTCAATAAATTTTGTAACAAAAAAATACATTTACCCTATCATCATAGTGTTCCTTTTATCTCTGTCCTATGCTAGTTTCAAGGCCATTGAAGCCGATAGACAAAATCAAATTGTCTTAGAAAAAAACTCTAATCGTGATGCGCAAAATATTGGAAAAAGTGTAGATGAGGCGATCAATTCGTGGAACGAACTTGATAGATATGGAAACCCATTAATCTATTTTTCTGGTATGGGAAGCATGTTTGGCGAAGCTCAAAAATCAAATACAGGTAAGTTTGGACCCAGAAACTTCATAAAAGCTGAAAAGTTTTTCATGGAGGCTTTAGAAGTTCATCCAAATCATGTTGTTACCCTTTTCCAGTTGGGCAACCTGTATAGCTATAGAGGAGAATTCAATAAAGCTGAAAAGACATATCAGACATTGATAAAAATATCTCCAAGACATCCTGGTGGACAAATAGCTTACGCAAATAATCTTCTTAAAATAAATAAGCCAGAAGAATCTGCGCGGGTGCTTATCTCGGCATTCTTGAATCCCGATCAATATCAAACTGAAAATTATATAAAAACCGTTATTAGATCATTAAGGAGATGTCCAAAAAATACCTCACATAACGGATTGAAAAAGACGATTGAAAATCGCGATAACCTGAACGACCAAGAACTCTTTAACCAATTTCAAACGTTTAAAGCCAATAGGAAAAAAGAGAGAAACAGCTAATTGATTTCCAAATAAACTGGGCAGTGATCACTCCCGTACTCATCGTTTAAAATATCAGTCATAACAACTCTTGACATTAAGCGCTCTGAAACTAAATGATAATCTAGTCTCCAGCCAATGTTTCTAGAGCGTGCTCCAGATCGCATACTCCACCATGAATATTTTACTTCTTCTGGATGACGATTACGCCATGAATCAACAAAGCCATTATTTAAAAAATTATCAAAGCCATCAATTTCCGTTTGAGTATAACCAGGAGTTCTGTTATAATTACTTTTAGGGTTTGCCAAATCAATAGGCTTATGGGCAACATTTAAATCGCCACAATAGATAACTGGTTTTTTAAGGTCGTAATCCTTCAATATCTCAGCAATAGAAGCATCCCAAGCTTTTCTATTTGGAATTCGAGAAAGATCACCCTTTGAGTTTGGAACATATGCTGTTGCAACATAATATTCAGGAAATTCGGCAACAATGAGTCTCCCCTCACCATCATGGTCAGCTATCCCCACTCCTATTTTATAAGAAAGAGGTTCCAATTTTGAAATTAAAGCTGTTCCACTATATCCTTTCTTCTCTGCAGAATGTGCAATAACATTATAACCTGATCCAAATAAAACCTCGGCAACTTGATCTTCAGTAGCCTTAGTTTCTTGAAAACAAATAATATCCGCATCCCATTTGGCTAATTGATCTAAAAGACCTTTTGATCCGGCAGAACGAATGCCGTTTACGTTCCAAGAAATGATTTTCATTTAGTGAAGATAATAATGACCAATTAATGAGTCTTTAAAAGTATATAATCTTTTTATTTTATCGTTTTTATTGATTTGGCAATAGGGTGATAAGAACCAATAAGGATTACATATTTCTACGATACTGACCACCCACTGCAAACATAGCCTTAGTCATTTGACCTAAAGAACAAACTTTCGAAGCTTCCATAATTGAATCAAACATATTTTTGTTCTCTAAAGCAGCTCTCTGTATTGCGTCAAGAGTCTTAATTGACTTACCATCTCCTGCCTTGTGAACAACACTGACAGTTAAGATTTGATTTTCCTTTTCATCTTCCGTTGCCCGAATAACCTCACCTGGGATTAAGGTAGGTGAGCCTTCTTTACTTAAGAATGTATTTACTCCAATTATTGGATATTCACCAGTGTGCTTGAGCATTTCATAATGCATGGACTCTTCTTGAATTTTTCCTCGTTGATACATTGTTTCCATAGCGCCCAGGACTCCCCCACGATCTGTGATACGATCAAATTCAATCATTACAGCCTCCTCGACTAATTCAGTAAGTTCTTCAATGATAAATGACCCTTGCAGTGGGTTTTCATTTTTTGCTAGACCCAATTCATTATTTATTATTAATTGAATCGCCATTGCCCTTCTAACACTTTCCTCTGTGGGAGTCGTTATGGCTTCATCATATGCATTTGTGTGTAAAGAATTACAATTGTCATAAATGGCATAGAGCGCCTGAAGTGTTGTTCTTATATCATTGAAGCTTATTTCTTGAGCATGCAACGATCGTCCAGAAGTCTGAATATGGTACTTTAACATTTGAGATCGATCATTTGCACCATACTTTGTTTTGAGAGCCTTTGCCCATATGCGCCGTGCAACTCTTCCAATTACAGCATATTCCGGATCAATACCATTAGAAAAGAAAAAACTTAGATTTGGACCAAAAAGATTGATATCCATTCCCCGACTCAAATAATACTCAACATAAGTAAAACCATTTGAAAGGGTAAAGGCCAGTTGAGTTATTGGGTTAGCACCAGCTTCTGCAATATGATAGCCAGAAATCGAAACAGAATAAAAGTTTCGAACCTTGTTATGTATAAAGTATTCCTGGACATCACCCATCAAGCGTAAAGCAAATTCCGTTGAAAATATACAAGTATTCTGAGCCTGATCTTCCTTCAAGATATCTGATTGCACAGTTCCCCTAGTTGCACTTAATGCTTTAGCTTTTATTTTATTATAAATATCCAGGGGAAGTACTTCATCGCCAGTCACGCCAAGTAAAAGCAGGCCTAGACCATCATTTCCTACTGGTAAATCGCCAGAGTATTTTGGTGGCTCAAGCCCCAAAGATTTATATTTTTCTTTCTTAAAAGACTCAACATCAGCAACTAAATTTTTTTCAATTATATAACGCTCACATTGTTGATCAATTGCAGCATTCAAAAAGAAACCCAGAAGCATAGGAGCTGGACCATTTATAGTCATTGATACCGACGTAGATGCATCACACAAATCAAAACCAGAGTATAATTTCTTCGCATCATCCAAACAGCTAACACTTACACCCGCGTTACCAATTTTCCCATAAATATCAGGTCTTCGATGTGGATCATGCCCATATAGCGTAACAGAGTCAAATGCGGTTGAGAGCCGTTTAGCAGGAGTCCCCTTAGATACATAATGAAACCGTTTATTGGTCCTCTCGGGACCACCTTCACCAGCAAACATTCTCGTTGGGTCCTCACCCTTGCGCTTGAAAGAGAATATCCCTGATGTGTATGGAAAAGAACCCGGAACATTTTCTTGAAGAATCCATCTTAGTATATCTCCCCAAGACCGATAGTTAGGAGTAACAACTTTAGGTATTTTTTGGTTTGAAAGACTTATAACGTGAGTATCGACATGTATGTCTTTTCCCCGAACTTGATAAACATAGTCAGGCGCTAAATAACGTTTCTTTAGTTCATCCCAGCCTTTAATAGCCTCCCAATTATCGGAATCCAACTTCATTTTAACTTCTTTCTTGGCACGAATGATGACCTCTAAAGAATCTTTTGAATCGCTTAAATCAAGTTTAGTTATCTCTTTTATGGAGCGATCAAAAGAGTACAAAGTATCTGCGATATGAGATTGATTTTCAACCCATGCATTATAGTCTCTGACACATTCTGAAATTTCACTTAAATATCTTGTGCGGTTAGCAGGAATTATATAATTTTTTTCACTGTCAGCTTCAACCCTATTCGAATCAAAAGATATATTTTTTGTTTTCAATTTATTCACTAGCGTCTCCATAATAGCCCTGTATAGCCTATTGGTTCCAGGATCATTGAATTGAGATGCCATTGTGCCAAAAACAGGCATATCATCGAGCTTTTCTTCCCACCGGTTCTGGTTCCGCTGAACCTGTTTTTTTACATCTCTAAGAGCATCTAAAGCACCACGTTTATCTAATTTATTTAAAGAAATTAAATCCGCAAAATCAAGCATATCTATTTTTTCCAGCTGGGTAGATGCGCCATATTCGGGAGTCATAACATACAAAGACGCATCCGAATGCTCAAGGATTTCAGTATCCGATTGCCCAATACCGCTCGTCTCTAAAATAATAAGGTCGAAACTTGCAGCTTTCAATATTTTCAATGCCTGTGAAATATGTTTACTTAGAGCAAGATTGCTCTGTCTTGTCGCAAGGGATCGCATATATACCCGAATATTTTGAATAGAATTCATTCGAATTCGATCACCTAATAAAGCTCCTCCGCTCTTCCTCTTTGTTGGATCAACAGAAAGAATTCCAATTTTCTGATCAGGATGGTCCGTCAAAAATCGTCTTACTAATTCATCAACTAAAGAGCTCTTTCCAGCACCACCTGTACCAGTTATTCCGAGTACAGGAGTTGAATTATTCTCTGTTATTTTATTTTCTATTAACGGCAACACTTTCGAAAAATGAGTTGGGAAATTTTCTGCACTCGATATCAGCCGAGCGATAGATCTTGGAAGTCCATTTAAAGCCTCTTTTACAATATGATCCACTTTATTCCCAATTGGATAATCGCATTTCTTCAGAAGATCATTAATCATGCCCTGAAGTCCCATAGATCTTCCATCATCAGGATGATAAATTTTTGTTATGCCATAATCCTCAAGCTCCTTGATTTCCAAGGGTAATATTGTGCCTCCTCCTCCAGCAAATATTTTTATATTCTTACCGCCAGTCTCTTGAAGCAAATCAAACATATACTTGAAGTACTCGAGATGCCCACCTTGATATGATGTCATCGCGATTGCATTTGCATCCTCTTGAATTGCAGTATTTACAACATCTTCAACGCTACGGTCATGTCCTAAGTGTATAACTTCAGCGCCGGTTGATTGAAGAATTCTCCTCATGATGTTAATACTAACATCATGACCATCAAACAAAGAAGCCGCAGTTACAATTCGAATACTATTCTTTGGAGAATAAGGTTTTACTTCAGCCATAATTTATTGAACTTTATAACAAAGATAGGGGCGCAGGCCTACCCTTGGGCTTATTCAAGAATTGAACCTAAAGCAGAATGAAAATTTTCCCAATCAGAAAATTCAACATCTACATTGCTAATTAATTCTATATTTTTAGTTGAACCAGTAAAATTAGATTGATTAAACCATATTGTTTTCATTCCCACCCGCTTTCCGCCGAGCATATCACATCTTAAGGAGTCGCCAATCATTATTGCATCCTTCGGTCGACATTTTGAGCGCTTAAAAGCATTTTTAAAAATGGAAGACTGAGGTTTATGGGAATGAACCTGATCAGAAGTTATTATCTGTGAGAAAACATGATTTAAGCCCAAGGATTTAATTTTTCTTTCTTGAGAATCTCTTGCACCATTAGTTATAACATTAAGTTTAAATCCCTGATCGTATAGATCGTACAAAGTATTAATTGCATTTGGATATGAATGATTCATATCCGGTGTTTTTGACAAAAACATCTGTTCTAAATTTTTTGCAATATTTATTCTTAAGATTGGTTTCATTTCTGGGAAAAAATGATTCATCCATAGATTAAATCTTCGATTCCGAACATGACTGATAGGATAATTTTTCTTTTGCATGTCGGCCCATAATTTCTCATTTATACTGTTAAACTTCACGCATGCCTCATTAGATTTTAACTCTGATAATTCAGAGAAAAAATTAATGAGCTCATTTATAACAAACTCAACATTTTTTTCATGATTCCAAAGAGTTCTATCAATATCAAAAAATAATTGAACCCCTACGCTATCTTTCATCATGACCTTCTTGAAATCCAATAAGATATAATCTCTTCTTAGCCCTTGTAAACGACGTATACATCCACCGAATATATTCTTCTCTAGTCGGGTCATCTGTATAGGGTCTTTCAACAAAAACATCATTCCACTGACCACCCTGGGCCTTATGGGCAGTTAGAGAATATCCAAATTTTAATTGCAATGCTTGACCGTAAGGGTGATTTCTAAAAAATAAAGACCGAGCCAACTTGTCCAAACCTGATTTTTTAAATTCATCCATTATTTGAGAATATAACAATGATGATTGATCCTTTGATAATCGTGAAGTTTTTGACGACAAAGTATCCAGAATAATTTTTGCTTCAAAAGACGGAGCCTCCATATCCGCCCATACTAGTGTGGCATCTGCAAATCTCAATCCATATTTTTTCTCTTCATTTCTCCATGAAACCACCTCCAACATATCCCCATTTGCTATAAATCCTGCTCCATCTTTTTGATCAAGCCAATTCTCATTATTTTGGACTACCATTACTAAATCTCCAGCATTTATTATATCCTCAAAACCTAAAAGTGTTGATCTAATTTGTTCATTATACAAAACAGCACGAGCATTAGATCGTGTAATAAGAACAGAATCATTATCAGAATGAGAAAAAGAGCTCTCTAAACTTTCATGTAATTCTTGAAGGTCATTAATAAAATGAACATCTTTGGTCGATCTTAAAACAGGAAAAAATGATGACTTTGAAAATAGTGCATTGCGTAAATCCGTCGCAGCACTTAAAATACCAGAATCTTCAGATTGTCGCATAACTCTGCTCAACTCGCAAACATGGGCTTTTACCCTGTAAGCATTTAATAGAATTTCTAGGCTTAACGCTGGACTATCAACCTGTCCAACAGGGGGTAATTGCGCTTTATCTCCTACTAGGATTAATTTACACTCCCTGCCTGATTTAACAAAATTTAATAAATCGTTTAATATTTGACCGTTTTCACTTGAATCTGAAATCATAGAAGCTTCATCTATGATAAAAATGAGTTTATTACCCTTATTCTTTCTTCGAATTCTCTTAAAAACCCCATCGGAGCCCCTAACTGACAAATATAACATCCGATGTAAAGTCCAAGCCCGTTGACCCCAATTTCCCTGTAAAATTTTTGCTGCTCGTCCCGTAGGGGCCCCTAAGACAGAACTCCATCCAATATGCTTTAATGCCTTTGAAAAAGCCTGAGCTACAGTTGTTTTGCCTGTTCCAGCATAACCTAGAAGCAAAAAAACATCATCTTTTTTTACCTGATTTTTTTCCGGAATGAAAAGATAAGTCAATGCCTCAAGGCCTTTTTCTTGGTCTTCAGTAGGGGTCCAAGGGAACTCCTTTAGAAAAATATTATAAAGTGTTGTCGAATTCACAGATAAGTAGCAAGGTAGCAAGGTAATATTTCATAATTTTGTCATGAAAACTTTTTATCATGACTCAACGTACCATTTTTTACATAAGAATTGCATTAGGGATAATAACCTTAGTTCTATCCTATAGGATTTACAGAATAATTATGCAGCCAATCGAGTTTGCTTCAATAAAAGAGAAACGTTATGAAAAAATAACAAATAGATTAGAACAGTTAAGAGAGGCCCAATTGATCTTTAAGTCTGAATACAACCAATACTCCAATAATTTTGACGATCTCATTACTTTTTTAGATAATGCTCAAGTAAGTATTATTGAGAGAAAGGATAGCTCTTTTATGAAATATGATAAAATATATCAGACTGATATGTTAAAAGACACTATTATTTACAGAATAATTGGCCAGACATCTGCTAAAGACAAACTGATTTCTTCTAATCGTGAATTATTTGATGATGATTTTGATGTTTCTGACCTTCGATTCATTCCATTTGCTCAAGATTCCACAGAATTTAACATAGCCACTGGACATGTTGATAGAAATGGTGTTAGAGTTCAAGTTTTTGAAATTAAAGCAACAAATCAAGACTTTTTTCATGATATCTATGACGATTATAAATCCCTTATTTTGGGACTGCGCATTGATGCTTTAAGTGTTGGATCACTTACAGAACCAACTTTGAGTGGAAACTGGAAGTAATCTTTTTCCGCAGTCATGGGTTCCTTTTCCCGATATGACACTCATGCCGAAAGATCAAATCATTTTGATTATCGGAAAATCAGATGGAGTTAATTTTTTATTATGCTCTAAAAATGACAACAAACCTCTGGGCTCAGTTATTTCAATGGGTTTTGAGGATTTTATTTCCTGGTTTAATTCTAATAGTAATGAATTTTCTAACTATCTACTTTTTGGAGAAGAAGATTTTGGTGCATGGTATCCTGAATCATGGGTCGAGAATCAGGAAGAATGGCTAAAACCTCTTGACCCAGAAGGAAATGAATGGAATCGCCTAGTTATAGAATCAGGAATGGAACTTTACTTTCGTTTCCCAAGTACATTTCCAGAAAATTTGAATTTTATCCCTCTAATGGCGCATAATGCGGAACGATGGCAAAAGACCATTGGCAAAAGTGTGCGAGTTCATAGAAATGGTAATAGAATGGAAATGGCCGTAATCAAAGACAAATCCATACAACTTCATACAATTTTCCAGGTTGAATCGAGCAATGAAGCTGCCTACAATTGTCTGCTACTTTATGATCAATGCGCTATACACACCGAACATGTTCCCTTGGTTTGGGAAGGCGAAATGGATGAATTAGCATGGGAAAAACTCCGACCCTTTATAAAAAAAATAGATACGTCATCATCTCATCCATGGTCTGCACTATCGTGCTTAATATAAATATTGCAGTATGAGAATAATTAGAGGAAGAAATAAAGGAAAGATATTATCAGCGCCCAAAAATTTACCTGTTCGACCTACTACAGACATGGCAAAAGAGGGTATTTTTAATATTATTGAAAATTATCTAGAATGGGATTCATCGACAGCTTTAGATTTATTTTGCGGAACTGGTAATATTAGTTTTGAAATGGCTAG
>MDSY01002295.1_pt1 | contig 26529 bp, 16 predicted proteins | sample 811131 | NCBI WGS metagenome assembly MDSY01 (sample SAMN05326643, study PRJNA326480) | marine metagenome | isolation source: seawater | place: Atlantic Ocean: South West | collected 2010
CGGCCTTTGCCCTCGCTCGCGCCCTCGATGATCCCGGGGAGATCCAGGAGCTGGATCTTCGCGTCGTTGTAGTGGATCACGCCCGGGATGCAGGTGAGGGTGGTGAACTCGTAGGCGGCCGCCTCGGAGTCGGTGCCGGTGAGCTGGGTGAGCAGCGTGGACTTGCCGACGGACGGGAAGCCGATGAGGGCGACGCGACCGTGGCCGTACTTGGACACCTCGAAGCCTTCGCCTTCGCCGGCGCCGGACTTGGCCGGCGCGAGGAGCTCGGTGCGGAGCTTGGCGAGCTTGGACTTGAGGATGCCGAGATGACCCTCGGTCGCCTTGTTCTTCTGCGTCCGGCTCATCTCCAGCTCGATGTCCTTGATCTTCTCGAGGATGCCCATGACGACCCGCTGATGACGATCGCGGGGCTAGCAGCACCCACGGACCCAGCCTCTTCGGCGTTGTGCAAAAGCCACGCGCGTCCCTTAACGCACGCGCTCCAGAGAGTGGACGCCAGATCGATCGACGAGGTTTTTTCGAGGTTTTGGTTGGCCCACCGGCTGGATGTGTTAACTTACAACGCTCTCTGCATCTATCTAAGGAGGTTGCGGGTGAGCTGCTCCCTCGCGATGGCCAGCGCGCTGGCGAGGCTCTGCTCCGCCAACGGGGTGTCTTGACCCTCCGCTCCCCGCATGGTCACCCTGTTGGCGATGTTATTGGGATCCGTCTCGAGGATGATGCCGCCGTCGATGAGTTCATCGATTGTGAGCAGGACGAGGTCGAGGTTCTCCAGCGCCGCGCGCTTCTCCACCACCCCCCGTAGCAGCAAGGACACCGCGTCGAAGAAGGCGTTCAGCACGGTGGCGACGATGATCTCGTTCTCGTCCACCTTCGCGGTGACGAAGAAGTGTAGGTCGGCGCAGAATTTGTACACGACGATGTGATTGTCGAGGAGGGCGATCTCGGCTTCGCCGCGCGCGTTGTTGCGTGACGTCTTGCTGAAGACTTCCTTCTCGAACTTCATCTGCGCCGCCGTGGTCTTCATCGCCGAGTCGTAGTACCTCACCGCCACGCGCTTGCCGTCGGAGTCCAACAGCAGCACGTTCAGCACGCCCGGGATCTCCCCGAGGTTGCTCATCGTTCGAGTCTCTCTGCCCTAAGTGCCGCGCGATTCAATTACACCGCTCCGTCTCGTGGGATCGGGGCGCGGGTTCTGTGTGCGACTGTGCGCCCGGTTCCGAGAACGGCGGTGGGTGCGGTTCGACGTTCGCGCGCGTGTGTCCGCCGCGTCCGTGTGTGGGCCAGTGAGGCGGAACCCGGCGGTCTTCCTTTCCTTGAGTTGATCAGCCCACTTTGCGAAAGAGGGTCTGTTGATTTCCTCTGTAGCGCGAAGGTCACGCCATTCAGACCGACTGCACGCTGCACGCGTTCACGGTTAGATTTAATTGATTGTTTCGTATGAGCAAACAGTGATTTGGGTCTCTTTGGTATTGGATCATGAAATATTACCCAAACCACGTGTTTCGGCACGTGTTGTTTTCGGCCCGGCACCGGTTCTCCACACGCACCGAGCGCACGCCTCCGGTCAATAAAGCCACCCGCTCGCGTCGCTCGCGTCCCGTCACTCGACGAGACACGCCCCGAGCCGTCGAAGGACACCCCGCGGGTCGTTTGTATAATCCGCGAGGACACCTCCGCGTCTCGTCGATCCTTTCGGGATTGTATAATTCACGATGTCGATGTCGGCGAGAACGCAGCCGCGCATCACCGCGGCCAGGGTGACGTACAAGAACGCGCGTAAGTCTCGAGCCCCGCGCGCGTCTCGAGGCACCGCACCCGCCGCCCGCCGTCGTTCCGCCGTCGTGGGACCCGCCAAGTCCATCGAGCCCGCGCCCGCTCCCGTCCTCCTCGATCGCGACCAATACCCGCCGCACCTTCAGTGGCCCGAGACCCTGTACGACACCGACGTCGTGGGACACAACAAGGAGTTCGACGCCAAGCTCGCGGACGCATCCGCCGTCATCCACGCGTGGGCCGAATCCGTCGAGTGCGGCGACATCGAGTCCGTCACCCCCGAGGCCACGGAGGCGGCGGAGTGGATACGACAGGCGCTCACGGCGAAGATCGACAAGAACGACAAGGACCTCGCGGTCAAGCAGTCGAAGACCGCGGGCGCGTCGGACGGAGACAACCAGGGCGACCTGGTGCTCATGGCGCAGTACGGCAGCGTACACGCGCTCCTCGCGCTGCAGGCGATGTGCCACAAGAACAGCGTCGTCTGCGGGCGACTCGTCAAGTCCGACGACGTGTTCAAGACGGTCAAGGAAACGCTCGAGCATTCGCCTTACGACCAAGTGCGATGCAGCGCGATGGCCCTGGCGTCCGCCATCCTCGGGTTCAACGACGAGACGCACAAGATCGCCGCGAAGAACAAGATGGCCATCCTGGTGAACCAAGAGCTCGCGCGATGGTGCACCGTCGACGACGACGAGGGCAATGCTACATGCAGCTTTGAAGTCGGGTTTCAAGACCTTCGCGGCATGGACGTGTGCGACCACGCCAGCGTCACGTTGCGGCACCTCAGCACCAACGCCGCGAACCACAACATGCTCAAGAAGATCGGCTGCGTCGACCTGCTGTTGAACTTGATGGCTGCCAAGGAGGAAACGTCCGTTCGTATCAACGCCGCGGTGTGCGTCGCGGACATCGTCGGGCGAGACGAGATGGACTCCCGGATGGAAAACGACCCGACGATCATCGAGGAGACCCTCGCGGCGCTCGAGGACATCATGGACGGCAACGTGGTGGAATCCGGGATCACGTTCGAGGCGCACGAGCTTCTCCAGGGCTTGGCGAACCTCGCCAACGTCGACGCGACGAAGCGCCGCATCGCCGACGCCGGCGCCGTCCCGCTCATCGTCCGCGCACTGCTCGAGCCGCAGTACAAGTGGGACCTCGTGATGCTCTACGCCGCCGCGGCGCTGTGGAACCTGTCCTTCGACGACGCCATCAAGGAGGAGATCAAGCCGTGCCCCGGCGCGCTGGACGGTTTAGAGGAGGTGAACAAGGTTGGATCGGAGACGACGAAGGCCAAGGCGAGGGGCGCGCTCTGGATGTTGAACGCCGACGACGAGACGGAGGTGGACCACAAGATCAGCGAGGACAAGGTTAAGATACTCACGGGCGGGGGCAGCACCGCGAACACGCAGATCATGCTGTCGTACGAGTGGCACTCGCAGACGCAGGCGATGGCGCTACGGGACGAGCTCGTGGAGGAAGGGTACACGGTTTGGATGGACGTGGATCGCATGATGGGGAGTACGCTCGAGGCGATGGCGGCGGCGATCGAATCGTCCGACGCCATCGTCATGTGCGTCACGAACCGGTACAAAGAATCGCAGGCGTGCCGCACCGAGGCTGAGTACGCGTACACCCGCAAGAAGCTCATGATCCCGGCGATGTTGCAGAAGGGGTACAAACCCGACGGGTGGCTCGGGATCCTCATGGGCAGCAAGCTGTACTACAACATGTTCAACCAGGATGACATCCGGAATGCGATGCCGGCGATCAGAGGCGAGGTTGCCAATTCGATGGGCGAAAAGGGCGGCGGCGGCGCGAACGGGGGCGCGCAGGCGAACCAGAATCTCTCGAGCCAAGCGTCCGTCGCGAAGGATATCAAGGTGCCCGAGAACAAGGACAGCATGGCGCTGTGGCTGGAGAACCACCAGCTCGGTCCGTACATTCCCGCGTTCAAGAAGGAGCACATGTACGGCAAAGCGTTGTTGAAGCTTCACGAAGAAATTGGGCACGGGGACCCGGAGAAGGCTGCGTACCACGAGTTGTTCCAGAACGTACTCGGCATCACGTCCTACGGCCACCGGCTGCTGCTGCTCGCGGAGCTTGAGGAACTCATCGGGCCCATCAAGTGGAAACGTCGTTAACAACGTCTAAATTGACGTCGTTAACGTCGTATATATATATGACAAAAGTACATAACTCTTATGCGTACTCGTTACATACCACCCTTTGGTTCCTCTCGGAGCAGCTCGCAGATGGCAGCCTCCACGCTCCCTTTCTCCAGCATTCCCTCCGCGAAGTTAATCTCAAAGATCTGCGCGCGCTGCGATCCAACGCCGTCCACCTCCGTCCCGAGCCTGTGCTTGAACCGCTCCGCGGGTGTCAGCCGCGCCTCCGCGAGGAGCACCTTCAACGCCCACTGCATCGTCCACTCGTCCCGCGACCTGTCGCTGACGGTGGAAAACGTGTGATTGAACATCGCGATGATCACGTTCAACATGAGCACCGACATCAACACCTGGTACGCCACGACGAGCCCCGTGTACATCAACTCCACCCCGCCGCTGGATACCTCCACTTCGGGAAACATGTAATCGCCCTCTGCGGCGGTGGCCACCGCGAATAATTTCCACATGACGTCCCCGAACGTCGTAATCGGCCTCAGCGTCGGATCCCCGAGCCAGCCCGCGTCCAGCACGTAAAACGCCTGCGAGAACGCGAGCATCGTCACGATCCATAGCGCGGAGAACTTCACGACGTCCTTGATGCATCGAGTGACGATGACGACGAGGTGACCCACGCTCCGGCTCGTGGCGACGAAATACATCACGAATCCCCACGCCGCGAGCGCCGCCAGCGAGAACACCACGTCGTCCCTGACGCTCGGCGTCTTCGACACGTTCTACTCCACGAAGTGCACGGTGTGCAACACTAAATGTGTCAGGTTGATCCACATGAGCGGCTGCGGTACAAACACGCTGGTGATCCAGTTAATGCCCGCCGCGCCTGCGTGCCTTAAACCCGTTTTTGAGTTTCTCAGAGCCCGGCGCATCTCCGCGACGGCCTCGGCGACGACCGTCTCCTCACCCTCGTCGTCCGACTCGTCGGAGCCTGGCCACCCGCCGTCGGCACCCCCCTCGGCACCCCCCTCGCCGTCGATGGTCTTCTCGACGTAGGACATGTTGGGCAGGACGTCTTTTTCTTCGCCGGCGAATTCGAACCCGAGGGCGTTCAGTCGCTTCAAGTTCTGGACGTTGTTTACGGCGGCGCGGTGGTGAATCGCGGGCTCGTCGCGCGGGTAAAAGTCGGTGTAGATCCGACCCACCGCCTCCTATTGTTTCTTCGTCTGCCTTTTGCTCGTCTGCCTTTCCGGCGAAGAGAGCGAGGCGAGCACCGTCGTGGAGCCGCGGCTGGATTTACCCGCAACCTCGTAGTACACCTCGGCGAGAATCTGTCCCACCGGCTTCACGTCCGTCTCCGCGCCGCCGTTCGCATCTTCCGCGGACTCGTCTCCGTGTCCCGCGGTGTATCGTTTGAGAAGGCTCCGCGAGTGCTCCGCCGCGCGAGCTTCGGCGTCTTTCCGCGCGGGCATGAGGTCGATCCAGACGGGTCCCGGCGGGATCATACCGGGCCCGACGTATTGAACGTCGTGGTGGGCGATTGCCGCGAACCCGAGCGGGTCGTCGCCATCCTCGTCCGCCTCGTCGTACCCGTCGTAATCGATCACCGACAGCACCACGGAGTTCCCCGAGCGTCGCAGCCCGCACGGCGCCGTGAACGTGAACGCTCGATGCCACAAGGGATCCAAAGTGTTCATCACCGGTCGAGTTCTGGCGCTCACCCCCGGCGCGGGCTGCACCACGCAGTACGGGTCGGACTTGCCGTCGGAGTCCGCCGCGGGTAAACCGCGCGCGCCGAGAACGTTGACGCGAAGCAGGACGACGATGCGGTCGTCGACGTCGTCGGCGCGCATCAGCGAGAGCCGCTTCATCGTCTGGTGGCTCTTCACGATCGGGTACCGCTGCTCCATCCAACGCTCGCGGAGGAGCCGCCATCGCCCGCGCGCGATCGAGGAGCGCACGTCGACGCGCGAGAACGCCTCCATCGCGTCGTCCTCGCCGCCGCCGATGGACGCCAGCGAATCGCACAGGTAGCCGTCTACCCGTTTGCCGTTCGAACCGCCGAAAAAACTGGGCATCCGCCGGAAAAGACTTCGGCTCCTCGTCTTCCTAAACGCGGACCCGGGCGTGCTCGCTCCCTCCCCTCGCGCGCCCCCGTCGGTCGCGTCGAACAGGTGGAACGTACCCACCATGGAGCTCTCCTTCTTCGGAAGCGGCTTGGCATCCGCTGAGGGCCTCGACGTCTGCGGCGATAAAGGAGGGATCCGCGGTTCACCGACAGACGGCACCGCGCCTCCCTCGTCGATCGAAGTCGACGACACGTTCACGGTCGAGATCGACGTCGTGGAGTCACCCGCATCCTTGAACGACCCGCCGGATCGTGCCATCGCGCCCCTCCGCGTGCGCCGGAGCTCGCGAGGCGCCTGCCGCGGGTTACACCGCCTGTCCACTCTGTGCCCGGGTACGCAGTACATCGGCACGTCGCTCGCCTTGCCGTTTCGAATCTTCAAACTCCTGTAGTACTTCCTCGCGTAGAAACGAAGGTCGCGGATGTGCAGGTAAAACATGGCGGCGACGCAGCCGAAGCAAGACCACTCAGCGACGGCTCGGCGCGCGCCACTCAGCTCGTTCCCCTCCCGCCGCGTCACGTGCTCGTGTACCAGCCACGTGAACAGCGCCAGGAAAGCGGCGTAGCACACCAGATGCCTCAGGAACGCGGCCTTGGCGAACCGACGCCACTTGAGGTCCAGCACCGCGACCAGCACGGGGTGGGACAGCAGCGATATGTGATGCGAACGGACGAGGACGTCGACTGGGAGGAGGTGTCGGGGTGGTGTTCGGTCAGTATTTGTGTGGTAATTGGGCATTTGAGTTGGAAGGGAGACTGCGTAACACTCACCCGCGTTTTCGGGTTTATCCGCCGGTTTAGCGCCGACGGTGTCGATGCCGGTGAGGTTGAGGTTGTAGCTCGTGACTGGCCCGAACCGCCAGACCTCTCCGAACTTGCGCCGTAACACGCGGTTGAACGCGTGCGCGTTGCCGTCGCGCGCGGCGAGTAGGAACGGGGTGAGACCCGCGTTGTTCTCCACGGATTCGCTCAGCCCGCATTTGTCGACGAGGTAGTCGTAGCAATCTAATCGATTGTTGACGACGGCCATGTGCGCGGCGGTGTTTCCCAGGGCGTCCGCGTCGTTCAGGACGTCCGCGCGGAGCTTCTTACCCCCGCGCTCGAACGCGTGTCGTAGTAAGATGTCGATGAGCTCCGTCGCGCCGGTGGACGCCGCGAACGCGAGCGGCGTCTCGCCAAAATACACGCGACCCGGCGCGAAGAACCCTCCGACCGCGTGGACGTCCAGCCTCGCGCCGTGCTTGAGCAAAAACTCGACGAGCTCCGCGTCTCTGTGTACGATGGCGATGTGCAGCGCGGTCTCGCCCTCGTAGAGCCCGGGTTGGTCGGTGACGCGTCGTCGCTGCTGGTACGGCGCGTTCACCAGCGGCGCGCCGAATTTGCGAACCAGGTATCGAGCCATCCGGAGCGTCTCCGGGGTGTGGAACAGGACGCAGATGTGCAGGATGTTCTCGCCCACCGCGCCGGTGTCGAACACGTCCGCGCGGCATCCGCAGACCTCGCACGGATCGTCCGCGGTCACGCCCCTGTGGTGCGGCCGGACGCATCGGCGCTCGGGGAAGATGGACACGATATCCTCGAGGGTGCCGTGCGCCACGGCGTACCACGGTGTTCCCGGGGCGTCGAACGAGCGCGCCTGCTCCGCCACCGCGTCGTCGCTCCGCATGACGTCATCCTTCTGTTTCGGCATCTCGTCCACGACCGAGAAACGCGCCGCCTTCGCCCTCGGCGCGCCCGACTCTGCCCATCTTGACCGTCTAGGTTATCTTTTACCGTCACGTTTTTGCTGACGTGGTTCGGGCGGAGATTGCGAGGCCGTTTCTTTCTTTCCTCCCGAAGCGTTCGTCCGTCCTCCTTCTTCCCCACTCCACCCCGCGTCACCCACGATGTCAACAGACGAGGAGAAGAAGGAGGACGACCGGCCGTTTCTGTTCCCCGGCGGCACCCCCGTCGTGTTCAAGAAACGGCAGCTAGGTCAGAAGCGCCCGTTCCTCTGCGCACCAGGCGAGCTCCCAAAAGTCGGCGAACGCTTCGAGATCGACGTCACAGGGAACGACCGCTGGTTCCGCATGTTCGGCCTCGTGACGCGCGCGTTTAAAAACGACCTCGCCGCCATGAACGGCGGCGCGAACGAGGCGTCGGTGACCGCCACCGGCACGGTGTTCCCGCTGTTCCGCAACGACCACGGCATCGAGCCGTGCGACGACGACGAGGTGTACGTCGTCAACATGTCCATGTTCACGCACGCCGACGGCGACAAGCGCTGGTTACTTGAACACGCCTTCGTCGCGTCCGATCAACTGAGAGGCGGCGCGGACGTGGACGCCGAGGAGTGGCTTCGCAAGAACGTCGGCTTCGTCATCTCAAACTCGTACTACCACGACTACGAGGAGCGGAACATGCACGGAGTGCACGGGGGTACCCGCGGCGAGTGCAAAGCGAAGTGACCCGTCGTTTGAAATAAATATCAATAGTCGGATGAAAAGTGGGCGGCTAGCGACTAGGCGGTGGGCGCGGAGGCAGTCTCAGCCTGCTTCGCGGCCGCCTTGGCCGCCTTAGCCTCCGCCTTCTTCTGCTCCATCTTCTCCTCCTTGACCTTTGCCTTCTTCTCCTCCTTCTTTTGCGTCCGCGGCGTCAACTTGTCCGTCTCTCCGGCGGTTGACTCGGTCGGCTCAGCCTTTTGCTCCGCGGGCTTGGGCTCCGTCTTGGGCTTGGGCTCCGTCTTGGGAGCCTGAGACGCGGCGATGTCGTTGAGCTTCGCCTCGACGGCCTGCTTCTTCTCCTCCTCGCTCTTACGCTTCGCCGCCGTCGCGGACGCCTCAGCCTCGATCGCCTTTTCCTTCTGCTCAACCTCGTGCTTCACCTGCTCCTTTCGCTTGCGAGCCTCCTCTCGTCGGCGTTCAGCGTCGGCGTCAGCCTTAGCCTTGGCCTCGGCGTCAGCCTTGGCCTTCGCAGCCTTCTCCGCCTCGACATTGGCGACAGCCTCGGCGGCTTTCGCATCCGTCTCCGCCTTGGCCGCGGCGGCAGCCTTAGCCTTGGCCTCCTGTTCAGCCTTGGCCTTGGCGGCTTTTTCGGCTTCAGCCTTGGCGGCGGCTTCAGCCTCGGGGCCCGTGCGCGGCGCAGTCTTGGTCGCCGGGTTGGCACCCTTGGGCGGGGTCGCCGCCGCGGCGTGCGGGGAGAGCGCCTTCTCCAACTTTGCCGCTTTCTCCGCCTTTTTCTTCTCCTCGAGCTCCTTGGCCTTCGCCTTGGCCGCCGCCAACTCAGCCTTCTTCTCCTTCGCAGCGTCTGACTTGGCTTGCTTCAACGCGACGGCGCCAACCGCCGTCGCCGCCGCGCCCACGCCAAGCAGCGCCGCCACCACACCCCCGGGAGGCCCATCGTCCTTCTTACCGACGCTGGGAGGCGCGACGGGCTTCTTGGCGTCCGTCTTGGCCTTGGCCTTCGCGAGCTCCTTTTTGGCCTTGTCGAACCCACCGAAAGTTCCCTTGGAGTCGCCGCTCGATCCCGCCGGCGCGTCCGCGAACGCCGCGCCCGCCGCGGCCGCCATCATCGCATCCCCCGCGCGCCTCAGCTTCTTCTGTCCCTCCGCCTTGAGCGTCTGCTTGTCCATGACCGCCATCTTGGGCGCGGACGTATACCCGTAGTAGCACAGGGGCGCGCCGATCATCGCGATGAGCGGAGCGGGCCCGAGAGGGTACCCGAGTCCGTCCGCGCTCTTGATCGTGAACGAGCGGGTCGGTCCCCGGGACTTGGAACCGACGCGTGGCCTCGGCTTGGCGTTTGTTGGTCGGGGGGGTCTAGACGCGGTTGGCTTCGGCGCCGGCGTGGATGGCGCGTTGGAGGGTGCGTTCGCCGCGTTCGTGGGCGTGGGAGCTGGCGCCTTGGCTGGCGCCGGCTGCGCGGGCGCGGACGTCGCCGACGCCGGTGTCACCGATGAGAACGGCCCTCGCGCGCCGGACGCGATGTTTCGTAGCTTGTCCGCTCCCGTCTGCGGTTCGACTTGGTACTTGCCCGACTGCAGTTGCGTCCTGAACGCCGCGGTGGGTCCGGATTGCGTGGACGCGGACGTCGCGGTAGGCGGTGGCGCGTTCGGGCCCGGCGATGGTGTGCCGCTGAGCCCGCCGGTGGCCACGTTGACGTAGTTGTACGGCCACTTGCCGGTTCGAATCGTCGGCGGCTGGGGTTTGTACGTGTCGCGGAGGATGTCCGGGAATTTGGCCCCCGCGCTCGATGATGCGCTCGAGGTGGAAGATGAGACGGAGGGCGTCGCGGGACCGCGGACGCCCGCGGGCGGGAGGTTGGGCCATTGGCTCGTGAACCCGGTGGATCCCCCCGCGTTCCACGCGCTGGAACCCGGCGCGCCGAGGCCGCGCGTGAAGGAGTCGTACTTGGGATCGTACCGCGTCCGTGGATCGGGCGCGGGCCCATCGCCGTTGGTTGGAGCGCTGTCGCCCTTGCCGGCTCCTCCCTTGCCCGTGGCGCCGCGAGACGCGCGCCGCGAGCGACCGTCCTTGCCAAGGCCGCGCTTGTTGGCACCGCCGTCGGGGCCGAAGCCGCCGCCGGGGTTGCCCGGGGGCATCGGGACGCCCACGCCTCCGCTCATCTTGCCGGTCGGCTCCGAGAAAGAATTTAGAAAAAACGGAGCCTCCAAACGTCGGCGGTGAGTCTCCCGGCGACACGGGGACCGGCGCTGACGGTGGGACGCGCGAGGGTGGTGACCTTCGCGTCTCGATGTACTACCGCGTACGGCTCGGCGAAGCGCGACGCGGAGCTGAGTGAGTCGCGCGTGCCTTGTCGACTCCGAACGACGAATAAATCCATTTTTTTCTCGTTGCGAACGGTACGCTCATTTCAGAACGCTGCACGCTGATTGGTCGAGAAATTGCAGCGTCGAGATCGCGCCGCGAGCCAAGCTGCCAAGGGGATCGACGGTGCCGACAAAGTGATAAAACCCTCGCGGCGATACACGCACTCGCGCCGGCGCCGCGCGTGTATCCGTCCTCGCACGCCATGGAGGATTGCTGCGCGATCTGCGCGGAGCCCCTGACGCACGTGGCGTACGGCCCGTGCGGCCACAAGGATGCCTGCGTCGAGTGCGTCGCGCGCCTACGGTTCGTGCTGGACGACAGGCGCTGCGTCATCTGCCAGGTGAGCTGCGAGCGCGTGTTCGCGACGCGGCACATGGGCGAGTACACCGAGACCATCGGCGCGGACGGCTTCGAGGCGCTCCCGAAGAAGGCCAGGGCTGGGCAGCTGCATCACGACGAGAAGCTGGACATGTTCTTCGACGACGACGCCGTGTGCGGCAAGGTCAAGGCGCTTCGATCGCTCGTCTGCGGCGAGTGCGTTCGCGACGCGGGCGGCGACGCCGGCGTCGTCACGCAGCACTCGAGCGTCAAGGCTCTGAAGGCGCACATGCGCGAGAAGCACGGCAAGTTCTTCTGCGAGGTCTGCCTCGAGGGCCGGAAGGTGTTCCTCTCCGAGCAGGTGCTCTACACACGCGCACAGCTGGACAAGCATCGGTACGGCGCATCCGCCGATGTGGACAACGCGTTTGGGCAAAGCGGGTTCAAAGGCCACCCGAGCTGCAAGTACTGCCGTAAATTCTTCTACGACGAAGGACAGCTGTACACGCACATGCAGCAGGTGCACGAGACGTGCCACATGTGCAGACGCGTCAACCCCGACAAGCACGTGTACTACCGCGACTACGAAGAGTTGGAGCGGCACTTTCGCAAAGATCACCACGCGTGTCTTCACCCCGATTGCCTCGCGAAGAAGTTCGTGGTGTTCACGTCACCGCAGGAGCTGAAGAACCACGAGGGATTGGAGCACGGGTGGGCGATGACCAAGGCGGAGAGGCAGGCGGCGCTTCGCATCGACGTCGGGTTCACGGTGGGCATCGGGGAGGATGGACAAGGACAAGGGGGAGGGCATCAAGGCGGCAACGTCGGCGGGGGTAGGGGCGGCGGGAGTCCCGCTGACGTCGAACGCATGCGCGCACAGGCACGCGCGCACGCGCAGGAACAACTACGCCGGGCGCAGATGAACAGCGTGGAGAGCGCGCAGCTCGAGCACGTGCTCCGCGCGTCTGCGCAAACGGAGACGGAGTTGCCGCGGGTGGCGTCGGTTGAAGATTTCCCGGATTTGGCTTCGCAAGGTTCCACCCGCGGCGGGCTCATCGCGGGCGGGTGGGCGGGACGCGCGGGCAGCGGTCGATCGAGCCCCGGCATACCCCGCGGCGGAAGCGCGGGACGTGACCTTCAAGACACCGAGGCGTTCCCGAGCCTGGGAGGCGCGAACCAACCGCAGCGCCAGCCGCGGCATCTGCAGCCCCGCGGCGGCAACCCCGCCGGCTCCTCGAAGGTACCCGCGGCGGTGCCCACGCGCGCCGCGGAAGTTCTCGCCGCCAGGCTTCGGGGGCTCAGCTCGAGCGACACGTCGTTCGCGGCGGCGTCGCGGCAGGCATCGAGCGGCGGCGCGATGGCATCCGCGACGATTCGCGCGCCGTCGCTCGCGGCGACTCACGATAATTTCCCGAGCCTAGGAGGCGGATCAGCTCGAGCCCCCGCCCCCGCCGCTGGCGGGTTCGGCGCGCCGCCGGGGTTCGCGCAGGACGGCGAAACCGTCGCACAACCGAAGCCGCCCCCCGCGAAGCAGGTTACCATCGGCGGCGGGTTCAAGCAGGTTGGCAAGAAGGCTAAAGGGCAGTGGTCCATGGGGGGCGGGTTGCACGCGTCAGCCCCGGCTCCCGCACCCGCTCCGAATCAGCCTCCTTCTAAGAAGGCGCAGTTAAAGACACAGGCGGATGAACGCGCCGTGGAAGCGGCCGCCGCGGACATCGCCGCACGCAGCGACGCCCTCGTCACCAGGGTCCGCCAGATCCTGGACGCGAACGCCAAGCCGGGCGCCACGTTCAACGCGTTCGCCGCGCTCAGTTCCCAATTTAAAAACGGCCAATGCGCGGCGCCATCTTACGTGGCGAAACTTAAGGTCATGGGCCTGGACCTTGCCATCATCGACGAACTCGCGGCGTTGATGCCGGACGGGGATAAGCGAACCGCGCTGGAGAAGGCGTCCGCGGCGGCGGCGAGGCTCAGCGGCGGCGGCGGTATGGGAGGAGGTGGGAGCCGGGGTGGGGTTGATTCGGTGGACGCCGCAGCCGCTATTCTCTTCGGCGGGTCGCGGCGGGATGAGAACGAATGGGACTGTCCCGCGTGCACGTTTCACAACGGCGGGTCTAACGTGCGGTGCGACGTGTGCGACGGGCTTCGACCGGGTGCCGCGATTGGACCGGTGGTGGGTGCGCCGGCGGGGGTGGGCGGTGGAGGGTCCGCGGGCGGCGGCGGCGGCGGCGGAGGGAAGAGAAAGGTCAAAAAGGGGAAGACGGTTTCGCTGACGGCTGTGGGCGGGAGCGGCGTCGGGGGTATCGACGACCTCGTCGACCCCGGGCGGTCATCGCGGAGCGCCTGGGGCGCATAGACTCTATTATTTATTAAAACGAGCCGTCATCCATCGTACACCCGCACCGGAGCCGACTCCACCCAGGCGAGCTCTTGCCAGAAAAAACGCCTCGAATATCGGAGGGCTCGCAGCAAAAATTTGATGTCGCGGGAAATGTTTCCCCCGCCACACGGTGCCCTCCCGCCACACAGCCGTGTGCGCGGTGTAGGCGCGGGTATCAGGTATCGCGGCGCGCCGTCGCGGTATTCGACGTAGAGAAGCTCGCATCCACGGCGTGGAGTGCCGCGTTCGCGTGACTCGCGCCTTCAAGAGGGACCGGTCTCGGCGCTCCCGATAGATTTTGCGACAGTCGGAAGAGGCTCGTCTCGTTTCGTGATTCCTCGGCTGACGCGCGGACACCATGGCCACCCCCGCCGACAGCGTGATCCTCGAGGAGGAGATCGATGAGAACTACGAGCCGACCCAGGATGGTGCGTCGTCACGATGTCACAAACATCCCCGAGCCGACCGAATCGTCGCGTCACCGCGCGCCTCATCGCCCCGCCGTGCCGTCTCTTCCCCCCAGAAAAACGAACCACGACACCGACGCATCGCGACCTCGACTGACACTTCCCACACCTCCGTCGCCCAAACCGTCGCCCAAACAGAGATGATCGATTACGCCAAGTGGCTCGGCATGGACCTCGAGAAGGAGAAAGACCTGATGTGGATCGCGCGCGAGGGCCTCAAGGCGCCCCTCCCAGACAACTGGAAACCGTGCAAAGCTCCCGACACCGGAGACATCTACTACTTCAACTTCCAAACAGGCGAGAGCGTCTGGGACCACCCGTGCGACGAGTACTACAAGAACCTGTACGCCACGGAGAAGGCTAACCTGGAGAAACGAATTGCCGAGCGCGAGCGACCCGCCACCGCGGCCGTCGCGAGGCCGGGTACAGCGGCCGGCATTCGTCCGGGAACATCAGGCGGGCTCCGACCGGCGTCGTCCGCCGGCGCTAACCCGCTCGACAGGCCGCGGCTCGGTTCCCTCGCGCCCCTCGGCGGCAGTCTTAACCCGCTGGATAGACCGGTCACCGCGGCGAGGCCGTTGGGAGGCGTGCCGGCCTCCGTAGGCATGCGTATGGACAACGGGGGTGACGATTCGGACGGTGGCAGCGAGGGCTCGCGGGGCGGCTTCGGCGGGATTGACTCCCCCTCCGCCGCACGCGCTCCGGGCTCCTCCGCCGAGGTCTGGAGAGCCGAGGAGGACGCCGCGGATGGCGCCGCGCGCGAGGCGTACACCGCGAAGCTGTCAACGGCGCGGGAGGCGTGGGAGAAGGAACTCGAAAAGGAAGACGCCGCCGCTCGACGCAGACGCGAGCTGGAGCGCGACAAGGAACAGCTTCGCCTCGACCAGGAGGAGGCGAAAGTGAGGCGAGAGATGGAAGAACGGTTCGAACGAGTGGCGCTCGAGCTGAAGAAAGCGTCGGTGCGGCGCGAGGAGGAGGCTGAGGCGACGGCGACGGCCAAGGAGAAGGAGGCCGAGACGCGAACGAAAGAGGCCGAGGAGCTCCTGCGTTTAGCCGTTGAAAAGATCGCGGACGCCAAGGCCAAGTCCGCCGCCGCGGCGGCGATCGTCGCGGACTCGGAGGGCTCCGTGCACGCGCAAACGGAGCGATCCGTAAAGTTCCTAGATGCGGAGAAGGCGCGGCTCTCGAAGGAGGAGGAGGACAAAATCCGCGGTGAAATCGAGCCCGAGATGTCGGCGCTGCGCGCGAAGCTCGAGGCGGAACGCGACGCGCTCAAGAGACAGGTCGAGGACGCCGCGAAGGAGACGGCGCGGGCTAAGACGAATGACGAAGCCGGCGGTCGCATCGCGGCGCTCATGGCGGCGACGGAGTCACACGTCATCCCGGAGATTGAGGAGATGCACGTCAAGGCTGCGCAGTCGTCGGCGCAGAGGCGCATCGAGATGGCGGAGGCCAGAGCTCAAGCCGCGGAGGAAGAGGCGCGGCACCGAATCTCCGACGCCGAGGAGGCTGTCATCGCGGCTGACAAGCAGACGATGGACGCGATAAACGCCGCGAAGGCGCAGGAACGCTCAGTACCTTACGTCAGCGAATCGGAAGACGAAGGGTTTACGATTAAAAGAAAGTCGCCATCCAGGGGCTCCGGACGGAGCTCCCGGACGAGCGCTCGGGGTTTAGACTCGGACTCCGACGGCGACGACTCCGACGGAGGGTTCGAGTCCCTGAGGGGCGACGAGGAACGGACGATCGAACGCTTCGACCCGGATGAAAACCCGGCAATCGCGTCGCCCGGCGGGAAGATCAACGTCGCGTCTCTTCGCTCCGCGGTGGCGGCGGGCGACGACGAGATGATGCTCGCCAGGGCGCGCTCCTTCCTCCGCGATCAGCGGCGGCACTCGGAGGAGAGACGGACGGCGACGCAGCGCGCGAGCTCGGAATGGCGCGCGGCGGAGATTGCGTTGATGGAACCCGGCGTGGACGAGGATCTTCGGGAGAAGCGTCGTTCCATGATCAAGGCGATTCGCGCGGCGTTGGACGTTTCGATGTCGGCGTTCACGGCGGAGATGCGCGTGATGCGGGCGCTGAAGGTTGCGGTGCGGTCGGCGGCGTACACCGGCGCGTCCTGGCCCGCCGTGTTCTCGTCGACGATCATGGCGAAGCAGTGGGATCCGAATGAGTTTGACCCGAAGGAGGTGTTCGGTCGGCTCGAGCCCGCGCCCGGCGCCGGCGCGTCGCGCGCGGCGAGGGGAACGCGCGCGGCGCTCGACACCTCGATGTCCAGGGACGCGTCGATGTCCGATCTCCGGGGGGGGTCGCCGCCGGGGTCCCCGGGCGGCTCACCCAGGGCGTCGTCCAGGGCCTCACCCGCCGCTCGCGCCGTGTTCGACTCGACGACATCCGCGGCTCTTGCGCCGCCGAGGGTAACTACTCGTACGGAGGACCCGCTCGATCGCATCTTCGGCAAGCTGAAGCAGTCGGCGACGACGCGATCGTCCAAGCCGCACCCGGTCTTCTCCGACACTTCCGGGATGTCAGAATCATTTCTGAAGCGAAGTGAAGAGTGGGCCAAGGCGGCGGAGCGCGAACGAGCTTTAATAGGGGAGCACGCGGAGTGGATGGCAAAGTTCAAGGCGAACATGGACACGGTCTCGAAGGAGTGGCGCCGACCGAGGCGGACGTTCCGGCCCGCCCCGGCCCTCGCCTCCTTCGCGCCGACGATACCGCCGCAACACGCGCGGAAGTCGAGTTCCGGAAGCGAGGCGGACGCGGAGCTCGAGCGGGCCGCGCAAAGGGCGGTGGACGCCGTCGTGGCGCTGGAGGCGGAGTCACGAGAGGAGGCGGTGCCAGCGACGATGCCGGTCGAGGGAGGGGGTAACTGAGGGTATAACTAACATTAACATCACGTAGATGGTCACGTCGGTAAAGAGGCTAAGAGTCTTATCTTTCACGGACAGTCGCAATCGCGTGCCGCACCACGTCCCGCATGGCGTATTCCCCAGCCTCGCTCGCCATGGACACGTGCAGCGACACGTGCGCCAGCAGCCGCCCCATCGCGCGCGCCCGTGTCTCCGGGTCCGCATCCTCCGCCGCCGCCGTCGCAGCGTCCAACGCCGCCGCCCTCAACGCGTCCACGGCGGTTTGATCCGCGTGATCCGCGGAGAGCCAAACTTCGTCAACCGCGTCGGAACCCAACGCGAACGAATCGACGGCGCCGTCCACGAACCCGCCTTCATCGTTCACAGCTGTGTCGGCACCCTCGGCACCCTCCGCGGGTGAACTTACTACGGGCTCGGACTCAACGTCCCCGCCCCTCGCTCGCGCCACAACGTCCAACAACGCCTCCACGGACGCGCCGATACTTTTGTCACCGCCGTCACCCGTCGACACCGCGGGGAGGTACGCGCTGGATAGGATGCCGACGTGTTCGCTCCTGTCCATCTCGTGCAACTCCACGTGCTCCACGATCTCATCCACGGTACCCGCGGCGTGGACCAGCACCACCGGGTGGTCCGCCGGGAACTGCGTCATCAAAGTGAGCTTAGCGTCGGATGCGACGGCGTTGGAGTGGAGCTGGCACAGCAGCGTGGGGGAGTCGCACGTGACGCCGATGGCGTGCGCGCTCCTCGCGACGTCGATGGCGTCGACGATGGAGAGCGACGGCATGACGTCCGCGCCGATGGCCGCGAGCGTGGGTTCGAGGAACGAGACGCCCGGCACGAGCGTCACCTTGACACCCGCGTCGGCCGCCTTGGCGCGTAGGATCGCGACGGAGTTTTCCGCGACGCACGGGTCTCCCGGGACGGCGTAGACGATGCGACGCGAGCGGGACGTGCGCGATGACGTCACCTCGTCGGTGTCGTCCTCGAGCGCGAAGGATGTGAATATGTCGTCCGTTTCGTCCACGGCCTCGCCGGCGCCTTCCTCGTCCGCATCCGCATCGTCCTCGTCATCATCGTCGGCGGTCGCGGCGGCGGTGGTCGCCGCGAGTTTCGCGACGTCCAGCAGCTCGTCCGCGATGGCGGGGTAGACGTCCTCGAGCTTGGTCGTCGCCTCGTAGATGTGGTCGAACGTCGTGAGCGTGACGTGGGAGGGTAAGCCCGCGAGCGTGGGATGCTGCGCGGTTCGCACGAAGACCCGGGCGCCGGGCTCCACGATGGCATCCCACGCCTCCACCGTCACCTGCGATGGATTCCCGGGACCCAACCCCACGACGAGGATCTCGGGAGTCACGACATCGCCCTCCACCACAAACTCTTCGGTCTGCTCCGCATCCGCCGCGGAGGCGGTGCGAGCCACCGCGGCGCGCCGTGGGCGGGCCCTCCGGCCGAACCTCGGGACGACCGCGGGAGCCTGACGAGCGAGCGCGGGCGCCATGATTTCTGTCTCTCGGGAAACGCGTGAAGTTCACTCTTCTAAAAGTACACTACAGCTCCGAGCCCGGCGGCGTGGGCTCGTCCGCCACGACCGCTTCGTTCACCTTCAGCTTCTCCATGTCCAGCACCACCCGCTCACCCCCCGCCTTCAGATCCTTGCGCATCCGTTCGAGCGCCTCCGCGCGTCGCTTCTCATCCTCCGCCTTGAGCGCCTCTTTCCGCTTGCGCAATTCCGGCCAGTACTCGTTTAGGTACTCCTTTCGGCACCGACCGACCTGGTCGAAGAGCTCCTCCATCCCCTCCCCACTCATCGCGCTCACCCCCGCCCGTTTCAGGTGCTTATAAAACTCGTCCAGCACCAGCGACATGGACCGCGAGAGGTCACTGGCGAAGGAACCGTCCGCGTCGACGACTTCGTGAAACTTTTCAAAATCATCCATCCACCCCAGCATCTGCTCGTGCCGCACCACGTCAATCTTGTTAAACACGAGGATCATCGGCAGCCGGGTCTTGTACAGGATGCTCACCGCCTGCAGCATGTTGCTCATGAACGCCTGCGGGTTCTGCGCGCGTGGGGTGTCGACGACGAAGAGAACGCACGTGGGAAAAGTTGACGCGAACGATTCCGTCACGATGGCGCCACTCGCGGACCACGTGAAGATCTCGATCTGCCCCGGCGTATCCACGAAGACGTGGTCGATGTCCGCGGCTCTTTTCTCGCACAAGCCGATGACCTGATCGAACCGCGTGGCGAAGAGGTTCGCGGCGGTCAGAATCCCGCCGTTCGGCCCGAGTTGGTACTCCCTCATGACCTCCTTGTAGTTGACGGTGTCCTGAATGTCGATGTTGGCGTCGTACGGGAGTTTGCCCACCGCGGGGTCCAGGTTGACGATGTACGGGACTTCGCCCTTGGTGTGCTGGTACGCGTTGATGCGCTGCATCAGCGAGGTCTTGCCGCTGCCCGCCATTCCGATGACGATGCAGACGGGGGGCATCTTCTCCATGTCGGCGTCGGTGACTGGCCCGGGGCCAATCGCCGCGGACGATGGGAGCTCCGCCGTGGGCGGCTCATCCTCCGGCTCGCACGGCTGGCACTCCACCTCGGGTTCATCATCCGACATGATGCGCGGGTGCGAAGGAACGTTCACGCGGAAGGTGACCGAGGTCGCGTGCGTGCCGTCGGCGTCGCGGGCGCGTCGAAGTGACGGCGCAAGTTCGTTGATTTAGGGCAAAACTTTTGCGCGGAGTCGTTGCACGCCCCGTCACTCGAGTGGGCACCGTTGACTTCTACGATGGCTGTCGACGGCGAGGGAGCGCGCGATGACGACGCGGTATCCTTTTCCAGCGACGTGGACGAACCGGGGCTAGACGCGGACATCGACGCCGATGACATCGCGGCGCTCCTCGACGAGCGCGAGGCTGCCGCGCCCGACGAACCCCTCGCGCTCGCCACGGTCGCCAAGCGCAACCTGCCCGACGACTTTCTCCATCTCGCCGGGCCCGAGGACATCGCGCGCGCGGTGGCCAAGCTCGACCAGGTTCGGCTGGACCGATGCAGGCTCGCGTCGTTCGCGGGTCCCGGGATGTTCATCGAGACGCGCCGCGCGTCGTTCGCCAACGTCACCGCGCTGTACCTGCAGCGCAACCGACTGACATCGACCGAAGGGATCGACGGGACGACGCTGCCAAAGCTTCGCTTCCTCGCGCTCCAGGGCAACGCACTCGTCTCCATCGCCACGCTAGGGACCCTGCGCCGGCTGGCGTTGCTGGACCTCTCGGAAAACGTCCCGCTGGCGGCGCTGGACGAGCTCGTGGGCGCGTTGCCGTTGTCGGTTCGGTACCTCACCTGCGTCGGGTGCGGATGCGCGTCGAACGACGTCGAATACCGCGAGGCGCTCGTGGCTTCGCTACCCGAGCTGAAGCGACTGGACGGGGCGGACGTGACGAGGGGCGAGCGGAAGGCCGCGATGGCGACATTCGGCGAGGAACTGGACAGCGAGGAAGAGGAGGAGGATGCGAAGGAGGGTGCCGAGGGTGCCGACACAGCTGTGCGCTCGAGAGTCACTGGTTCCACCGGCGAGAAGGACGTCGCGCCGCCGAGCGTGAGCGCGGGCGACGAGGCGCGTTCACGCGAGATTCGCACGATGCTTCCGATGCTCGAGGACCCGACGATGGACACCGCGCGTGTGGTCGAGTCCCTCACCACGGACGTCATCGGGACGATGGACATACGGGCGGATGACCTTCGATCGACGGCGCGGAGGCTCGCGGGTGACGACGCCGACGCGGACGCGACGATGGAGGCGCGGGTGAGGGCGGCGCGACGGAGGCAGGCGGCTTCGATGCGGGAGGCGGATGCGATGATGCCGTTCGATGAGTTCTTGGGTGGATCCGACGGCGAAGGGGAGGATATATGATTAGCTAACACTTAGTCTCGTGACACACAACATCTCGGCACGGTGGATGGTCTAAATCGCGTTTCTAACAACGATTTCGCGCCCGTTAGCTACTGGAGGAAGTAGAGGAGCCTGTCGATGAGCTGCGGCGCGTTGGGCATCCCCTCGATCCTGTCCGCCACGTTCCCATCCTTGAACAGCATTATCGTCGGCAGCGCCTCCACCTTGTACTTGCCGGCGATGTTCGGGTACTTCTCCGTGTTGATCTTCACCAGTTTCACTTTGTCCTTGCCCACCGCCCCGGCCACCTTTGGCAGGACGTCCTTCGACAGCATCTGGCACGGTCCGCACCACGTGGCGTAGAAGTCCACGAGCACGGGTACTGACGAGTTCTCGATCATGTCGTCGAACGACGCGTACGTCTCCTTCGTCGCGTGCGCCACGCACGCATCCCCGCGACGCGTCGAATCGTCGTTCATTTTAGATATTTTTGCGGTTCGGGCAGGGGCGCGGACGGCGGCGGCGCGGGGTCGCCGGTCGGCGGTCGACGCGGGCGGCGCGTGCGCGATCGGGGCGCGGGTGAATGCTGTCGCCATCACGCGCGTTTACACGGGCGGAAGTCTCGCTCGTGCTCGGGGCGTGTGCGAACGAAGGCGCGTGAGGCGTGACACATAACATTACTTTCGGACCTCTTCGAAATTCATCACAGAAACGCTGACTCGGACGCACCGCAAACCGCGTCGAGGGAAGGCACTCACTCCTCGTACGCTTCGTCGCCATCCTCGGCAGCGGGCTCCTCCTCCTCCTCCGCCGTATCCTGCCCGCAGTTCAGTTGGTCATCGACGGGAAGCAGAGGATTGATGAACTCGCACAGAGGGTCGAACGATGCGGACGCTGCGAGTGTGGGTGGAGAGGGCACGTGGTCAGTCCGAGGAGTTTACGAGTCCAGTTTGTGCGTCGCGTGGGAGCCGAGGGGGAGAGTTTGTCGCGTTCTCACCTCCAACTTCGAACCCGAATATGTCGAAGAGTCCTTCCGCGGCGACCTCGAGGGCCGCGCGGCGCGTCGGTCCGGCATCGGGCTCAGGGTCGTCGGCGGCGAAGGGTTCGCGCGCCAGCGTCTCTCGCAGGACGTGCCTGGTGCCCCGCAGCGAGTCCGCGCCGCTGAACACGAGCGAGGTGGCGAGCGGCGACGGCGTGTTGGACACGTCCACCGCCATGCCGTTGCCGAGGAGGACCGACGAGGACCTGTGCGCCTTTGGGTTACCTCCGACGGCCGACGCGCCCGGGGCGAAGGCGCAGACGAGCGCGAGGGCGGCCAACATAGGCGCCCTCGAGAGGCAGGCCAAGAGTCTGCGAATCACGAAACGCATTTTTGCCCCGAAACGGTCGCGTCTCAGAGCGGGTGTGGCTGGGTCTGCGCCTTGACCCCAGGCCGCGAGGCTCTCGACGGGCCTCCTCGCCGCCGATTATTCATCCTCGGAAGTGTGACGACGCTTCGCGCGGTCGAGATCGGAGACGAAGAGACCTCGGCGGCCGCGCGCGTGTCGAACCCGGACCAGCCTCGGACCACCGAAACCGGGCAACCGGCTGGCTGGAAACATCGGAGCCCGCCGTGAGAAGAAGAAGATAAGATCGATGATAAGCTCGCCGCGCCCGTCACTCACCGTCGACGCCCACCGGACCCTGCCGCCGCCCCTGCGTGAACTTCGACCCCTGCGTTTAAGATGGCGTCGACGCACACTTCCGCCGCGTTCAACGCGGCGAACACCGCCGCCCGCGCGCGCGGCGTCGCATCCTCGACAACCTCGCGCCCCATCCCGATCGTCCGCCAACATCATCGGCACCGGGACCCCGCCGCTCGTTCCAACACGACGAACGTCATCGCTCGCGCCGCCGCGGAGATCGCGACCGCGGAGATGGACGCCGACTTCCGCGCCGCCGCATCCGGCGAGTGGGAGGGCCACCGCGTGTACTTCGACGCCACGGGCAAAGCCCAGCTCATCCCGGATCGATTCGTACCGCCCGCGTTCAAGGAGTACGGCGTCGATCTGGTCGATTGGCAGTCGCAGTGCGCGATGAACGTCACCGTCGAGGACGGCGTGTACGCCCGGGAGCTACGGTTCCTCCCAACGCAGGGATGCGAGGCGGATGCGAGCACCGTGGAGTCCGAGGAGATTCGCACGCTGACCCTCGATCGAGTCGCGCCCGCGCCGTCTTCCTCATCCCTCGCCCCAGGGTCCTACTCCGCCGACACCGGAGACCTGGGTACCGACGCCTCCGACTCACCCGTCACCGTGGAGCACTGCGTCGGGCTGGACACCACGATGAAGAACGGCGAGGTTGTACGATGCAGGGTCAGGGTTCAGCAGACCGTCGGACAAACGTCGGACAAGCAAGAACAAGTCGCCGACGTGACAGCGTGGAAGGAGTACTACTACGAACCCTTCGCAAACGCCAAATCGCTGTGCGCTTCGTGCGGCGGGCCCAACAAATGGGGCGAGTACCCGCCCAAGGACAAGGCCGAATACACCGGGAACGAGTGGGAAGGTGACGCGTGGGACGGATTCGCTAAAGAAGGGGACGACGGGGCGGCGACTGTGATGTTACCGAGCGGCGTATGGTGCGAACGTCGAACGAACGATTTGGGCGGCGTGACGCTGAGCGCGGGTTGGCTCGTGCCGGACAGGGAGGCTGTCTACCTCGCTCCGGTGCGTGACGTGGACACGCACTTGGTGTCGGTCAGGGTGTACGACGGGGATGGGAGGTTGGCGGAGACGAGGTTCATAAAGCGAACCAGGAAGCCCGCCGCGTGACGACCCGATTACCAAATACGAAATCGGCGATTGTGATCTATGCCACTTATTCCCTAGCTAGTCGTCCTTCGTCGTGGCCCAGGTGACCCGCCACCCGTCCGCCGCGAGCTTGTGATCCTTCGTGTTCCAGCCCCACCCCTCGATCGTCTCGATGAACTTTGGGGTTACGCTGTTGAACCAGTTATCGACCATCCACTCATCCGCCTCGTGATCCTCGTAAGGCTTGTCCGTTTGCATATTTGACCTCGGCAAGTTGCAATGCATCAACGCCGCGTGCACGTACGCCTCGAGCTGCGTCTCAGCCGTGGCGTCCACGCTGAGCACTACTTTGCTACGCCAGTATTTCTTTTCCGTCGGGTCGAAGACCACGTACTTTCGGATGCTGCTGTAAGGGACGAAGTCGTGACCGACCGCCTCGAAATGAATGGGATCGAAGGCGTCCGCGTGCGGTACCGAGTGCAGCGGCGCGCCGAGGTGGATCCCTCCACCGCATTCATTCACCCCGCGGTACCTGTACCACGGCCACAGCATCCAGTTCATGCCGATCGGGGACATGAGCGGGAGGAGCGCCTCCTCTTTCGCGCAATCCTTCGGCGTCAGCGGCTCTTCGACGCGATTGATACCGTTCCGTTCGAACCTCGCCAGCAACAGCCGCACGCGCTCGCGGTTCAGCGAACCAATCACAAGGCTTCGCACCGCGCGTACGTTGCAGTACATGTGAAGCACGGTGAGCACCAGGAACACCGCCCACTGCCAACGCGGTTTCCCGTCGGTTAAAGTGGTCACCGCGAGACCGAGCGCCATGCCGATCAACGTCACCGCCGTCTCCTGCGACGCCTCCTTCGCGGCGATGTCCGCGGCGTTCTGTGCGCGCGCGAAGTGCTGCGTCAGCGCCGCGCGCGTCGCACCCGCGGCACACCCGCACAGCGACCGCGCGATGCTTCCCGCGCACGCCAACGCGAGGAAGTACCTGCCGTCGTCCACCAGCGGCGCCGCTAGCTCCATCGCCATTCCCACGTTGTTCGCCAGGTCGGCGAAGAGGCGCCACTGCTTGGCCTCCGCGTCCAGCTGCCGGCCCTTGGCGAGGGTGAATACGAGCCCGCCGAGCATCCCGCATATGTCCCGGGCGATGAACTGCGCCGCCGCGCTCGCCGCGGTGGCGTTCGCGGCCCCGACGCCGACGCCTTCGAGGAGCGCGCGGGTCGTGAGGGATCCCCGAACGTACGAACAGAGGCCCTGCGCGGTGTCCCAGCACTGGAACGGGAGGTAATCGTCGCTGACGCTGCGCGGGTAGTCCTCGGGGAGGAACATGCGCCGGAACCATCGCGCCAGCGTCGACGACGGCGCGCCTGTGAAGCCTCCCGCGGACTCCTCCCTCCTCTTGATGTACCGTGCGCAAAACTCGCGACCCGGGATGAGCCTCCAGGTTCGCGTCACTCTACCGTCGGGACCGTACTCCGTAGCGGCCGTCGACGACGTCGGGCGGGGACTCCATCGCCTGGTCCCGCGCGGGACTCGCCGCCGCCGACTCTCACGCGGCGGCATCGCGCTATTCAAATCTAACAATCGCAGAACTTGACGTCAGAACTTGACGTCGACGGTGAAGCGAGAGGCACAACCGAGCGCCGCAGCGTGACGTCGCATGTACGCGCGGGTCGGTGTCGCATCGCCGCACGAGCTCCTCCCGTCGATTCCGGCCCGCCTCGCGCGCCGAACCCCGGCGTATCGGAGGAGCCCGAGGGGGCCCCCGCGCGACCACCCATCGCTGCGTCGGCACGCGACACTCTGCAGATCCGGAGCGCCCCCTCGACGCGGTCTCGTCCGCGCACGTGGCCTCGGCGACGCGCTCATGGTGTCCTCGCAGACCGAGGCGATCGGCGTGACCGCCGCGGCGTTCACCCCGCTCCTCGGCGCGCTCGGCCTCTTCATCTGGAACAAGGTATGGACCGGCGACGCGTACGCCCTCAACCTCGTCAAGTGCAGCGTCGGATCCCTCGGCTTCATCTTCATGGGTCTGTGCACCAGGGCGGGCGCGTGGCTCAGCGGCGCCGACGACACCGCGGTGTTCTGGCTCATCGTATCATCCTTCGTCGGGATCGTCATCGGGGACAACCTATGGCTCCACTCCCTCTCCGTCCTGGGCGCCAGACGCGTCATCCTCATCGACATCTTAAAACCGTTCATCGCCCTGACGTTCGCGCACCTGCTACTCCGCGAAGGCGTCGGGTACGCCACCGTGCTCGGCATGTGCGTCACCCTCGCGGGCGTGTTGACAGTGGCGCTGGAACGCGAGGGCGGTGACTCACCGGGCGGTGAGTCACCGGGCGGTGACTCACCGGGCGTGGAGCTCTCCGACGTCAAGGTGGACGACGTCGACGAAGACGGATCCGAGCTCCTGCCGACGCAATCGCCGCGAAGCAGCGAGGACCTCCGAGAAAGCCTGCCCGGCGCGCCGGTGCGTGTGTCGAGCGTCGGGGGTGATGATGCGATGGATGATACAGCGCCTGTGGTGGGCACCGGTGCCGTGTCGGAGAAGAGGAGGCTCCGCGACTCGAGGATCAAGTGGGGGTACGTCGCCGCCGCGTTGAACGTCGCGTTCGACACGTGGGGAACTGTGCTGACGAAGGAACACGGCGTGGGTTTGAACACGTGGGAGATTAACATCGTGCGGTTCGGGTTCGCGGCGTGCGCGCTGGCGCTCGGGGCTGTGTTTCGGCGGTATCTGCAGCCCTGGATTTACCTGGCGATGCGAAGGCGAAGGGAGGACGATCCGGATTTCGTGTACGACGACGACGGGGATGACGCGGAAGCATCTAGAAACATCCAGAAGCGTCGACGGTGGCACGGCGTTCCGCCCGGTGGGAACAGCGTCTTCAGGCTCCCAGAGCTCACGCGATCGCAGTGGGGGCAGGTGATGCTCGGGATCATGTTCACGACGTTTCTA
>MDSY01065401.1_pt1 | contig 26522 bp, 25 predicted proteins | sample 811131 | NCBI WGS metagenome assembly MDSY01 (sample SAMN05326643, study PRJNA326480) | marine metagenome | isolation source: seawater | place: Atlantic Ocean: South West | collected 2010
AATGGTGGTCAAAGAAATTAGAGAAATATCCGCATCAGTAAGAAATGTTGATCACACTGCGCAAGATCAAACTTATATTCGATGGGAGTTAGGTTTTATAATTTTTGAAGTAAAAGATTTAAAGGAGGCAAATAATTACGCTCTTCAGATAATTAAAAGTGCTAATGAAAGAATTAAAAAAGATTTAGATATTAGATTAAATTTATATACTGAAATTGCAGAAGATAGAGTTGATGAGCAAAATGGTTTTATTATGTCTCAAATAGAAAGAATTTCAAGATTGCAGGCTGAACAATCAAATGGTGGTAATGACAACATAACATTGGATGATTATGTTAATTATCTTAAGGTAAAATTGATTGGAAGCGATCAAGAAATTACAGTTGAAAGTATGAGAGAATTTATAGATGAATTAGGTGTAGGTGTCTCAAGAACAAAAAAAAAAGAATATCTTGAAAGATTGCGTAAGAGATATGCTGTTGATGGTATAGACAACAATATCCAAATAAATCAACTAAAAAAACGAATTAAAGAATTGAAAAATACACAAATTATAGGTGATGGATACATAACAAATAGTAAAAATGTAAAAGAACCTATACTTCCAAAACTAGGTATTGCTGCTCTATTAGGGCTATCTATTTCTTTATTGTTTTCTTATTTTTATTTAACTTTCCGTACGAAATTATTTAAAAAAAAGTTACTCTTTTATCTATATCAAAAAGGATAAAAAAATAGTCACAAAAAAAATTGTATGGGAACAAATATCTTGGATCAATTTTTTTCTTATAAGAACGATTAAACCTCTAATCAAAGTTTAAAAATAAAAATGTAAATAAAAATATTTTAGTTACATGTAGAAAATATAATTTATCAGATGATTGCCACTATAAAGTTAAAAATTAAAATTATACTTAATAAATAAAAGAATAAAAAATAACATAAAATTTATTAGTATCCTCTGGAAATTATTGGACTTAATTTTTTTTTATATAAAATTTAATCAAATTAGTCTTGTAAAGATTTATATATATAAAGATGTTTAGACACCACATGATTGATGTCGAAGTTTTTTAAAGCATGTTTTCTAGCTGCTTTACCAATTGTTTCTAATTTTTTTCTATTATTACTTAGATTTTTAATTGCATTTGCTAATAAGAGATGATTTCTTGGAGGCACTAAAATACCTGTAATATTTTTTATAATTGCATCTTTACAACCAGGCACATTTGTGGTCACAACAGGTCTTCCACAGGCTGCTGCTTCCATTAAAATCTTAGGAAACCCCTCTCTATAAGAGGGTAAAACTACAATTGTAGATCTTTTTAAAAATGATGAAATATTTTTTTGATGTTTAACGTAAGTAATAATCTTTTTTTTATGCCAACGATTAATAGTTAGTTTTTTGATAGCACTAGGATTTTGGTAATCTATATCTCCGACTAAGTAAAATATTCCTTTAAAATTATTTTTTTTTAAATATTGAATTGACTTAATGTATTCGAATATTCCTTTGTCTGCAATAATCCTACCTGCCATCAAGATAATTGGTATATTCTTTGGGATTTTAGAAAATTTTAGAGATTTTAAGTCAACACCTGAACCTCTAATAATTTCTGTTTTATTTTTTTTTAATTTAGCTTTTTTAATTAAATAATTAAGGTCATTCCTATTTTGCAATATTACTTTAAGGTTTGGAAATAAAAATATTATTCTAAAAAATAAATTAAATATATATTCTCTAATTTTATAAAATTTACCTTTCTTTATAAACATAGACCCTAATCCTGTAATAGAGATAACCATAGAGTTAATAGGCGAAATAAACGAAACCAAACCACCAAAAATTATTGGTTTTAAAGATATAAGATGAATAATATTTGGTTTAATTTTTCTTATTAAGAGAAATATTTGAACAATAGGTAAAATAGCTTTTAATAAATTAACACTATTTTTATTAAAGTTTATATCATGCGCCTTGAATCCTATTTTTAAAAGCATTTTTTTATATCTAGTGAATTGAGTGGCTATATGCACATCATAACCATCTTGTAGCAATTGTTTTGCAATTGGGAGTCTATGACTTACAAAAAAACTATCCACATTAACTAAAAAAATTATTTTATTTTTCATTTTATTAATAATAAATTTTTATCCTATTTAATTTTTTTTATTGGAAAAAAGACTAATAAAATAAAAATTCCCATTACTGGCACATGATGCCTGGATGCTGTTCCCCAGTTTACAGTTACTTGAGCAAATATCATTTCCATTACTAAAAACATTGTCAGAAAAATAATAAATATTATTTTACTATTAAATTTTAATAAAATTTTTCTTAAAATAAAAAAAAGAAAAACTATTCTTAGAATATTTTCACAAATTAATAAAATATCTTTCACATTGTTGAAATTAGAAATTGTTGGTTGTACAAAATAATTAAAAGCGTTTTTACAAATAAGAATAAAAAATGATATTAGGTCATAATTTAAATTTTCTACTTCACCCTTAGTATAATAAGCTGCTCTATCTTGAATGCTATAAAAATGTCCCAATTGATATTTTTTGATATTGTCAAATATAAATTCTGTAGATCCAAAATTACTTAAAAAAAACACTGTAAGAATTATTAATACAATTAAAGTTTTTGTACCTATGTTAAATTTATTTATAAAATAATAAATAATTATTAATGAAGAGAATATTATAAGAAAAAATAAATTAGCAACATGAAAAATATGTAACAAGTATGAAGCAAGAAATATAAAAAATATATTAAGAAATAATTTTTTTATTTCTTTTTCATAATAAATATTCGTTATTGACAAAGCAATAAAATTAATAAATAGAAGTATATAAGGTTCTCTCAGTGTTAACGAGGTATAAATTATCGAAGTTGGAAATAAAAAACAGTAAAATATAATCGCTAGATTGATATTTTTTTTTCCAAACTTTAATTTTAACATTATCTTTCTAAAAACAATTGCAGATAAAAACCATGCAAAACAAGAAAGGAATCCAGAAAAATAAAAAGATTCAGTTCCAACTAATTTAAAGATGTAGCCAAGGAAATATGAATAACTCGCAATCTTTATATTTAGCCTATGGTTGCCCCAGGCAGTCTCTGGAAATAACTCTACTTCCTTAAGGTATGCACTATATTGTATTCCTAAATTATGAAACGAAATCGCATCAGCCTGCCCTCCTGGCAAAATGCTGAGGTCATTATTGTAAATTATAAGTGCAATTCTAAATAAAAAACTAGAAAAAATTATTATCATAAATTAATAAATATTATTTAGCATAAAATTAGGTTATTGCGCTATCGATAATAAAATCTACAAAATAATTGCTCTAGTTTAATCCTAATTGAATATGATTTAATTTACTCTATAAGGGTTTGTATATATGATAAAAAAAGGAATTATCTTAGCGGGTGGCTTAGGATCTCGTATGTCACCATTAACAAAAGCCACCAATAAACAACTACTACCAATTTATGATAAGCCTATGATTTTCTATCCACTTTCAATATTAATGTTAGCAAAAATCAAAGATATATTAATTATCGTAAACAAAGGTCAATTAAATACTTATAAAAAGTTACTCCCGAATGGAAAAAATATTGGAATTAATATAACTTATATAGAACAAGAAAACCCAGGTGGGTTACCAGAAGCATTCACTATTGGTGAAAAGTTTATAAAAAAAGATAATATTTCTTTGATACTTGGTGATAATTTTTTCTATGGTCAGTCTCTATCTCTGATGATGAAAAATTTTTCAAAACTAAAAGAAGGTGCTAAAATATTACTTCACAAAGTTTCTAATCCTGAGTCTTATGGAGTAGCCAAAATAGATAATAAAAATCAAGTTTCTTTAATTGAAGAAAAACCAAAAAATTTTATTTCTAATTATGCTATTACAGGTCTTTATTTTTTTGACAATAAAGTAGTAGAATATACAAAAAAACTTAGACCCTCAAAAAGAGGTGAGCTTGAAATAACAGATTTACTTAAAAAATACCTTAAACAAGGAAAACTAAGTGCAGAAATATTGGGTAGAGGAAGCGCCTGGCTTGATACTGGATCAATTGAAAGTTTTCAAAAAACAAGTAATTTTGTATCTAGTATTCAAAATCAACAAGGTTTTAAAATTGGTTGTATTGAAGAAATTGCATTTTTAAATAAATGGATAGGTAAAAATGAAATAAAAAATTCAATTAAATTTTATGGTAAATGTGAATATTCTGAATATCTTGCAAAAATAGAAATTAACAATTCAGATATATAATTTTATAAAACATTAAAATTGTTAAAAAATTAATTCATTTCTACTTTATTTTTTTCAAATTTATACTTTATGTTGACACCATTTAATATTTTTTAGGTACCAGTTTACAGTTAAATTTATTCCTTTGTCTATATTGCATTTAGGTTTCCAGTTTAAAAGAGTTTTTATTTTTTTTGAATTTAAAATATACTTCCTGTCATGTCCTGGTCTATCTTTAACAAAATTAATTAAATTTTTAAAATCTTTAAGATCCTTAGGTTTTTGGGTTATTAATCTATTTAATTGATTACAAATAATTCTAACTAAATCAATATTTCTTACTTGATTATTTCCAGTTATATTAAATTTTTGATTAATATATCTTTTATTGAATATAATTTTTAAAATTGCATCAACATGATCTTCAACATAAAGCCAATCTCTAATTTGTTTTCCATCACCATAAATTGGTATATTTTTTCCTTGTAATGAATTTAGGATTATTACTGGTATTAACTTTTCTGGAAATTGAAAAGGTCCATAATTATTTGTACAGATTGATATAGTGTAGGGTACTTTAAATGTTCTGCCCCAGGATGTAACTAGATGATCTGCACTAGCTTTAGTTGCTGAATATGGTGAGCTAGGACTATAAGGTGTTTTCTCATCTGGTGGTACTTTTGATCTTTCAGAATCTCCAAATACTTCATCCGTTGACACTTGGTGAAATAATTTGAAACCATTTTTCTTATAAAATTTTTTAGATTGTAAGCCTATTCTAACACATTCTAATAAATTATAAGTTCCAATAATATTACTCTCAATAAAATCCTTGGAATTTTTTATAGATCTATCAACATGCGATTCGGCTGCGCAATTTATTACATATTGAGGTTTATACTTATCAAATATTTTTTTTAATTTTCTAAAATTAGATATATCTAATTTGATAAATTTATAATTTTTTAAATTTTCTATTTTCTTTAAATTATTCAAATCACTCGCATATGAAAGTTTATCAATATTTATAATATTATATTTCTTCATCACTAGTTTTTTAACCAAAGCAGATCCAATAAATCCTGCACCACCAGTTATTAATATTGTTTTTAATTTATTGTTCATTCAATAATTTTTTGAAAATATCGTTCCTTAATAAAGTATTAAAATCTCCAAATTCAACTATAGATCCTTTATCCATCAGATAAATATTATCTGAGAACCTCGTTAAATTTATATTATGAGTAACCATTATTATTGTTTTTTTATATTTTTCTGAAAATAATTTTAATCTTCTTAAAATATTATTTTCTAAAATACCATCTAATGAACTTGTAGCTTCGTCAAGAATAATAATACTTCTATCTAAATATAAAGCTCTTGCTATGGCTATTCTCTGTTGCTGTCCTCCAGAAATTTTTATACCCCTTTCGCCCACTTTTGTGTTAACTCCTTCAGACAATTCATTGATTAAGTCTAAAAGATCAGCTGCTTCAATAGCATTTGATAGTTTTTTTTCATCAATTTCATTCTCATTAACTCCAAAACAAATATTATTTTTAATTGAGTCATTGTGTAAAAAAATATTTTGCCCAACATAACTGATATTTTGTTGATAACTTTCCAAAACAGAGGAAAAAGAATGTCCATCAACAAGTGTCTCACCATGTTTTGGTATTAACAATCCAATTAAAATATCTAAAACTGTTGATTTTCCTGCCCCAGATGAGCCAACTATGCTAACAAAAGAATTTATAGGTATAACTAATGATAAATTTTTTATAGCAGGTTTGCTATTATCAGCATAAGAAAAACTAATATTTTTAAGCTCAATTTTATTTTTTAGAGTAAAATCTTTATTTAATGAATTTTTTTCTTTTGGGAATTCAAAATTATTTTGTTCTTTAAATTCAGTGTAAATATTATCTATAGCTGCCTCAGAACTTTTTAAAGATAATACTCCATAATAAATACTTTGGAACATGGGTAATATTTTGTATCCTGCAAAAATATATACCGCTAGTACCGGTAGTGTTTTTTGAATACTTTCTTCATTGCCAGTAATGGATATATAAATTATACTTAAAATAATTATTGAGAATGCAATGAATTCCAAATAAAGTTTTGGTGAATTCTTAAAAAAATCTATAGACACATTTGAACTTGAACGTTCTTTTACTTTTAAAATAAATTCATTATGAAATTTCTCCTGTTTTTTATGAAGTATTGTTTCTTTAATACCTCCAAAACTTTCTAATATTTTTTTATATATAGCCTCTGAAACTATACTTAATACCAATCCATCTCCTTGAATTTTTTTTTTTATGATTTTAAACATGACAATATAAAAAATAAAAAAAAATAAAAAACAAACAACTGTGATCATTGGATTATAAAAAAAGATAGACATAATTATTGCTAAACTTGTAATTATTTTTCCATTAACCTGTAAAATTGGGTATATGGCTGAATTTGTAATTCGATCAGTTTCTCTATCTATCTTATTGACATATGAAGATGTTTCACGTTGAGAATGAAAAACCCAAGGCTGTAAGGAATAAATTTTAAAAATTTTAGATTTTAAATAATTTCCAATATCTTCTGAAAATCTTACTGTAAAATAGAGAGTATATATTGAAAGTAAAAAACTAATAAAAAAAATAAAAAGTATAGTAATTGATACAATAATTAAAAAATCTGCATAATTGGACATATTTAAATAAATATAAATTTTACCTATTAATTGGCTACTATCATTTACAATATCAATATTACTTATTAATTGCATAAGTGTAAAAATACTTAAAAGACCCAACATTTCAAATACCGCCGAAGTAACAAGTAAAATTTGTGATAGTAATAATTTTTTTTTAGAATCTTTATTTAGTAAGAAAAATATTTTTTTTATCGTTTTGATCATTATTAATTTATATTCTAAAATATTTCTTATCTTCTTTTTTATTCAGCATATATTTTAAGTCATAAATAAACCCATCTTTATTGCAAAAAGAATATATTTTTTTTGATTTCATTTTTAAAAAAGAATTATGTTTTGCCGATATAATCACACAATCATAAATATTCTTTTTTGGATATTTTACTATGTCCAAAAAATTTAATTCAATTGCTCTTTTATCTATTAAAGGGTCATAAGCCTCAACGTGAGCTTTGTTTTTTAATAAAAGCTTACAAACATCTAATATTTTTGAATTTCGCAAATCAGAACAATTTTCTTTAAAAGATAATCCCATAACTAAAATTTTTGCTTTTTTTATTTTAATTTTTTTCTTAGTTAAAATTTTTAATATATTTTTAGTAACATAAGTTGACATATTGTCATTTAATTTTCTCCCAGCTAAAATTATTTTAGGTTCATATCCTGCAATTTTAGATTTATAAGTTAGATAATATGGATCAACACCAATACAGTGTCCTCCAACTAAACCTGGTCTAAATGAGTTAAAATTCCATTTTGTTTCAGCTGCTTTTAATACTGCTTCTGTATCAATATTCAGCTTTTTAAAAATTATTGATAACTCATTAATTAATGCTATGTTTAGATCTCTTTGAGTATTCTCAATCACTTTTGCAGCTTCTGCTATTTTAATACTTTCAGCCCTATAAATTCCCGCTTTAATGATGGAGGAATATAATCTAGAGACCCTATCTTGAGCTTTTTTATTTGAACCAGATACAATTTTAATGATATCAGTTAATTTTCTATTTTTATCACCTGGGTTAATTCTTTCTGGTGAGTACCCTAAGTAAAGGTTTTTATTTATCTTAAAACCTGAGTTTTTTTCCAGTATTGGTCCACAAAGCTCTTCAGTAGCACCAGGGAAAACAGTTGATTCATATATAACGAGATTGTTTTCACTTAATACTTTTGAAATGGTTTTAGTTGCATTTAATAATGGTTTTAGATTTGGCTTATTATCACTATCTATTGGAGTTGGCACTGTGATTATATAAGTTTCACATTTTGATAAATCTGAAATTTTATCTGAGAATTTAATTTTTTTTGAATTGATAATCTCATTTTTAGAAATTTCTCCAGTCTGATCAATACTTTTTTTTAGAGAATTTATTCTTATTTTGTCAATATCAAAACCAACTACATGGTTTTCTTTAGCTAAAGCAACAGCAAGTGGCAGGCCAACATAACCCATGCCAATTACTGCTAATATATTATTTTTATGATTCATTTTTAAATTTAAAATAGATTTAAGCTTTTTATATATTTAGAACATAAAATAAAGAACTATAAAACTTTAATTTTTTTAGCATTAGTAAAAATACCATTTAATCTACCCAAATAATAAAATATTTTTTTATTAAATTTGAAAGAGCACGCTATAATACCCAAAATTGAACTGCTAATAGTGCTATAAAAAAAAGCTATTTTTGACAATTCTTTTTCATTTAAATAAATAAAGACTTTGTGCATCCTAGAATATTCATAACCTCTATAATAATATTCACTAAGCGTGTAATTTTCTTCTGCTTTTTTTAAAACTAGAGCTTTCAGGCCGCTACTCATTTGTAGCTTTAATTTTTTTACAAACTTTATATGAAAACTAAAAATTAAATCTTCAAATATTGACCATTTTATTAATGGATATTTTCTATTAAAAATATTTGGTACATGTTTTAATTTCCATGATGATAATCCTCCTTGAAGCCAATCAACATCAATTAATTTATTTTTAGAAATTAAGGGTGTATTAAAACCACTTATTAAAACTTTGCCAGGCTGTTTAGATCCAGTTAAAGTAATGTACTTTAAAAAATTAAACTTATCTAGATTTTGAAATGCATAATTAGATTTAATTCCAATTCCAGCAACATTATCATCTACAATGTTCCACTCATTAATTAAATTTTCTATTGCTTTTTTATGAAGATAAAATTTATCATCAAGTTGCAAAATTAATTTTATTTTTTTATTAATTAAGTTTAAGCCATGATTTCTTTGAAAAACTTGATTTGATTTATTTGTATATGAAAAGATAATATGTTTATTACTTTTAAAATTTTTTTTTTTATTAAAAATAACAATAGTTTGTCCAACTTTTTGTGTCTGATTTTTAATTGAATTTACACAAGTTTTAATATTTTTATAATTTATTGAAGGAATAATAATTGCAAGATCTGAACTTTTATAAATCATAAATTAATTAGTTATATTTTTATTTTATAGTCAAACTTGCCATAAAAACTTTTGCTAAACAAAGTTGCTTTTTTAAGTTCATTTTTATTATTTTTCTTTTTTTTGATTTTTAATGCAGATCTATTAAATTCCTCAATATTCTTTATTTTTTCCTTAAATTTATTTTTAAACATCCACAAACTATCAATTTCAATTTCATTAATATTTTTCAAATAAAAAGGTTTAAGATTCAAACCTAAGGCATCAGCTGCAAAAGTAGTTCCCCTATAAAGTAGTAAATTACAATTTTTTGCATCATCAATAATATCTTTCCTATCAGATATTTCTAGATTACTATTGTGGAGTTTTAATTGTGGATTAATTTTAAAAAGTCTTTCTTTATTAATTTCAGGATGAAGTCTAATTACAAATTTTATATTATCAAATTTTTTGATATAATCTAAACAAAATGAAACCATTTGAATTGTTTCTTTATAAAACCCCTCAGGAACAACAAGACACCTTAAGGAGTTGTAACTCTTGCTCTTTAAGCTATATTTTTTATATTTTGTTGATCCTATTAACTTAACATCTATTTCTGGATAAAAAAATTTTTTTAAAATAGTAAATGTATTTTTACCACAAGCTAAAATTCTTTTTGGTCTGAAATCTTTATTTGGGTAAAAAAACATTGAGTGTTGAGAATCAGATATCAATGAATGCTGATAAGCATCTACTGGAATTGACATCTCACTACCAATTTTAAAAATTAATTTTTCAAATGGGTGCCCTTCAAATGTTGTTATAATCTTTTTGATCGAATTAACTTCCAAAAAAAATTTAAATTTATTATAAAAAATTAAGTTTTGCATAGTTGATTGGGAGACGACATTTAATGCAGTATTTAATAAAAAAATTCTTTCTTCATTATTAGTATTATTTTTTTTTAGAAATTGACCAAATAAAATAAAAAATTCTTTAAATATAATTAATAGGTATTTGAAGAAATTATAGGTACTTACTTTGCTATTAGATATGTAATAATTATTATTTTTTTTATAGTTTTTCTTGAACCTAAACTTATCATATTTATTTTTACTTCCATTTAGATAAAAATAATAAATACCCTTTGTTTTTTTTTTGAAAAAATTTCCATATTGGTAGTCTATATTTTTAACAAATGAGTTAAAATTTATCATATGTGCAAGTGCTAAAATTTTATAATTTTTTTTTTTGGGTATAAAGCCTTCAAAATAAAAAAATTGTATAAAAAATTTAATAAAAAGTTCTAAAATATTTTTTATAAATATAAAAATATAAAAAATAAATGATTTATCGTTGAAAATATTTTCATATTTAGTTAAAAAAAAAGGATGTGCGCGAATAATATGTAAATATGAATTACAAGCTGTTAGTATATTTTGATTTTTGTATTGTACTTTTTCAGAATATTTACATATTTTTTTATATCTTTTCAAATTCCACATATAAAATTACTCAATCAAATAAATGAAAATCAGTTTTAAGTTTATTATTTTTATTTTTTAACATTGGGTTTCTTTTTCCTAATAATGTAAAAGATCCATAAATAAAGTATCTGGAATCTTTGTGGCCAACCATTTCTTCAACTGAATGAAAGCTATCATCTGCATTTAAAAATATAACTAAAGTTCCTTTTGTTGGTTTAATCGTTTCAACAAGTTTGCAATCCTCTGTATTGGGTCTTGATGGCAAATCTTTTTTTTTTTATCTAAATACTCATAAATATTTAGTGAACCACCTTTTGCATTTGGATCTAAATCGTTTAAATAAAGTAAAAATATTAAAGTTCTAGAATCTGAGTCTCTATGTATCTCTCGCTTGTATCCATTTTTGGCTTTTGAATAATCATAAATTAATTCCACAAATAATTTTGATGACAATTTGTACTTTAAAAATTTATATGAACTTAAATAAAGCCTATAAAATATAATTTTCATTAGAGTAAATGTAGTTAAAAATCCTACTTTTTTATTTTGTAATTCCTTAAATTTTTTCCTTAACTTATTTAAGTTATTAAGACTATAAAAATCAGTTGATATAAACTTTTTTGAATTTTCATTTAATTTCTTAAAACAATCATCAAGGAATTGCTGAGACGATAATTTTGAATTAATACTTTTCCAATTAATAGAATTACTTAATATTTTATAAAATTCTATACTTGTAGACGACGTTATTTCTCTATTATTATTTAATATCTGTCTATTTCCAGAATTATTAAGATTTTTTTCAGCATCATAAACTAAATTTTCACATTCTTTAGAGCTTAGAAAATTATCAATAATTTTATATTTAATCATTGTATGGCTATATAATATGTTTTTTTGTTTAAATATACCTGTATAATAAAAAAATTATATCTAACTTTTGTAAAATTTATGTCTTTAATTATTTCTGATAAACATAAATATATTTTTTTTCACTTACCAAAAAATGCAGGAACTTCAATTTCAAGTTTTTTATTAAAAAATGAAAATTATAAGTTTTTTAAAAAAAGTATTATGTTTTTACTGCGTACTATCAAAAATAAAAATGTTGCTTATAATTTTTATTTAACAGGACAAAATATTAGAGAGAAAAATTTTTATCAATTATCAATAAAATTATTCAATAGTCACTCTAGTGTTTCAAAAATACAATCTATAATTGAACCAGAAATTTTTGACTCTTATCATAAATTTGTTGTTGTAAGGAACCCATTCGATAGATTTGTTTCAAGGTATTTATATTTTAAAAAGATAAGTAAAAAATTTCATAAATATGAATTTGTTGAATTTTTAAAGTGGGATTTAGCAGCTGATAGGGTGGTTAATAATCAATATCAGTTTTTACTAAATAAAAACGGACAAATTGGAGTTGATACAATTTTAAAATTTGAAAATATAGATACAGACTTTAAAAAATTGATTAAAGTATTTAATTTTAAGGATGAAAAGCTTGCTCGTTTGAATTTTACTAATAATGATAACTACAAAAAATTTTATACCAAAGAATGTATCAACTTAATTCATGAGCACTGTAAAAAAGATTTAGAATTCTTTAATTATTCATTTTAAATTTAAACTTAAGATCATCAAAATCTGATAAATTATCTAGGTCTAAAGAATTTTTAAACGGCAAAATATATGGCTCTAAATCGTCTACATTTTTTAAAGATGAAAATTTTTTAATTTTTTCATAATTAAAAAAGTAAAAGGAGCCAGCATCAACGACGCTCTTAGGTAAATCTTGTGTATTTAATTGTATCTTATTTTTAAATAATGGTTTCCATTTCTTATTTTTGACTATTAAAGAAAAAAAAGGATTACAATTATTACAACTCATTAAAACATCAGGTTTATATTTTTTATATTTTTTGTAAGCATCTTTGAAAATATGGCTAGTAATCAGTACTGCTGTTGGCAATACAAACAGAACTTCTTTATCTTTAACGTCATTAGATAAAAATCTTCCTAAATCTTTTTTTATCAAATCAATAAAATTTGTTTTGTCATCTGCTAATTTTTTTTTTCTTGGATTTAATACAGTTACCCCATAATTTTTAACAATTTTGGCTATCTTATTTGACTCTGTTGAAACACATATTTTTGAGATAAATTTTAATTTTTTTAAATTTTCAATAACATAAACAATCAATGGCTTTCCATTTAGCTTTTTTATATTTTTATGCTTGATTCTTTTTGATCCGAGTCGAGCTGGTATATAAGCAATCATTTATATTTTTTTTAATAAAAAAATCTCATCAATATTACCTTTTTCGTTAGGATTAGAATAAGGCATTTTTTCAGATTTTATTAGTTTGAATCTTTTTTTTAAAAGTTCTTTTTTAAAATTATCCTTCCATAGTAAATTTTTTTTTCCTCTATAGATAATTTCTTTTCTTGTATTTGAGAAATATTCCATACACCAAATATATTTGGATGATAATCTGGTCATTTCATTTATCGTTTTTAATAAATTTGATTTATTTAAATGGATCAAAAAATTAGTTGTACACACCACATCAAAACTTTGACTTGGTAAAAAACTTAAGTTGTCAGATGAAGATTTATAAAAATTAATATATGGACTTTTTTTTCTTCCTATTTCTATTGCTTTTTCCTGAACTTCAACACCATATAAATTTATAAAATTTTTTTTTTTTAAAAGATCAAGTTGAAAACCAACATTACAGCCTAACTCTAAGAATTTAGAGTTTTTTTTGAAATAACCGGTATATTTATTATTAATTTCTGATCTTGTACTTCCAAATTGCTTTTTATATAAATTATCAAAATCTTTGAGCGTCTTTTTATTATTTCGTGAAGTATATTTATTTCCAAAATTTGACGTCCATTTTTTTAGTTGAGAATTAGCATCCATATATTATAAGTTAGTAATTATACTATTATTAAATTTACTCTACTAAAATATGAAAATTTCATGAAAAGATTTAAAATTGGAAATACATTAATAAGTGATAAATCTAAAACTTATTTTATTGCTGACATTGGAGCAAATCATGATGGGTCTCTTTTAAGAGCAAAAAAACTTATAAAACTTTGTGCAGAATCTGGTGCTAATGCAGCTAAATTCCAACATTTTAAAGCAGAAACAATAGTAAGTAAATTTTCTTTTGATAATATGAAAAGATCTGCTCACCAATCAAATTGGAAATCAAGTGTTTATGATGTTTATAAAAAAGCGAGTATCAATACATTGTGGACAAAAGAATTAAGAAAAGAATGTAAAAAATATAAAATAAATTTTTTTACATCTCCTTATGACCTTGATTATGTTGATAAAGTAGAGCCATATGTTGATGCATATAAAATTGGATCAGGTGACATAACCTGGAAAGATATTTTAATAAAAATTTCAAAAAAAAAAAAACCTATCTTAATTGCTACAGGTGCAAGTAATTTGAAAGAAGTAATAAGAGCTTACAAAATTTTAAAAAAAAATAAAAAGTTAGTAATGATGCAGTGTAATACAAATTATACCGGCCATGAAGAAAACTTTAATAATATAAATTTAAATGTATTAAGAACTTTTAAAAAAATTTTTAAGAATGAAGTTTTATTAGGATTGAGTGACCATACACCAGGCCATGCAACTGTACTGGGTGCCGTAACTTTGGGTGCAAGAGTAATTGAAAAACATTTTACAGACTCAAACGCAAGAATAGGCCCAGACCATAGCTTTTCAATGAATCCTGCTTCCTGGTCAGAAATGGTTTTTGAAACAAGAAGACTAGAAAAATCACTTGGTGACGGTATAAAAAAAATTGAAAAAAATGAAAAAAAGTCATCTATAGTCCAAAGACGATCCATAAAAGCAAAAACAGATTTAAAAAAAGGCACATATATATCCAAAAATAATATTATTTTTTTAAGACCATGTAACAAAAATGATATAGATCCATTCAATTATAAAAAAATTTTAAATAAAAGATTAATAAAAAATTTAAAAAAAGGTGAAAGCATAACTTGGAAAAAGATTTATTAATTGTAATACCCGTTCATAATGAATTAACAAATATTAAAAGATTATATTTTAGTTTAAAAAAAAAAAAATATAAAATCCTCTTTGTCGATGATTGCTCTATAGATAACACAGAAAAATTTTTCAAAAAAAATAAAATACCTTTTATAAAAAATAATAAAAATTATGGATACGAAAAAACTCTTTTGAGGGGTTTTGGTTATGCTTTGAATAAAAAGTATAGATTTATAATATCAATGGATGGTGATGGTGAACATGATGTGAATGATATTAAAAAATTTATTAGTCATTATAAAAAAAATAAATCAGACATTATAATTGGAAATAGAAGCTTTAAACCAAGATTTATGGAACATGTAACTGCAGCATATTTTAATTTGAAATATAATATCAGTGACCCTTTTAGTGGCTTTATTTTATATAAAACTGAAATTTTTAAAAATGTAAAATTATCAAAATTTAATGATAGTTATTTGGTAGATCTACTAAAATTTTTTGTTATAAAAAAAAAAAGAGTTTCAAAAATAAATATAAATATAAAAAAAAGAATCGATAAACCTCGGGTTGGCAACAATTTTTTAGTTAATATCAAGATGATAAAAATTTTCTTTAGAGTTTTATTTTAGTACAAATCTATTATCTTTTCTTTTGCTAATAAATTAGTAATTTTTTTTATCTTAAGTTTATTAATTTTTAATATTTTAGCTATATGCTCTAAGTTATTTTTTCCATCTGAATAACTAATATAGTCAATAATATTCTTAGATAAATTTCCAATCCACTCTCCCCTATTTTTAGAATATAATTTTCTTTTTTGTAAAAATGGTTCACAGAAAATTTTGCTTTTAGGAATTGAATTTGATTCAATAGTTTTTATACATTTCTTATAAAAGTTAAATGACTCTTTTAGTGATTTGTAATCAATAAAGTTCAAATCGTCTAATGAGGTATGGTATTCTGGATATTCACGATATTTGGATCGCGTAACACTGCAAAAAGGCAGGTCTATTAAAGGTGAACAAAACTGTCTTTCATCAGAGCCTCTGTCTAGATAAGAATAGGTTTTATAATCTTTTAAATTTTGTTTGACTATTTTATCAGCATACGTATTTGCATATCTCGAAGGAATATATGAAAACTTTCCCTTATCACCAACGCAGGTTACAACGAAACCACAAATCACCTTATCTTTTATTTTTTTGAAATTTTTACTTAAATATGAAATCGCCCCTATCGTTTCAGGTAAAAATAAAATTCTATAGGAATATTTTGTATTTATTGTTTTAAGGTATTTTATTAAATTCAAACAAACTGTAGGACCTGAAAGTTCATTATTAGCCATTGAAGGATGACACAAATAAGTTGAAAAAATTATCTCTTTATCAATTTTTCCTTTTTTATAATACTCACCATATATAAGTGACCCTTTTTTAAATTTACTTTCAATCTTGACATGAAGTTTGTCTTTAATTTTTTTTAATTCTTTAAATTGATTGTATGTAACACAAAAACCCCAGTCTTTTTGGTAATAAGATGTTTTATAAGGGATTGCATGAGGGGTTTTTTTTATGTAATGAATTTTTTTTTTTAATTCAGAAAAATTTATTTTTTTGTCGACTGGTGTTGAAAAGTTTAAAACATGTAGGTTGCTATTTTTTGTATCAATTATTTTTTTTCCATTATGGGATATATATGCATTTTTAAAATCCCACTCATATGGCACTATCCAGTCAAAAACTCTTGTTCCACTTTTAATTTTTTTAGTTTTTATTGCTTTCTCATATTCTTTAAGAATTTTGAGAGACTTTTTAAAACCACTTCCAGTTATACTTCTTGTAATTGGAAAAAGTTTTTTTAATATCTTGTTAGTTAATTTTTTTTGCATTTAGTATAATTTTTTTTATCTCATCATTTGAAAACCATTGATTATTTGTATCTGATGAATAAGAAAAATTATTTTTTACTTTTCTAATTGCGCCTTTAGTAAATAGTTTAAGCTTATTAGGAAAAATTGCAGGAATGATTTTATAATAACTTCCAAAATCGTAGGTAAAAGAAGACTCGTCTGATGTTATAAGTGTCTCATTTATCTTTTCACCAGGTCTAATACCAATAATTTTAATTTTTCTATTTTTATCTAAATTTTTCAAAAAATTTAAAATACTTATCGATTTATTTTTTTTTACAAATATTTCTCCACCAACCATGTGCTCATACGCTAACAATACAGCATCTACTGCATCATCTAAAGTCGTAAGAAATCGAGTCATCTTATTGTCGGTTAATGTAAAATTTTTATTTTCTTTTTTTTGATTTAGAAAAAATGGTATCATAGAGCCTCTTGATGACATAACATTGCCATACCTAACTACTGAAAAAATTGTTTTTTGTTTTCCTGAATAATTATTTGCAGCAATAAACAGTTTATCTGAGGCTAATTTGCTTGCTCCATATAAATTAATAGGGTTACAAGCTTTATCAGTTGAAAGGCAAATTATTTTTTTTACTTTTTGATTTATTGCAGCATCAATAAGATTCATTGCACCAATTACATTGGTCTTTATATATTCTATAGGATTATATTCTGCTGTTGGAACAATTTTCAATGCTGCAGCATGAATAACACAATCAACATCCATAAGTGCTCTTGAAAGTCTTTCTTTATCTCTCATATCGCCAATAAAAAAACGTATTTTGTCACTTGTAAAAGTTTTGGACATTTCCCATTGCTTCATTTCATCTCTTGAAAATATTATCAATTTCTTAGGATTATATTTTTCTAAAACTTTAGCAGCAAATTTTTTTCCAAAAGATCCTGTTCCACCTGTAATTAATATTGTCTGATTTTTTTTCATTTAAATATTATTTTTAATTCCTGAGGTTAATTTTGAATAGTCTTTTATAATTAAAACATCTTTATAAGCAAGTAGGAATCGATATCTACATGTCGACAAATCATAATAAACAGAGTTTTTTTAACCCACATAGCTAGACAACATAGAGTGGTGATCGGTGAAGAAACAATCAAATCATAATTTTTGTAATTAAGCGTAGATAGTCTTAATTTCTTTATTTCAAATTATACCTGATTAATTAAACTGATCGTTTTAATTTTAAGAAATTGTTTTAGTTTTTTGTTACATAGAGTCATATTGAACGGTCTTTTAACTAAATCTTTTCTGGTAGCAAAATTAGATTTAATTATATATTTTTTTTTAAGTTTCTTTTTTTTTAACACACTTAATCCAAATTCATATTTAGAAAAAAAACCATCGGATGAGACATTAAAAATACCAGTAGCTTTCTTTGAAATTAATTTATTCATTGTTTCTAACAAAAATTTTATAGACACGGGGTTAAAATACACATCATGAAATAAAAAAGAAAACTTATTTCTTCTAGTTGTTTCAATTATTTTTTCATAAAATGATTTTTTTTTTGAAGCACTCTTAAAAAAATTAGTTCTTATTATTAAAGCATTTTTATTAAATTCTAATATTTTTTTTTCAGCTAATAGTTTGGTTCGGGCATAAGAATTACAAGTTGTAACTTTAGATTTTTCTTTAATTGGATAATTTTTACAAATAAAATGATCTGTAGAAATATGCACAAATTTAATTTTCAATTTATGTGCCAAAATGCTAAGATCCATGGGTAGCTTAACATTCGTTTCATAAGTTGCTTTTTTATTTTTTTCACATTCTTCGATATTTGTTAAAGCTGCAAAATTCAAAATTATTTGAACTTTGTTTTTTTTTATAAACTCCTCTAATTTTAGAATATCTATTTTTATATTTTTTGCTTCATATGCTCTTTTTTTATGTATTATATTATAAATTATTTTATTCTTTTTATTTAAGAGATAGTTTGAGCCCAAAAGTCCAGTACCACCAAAAATGATCTCAGATCTCATATTAATAACCTTGTGTTATTCATAGCCCCTCAAATATTGTTTTGGTATTTTTTTGACTTCTTCATTTTTTTTATCTTTAGTAAACATCCAATAAGGATTTCTTAGAAAAGGCCTTCCAACAAAAGCTAAATCAAAAAAATTATTTTTTAATTTTTTATTTAAAAAATTTATATCTCCAAGTTTTCCTGTCGTTCCAATAATCATTTTTTTTGTATTCATTTTTATTCTTTTGGTTAGGCTTGACCTAAAGCCCTTAATTTTCATTTTTAAATTTGTTTTAGTTTTTATGCCTCCTGAGGAAACACACACATAATTAACACCCAAAGATTCAAGATTTTTCACAAATTTTACTGACTCATTAATATTTATACCTTTTTTTAAATGATCTGTGGCAGTCATTCTTGCTCCTAAGATAATATTGTTTTTACAAATTTTTTTTAAATTTTTTGTTATTTGTATTGCTAACAATGATCTTTTTTCAAAATTTCCTCCATAAGAATCTTTTCGCTGATTAACTATTGGTGATAAAAATTGATGGATTAAATAACCGTGCGCCATATGAATTTCAATACCATCAAAGCCAGCTGATATTGCAAATTTTGTTGATTTTGAAAAATCATTTATAATTTTTTTTATATCTTTTTCAGTTGCATATTTTGGTGTAGGCCATTTTAAGTCTTTTTTTATTCCTAAAGAAGATATTGTTTGCCATCCATCTTTTTTTTTTAATGCTGTATTTGACTTTATCCATGGAATTTCAGATGAACCTTTTCTGCCCGCATGAGATAGTTGAATTAAAATAGGAATGTCTCTTATTGATTTTAAAAATAAAATTAATTTTTTAAAACTTTTCTGATGTTCTGTGTTGTATAAGCATAAATCTTTTTTGGTAATTCTAGCCTCTTTATTAACTGCAGTTGACTCTAATATTATCATTGAAGCTCCAGATTTAACTAATAACCCCAAATGTTTATAGTGCCAATCTGATGGGTGGCCATTAATTGCAGAATATTGACACATAGGTGAAACCACCACCCTATTTTCAAGTTTTAGTTTATTTATTTTTATTGATTTATAAATCACTTTTTTGAACCAAAAAATTATTATGAGGATGAAATATAGCTTCAGGATACGACCAATAGGTTTCAATAAATAATTTTCCTAAAGCGCTTCCTAGTTTTGGTAAATGGGGAACACCATCGCTATCAATCATGGAGTTAAGTGGCACTGCTATCCTCAGCCATTCTCCTTTTGGTTGGTTTTTATAAAGACATCTTAAATAAATTGCAAGAGGTGGCTCAATAAGCTTATAGCCTTTTACTTTAAAAGCTTTGTAAATTTTTTTAAGTTGAGTTGGTTTTTTAAAACCCAAACTTTTTACACTAACTTTATGAATTTCGTATTTTTTTTGCTGATTAAATGAATACCCTAAAAACTGCTTTGCAATATCATCAATCCAATGACTCAGAATATAATTTTTTTTAAAATCCTTAAAACAAGAATTAAACTTTTTATATTTTATTTTTTCAATTTTTTTCCAAAGCATTATTAGATTTTAGTAAGAATTTTTATAAATACACTTAAAATTTATTTGTTTACAGTATATTTACTAATTGACCTACTTTCAACCTTTACGAATTAGTAAAATCAGTATAAACGTTCAATAAATGAACATTAAAAAAAATAATAAACAAAATAAAGACCGGTTTGACATATTGAGATTTATTTCAAAAAAACCAAATATTTCTCAAAGAAAATTATCAGAGGAACTTGGCTTTAGCCTTGGAAAACTTAATTACTGCATTAAAGAATTGAAAAAAAAAGGATTAATTAAAATTCAAAATTTTAAAGATAGTAAAAAAAAATTAAATTATTTTTACATTTTGACACCTCGTGGAATATCAAAAAAGAAAGAATTAACTATTAATTTTATGAAATCAAAAATACATGAATATGATGAATTGATGAAAGAAGAGAAAATCACTATTGGTGAAGATAAAAAATTTAGAAAAGAAATACAAAAATCTAAAATTGGTCACAATAGTAATCCATTTTATGAAATTGATGAAAACAAAGAACGAACTAAACCATTATTTAAAACAATTGCAGTTAATATAAAAAGAAGAACGGTTATAGTAGATGACGTCTTAACAACTTATAAAGGTAAGCCGATTCCAAGTTGGATTGAACTTAGTATTATCGATGTCTGCAATAGAAGCTGTTCATTTTGCCCGAAATCAGATCCAAAAATTGCTCCTGACACCTATCAAAGAATGCAAATGAATTTAATTGATAAATTAACACAAGAACTTATAGAGATTGGATACAAGGGCTCAGTCGTATTATGTGGATATGGCGAACCAATGCTTCATAAGGATATAAATATTATTTGCAAAAAATTATCTGAAGTTTCTTTTGTCGAGGTTGTTACTAACGGTGACACACTTAATGCAAAAAAAATAAAAGAACTTTATGCAAATAATGTAAATAAATTATTAATAAGTATGTACGATGGAGAGCATCAAATTAATGAATTTAAAAGAATGATTAAATTAGCAGAAGTTCCTGATGACTTTGTAATACTTAGGGATCGTTGGTATGATGCAAAAAAAGATTATGGTCTAAAGTTGACAAATAGAACCGGCACTATAAATATAGGAGTACAAGAAGAAATAGGAAAATACAAAAAATGTTTTTATCCATCCTATCAGTTCTTGATTGACTGGAATGGTGATGTTTTTTTATGCCCACAAGATTGGCAAAGAAGAGTCGCAATGGGTAATATGATGCAAGAGCATGTTTTTGAAATATGGACTAATAATATTATGAGCAAATTTAGAAAAAATTTAATTGAAGGAAAAAGAATTAATTCTCCTTGCACTCTATGCAATGCAGAGGGGACAATACTTGGAAAAAATCATGCAAACGCATGGGCAAAATCTTACTTGGATTAAAAATAATGACTATAACAATGATAACTGGTGCTGGTAGAGGAATAGGACTTTCCATAGCTCAAAAATTTTACAATGAGGGACACAATTTAGTTTTATTGGTTAGAGATAATAAGCAAAAAAAACAATTAGAGAAAAATTTTGATAAAAAAAAAATATCAATTTTTGTTGGAAATTTAACAAACTACACATTCATCAAAAAAATTTCAAAAAAAATTAAATTTGTTAACAATTTAATTAATAATGCTGCCACAAGAAATGACAAAGAATTTCATAAAGTAAAAAAAAGTGAATTAGATCAACTTATAGAATTAAATTTTAAGTCCGTTTTTTATTTAACACAAATAATTACAAAAAAAAATGATTGCAAAAAAAATAAAAGGTTCTGTAATTAATATAAGCTCACAACTAGGTCATATTGCAGCGTATAACAGAACTGCTTACTGCTCAAGTAAGTTTGCTATTGAGGGCTTTACTAAAGCTGCTGCATTAGATTTAGGTAAGTATGGTATAAGGATTAATTCAGTTGCACCAACCAAAACAATTACAAATAATGATAAGATATTGAATAAAAAAAAAAGATTAAATATTATAAAGAAAAAAATACCTTTAAGGGAATTTACAAGGAAAGAAGATTTAGCAGAAATTTGCTATTTTTTAACTACGGCTGCTTGTAAAAATATTTCTGGTACCTCAATTAAAGTTGATGGGGCATGGACTGCCGGTCATTAAAACTATTGTATTTTCTGTTTAATCCATTTTTCAAGATCGTCTTTATTTTTAATGATTAGTATTTCATCATAAGCTAGCGTCCCATCATACTCAACATTGCTATTATCGTAATAAATACAATCTATATTTAAATCTTTAGCTATAACTGCTGCTGCTGTAAATGGCATAGCAATAACTAAATCTATACCTGATAACATTGAAGATACAGAAGTTGTATTATCAACAAAAGTAATATTTGGCTGTTTTTTTATAAAATTTTCTATCCAATACAAATATTTTTTGTCATGTTGGCCTGGCACATATCTTTTGAACTTATAAATAATATCAAAATTATATTTTTTTGAAATATTAATAATATCTTCAAATATTTTTTTAAGATTATTTAAAGTATAAAATAATGGTGGATGCCTATCTAAAGAATAGTTTAAACTAAAAGGCGGGATATCAAAAAAAGCAATTTTCGTATTTTTATTTTTTTTGTGATTATAATTTAAGCCACCAATATTTATAGGTTTTAATATTTTATACTCATAATTTTTATTTATTAGTCTTTTTTCAAAAAATTCTTTTTGATATTTGTTCCAGAAGTAAAATTTATCCCAATTTAAACATTCGTAACCACTGTAATTAGCTTTAAAATAAAGATTGAACTTTTTTAGTTTGTCATCATCATGGTTAAATGGTTTACAAAACATGGAGTCAAATGTAAAAAAACACTTAAAGTTCTGTTTTTTTTTAACATAAGTCCAAATTGGCCTGTAAATACCCATGGAGTTATTAAACACAAATATTTTTGAATAATTTTTTTTGTTTAAATGAAATATGAAGGCTTCAAAGACTTCTTTTAATAAAATACTAAACTCTTGTCTAAAAGGTAATAATATTAACGCGACAAAACTACAATATAAGTAAAATAAAAAAAATTTGATCAAGTCTAAAAACAAAAAAATTTTATTAAAATTTTTGATCTTTAAGATATTTTTAGAATTATAAGTAATTTTATTATTATAACTATTATTATTATGATATATGTTCTTTATAAGATCATTATCATTTTGTAATTCATTTAAAAAAAAATTAAGATAATTATTTTCATCTTTAGAATCTGATGTTAAATTTATTTTAGGTAAACCCACAAAATAAAAGCTATCATAATTAACTTTTTTTTTATCAAAAAGAAAAAGTAATACAATTTTAAAAAAATAAACTTGTGCGGCTGTAAATTTTTTTAATGCAAACACAAACCACATTAATTTAGATTTAAAATAATTAAAATTAATATTATGATCCCTAAGAATTCCTAGCCAAGGATCTGGCAAAATAAAAAAAGTTTTTTTTTTATTCAATGAAGATATAATATTTCTATTTAAGCCATAATATACAAGAGTAGAATAAATATATTGTCTATAAATTAAATCAAAGTCAAAATTTATATCTTTAATAAAATAAAAAAAATTTAAATTTTTTTTATTACCAATTAATTTTGTGTTAAGAATTTTTTTCTTTATTTCATCTATCAAATAAATATTATTATTTTTAATAATTTTTTTATAGTCTTTTAGACTTATATAATTTTTATGGAAAAATTTTTTTCTTAAAAATGAAAGTATCATATTTTAAATTTGCTTGAGTAAATTTATTTCTTTTTATATTAAAAGTATTTTTTTCTAATTAAATAACAAATTTATTAGATATTAAACTCAACTTTGTCTTCTTTCTACTAAAAAGTTTTTTTCTTGATGCGTGGTCTAAAAAAAAATTAATACTTTCATTTAAACTATTTTCACTATCTTTTTTTTGATTAAATTTAAATTTTTTTATAATATTTGGGTATTTAGTGAAGTTGTTTTTATCCAGGTTTAAGGCAGGGCCTTTAATAGTTAAATAATCTTCATCTTGTTCAATAGACCCATTTTGAAATATAAATTTTTTAATGTTTAACATCTGTGTAGTCCATGAATTATAAATGTGAATTAAAGAATTATTTTTAGTTGTAATTTTCACTATTGAGTTATCAAAACTATTTCCAAATTTACTCAAACTTAATAGTTTTATTTCGATATTTTTAACTTTAAATAAACAATGAATTAAATCGATAAAGTGTATAGATACTACTTGTAGTATGCCTTTGGGTGACTTATTTTTTTTTGATCTCCAATTATTTTTGTAATCTTTCTTTAGTCCTAGTGCATGTCCATAGATAATATTACAATACAATAGTTTACCTAATTTAAACTTATCTTTTTTTTGTAATAGTTTAAAAATCTTTGAAAATCTATAGTTATAATTATAGTAAATTTTTTTTGATTTAATTTTTAAAAGATATTTTAAATTTTCCTTATTATTACATGGTGGCTTTTCACAAAATATATATGAAAATTTATAAAGTTCTTTGATATAATGGTAGTGAGTATCGTCTGGGCTTGATATGAATATTACATTATATTCTTTCAAGTTTTTAAGATTTTCTTTTTTAAAGTTTTTTTTTGATTTAGGCTTAAAAACTTCAAAATCACATTTTTTTTGTATTAAGAGTTTTTGAATTCTTTTGGAATGAACGCCATCACCAATAACACATATTTTTAAGTTGCTATACATCTTGCGCAGGGTTCTAGGCTTTTTCTAGATTTAGATAAGTGTTTATCTCTCAATTCATCATAATAGTTAGAATTCCAAATATCCTTAATAGTTTGAGATTTTGCATTCCATTTCGATAAAGTTGACTTGTAGTCAAAATCACATGGATTTACTTTTCCATCCCAAAACACAAACATTATTCTCCATAAATCCGTACAAGGTTCTATTATATCATTAATTTCATTTTCATAACTACTTTCCCAAGGCAAATAATTCATTAAAGAAACCTCATCTGCAAATCTTGAATAAAATTTATTTATTTCTTCAAAACTTTGATCGTTATTAATTTTGACCCCCGAAACTCTAACTTTTAATTTAGAGTTCTTGTAGTTTTTTTCTCTTATATTCCTAAATAATTCTAAATTTTTAATTACTTTATCAAATTTTGCGTTTACTCTTATCTTTTCGTATAATTCTTTATTAGGTGCGTCTGCAGATATAACTAAGGTTTCGAGATCAGAACTCAATAGTGTGTTAATAATTTTTTCATTAAACATCGTTGCATTTGTATTTAGTTTAAGTCCCATGAATTTTTTTTCACAATATTTTAGATATTTATCTAGGTCTTTATTAAGTGTAGGTTCTCCACGTGAAGCAAACGTTATTGCTTCCATTTTTCCCTCTATTTCATCAATTATTTTTTTGAAAAGTTCAAGATTCATGTAGCCCATAAATCCTTTTGAATTTGAACTAAAAGATTTGTCGTGTTGATAACACATTACACATCTTAAATTACATACAGAGCTTAACTCTAATTGCATCACAGGAGGATAATCTTGAATTTTTTTAATTATTGGAAAAATATTAAATTTATATCTATAAACTATGTATCTGATGATGTCGGTTTGACTTTTGTTTTTTACTTCGTTTAATTCATGCCCGGAAAATACAAAATCATCTGAATCGAGTTCTATCTTGTTAAATAATTTTTTATAAGAATTTAAAACTTTTATTACAATATCTTCTTCTTCTTTATTAATTTTTTCTGTTTGGGATGCCTTTAGTATTTTATTGTATACGTCTTTATTATCAACTAATGGGGCATTACTTTTAAATGTATTAAAGACCTTTGTTCTTATTTTAGGATCTTCAGTTATAATTTTCATTAATAATGAATGTGTACTAATTGTTTATAATTTATTTTCTGATTAAAAACTAACTATAAGTAAAAAACAACTTTCCAAAGAAGTCTATAATTTCACATTTTGTTATAAGACTAAATTTAAGTAATTTATTTTCTATATCTTTTAAAAATTTTTTTCAGTGCATAAATCAAGCCAATTGAGCTATTAGTACTGGTCAGCTACACGCATTACTGCGCTTCCACATCCAGCCTATCAAC
>MDSY01043520.1_pt1 | contig 26521 bp, 21 predicted proteins | sample 811131 | NCBI WGS metagenome assembly MDSY01 (sample SAMN05326643, study PRJNA326480) | marine metagenome | isolation source: seawater | place: Atlantic Ocean: South West | collected 2010
AATAAAAACATTGAGTTAACATTTGTCGAACACTGCATACAAACAGTCGGGAAAATTTTACATTTCAGAAAAAACAAGAAAAATACAAGAAAAATACAAGAAAAATACAAGAAAAATACAAGAAAAACGAAACCAATGCGTTAAATGCCAATCATTTAAAACAATTAGTTAACGCAAAAGACCAGCATAAGGACTTTCAGATCAAATTATGCCAGAACTAGCCATGCGATAAATCGGCTAAGCAATCCCAGGCCAACCACTGTGGTGATTAATACCCCTATCATGAGACCCACGCTGAACGGCTTTCGATCGATGGAATGAACAGGAGAAGATAAGTATTGCTCAACTCGAGCAAGGTCTTGGTCTGATAACTGGGCCTGCTCTAATTCAACCCTGTCAGCATCTTCCAAAGCACGTAAAATATTGGAGGCCGGCTCTTGAGGAGTGAAGCTTTGGTCTTTAGTCATCTATGATCACCTAAGTGTGGGATAATTCAAACAATACCATTTAAAGCACTTGGTCTTTAAACAATAGCGGTAAATTGATATATACGATTAAACTCTCTGGGTCGATTGGTTGTACAAAGGGTATCTCAGCGATAAGAGGCGCTGTAATTCGCTGCTGTAATGTAGCAATATTCTCTTGGTAACTTGGCATATCTGATGACAAATGATTTGCTACCCAACCAGCCAACCTTAAGCCGCTCCGCTCCACTGCAGCAACCGTCAATAGCGCATGGTTAATGCAACCTAATTTCAAGCCAACAACAAGTATTATCTCACAGCCTAACGCACCCGCTAAATCAGCCATATTATGCTGACTATTCAATGGCACCAGCCAACCACCGGCCCCTTCTACGACAATGACATCAGCGTCTGAATCCATGACGGACGAGCAACATTCGACACATTGATCGAGAAGAATCTCTCGGTTGTCATTTTTAGCGGCAATGTGAGGCGCGATTGCTTGCTTAAAAAGGTAAGGGTTGACTTGTTGGTAGCTGTTATTTTGACTGGCAGCAGCCTGCAATAATAAAGCGTCTTGATTAAAAAAGCCGGCGTCTGTTGACACACCACCCGCAGCAATTGGCTTGAGTGCCGCCGTTGTATATCCGTTATGCAGACACGCTCTTAACAAAGCCGTGGCAAAAACTGTTTTACCGGCATCAGTATCGGTGCCTGTAATAAACCACTTTTTTTGCTGAGCACTGAACATGCGATTATTCCAAAAATAACTATTTAAGCCGGTTTTTCTACCGCTAAAAATGCCACTCGGTAAGTGAGTGGAAATTGTTGCTGGTTGGTTTTGAAGCCTTGGTAAGCATCAACAAACTGTTGGTATTTTTGTTTGCCTAACAGTCCTTTTGATCGCAATGGGTTCATATTATGCGCACCAATTTTTTTTACACTACGCAGTAAACTGGGTAAATCATTAAAATATTGTACCTTATCGGCGACATAACAGATATTAATAGTCAAACCCGCACGCTCACAACTTGCTTTCAATGCGTCTAAACTTGAAAAACGATTAACGTGAACACCCGCATCGGCCATTGACCAAGCGAATTTAAGTTCAAATAAAGAGCCTTCAATTAAGGTGCTCAAGAACGCCTGACCGCCACCCACTAAGCTGCTGGCCAATTGAGCAAACAGGCCGTCAAGGTTAGCGCACCACTGTATGGCTAAATTTGAAAAAATCATATCAAGACTAACGGCCTGAAAGGGTAAATGCTCTATGTCACTTTGTATCTGATCGCTATTTATCAGCAATTTTTTTTCAGGCGAGACGCTGAATCTATGCTGCCGTGCATACACCAACATCTGTCTAGAAATATCAACTTCAATAATATCTGCCAATGGATAGATGTCGCGTAATGCAGCAGAAAAAAATCCAGTGCCCGAACCCAGATCAGCTAATCGATCAATGCTTTTATCAGGCATTAACTGTAATAGCTCTGCTCCAGTTTGACGCTGAAATTGAGCTACAGCATCATAATGATTGGCAGCTTTTGAAAATGAATCAGCAATGGCTTTTTTATCGATCACTTGAGGCTTTAAGGCCGAGCGAAGAAACTGTTCAGTATCTAATTGCCATTGCGTTGCCTCAGTGAGGAACGGTAAGTGAGCTGATTGTCGAAAAATACGATAACTATGATGTGGGTGAATTTGGGCGATAGCCCTACACGCTGAAACAGGTATAAGAACATCATAGCGACCAAACTGATGCATTACAGGCATTGATAAAGCCTGCCAGCAGTCGTATAAATCGTTATCCCTTAGCGCAATCAGACCAAGTTGAAGGCCTTCAAGGGAAAAATCAGCATCCGACACTGACGATTTTAACCGGCGGCAGTCCTGCTTTGCCGAATCAACACCTTGAGCTTGCAAGGCTTGAAACCGTGTTACCTGGCGAGTCATGGTCGAAGCCGACAAAGCCGCGTAAAATGATTCAAATACTGTAGGCGTTAAAGCTGAAGGCCAAGCCGTTCGCGTTAAAAAATTTTGATTAGTGGCAATCGTAACTAAGGCGGTCACCCGGTCCGAGCATTTTGCAGCCAACAGTGAACCCACAAGACCACCTAAAGACCAACCAATAATCGAAAATTTATTTACCGGCATATTGCTAGCTAATTGCTCAATAAATTCAGAGATCGTCATTGCAATTAAATTAGCGTGCTTTCCATGGCCAGGTAAGTCGACAGAATATAAAGCAAACGTTTCAGCTAATAGCTCAGAGCATTCCGACCAAACGCAGCTACTCGCGCCCCAGCCATGCAATAGTAATACGGCAGAATCGCTTTTAACTGTAGGGTTTAGACAGTCGATGACTAACTCTTTTGAGCGCTCACTCACAGTGCGCCCTCAAGAAAATATTATTCGCTTGTCTGAACATCATAATTGATACTCTTCTAAAGCATGAATCAATTGATCTAACTGGGCAAAAGTATGAGCAGCAGTTAATGTAATCCGAAGGCGAGCAGAACCAGAGGCAACCGTTGGTGGGCGAATAGCAGAGACTAAAATGCCACTTTTTTTAAGTTGCTCGCTAAGCAATAAGGCCTGTTCATTCCCACCTACAATAAGTGCCTGAATGGGTGATGAAGAATCTATAAATTCAAAATTTAAATGCGCAGCGTTAGTCTTGAAATATTGAATTAATGCCTGTAAATGCACTCTTCTTTGCGGCTCTTCTTGGATAATATTTAGTGACTGCTGCGCAGCAAAAGCACAAGCCGGGGGCAATGCAGTAGTATAAATATAGCTGCGCGAATACTGGATTAAGCTTTCAATCAGCTCATCACTACCCGCTACAAACGCGCCGAAAACACCTATCGATTTACCTAAGGTACCCATCAGAATAGGTAATTGCTTTTGGCTTAAATCGAAATGCTCAGCCACTCCGGCGCCATGGCTACCTAGCCAACCGAAACCATGCGCGTCGTCAACCATTAAAGCAGCATTGTACTCACTACATATATCAACAAGTTGCTTAAGCGGAGCCATATCACCATCCATACTAAATACGCCATCAACCGCTAATAATGTTCGAGAAGCATCGTCTGTTTTAAGCATCTGTTGCTGCAAATGATCTAAATCATTGTGTCGGTAACGAAGAAAATTAGCACCGCTAAGCCGTGCACCATCAATAAGTGATGCATGATTTAACTTGTCCTGAATAACGGTATCATCTTTGCTAAGAAGGGCACTGACAACACCTAAGTTAGCCATATAACCACTTGAAAAAACTACGGCCCTATCGCGTCCAGTGAAGTCAGCTAGGGCTTGCTCTAAATCATGATGGGGTTGTTGGTGACCAACGATTAAGTGAGAAGCGCCAGCGCCGACACCAAAATATTTTGCTGCTTCTTGAAAACTCGATACCACAGAGGGATGATTGGCTAAGCCCAGATAATCATTGCTCGAAAAATTAATATATTCATGATCAGCAATAGTAAGGATCGGACCTTGAGCAGACGCAACCGTATGTCGGTGCCGATACAGATTGTCCACATGACGTTGAGCCAAAGGCGGAGCTAAATCGTTAATCCAGCAAGTCATAATTTTTATCCGGTTACAGCAGAGTATTAATACTTCAGCAACAGCAACTAATTATTTAATTGGCCGCAGCATTATAAAATAAAACTGTTTTATCGGAGTCAGCCGCAATGCTAGATAAGTCTTGATGAATCTGTTTTCCTTCTGGTGAAATGCCTAAGCGATTAAACAAATCAAGGTCTTTATTGGCCTCAGGATTAGGCGTGGTCAATAGTTTTTCACCATAGAAAATAGAATTCGCGCCTGCAAAATACACAAGCGCATGCATCTCTTCATTCATTGTTTCTCGACCAGCAGATAGCCGCACGTATGATTTTGGCATCATGATTCTTGCTACTGCAATGGTGCGGATAAAGTCAAAATTATCAAAGTCGTCTTCATCAGCCATAGGCGTACCTTCGACCCTCACAAGACGGTTAATTGGCACGCTTTGAGGGTGCTCGGGCATATTAGCCAGCTCCATTAGCAGACCGACTCGATCATTGATCGACTCACCCATCCCAACAATACCACCTGAACACACATTAATGCCTGCTTCCCGAACATGATGCAGGGTATCTAATCGGTCTTGATACGTGCGCGTAGTAATAATATCGCCATAATATTCTGGCGAGGTGTCTAAATTATGGTTGTAATAATCAAGGCCGGCCTCAGATAAGGCACTGGCCTGATGAGGTTTAAGCATTCCTAAGGTCATACAGGTCTCAAGACCCATGGCTTTGACCCCCTCAACCATGGCTAATACCTTTGGCATATCACGGTCTTTAGGCGAACGCCAAGCGGCACCCATACAAAACCGGGTTGATCCCGCTGATTTTGCCGCATGGGCCTCCTGCAACACCTTGTCAACTTCCATTAGTTGTTCGACTTTCAAGCCGGTGTCGTACCGAGTACTTTGTGGGCAATACTTACAATCTTCTGGGCATGCCCCTGTTTTTATTGATAATAATGTGCTCACTTGCACTGCATTTGGATCAAAATTAACCCGGTGAATCGACTGCGCTTTAAATAGTAAGTCATTGAAAGGCATAGCAAATAGGGATGCCACTTCTGAGCGGGCCCAATCATTTCGGAGCGCTGGTGTTGAAATTGCTGCGCTCACTAAAGAGGGCGAAGAAGCCGTTTGAGACATACCGATACCTACTAATAAATTATGGGTGCGTAAACTTTATTGCTCTATCAGACTCACAGTGAGCAAGAAGATGCAATTTCCTTGGCAGAGGATCTACGAAAGCTCAATATAATAATCGAAACGGAGGGACTGTCAACCCAAAAGGAGGTCTTAAGTTTACAGTAAACGTCACCGATTCCTTAACCGCATCAACACCTTGCTGGCTTGGTTTGGCAGGCACCTACTGCCTGCGCGATGCCTAATCTGCGGACAAGTCCCAGCGCCGGATTCTGGGCTTTGTCGTCACTGCAACACCGAACTCTTTCAACCCCAAGCACAGCCCTCATGGCGCTGCAGACGATGTGGAATTCGACTGATTCGCTTTCAACTCGCAGGATTGAAACCGTCCAGCCCTAAAGATGGCGCACTAGACTGTGCAAAATGCATCCAAAGAAAGCCTTTTTTTAGCCAATGCGTCTGTGCCGTTGATTTTAACCCAGCTGCGAGCAACTTGGTCAACCAGCTAAAACATCAAGGCCGGCTGACGGCTGTCGTACCCATTGCTGCGGCCATGACCGCAGCAATAAGAGCCCACTATGGCCCAACTTTAGATGAAATTGACTGTGTTATTCCTGTGCCATTACACGCTTATCGCCTTCGGACACGTGGTTTTAATCAGGCAATAGAAATTGCTAAGCCAATCGGTAAGGAGCTGAAATTACCGATTCAAAATAATCTTTGCGTGCGACAAGTGAATACTCGGCAGCAGCAGCTAACGGGCAAAAAGGCAAGACAGGATAATTTACGCGATGCGTTTTCAGTCACTCAACCACTTAAAGGAAAACGAATAGTTATTATCGACGATGTCGTGACGACTGGAGCCACCGCCAATGCCTTAAGTAAAGCCTTATTACTCGCTGGAGCAAGCCGTTGTGACGTATGGTGCTTTGCTCGCACCCCCAAGCATTACTGAGTTCAGAGGCTAACGACGAAAATAGCCATCGACTATTGAACGGCACTGGCCTAAGATTATGTTTGTTTTTTTATCATGAACGGTCAGGGCCTCAATTGTCGCAGCGAAATAAATGCTTTATTTTATTATGTGCCTTTATTGTCATTACTGGCGCGACGATTTTATGGGGTCAACACTTTGCTAGACTAGTAAAACCTATAAGTTCAAACCTAGCTGGCAATAGCGATGAGAAAGTCATTATCAACCTTGCTGTTGCGGCCAACTTCAAGCCCACGTTAAAGGCCATACTGGCCGCTTATAAAGAAAAAAATTATGACAACCCCGTGCAATTTAACCTTATCAGCGGCTCAACTGGCGCGTTATATTCTCAAATTAGGCAAGGTGCGCCCTTTGACCTTTTTTTTGCTGCCGATATAGAAAGACCTTTCGCGTTAATTAATGAGCAACTGACGGTTGACGCTACAGTCTGGGTTTATGCCATTGGTCAACTCGCACTGGTGTTTCCAAAATTAGACCATGCTATTGACGCAAAACCCTGTCCAACAACGATTGCCAGCCCCGCAGAATTGCTCAGCTTAATTGACAAAAATCTGTCTGGCTCTGCGCAAAGAGAGTATCGGCTAAGCATTGCAAATCCGACCACTGCGCCTTATGGTGCTGCAGCCATGCACATACTTAATAGCCTGCCCACTAGCCACCCACTAAAAACATGGCAGCTGATCATGGGGAAAAATATTTTGCATAGCCAACAACATCTTTTAACAAAACATGCCGATATGGCCATTTTATCCAGTGCAATGGCACATCAAGCTAGCATGCAACGCTTTCATTTTTGCAAATTAAGTCGTCAGCTGTATCCTAAAATTGAACAAGCCATGGTTAAAATTAACCCGACCGCCTACCAAGCCAGTCGTCAGCAGGCAATCAGCACCTTACTTAAGTTTATGACGGGAGATGATGCAACAAGCATATTATCGAATCATAATTATCTTACAACACCCTACTCTCATAAACCTCAATGACCGATTATGATTAAGATATATAGCGAGATACTTTATGCTTATCACTAACGCTGACATTATTGCGCTTATGCTGACGGTCAAGTTAGCGGCTGTCAGCACCATTATTTTATTAATTATAGGCCTACCACTGGCATGGTGGCTGGCAAGAACACATCACCGAATAAAATCGGTAATCGAGGCTATTATCGCATTACCTCTTATACTGCCTCCCACCGTTATCGGCTTTTACTTATTACTCGCTTTCGCACCGGATAAAATTTTGGCACAAACCTGGCTAACTGTATTTGACAGTTCTTTAGCTTTTAGCTTCAGTGGACTGGTAATAGGTTCAGTAATTTACTCGCTGCCATTTGTCGTTCAACCCATGCAAAGTAGTTATGAGCGTATTCCGGAACTCACGCTTAAAACAGCTGCTTCATTGGGCGCTAATTATTGGGATCGGTGTTTCAGTGTATTGTTACCCATGACCAGAAGAGCGACTCTCGCAGCAGCAACTTTAGCTTTTGCACACACCATGGGCGAGTTTGGAATCGTGTTAATGATTGGCGGTAATATACCTGCAGAAACCCAAGTCGTCAGTATTGCTTTATTTGATCACGTAGAATCGATGGCCTATGACCAAGCCCACGGTTTAGCGCTAACATTATTAGTATTTTCTTTTACGATTCTACTGAGTATAAATATATTAGGCGGTCAAAGTAAACCGAGGTTCCGCCATGCTTCGATGTGATTTAACGACTCAGCTTGGCGATTTCTCAATGCAACTAAAATTCGCTTTACCAAGTAAAGGGGTAACCGTTATTTTTGGTCCATCTGGCAGTGGAAAAAGCAGCCTGTTAAATATGATCGCCGGGTTTGATTCACCTAGCCTGACCAGCACTATTCATTTTAACAATCAAATTTGGTACGCCCAAACAGCTAATGGAAAGGTTCAAACCAATACACCTATACAACAACGAAAAATAGCTTATGTTACACAGTCGCCCTGTTTATTCGATCATTTGACCATCAAACAAAACTTACAGTATGCGATTGATCGACAACATCAAAAACCGATAAACGATCAAAAAGATTATTTTTCTTTAGCCGGTGTAAGCCATCATCTCAACATTAGTCTGCTATGGGAAAAATTTCCCAATCAACTGTCCGGCGGCGAGAAGCAACGTGTAGCAATAGCTAGAGCAATAGTATCAGTACCACAATTAATGCTATTTGATGAACCGCTTAATGGCTTAGATGAACAACATCGCGAGCAAATACTGCATCATCTAGAGCAACTGCATCAACACTTTTCGGTGCCCATGCTTTATGTGACACATAACATGGAAGAGCTCATGCGATTGGCGGATCGCGTACTCGTATTGCAGCAAGGCTCAATACTCGCGCAAAAAGATATCGCTGAGGTTCTGTCAGATTTAACACTGCCCTTTAGTCGTCATCATCAAGCTGGAGCGGTTATCGTTGCTCAGGTTCATGCTAGCGAAAAAAATTACCATCTAATTCAATTAAGTCTCGGTGATGGAGGCTTTTTATGGGTCAACACCCCGTCAGAAGAGCACTTTCATGGCAAAGAAATTCGACTAAGAATTTATGCAAAAGATGTCAGTATTAGTCGTCAACCGACAGTGAATTCAAGTATTTTGAATATTCTCCCAGCCAACATCATAGATATTATTGGCCTCGGTAAAGGTCAGTCAATCGTTAAGCTACGCTGTTATCAACAGACATTATTAGCAAGGCTTACCAATAAATCTATTGCACAATTAGAACTTGCTAAAGGTGATCAGATTTTTGCACAAATCAAAGGAATTGCTATACTGGGCGCCGGTCTGCAATAGTCTTTTATCGAACGGTTTGGAACTTACCTCAACAATGAAAATAATGCTTAGTCTTATTCACTCAACCTTTATCGCTACCGTTATAGCCGTAGCCCTATTGGTTTTGAGTACAGGCTTACTGATATTTACTGTCGTTGATGCTAACGGTGAGCTTACTCGTTTTGAATCCATCAATTTAGACGATATTAAACGAGTAAAGATTATTGCCCAACAAGTGACAGGGAATATGGAAAAAGAGTCAAGCCAACAAAATATTACACTGTCTGAACGCGACCTAAACCTTGCCATTAGTCATTTTGGCCGAAGCGTGGTGAATATTCCAGACGCCGCTTTTTCGAAAATCAATCTTTCGCAAACACACCAAAGCTTGCAGTTAACACTGCCAACAAATTATCTCATTGCGCGAAGTAAAACCGAAATCGAACAACGATTTAATGACTGGCAAGGCACGTTGATAACGCTGTTAAGCCATATGCTCGAAGATCAGTGGATCAACCTCGAATGGAATATGACGATCGATCATGAAGCCGAGCGTGGTTTATAGTTAAGCCCTGGACAACTTCGTATTGGCAAGCTGACATTGAGCCAAGCTCAAAGCCAAAAACTTGCTGACATGGCCTTAAAAAAACTGCTGAGTGATAGTAGTAGCCAACCAATACTCGAAGCTTGGAAAAATATCACTCATATTGCTCATCAAAATGACGAAATCATCGTGCAATATGTATTTCCTAATGTTGGCGCCTCTTCCTTACGAAGTTATCAAGCATTAATTTTGAGTCAAAAAGAGCAAGCACAAGTCGAGATTTATGAGAAAAAGATTAACGACTCGGCAAAAAAAATGCCTTTGGTTCGCTTGTTGAAAGCAATGTTTGGCCTTGCCGCACAGCGATCAACGGAATTAGGTGATCCCATCGGCGAAAATCGTGCGCTCTTATTATCATTGGCAAAACTTTACGGCGCTGATGACTTAAATGCCATTTTGCAGGGTAACAACCCAAATCAATTCATACGCAGTCGTCGCAGTTACACTATTTATGGTCGACGAGACTTGGCCCAACATCTAATTCTATCTGCGGGAATTTCACTGCTTGCAGATGAAGGCATAGCACATCTGATTGGCCTGGACAAAGAAATTTCTGACTATCAGGCTGGTAAAACGATCAGTGCCTGGGACTTATTGGCCGATCAGGCTGGTATTCGCTTAGCGCATAACGCTACCCGATCAGAGCAATCAGCCAAGCGTATCCAAAAACTTATTGTAGAGGCCGAGTCTGATGACCAATTACTCCCTGATCTCGGGCCTGATTTCTCTTACGCTGAAGATCGTTTTGCCATCGAAGACCTCGATGAACTCAATCAACTCATCGATTTATACCTTGACGAACTTATTATTTTAAAAAAATAATTATAACATACTGAAATATATGACAATAAAAAAACATTCTGAACTGGCATTAGCTCCCAAGCAAACTATACTTTGATTAATAAGCAACCGTTTTCATTGTATCAATGACGACGAGGTTTACATAGACCTCACCGCGTTGAAAGGGAACCAACATGCCGGCAACCTCTGCCCGTAAAGCCTTAGTGATCAATACTGATTCGAGCTTACGCACAGCAATAAAGCACCAATTAAGTCAAAGTCATTTTGGCACTATTGTTGAGGCTTCTAATGGACTCGAGGCCATTCATATTTTAGGTGAGCAAACCGTTGATCTAGTGGTCACTGACATTGCTATCGGGCAAGTTGATGCTTGGCGACTCACCCGACTCATTCGCTCCAACATGCTTGCCTCACCCGCACAGACCAAAGTTATCGTCGTGTCGTCAACATACAGCGAGCGAATTGCTGAGGCTACTGCTAAAGAGTTTGAGATCAATCGATTCATACCTATGAGCCAGATTTCTCTTTTAGGTGAGATTGCAGAAGACTTATTGCAAAGCAATAATGATGTGGTTTCAAGAGCGCGCATTCTGGTCATCGAAGATTATCAAGATACAGCTGAATTAGTTGAACGGGTATTAAGTAATCGCTTCGAAATAACTCATGCTGCCGATGGCGAAACAGGGCTAGCACTTTGGCAGCAACAGCAACACGATATTGTTTTATTAGATTTAATGCTACCCAAGTTATCAGGCGAAGAAGTCTTGAGAGCGATTATTAAGCAAAACCCCAATCAATCCGTTGTTATGATGACAGCCCACGGTGATGCTAAAAAAGCCGGTGAACTGATTATCGCAGGTGCTATTGACTTTATAGCCAAACCATTCAGAGCTGAACAATTACGACATGTCTGCAGTATTGCTGCTCATCGTGAAGACTTTATTATTAGTAACGAGCAATTTAAAGAAAAACAAAATGCATTGATTGCAGAAAAAAGTCGTGCCCAAATCACGCTAGAATCAATTGCTGACGGCGTTATTACTACCGACCGCTTAGGCCATATAGATTACATTAACCCTATTGCAGAAAAAATACTTAACGAGCCGCTGCAAGACCTTATGGGCCGATCGATTGATCACGTATTTCACACTTATCATGAAGTGTCACGGATCCCAACTGCCAATCTTGTCAAAAGAGCCATTGCTGAAAACTCAGTCATCAATTCGGTTGCTAATCATATTTTAAAAACTAAAGACAACCAAGAAAGAATCATTGAGCAACAAGCGGCGCCAATTAGAGACTCTTCACAATTAGCCATTGGTGCCACATTGGTATTTCGAGATCGAACAGAAGCAAAAAACATTGAAAAACAACTTTCATTTCATGCCAGTCATGATCCATTAACCGGCTTAAATAATCGTGACACTTTTGACCAAGAAGTTAAGTTAGCTATTCATGAAGTAGAAAATAATGAGCTAAATCATGCCTTATGCCACGTATCAATATCACAATTTAATATCATTAATGAGACTTGCGGTCATCATGCTGGCGACCAAATGCTTCAACAGATCGCTCGCACACTCCAACAAAAAGTCCGATCGCCTAGCGATGCGATAGCAAGAGTCGGTGGAGATGAATTCGGCATTCTACTAAGGCACTGCCCCATTAATGCCGCAAAACGTATTTGTGAAATAATTGCTTCTGAATTTTCCAATCAAAAATTCCTCTATGATGATAAATCTTTTGATATTAATATTGGTATTGGCATTGTTTCTATTAACAATGAAACCAGTGACCTCACCGAACTCATTTCAGCGTCGAGTGCCGCTTGCAACAAAGCCAAAGAGCGAGGTAAAAACAGGGTGGCAAGCTACAGCGGTAAGGATGAAACTATTTATGCTAAGCGAACCGAGGCACTCCTCGCTACTGAACTAATGGAGTCTATAAAAGAAGGGCGTACTTGCCTGTTTCAGCAGCGAATAAGCAATCGTGTGCCCGAAGGCAAAGACAGCTATGAAATATTATTGAGAATTCGTGATAAAAACGACAATTTGGTCAGTCCTGCACCCTATTTAGAAGCAGCCGAACGCTATAACTTTAGCCCTAGTGTCGACCGATGGGTGATTAGCCAAGCTTTTGAATGGCTGGGTAATCATTTATCCACGCTTGATGATGTCGAATATATATCAATTAACCTTTCAGGCCTTTCTATCTGTGACGATAGCTTTTCAGAATTCATTTCAGAATGCTTTAGAAATTCTTGTGTGCAACCCGAAAAAATCTGTTTTGAAATCACCGAGACAGCTGCGATATCAAATTTTCTCAATGCACTTGAGTTCATTGATGCGGTCAGAGATCTTGGCTGTAAGTTTGCATTGGATGATTTTGGCAGTGGAATGTCATCATTCGCTTACTTAAAAAAACTTCCCGTTGATATTTTGAAAATTGACGGTTTATTTATTAAAGATATTCTTAACAACCCCGTAGATATGGCCATGGTAAAGTCAATTAATGAGGTAGGCCACGTGATGGGGCTTAAAACGATTGGTGAATACGTCGAAAACCGCGCCATATTAGAAGTGTTAACGGTATTAGAGGTCGATGCATTTCAAGGCTATGAGATTGCTAAGCCCGCCCCCATAGAAGAGCTTGCTAAAAAGGCGGCAATTAAAAAAACTGGTACTTAAGTTGACCCTGTAACAGCATCTGGTAAGGCTCTTTTAGTCGGCCCAGTGTATTCAATATCTTCGCAAGTCTGTGGCAGGTAAGCATTATCAGGCTGTTCAACTTGCTCAATGTAGCAAGCGGTTACACCACTGTTGACTGCCGAGGGAAAAATTCGATAAATCTGCTCAGGCGTTAAGCCTTGATCTGAAAAGAAAGCACAAGCATAACCCCCTATATTCATACTCTCGCCATAATGCTCAATGAGATATTGTTCGATATCAAGACCCAACTGCACATGCGCTCCAACCAGAAAACCTAAATCTTCAGAGTATTTCAACATGGCCTCTAACCGCTCATCGCCAGTTGCGATGGGACGAGCAAAACCCATTAATTGTACTTTACCACCAGACATTTTTATTTGTGATTCAACAAAATCGCCGATACTGTCGTGAAGTTCAACTTCTTTTAAGGCCTGCTGAATAAATGCCGCACCTTTTTTGGCAGTAAAAGGACCGTACATTTCTGAGTCACTGGCTAACATGCCGGCAGCCGTAGCTGATAGAACTGTCGTGTGTGCAGAACCCGCTAAGGCGCCAATACCATTGCACCAAATGCGCGGGTCGGGCCAGCTTAAACAAATAAATATGGCTTCCAACCATCGACAAAAACGATCTTCTGGCACATAACCCAAGGCATTAAGCCCCAGAACATGAAAGTAAGTTTTGTTAGGAATCATATCGCGCAGTAGGTCTTGGCCGTATGAAAACACCCCTTTTGAAGCTAACCAACCGCCTCGACGATTCAATAATTTACCACGCTGAGCCAATAAAAAATCAATATCACTCATGAGGGCGCAAACTCCGTTTGTATTTCATAGTCATCATCACCCACAAACGGTAACACTGTCACCGGCTTGTTGGCATGCTCAACGCCTTGAGCTAATAACCCCGGTGCAGCCAGCAGTTGCATCAATGCAACGCCAAATTTAGGCATTAAGCCTAAATCGCAAAACACCGCAGCCGCAACAGATGCTTTAGTCCAGCCGATCTTTTCATTTTCGCTTTGCGCTTCAGCGACGAGTTTCATACCCCAATTAATATGCGGAGTATCGTCATCGCCCTGCGATAACCATTGAGCAATTTTTGCCGCCATCACATCGGCCTCGCCATAATAGTCACCTAATACAATAGGTGTCGGGTTGATAGCCAAAGCCTCACTGGCTGATTGACGTTTAGTCTTCGCAAAGTAACGCATCATTTTCGCCACGTCGGCTGAACCCGTTCTAGAACCACCAAAAACTAACATAGCAATCGGTAATATATTTTGTGGAAGCGTTTTGCCCACCCCAGCCAGCGCCGCCGCACGAACCGCATCATGCCTAACACCTGGATGGCAAAACGCCACTAATGCTTTATTCAGTAACTGCTCTTGTGTTTTGGAAGGTAGTTCGCCCTTTAGCAACAAGAATAGCATCTGTGGGTAAGACACCTTATTCACTAACTCTTCAAATGAATAACCGTGACAAAAAGCAGCCGTTTCAACAAAGGGATTTTCGTGCTCAGATTCTTCGAGCCAAATAGACGTGCGATAGCGTTCGGCATATTGATCATCGCGGTGCTTAACCTCAACCTGTCGCTTTTTCTTTTCATCAGTCATGATCTTTTCTCTGTCTTTTAGCCTAAAACAATTAGTAGAGTTTGATGATGTCAATACAACACTTTAGCTGATTTATTGTTTTTTTAAAACAAAAAAAAACAGCTAGGATAGCTGCTTTTTTAATTCAACCGCTCTGCTTGTTAGCTGCCAAACTGATACGTGAACTCAAGATGAATGGATCGACCTTCGAGTGGATAATCATTAGGAATTTCTGGCGCGTTTAAAAACTGTGATGTGCTCGGTTCACGCATATCTTCATCAAAGATATTACGTCCGACCAGCGAAATATCCAAGCCTTCAACTGCTGGGCTATATTGTAAAACCAAATCAACCGAGGTGTAATCGTCAATAGCCGATCGTGTATCACCGGGAGCTCGCGCCCTATCGGCAACCCAATTCACTACTGAAGAAGCGGTCATGGTTTGATTTAAAGCCCACACACTGCGCAGATAAAACTGCTGCTTAGGAGCGTTAGCAATCTGCTTGCTGGTGACGTCATCTTCTGCATTTTGCCATGCATAATTACTGACTATCGATAAAACATCGCTTGGGCGCCATACCATTTCTAATTCAAAGCCATGACCTGATTGCTTTAACGCATTGGAGGCTGGCGTTCCAAATTGCACATCAATCAAATCTTTAATCTTGTAGTAAAATACGTTAAGTTTTAGATCGAGATCGTAACTTGGCCGGTAATCAAAGGCAATTTCATACGTGTCAATCACTTCAGGGGCTAAGTTAGCATTGCCAATTAAAGACGGATTATTTTGCGCATAAAGTTCGCCAAATGACGGGGCTCGAAAGGCTCGGCCATACAAAAATTTGGTGGTAAGGTTATAGGCTGTTGACCAAACTAATGCCAACCGCGGATTAACTGAATCACCAAATTGGTTAAAAGTATCGTACCGTAATCCGGCAGTTAATTCCCAGTCATTAGCAAACCGCCATTCGTCTTGAATAGAAAAAGAATAATGCTCGCGATTTTTATCGGGTGCATAGACCTCCGCGGTACCCGTGACATCGACTAGTGACTCAAAATCCGAAGTCATAAAATTAGTGATCGCAAAGTTTTTCGTTTCACTGGCGGTAAATTGTTGATAGCGAAAGCCAAGGGAAAATCGCAAATTATGCTCGGTATTGCCACGGTAATAAGAGACCAGCTCACCAGAATAATTTTTTTGAAAGCCGCTGGGGTTGCCAAGCATGCCTTCAGAGAATTCAGCAGTAACAAGACCTGCTTCAGAGGGAAATTCAACTTTAGATCCAGGTGGCCGCAACATAAAGGTCGTGTCAGAATTGATGAAGGTCGCATCTAATTTTCCTTGTAACGACCAGTCATTATTTAACGGCCAGTCTTTAGTCGAGAAACTAGCACCTGAAAAATCGATTTTATCGGTGCCGATCGGATCCAGTGACTGAAAGCCTCCGGTACCTAAGCCCGCATTCGCAAGGTGCCAAGAAAAAAGATCCAGCCCCCATGAATCGGCACTGATCTTGATTTTGCTATTTATTAATTCGTGGTTTGTTGCCATAGAACCAGGTGCCAGTGAAGCCTGTGAATTTAAATCCTGACCTTGATTAAACACACCGATTGCCTGAGATTGCGCATCCTCACTGATCACCCGATCTGTATCGCCGTCAGTTTTCACGTGCTGAAAGGAAGCCGAGACTTGTAAATCACCAATATGCCCACTGCTATTGAGCCAAACTTCCCGTGAGCCAAACGATCCCGAGCTCGTCCCTACTTCATTGCCCGATTGATGCTGGGCAGTTTTCGTGGTGACGCTGATCACCCCCGCAAAGGCATCGGCACCGTAAACGGCTGAACCAGGCCCGCGAATGACTTCAATGCGCTCAATATTCGCAACTGGCAGTAAATAGTTGGGCGGACGGGCCCCCGAAAACAATTGATCAACGCGCACACCGTCAATGAGCAATAGCACTTGGGGGTTTTGACCCGTGTGAATGCCGCGTATCGAATAAATAGCATCTTGTCGATTAAACGATGCTGATACGTGTAAGCCAGGCACCATTTCTAATGCTTGATCCAGCGTTTTAGCGCCACTGGTTTTGATGTCTCGAGCGGTGATGACCGTCGCAACAGAGGGTGCAAAGCGAACTTCTTTTGCGGTGCCTGTCGCAATAGTGATCAACTCGTCTTCATCATAAAGACCCACCAGATCATCGCCTACTTGCGCGAAACTCGCAAAACTGAAGAGTAAGAACATGAGAGTAATATACGTTGGATTTTGCATGGCAGTGGTCTCGTTAAACCCTTAAAGAAATATTTTTTTATATGCCAAAATGATAAAAATCATCATTCCCAAAAGCGGCCAGTGACACATAGTTTATGGCTATCGCTTCAAAAAGAGAATGCTAACCGCAATAAGGACCCTCTTCGAAATAAATTATAGGCTATTTTTAAGATTTCACACTGCAAGATATAATACGCGATGGATCAACGTAAACATTCTAAAACGGGAATTTTTTCCTATTTAGATCAATAAGATAAGTGACTGGACTTAAGGCAGCTTGGCGAATTCAACACCGTGCTTGGCCTCTTGTAAAACTTCTAATCGGGTTTTCATTGGCGGCATTTCTTCGCCATCGATTATAAAATCGAGTAACATTGGGCCTGAAGGTGACTTAAAATCAGCCGGATCAATATCACTAAAATCCTCCCAACATTCAATTCTATGCGCTTTTACGCCCATGGCTTGAGCCATTTCAGCAAAGTTAACTGGGGGCAGCTCTGCCCCAATTTCCTCAGCCTTGTTCATTCGCTGGCCGTGTTTGACCATGCCGTAAGCTTGGTCGTTCAAAATCACATAAATAACAGGAAGTTGGTGCTCAATCGCCACCGTGATTTCTTGCCCAGACATCAGATAGGAACCATCACCCGTGATACAAACGACGGGCGCATGACGGTTTCCAAAAGCAGCGCCAATCACGGCACCAATAGCCCACCCCATCGCACCGAAGCCCATCGCGATATAAAACGAGTTTGCATTCGGAAGGTGCATGTAATGGGTCGCCCAGCTCCACGCGTTACCCGTATCGACAAAATATCGGCTGTTAGGGGCGCACTTTTCGGTCAAAGCAGCCATTAAGCGTTGCGGTTTTATGGGCAAGTCTTGACTCAGTAATTTTTCTGGCTCAAAAATCTCTATCTCAGCCGGTATCAACTGCGCCATGAACTGCTGACTGGAACGAGACGGTTGAAGCACATCAAGGCTTGCATGCGGGTAGGCTAAGTACTTGGGATCAAGCCCTGCAATCAATTTTGCAAATAAGGTATGCAAATTGCCGTAAACATGGAGATAAGCCATGGGCGACCGATCAAAACTCGCGACCGAGGACGCAATGTGCACAAGGCGATCATTCAATAACGCCTGCGTGTCCCAGCCGGCGGTATCTAACTCATTAAAACTAGTACCTACCGCTAAAACTAAATCAACGCCATCATCAATTAGTGCTCGCCGAGCACTTTCATGTCCAGCAAAACCAAACACACCGCAGTAGCGAGGGTGGCCTGAGCCCAACCAGCGCTTTCCTGCCGGAGAAGTCACGATATTGGCTTCAATTAAATCGGCAAAATGTAAAATTTGATCGGCCGCATCGCCACAATCTTCACCTATAAAAAGGGTTATTTTACGAGCATTATGTCGTGTTTTTTCAACGGCGTTCAACAACGCTTGGTAACTTGAATCATCAACCGCAATAGGCTCTCTTAACAAAGTCGCCACATTAAAACTAGCGGCAGCATTCGGCACGGGCATCGATAAAATGTCAGCCGGAATACTCAAATGGACAGGGCCACGAGGGCGTCGAAAGGCCGTTGATAAGGCCGTGAATAATTTACCTTCTAATTGATCAGGATGCGAGACCAGTGAACTGTAGCGCGTACAGTGATCGAAAATAGACACTATGTCGACTAAATCACTCGACGACTCTTGAAACCCCCGCTGACCAAAGCTTGGCAACGCGGTTTGAGGCGTAATAACTAACATTGGCACGCGATCGACATAGGCATTGGCAACGCCCGTCAATAAATTAGTGGCGCCAGGACCCGTGGTCGAGCAACAGACACCCAGTCGACCGGTTGATCGCGCATAACCGTCGGCCATAAACGCAGCGCCCGTCTCATGCCGAGCCACCACCATTTTTGGACCTGACAATGAGCGAGGCGTTTTGCGCTCAAGCGCACGGGAATGATGAACCGCTGCCTGAGGGATTTCGCCTTTGTGGCGCCGCGCTAAGGCATCAAAGAGGCCTTCGATAGCGCCACCGGGTATACCAAAAACATACTCAACATCGATTTGACTGAGGTAATCAACAATCAAATCGGCATAAGTAAACGCAGGAGTGGCCGGGTTACCTGACGCTTGTTTTTTTTCAATAATCTTTTCTATTTCAGACACTTAATGTCCCTTAAGCTTGAATAAAAGCTGGCGAAATACATTTGAAACACCTTTTGTTGACCGCTCTATATATTTCAAAGAGTAATATTCCGTGCTTTACCTACTATACGAACTATTTTTACAGCCTTACCTTCATTTTGTCATGTAAATTATTGGTTTTAATGAATTATTTACAAAGGTGCTAAAAATTAAACAAATATTGCCTGCAAATTACTGAATATCTGCCAAACTTAATATTCACGGTAACGATTTTTATAGCATGAGTAATACAGGCACACAATTTGCTTGGTCGCCAATAACGGTTTACTGCTAGGGATAATGCAAGCCATTGATTCATATAAAGACAACTAATCAACCGCTCTGCCAATCGAGTAAACACGCGCTGCACCTCTTATTACAACGTGCAGCTTGCCTGATTCTGTTCGTCATAATTAGCTCTGTTAGCCGTGCCAACGATACCCTTGCAGCCAGCACCTTTCATAGCAACGCTACCAACGACACTCCGATAAAAACCCTGCTCATCATGCCCACAGTGACGGGCATGGCTAAAGCGGTCTATGCGGATGTGGCTAAGGGCATTGCGTCTAATCACGACCTTGATATTTCTACGCTAATGGTCGATAAAGAATCATCCATTGGGATGGTCGAACAGCACATCCTCAAGCATAAAAGTGAACTAGTGATTGCGCTCGGCAATACCAGTTATCACTTAGCCAAATTATTGCCCATGGACACACTCGTCATTGCTGGAGGGATTACTGGAAATCAGTCATTTAGACCTACGCTTAGTTTATCCAGCGACCCTGAAGCGGCGTTAAAAGAACTTAAACGCGTCGCGCCTCACATAGAAGATGTCATGCTTGTGTATAACGAGTCACTAAATGGTTGGTGGTTTGATCAAGCACAAAAAATAGCCCCAAAGTATGGTTTTACAGTCATTGGTTACAACGCTACAAATATAAAGGTAGGGGTTCAATCATACAAACAGTTATTAGATGATGCCAAGCCGAACACTTCAGCTGTCTGGCTGCCACTAAGAAATATAGTGCCATCCAAAACCATACTTCCTATGTTACTCCAACGTGCATGGAGTAAAAAGCTTGCCGTTTTTTCTAATAACCCATCACACACTAAACTCGGTGGCTTAATGGCAATCTATCCTGAACATCAAAAAATGGGTGGCCAACTTGCGGCTTTTGCTTCCGACCACTTTAACGGTAAAACCCATGACACTATTGTTGGAACAGAAGATCTTCGTGTTGCCATAAATTTACGAACCAGTTCACATATTGGCATTCGATTAAGCACAGCAGATCGAGCAGAATTTGACAAAGTATTTCCGACACAACGTTAGTCAAGGAGGATAAATGAATCGCATACAATCAATTACTGCCTCCTTACATCGACGAAAAAAAAGAGAGAACGTCAAACCTGAAAGCTTTCAAAAAAAGCTTTTTATCAACTTTGCCATTACTGGCTTTATTATCGCTATTGCCGCTGCATTTGCCTATTCCTATATTGCCAGCAATATGATTGCTAAGTTTTATGAGCGCGAGGGCTTGCAGGCTACCGAGCACTTCGCCCAACTCAGTGAGCTCGCGTTAATTTATGAAAGCGGTGAAAATGCAAAAGAAGCGGCGCTAGCCACCTTAAACTACCCTAGCGTTAAGCATGTTGCAGTAATCAGCGACAGCAATATTGTCCTCTTAGACAAGGGTGAAACTACCGAGGAAATACTCTCATCACTGGAAAAAAATGACTGGCAAAATAAGACTGCAAAAATTTTTTCTAGCGGCCAAACAACATGGCAAATTGCTGCACCGGTTTTCACATCCTATAATGAAGATGACAGTAGCTTTGGCCTTAATAATGAAGGTATCGAAGAAATATACCTGGGCTATGTTGCCTTACAAATTGATACGTCTGAATTACGTGACTTTCAACTATTACTATTTATTCGAAACCTTGGCCTTGGTTTAGGCTACGGTCTCGTATTCGCATCGCTATTAATTCTTACCTTGCGGCGGCTATTAAAGCCAATGAATAAGCTTACTAAAGTGATGGAGCAAACGTCAGACGGAATCTATAAAATTTCTGATATTGATGACAACGCATCCAAAGAAATCATTAAAGTTGCCGAAGTTTACAACCAAATGATTTCTAACCTAGCAGAACGCGATCAGAAATTGCGTAGCCAGAAAAATCTACTTAAAACAGAGGTCGCTTTAAGAACGAGTGAGTTAGTCCAAGCAAGAGATGCTGCTCTCGAGGCAAACCAGCACAAAACAGAGTTTCTTGCCAATGTCACCCATGAACTTCGTACGCCGCTACAAAGCATTATTGGCTATTCAGAGGTTGTTAAAGAATTAATGCTTGATGAGGGTGTGATGAACACGCAAAAAGACCTCGATAAAATCACTCATAACGCCGACCACTTGTTAAGTTTAATTAATTCGATTTTAGACATTTCTAAAATCGAAGCAGGAAAAATGGAGCTGAATAATCAACACATAAATATTAATGAATTATTAAAAACAGTGGCTGATACCATTGCACCACTCATCGAAAAAAATAATAACCAATTAATTATTGATGCCGAAAGCATCCAGCAAGATATTTATATTGATCAGAAGAAATTATTTCAAGTGTTATTGAACTTACTGAGCAATGCCGCTAAATTTACTCAGCAAGGCTCCATTCAATTACTAGCGAAAATTGATCGGAATGCACTCACCATCGATGTCATCGACAGCGGCATTGGAATTAGCCCAGAGCAACAAGCCATTATTTTTGAGCCCTTTAGACAGATTGATGGCAGTGAAACGAGAAAGTTTGTGGGCACTGGGCTCGGCCTCTCGATAGCCATGCACTTTGCTCAATTAATTGGCGGCACTATTAGTCTGACTAGCCAGGTAGGAGAAGGGTCATGCTTCCAATTGGCACTACCTATAACCCAGCAATTACCGATCACTTCAGCAGCAAATTAACGTCACTGCTTTTTTATTCCTGGCCAAAAAAGACTAATAAACCAAACCCAAAATGAGTTGCCTTCCAATACCATACGATCAATCTGATCGTATTCTTTTATATGCTCTAGCGGGTCAGCAAAAAAATCACCGCGCGTCTTAAACCCTTGCTCGGGATCAAGGTCACGCACTTTAACAGCTGGGTTGCCCGCCACAATCGTATTCGAGGGTACATTTTTTGTCACCACTGAACCCGCAGCAACAATACTATTTTTACCAATATGGACACCTTTTAAAACAGTGGCATGATCACCAATCCACACATTATCTTCTATAACTACAGGCTTACTAGCTTGATCGCGACTCATACGGTCATAAATACCGTGCCAATCAGAGTCAGTTATATACGCGCCATTGGCGAACATACAACTTTCACCAATTGTGATCTTATTTGCTGCGCTCATCCTGACACCCGGTGATATCATGACGTAACGACCGATGATGATCTCGCCTTCACCTTCACTTACGCCCCAAACGCCGATAGAAACATGGCGATCAGGCTCAGCGACTATCGTTGCGCAATCACCTAAAGAAATACCATCACCATTGATTTTTATATGCCACGGACGCATAAAAGTGCCAAATTGTCCTAAAGATTTAAATCGAGGTCGCAAAAAGTATTCAGCATACCCACTGCGTAATCTTAAGTAGGTCTTTTTAATCCAATAAGGTCGATAATCTTTCTGCATTATCACGGTCCCCAGCGTATTTACTTCGACTTAACTCTCAAGCCATCAATATCTAATGGTATACTATGCCATAATATAAACCATTAAATAAACATGCTGGCGATTGTTTATTATGACCGACTGCAGCCATTAATATGGAATACTCTTCAAAAAGTGTTAACAGCAACCAAGCTGGACCTCATGAAAAGGTCGGTGAGATTGTATTGAAACACTGGCATTCTGAGTTTAAGCGGCCCATCGCAGAACACAATTATCTGGCCTACCAAAAAGCAAAAGCATCGATAAATAGATCCTCGATTATATTTGATTCAGGCTGTGGGAACGGCAACAGCACGGCAAATTTAGCCGCACAATACCCTGACTCTTTTATCATTGGTATTGATAAATCCCTGTCTCGACTGACGAGGAATACCGATAACTGGCATCGATCAGGCCAAGACAAAAACTTTATTTTAGTAAGGGCTGACCTAATTGACTTTTGGCGTTTAGCTGCAGATGACAATATAAAGTTACTGCGTCACTTTATACTCTACCCGAACCCATGGCCAAAAAAACAACACGTTAAACGACGCTGGCACACATCGCCAATGCTTAAAACGATCATGTCTTTAGGCGGTCAGCTTGAAGTACGAAGTAATTGGCCTGTCTACATCGACGAATTTTCGTCCGCATTATCAATATTTCATTTCTGTAGCCAAAAGAAAATACTAACATTGGATTTCGCACAATGCCTGTCTGACTTTGAAAAAAAATATCATCAAAGTAATCACACACTTTGGCAGTTAACCGCTGATCTAAGTATTGACAGTCATCACCATGCTTAACAACATTAGTTGGGCATTAAAGCCAGACCTTGCACCTTCATTATATGGAGATCTTAAATGACTAATCATCCGCCACTTCCTTCAGACGCTGAATTTGCAAGTGAAAAAATAAAAACGTGGGAATGCATTTTAACTGAGGCTAAAAAAGAAGCCGATGCCGAACATTTATTGGCCAGTTTCTTATATAAAACTATTCTCGATCATGACGATTTCTCATCGGCCTTATCTTTTCATTTATCTAACTTACTGTGCAATACCACGGCTTCTGCTTACTCGTTACAAGAAATAATTAACGAGTCATACGGTAACGACAGCACTATCATTGACGCGGCTTTTAGCGATATTTTAGCCATTCGAAATCGCGATTCTGCATGCAGCGAATGTGGCACGCCTTTTTTGTATTACAAAGGGTTTCATGCGCTACAAGCTTTTCGTGTCGCAAATTGGCTGTGGCATCAGCAACGCCGCGAGTTTGCACTATTTTTACAAAGCCGAATTTCGACCTGTTTTAGTGTGGATATTCACCCAGCTGCCACTGTAGGTTATGGCCTAATGCTTGACCATGCAACAGGCATTGTCATTGGGGAAACCAGTGTTATCGGTGATAATGTTTCGATTATGCAATCTGTGACGCTTGGCGGTACGGGTAAAGAAACCAAAGATCGTCATCCAAAAATAGGCGCTGGCGTGTTAATCGGTGCCGGCAGTAAAATCTTAGGGAACATACATATCGGCGAGGGTGCAAAAGTCGGCGCAGGCAGTGTTGTGCTAAACGATGTCCCTGCGCACTCAATGGTGACTGGCGTGCCGGCGGTAGTGATCGGTCAGCCCGATGAGCAAATGCCGTCATTATCAATGAACCAAAATCTCAATTAGGCAACGACAGTAAAAAATACTAAAGGTGATAGCTCGGAGAAAACTTTTTTACCGCGGCAATAAACGCCGCTGCATGTTCGGGGTCAACATCGGGAGTAATACCATGACCCAGATTAAAAATATGGCCATCACCTGGACCATGTTGACCATAAGACGTTAAGAGTCGCTTAACTTCTTGTTCGATGACAGGAATAGGTGCGAGTAAAATGCTGGGGTCCATATTGCCTTGTAAAGCAACTTTATTCCCGATCTGAGCCTTTGCTGCACCGAGATCGACCGTCCAATCAAGACCCACGGCATGACAACCGCATTCACTGATTGCGTCTAGCCATGGCCCGCCACCTTTGGTAAATGCAATAACTGGAACCACACTTCCATCCGGTCGGTCAGTGTTTAGTCCCTGAATGATTTTCTGAATATAAGCCAGTGAAAACTCTAAGTAACTGGCATGGCTCAGAACACCGCCCCAGGTATCAAATATTTGCACAACTTGCGCACCGGCCTCAATCTGCGCATTCAAATAATCAGTAACAACTATGGCTAACTTATCTAACAATAGATGCATCGCGATTGGATTGCCGTACAGTAATCGCTTAATTTTTTTGAACTCACGGGTTGAGCCACCTTCAACCATGTAAGTTGCTAGGGTCCATGGACTTCCAGTAAAACCAATTAAAGGCACTGAACCATCTAAAACTTGACGAATCATCGACACCGCGTCCATCACGTATTGCAAATCGCCAAGCACGTCGATCGGCAAATTCTCAATAGCTGCTTGCGAACTGAGCGGGCGTTCGAATTTAGGCCCTTCTCCCTCGGCAAAATACAACCCGAGCCCCATTGCATCAGGTATGGTTAAAATATCAGAAAATAAAATAGCTGCGTCGAGAGGGAATCTTGCCAAGGGCTGTAAAGTCACTTCCGTCGCCAACTCTGTGTTTTTGCATAGCGATAAGAAATCACCCGCTTTAGCTCGCGTTTCTCGGTACTCTGGCAAATAGCGTCCGGCTTGTCGCATCAGCCATACGGGCGTCTCATCAACCGGTTGACGAAGTAGAGCTTTGATAAAACGATCATTTTTTAATGCTGCCATGGAAGTTCACTGGGTAAAAAAAGTGTTAGCTTAATATACATCACCTCAATAACGCTTTTATGCTTTGGGTTATTGACGTAATCCGTTTCTTTTTCAGTATTCATCGGCCAGGCTCAGCAATTCAATCAGCAAGCACTTGGCCAACACCACAAACCACACTCGCTGCATGAATACAGACATAAAAATAGCTGGCTTACTCTAATAAAGCAAATAACTCGCGGCTATATTTATTCACTCATTTTACTCTCGTTCAGCATTAATAACAGCACTAAATCGCTGCATATCTGACTGAATACTGGCAATGTTACGCGGCCAAGGTCTCAGGCGCTGCAGGCCTCCTGACAGTGTTTCAATGGCTTGTTTTGCCTCATCACGGCCTAAATAAGGGCCGCTGACCACAACAAACCACGGTTTATCACTATAACGAGTTTCATACACAACTAAAGGCAGCTGTTCGGCATATTCCTCAACCAACTGCACAGCTCGTTTAAGGTTATGGGTCCCAAAAATTTGCAGGGCATAACCTGTATCTGGCCAATCAGCTATCGTTAATCGTTTGCTAGTCGCTTCAAAACGATCACTATTATTGGTTAAAACTTTGCCTTCAGCATTACCTTTAGCACGCTCTAAACGGATGTCTTCGGATAAACGTTCTCCAGACGGTGTCAAGTCTGCCGTGGGTGGCTTTTCATTCACCGCGCCATTTTGTGCATTTATTGGCGGCTCAGCCATTATGGGTATGCCTTGGGTAAGTGCGTCTAAGCTCGCCCTGACACTATCAGCAGTCTTGGACGAAGAAGGGCTGTTGCCAACAGCAATCTGCCCCTTATCGTCACGCGGTATGGCACCACTGTTTGCCTCTTTGATCGTAATATCACTACTGCCC